>Ga0335081_10006385_pt1 | contig 18764 bp, 18 predicted proteins | sample Lox_Sample_35_FD_206713 | JGI IMG/M metagenome (GOLD analysis project Ga0335081, IMG submission 206713) | Soil microbial communities from Loxahatchee National Wildlife Refuge, Florida, United States - Lox_Sample_3.5 | ecosystem: Environmental > Terrestrial > Soil > Wetlands | place: USA...
GCCGAGGAGTTCACTCTGGAAGAGCGCGAGCGCATGGGCGAGGCGGCGCGCGCGGCAGGCATCAGTCTGCAGGAACCTTCGCCGACGGAAGCCGAGGCTGAGGCGGCAAAGTTTGGCGCCGCCGCTGTGGACTACATCTACGAGCAGGCGCCGGAGGAGATCTTCGCCGGGCTGCTTCCGCGCTATGTCGCCTTCGAGATCTTCCAGGGACTGTTGGAATCGGTTGCCGCCGAAAATGCAGCTCGCATGACCGCCATGGATTCGGCCAGCAACAACGCCGACGATGTTATTGACTCGCTGACCCTGACCATGAACCGGGCGCGCCAGGCCTCGATCACGAAAGAGATCATCGAGATCGTCAGCGGCGCGGCTGCGTTGTAGAACAGGGGCTAGGGATTGGGGAATAAGGGTTAGTTTCGAGTTTCAAGTTTCAAGTTTCAAGTTTCGAGTTTCAAGTTTCGAGTTTCAAGATCGAACATAGGCTTGCTAAGAGCTAAGAGCCTGCAGCGAAATGCGAATAGCGAAAAGCGAGCAGCGAAAAGCGGAATTCATATGCCACAAAACATCGGACACGTAATTCAAGTCGCAGGCCCCGCGGTGGACGTGCAATTCGCGGAAGCGGCGCTGCCGCCCATTTACACGGCGCTGCGCGTCACCAGCGAAGGCTTCACCACTCCCCAGCCGCTCGATGTCATCCTGGAAGTCGAGCAGCAGCTCGGCGAAGGACGGGTGCGCTGCGTCGCCATGGAGCCCACCGAAGGCATGGTGCGCGGCATGAAGGCCATCGACCTGGGCGGGCCCATCACCGTCCCCGTGGGTCGCGAGACGCTGGGCCGCGTACTCAATGTTATCGGCAATCCGGTGGACAAACTCGGCCCGGTAAACGCCGGCAAGCGCAATCCCATCCATCGCCAGGCGCCCGCCTTCGACGAGCAGTCCACCCGGATGGAGATGTTCGAGACCGGCGTGAAGGTCATTGACCTGATCCAGCCTTTCTTGAAGGGCGGCAAGATCGGTCTCTTCGGCGGCGCGGGCGTGGGCAAGACCGTCGTCATCATGGAGCTGATCAACAACGTTGCCCTCAAGCACGGCGGCTTTTCGGTGTTTGCCGGCGTCGGCGAGCGCACCCGCGAGGGCAACGACCTGTGGCTCGAAATGCAGGAATCGGGCGTGGTGAATATCAAGGAGCCGGCCAAGTCCAAGGCCGCCCTGATCTACGGCCAGATGACCGAGCCGCCCGGTGCGCGTCTGCGCGTGGCGCTTTCGGCGCTGACGGTAGCCGAGTATTTCCGCGACGAAGAAGGCTCCGACACGCTGCTGTTCATCGACAACATCTTCCGTTTCACGCAGGCGGGCTCGGAAGTTTCGACGCTGCTGGGCCGCATGCCCTCCGCCGTGGGCTACCAGCCCAACCTCGCCACCGAGATGGGCGAGTTGCAGGAGCGCATCACCTCCACGAAGAAAGGCTCGGTGACCTCGGTGCAGGCAATTTACGTGCCCGCTGACGACCTCACCGATCCCGCGCCGGCCACCACCTTCGCTCACCTGGACGCAACCACGGTGCTGTCGCGTCAGATCTCCGAGCTGGGAATTTATCCCGCCGTCGATCCGCTGGCTTCGACCTCGCGCATTCTCGATCCGCGCGTGGTCGGCGAGGCCCACTACAACTGCGCGCAGGCGGTGAAACGCGTGTTACAGAGCTACAAGGACCTGCAGGACATCATCGCCATTCTCGGCATCGACGAGCTGAGCGAAGACCAGAAGCTTACGGTGCAACGTGCCCGCAAGATGCAGAAGTTCCTTTCGCAGCCCTTCTATGTGGCCGAGCAATTCACCGGCCTGAAGGGGCGCTACGTGAAGATCGATGAAACTGTCCGCAGCTTCCAGGAGATCGTCGACGGCAAACACGACAACATTCCCGAGCAGGCGTTCTACATGAAAGGCGCCATTGACGAGGTGCTGGAAGAGGCCGAGAAGCTGAAGGCGGCCCACGCGTAACCGACACCCCAGCCAGCGCAAAATCGGCGCTGGCCGGGGACCCCGGTAAAAACCATGGCCGAGACGCTGCATTTACAGATCGTCACGCCCGACAAGCAACTGGTGCGCGAAGATGTCGACCAGGTACTGATGCCGGGCAGGAGTGGCTATCTTGGCATTCTGCCGGGACACGCTCCCCTGCTCAGCGAACTTGGCCCCGGCGAGATCAGCTACGCCGCCCACGGCGGAAACACCCACTACCTCGCCGTCTCCTGGGGCTTCGCCGAGGTGCTGCCGGACAAGGTAACCATCCTGGCGGACGCCGCTGAGCGCCCGGAAGACATCGACGTAAAGCGCGCCCAGGACGCCAAGGCGCGGGCCGAAGAGGCGCTGCATCAGGCAACGCCGGAGCTGGACTACGAGGCCACGTTAAATGCCCAGCGGCGCGCCGAGGTACGGCTGGAAGTGGCAGCACGAGCGGGGCAAGCGGCTCACTAGCTGAATCCAAACGAGGAACTCAAATTCTGTTTGATTTCGTGCGGTTGCACGACTCACAAAGCAGTTCGATATTGCGGGCTGTATTACTTCCGCCTAAAGAGACTCACGCGGCCAGCTATGACGAAATCAGCTTGTCATATTCGGCGTGGGAGCCGATCCAGCCCCAGAGAATGCCGCCTTCTATCTCTATGCCGAGAGCGCGATACGACAAGCCGACCCGAACCGACCAGTAACGGCCCGCTTTCTTGAAATGCAGCGACGGGTGGCGGGGATTGGTTTTCAGTAACTCGAAATTGGAGCGGGCCAGTCGCTGAATCTCGATGGGAAGCTGGTTAAAGAGGCGCCAGAAATCGGAACTCGCAAGGTGCTTCAAAGCTCGCGACTCTTGCCTGCGCGGTGATCCGCCAAGGATTTCTCAAACACTTTGTCGAGTTTGCCAGAATCGGCATCACGCTCAATCTCGCGATCCCACTGATCGGCATCAAGCTCCAGCAACCAGTCGCGCAACTCGGCAATTTCTTCCGGGGAGAGCCTTTTGATCTCCTCTTCGAGAAGCTGAAGTTTGGTCATGGCCGCCTCATCTCCATTTTAATTGCGGTGTGCAGAAAGTGCGCATGTTGCGATGCTCGGGTACTGTCTTAACTTCATGTCTGCATCAGTAAACCCGTTTGCTTCTCTCATTTTTGCTCTTCTTTGGCCAGATTAGAACTGCGTTGTAATCTCCTGTTTTCTCCATCCGCAAATCTGCCGAGAAGTGCAGGGCAAGCAGTGGCCGGCTGCCCTCATCCGGCAACAAGATCAGGTCAATCGGGCAGCATTCTTCTAACGTCAGGGGTTCGTAGTTGGAGGGCCAAGGCGACGGACTAAACCCATCAATCCCCATATCCCAGGCCAAAGCAACTTCGGCCTTATCCCCAGGCCGAATTGAAGCCCGATCATTTGCGTGGCAGATATCTATCCACCAGAGTGCTCGAAACATCCGCGCGATCTCTTTCCCTTCACGATCGCGGTAGATGACATTGGCTCTAATGCCCTGCGCAGTTGAAAGCTGCTTACGTGGCTCAAGCTCATTCACAATGCCAACGAAGATCGCGGAGTAACAACGGCCAAGAATGATCTCTCTTCTGCGTGTGCCTTCATATGGGAGCAACACGCTGTTAAGACAGCACCGATGCTCGCGTTTCTGGAATTGCTCGACGGCGAGCAAGGCACGGGCTAGCTCAGCAGCACCCCGGGATTCTTGCGCGCCACATGCAGCAGCTTCAGCGTGGCCTGGCGCGGCTGTCGCAGGCCCTGCTCCCAGCTCTCCACGGCATTGGAGCTGACGTTCAGCAGGCGTGCAAACAGCGCCTGGCTGGCATTCAGGCCCTCACGCAGGGCGCGAATGTCGGCAGGCTTCATCGGCTTAGGGCGGGGTGGGATTTCGATGGCGCGCAGATCGACCTTTCCGCCGCTCTCCGGCTCGGCGCCGCGATGTTTCTTCTTCTTTTCCCGTTTGTCCTTCTTGCCCATTCCGTCCTCCTGCCACTCCCAGACAATGTCCCACATTGTAGGATTGACTCCAACCAGGCGTAAATGGCGCTTTAGCGGTACCGGTCACTCCACCTTTTGCCCGATCGGGCGTACCACCGGCCGTCCCTTTTCGCCCATCTCCAGATAGGCCCATGGTAGTTCGTGGTCATGGGTAAAGACCACCAGCCACTGCTCCGGGACGGCTACGTCATAGAAGCGATGCTTGTTGGCGATGGTTTCCACAGGGTAGAGATCGAAGCCCAGCACCCATACGGGGTCCAGGTGCTTGGCGTCAGAGACCAGGTCGCTAGGATAGGCTGCAACCTTGCCGCGGCTGCGAATCACAACCGCCTGCAAGTCGCGCGTATGGCCGGGATACACCTTGACGGAAATGCCCGGCACGATCTCGGCGTCGCCTTCCAGTAGCTTCATCTGGCCGTTCTTGAGCAAGGGATCGTAATTGTCGGTCATATAGCTGACGCGGTCGCGCTCGTGCCGCTCATGGGCGTGCTCTATCTCGCCCTTCTGTACATAGTAGGTAGCGCGAGGAAACGTCGGCACCGGTACTCCATTCCTGTAGTAGGTGTTCCAGCCGCAGTGATCGAAATGCAGGTGGGTATTGATGACGATGTCGATTTCGTCCGGGGACAAGCCTGCCTGCTCGAAGCTCTTCATCAACCGCGCCTGATTGCGGTAAATGGCCTGGCTCTTCTCGTTGAGCTTGCTGCCGATGCCGGTGTCCACCAGCACGTTCTCCCCGCCGGTGCGGATCAGCAGCGAGTTGAGCGCCAGCGGAATGGTGTTGCGCTCGTCCGCCGCGATGCGTTTCTCCCACATCACTTTGGGGATGATGCCGAACATCGCGCCGCCATCCATGTAGTAGTTGCCGTCGGAGAGGACCGTCAGTTCAAAGTCGCCCAGCCTAGTTCGATACACAGATCGTCTCCTTCAAGCGGTGATCGCAGTTGCAGGATTTCGCATGATTACCCAAGAAGCCGTTGCAGGACTACTGGCCTCTCCATTCCTCCGCTTTCCTACGCCATTCCGCTGCCTTGTCGAAACATTCACGCGCTCTCACCGAGTCTCCTATTTCGCTATAGGCCAATCCCATGTATTTGTACACGTTGGCGAGATCGGGCGGCAGCAACGTGTAGTCCTTTAAGGCAGCCTGATAGCGCGCCACAGCATCTTGTGGATTTCCGTGCGTCTGGTCGTAGTAGGCGATGCTGATGTTGCTGACCGCCTCCTCCGGCTTCAGCGCCAGGGCCCGGTGCAAGTGTGGCATCGCTTCATCCGTTTTCCCTTCCCGCATCAATTGGGCGCCCACCTGGGCCTCAGCCACCCAATGATCCTTCACGATCAAGGCATGCGACCACATGGTGGCAGGGTCCTTCCAGTAGCCGATCTGGCGGTAAGTGACCATGGTTAGCACCAGTAACGCCACCGCGCTGCCGGCGGCCAGCCACGCCGTCGCAAGATGCCGCTGCCTCGCCCAGTCCGACAGCCCCCAACACGCGACCATGAGTAATCCAATCAGCGCCTGATACGCGAAGCGGTCCGCCATTCCCTCTCTACCGAATTGCACGATTTGGAGCATTGGCACCAGCATGCCGAGAAACATGAACCAGCCCACAGGCAGATAACGATGACGACGCCCGGCGATGACCAGAGTTGTGATCGCGATCAGGAAAATGCACGCGCCGCCCACCTGCCAGCCGGACAAAGATCCGCCGCGATCGGGGTACATCGGCGCCAATTTCGACGGCCAGAAAGCCTTGGCGAGATATTGGGTGTAGGAGAACGCGGCATTGGCCAGACGTTGCCGGAGTGGGGCATGCAGCACACGCACACCCCCTTCCGAGTGAATGGTCAGCAACGAGACAGCGGCGACTATGAACAGCAGCGAAAGCTTCTCGCGTACCAAAGAAGCGAAAGACTTCTGCGGCAGGGGAGCAACTTTGGCCTCGGGCGACAGCTCCTGTCCCAGCGACATTCGCTGAAGCGGCCAGTAATCCCACAGCAGAAGGACGAAAGGCAAACTGATGATCTGTGCTTTCGCCATTAATCCGGTCGCGAACAACAGCGCCACAACCCGGTATCGACTTTCCCGAGGCTCGCGCGCATACCCCTGGTAGGCGCCCAGTGCCAGCAGGAAAAACAACATGCTGAGAACGGTCTTGCGCTCCGCGATCCAGGCCACCGCCTCCACGTTCAGCGGATGCACGGCAAACAGCGCGGCCACCATGAAGCTGCGGCCCGTGTATCCCGTCGCCCTTTTCAGCACCCAAAACAGGAGAGCGGCATTCAACGCATGCAGCAGCGCATTGACGAAGTGGTGACCGGCCGGATCGTCACCAAAGAGCTGGTAGTCAATGGCATGCGACAGGAAACTCAGTGGAATCCAGTTCCCCATGTCCAGACTCGTGAAGGCCCACCTGATGGTCTTCCCATCGAGTCCGTGGTGAACGTGTCCGTTCTCAACCACGTAAACGTAGTCGTCCAGATTGAAGAACAAGCTGTGGCGAACAGGCAAGTAAACCGTAAGTGTTGCCAGAAGCAGGATGGCCGCAAGCAGAGCGGTAAGCGCAGGCGAATCGGCAAGAAAGAAGGTGAACCTTCGGCTGTTGGTTGGCTTTTCTGCGCGTATCTCGACGCCCGCACTGCTCACGCATGCTCCTCCTTCGGCAGGAGTATATAGGAAAGATCTGCAAAGTCGTGATTGCGGCGCACGGAATGTCATCCGGCTCGAAAGCCCCAATGAGGTGAACTATGGAAATTAAAAGGGCAGTCTTCGTATTGTTGTTGGCCCCGGCGCTACTGGCGAACAGTTCAGCACAGGCGGGCACGGCAAAGCAGACCCAGCCCCCGATGTCTGCAACCGGGCAAGGCACCGCCCAGCAAGCCCCGACTCCGGTGCCTGACCCTTTGTCCGAGATGCGCGACGATCTCAGCCGGCTGGAAAGTCTCAACAGCGTCATGAGCAGCGAGATCGAGTTTCTGCGCGACCAGAACCTGCAAATCCTGCTGCGCACGAACTCGCAGATGTGGACGGTGGTGATCCGCGATCTGCGCCGGCAACTCGATAGCGAAGAACAGCGCAGAGGGATGCAGCCACAAAAGGAATAACCCTGAGAAACCCTAAGCCAAATGACACTTGGCACTTGGCAGTTGGCGTTGCTGAGTGCTGAGTGCTCCCCAAGCACCTTCCTTGCCAATTGACCGGCGCTCCAATCCGTCTCATAATCCTTGTGCCTGACGATCTTCGCTACTCACAAGGTGGCTTGCTGTGACCGACGAGAACAAGAACGCCCGCCGTTCCTTCAAGACGGCCGGGGAGCGGCTCGACAATATACTGGGCGACACCTCGGCTCGCATCGAGGAGGAGACCCAGTTGCTGATCAAATACATCAACGACGAGCTGGTGCCGGCCATTCGCCAACACTCAACCAAGGCGCTGCGCATCGCCAGCGAGAAGCTGGCGCAGGTCGCCGACCACATGGACTCGCGCAAGCAGAACAAGCCGTAGGGGACGTGCGCAAAATCTCGGGTCTCTCGGATACTGCGGTCCCGCACGAGCTGAAGCCCGGTTTTCTCCCGGGCCCATGTGGCACGGCTAAAGTCGTGCCCTCTCACGTTCTGATTCAACGGCCCGCGCTCGCGGGCTGCATCGTGGCAGCCTTGTTGCTATGCGCCTGCGGCGGACATAAGACCGCCCGTCGCCAGCCCGTTCCTCCACCTCCGAGTATTGAGCCATCTGAATCCGAAACCGAAACGGCGAGCACTCCAACTGCGCCAGGCATCTCGCGCAACACCAAGCCCATCTACGTCGAGACCGGTTTGGCGAGTTGGTACGGGCCTCCGTATCACCACCGTCGCGGCGCCAATGGCGAAATCTACAACCAGAACGCAATGACGGCGGCGCACCGCACGCTTCCGCTCAATTCGATGGTGCGGGTCACCAATCTCAACACCGGGCACGCCGCGCTGGTGCGCATCACTGACCGCGGGCCGTTCGTCGAGGACCGCATCGTCGATCTCTCGCTCGCCGCCGCCAAGGCGGTGGATGTCTGGCGCCCAGGTACCGCCGAGGTCAGGCTGGAAGTGTTGTCGGCTCCCGCGCCCATCTTCCAGGGCGGGCGCTGGTGTGTGCAAATGGGCGCGTTTCACAGCGAGCGTGAGGCCCGCAAACTCAAACAGAAGCTACAGGACCGCTACGAGACCGCCGATGTTATCCAGTTCACTGGCCCGACCGGAGAGTGGGTGCGCATCCGCCCCCAAGGCGACGACAAGCGCAAAGCCGAAGAGGTCGCCAGCAAGACGCACGTAAAAGAGGGGGGAGTGTTTCTGGTGAGGTTGGATTAGGAGCAATCAGCAATCAGCAATCAGCAATCAGCAATCAGCAATCAGCAATCAGCGATTAGTAACTAGCTCTGAGCATTCTGCCCACAAGAGCCTCCCTTCCCTTTCCGATTGCGCAGCAAAAACGATCATCACAAAGCGCGGTCACTCGTCAAGGATATTCCCGGTTACGAAAGTCCAATCGCTTCCCACTTCGGACTTGGCCTTTCGGATGTTACCCGTCACAGACCACAGCCGGTCAGCTTCTTCACGATAGAGCACCGGATATTTCTTGGAGGACGTTCCGAATGAGAACTCTTCCCGGCGTGGCGCTTGCAGTTCGCGGCGCTCTTGGAGCTCTGCTGCGGTGCTGTGTTCTCTTCCTCGTTGTTCTCCGCCTGTCGCAGCCCGTACACGCGCAGGACGGATCTACTTCGCTACAGGGCATAGTCGAAGACGCCAGCGGCGCGCGGATTGCCGCGGCGGCGATTGTGGTGACCGACCCCTTGCGCGGGGTGCGTCTACAGGCGACGACCGACGCTCAGGGCACCTTCGCCTTCGGCATGCTTCCGCCGGGCCAATACGATGTCACCGCTTCGGCTCGCGGAATGGCAACCAAAACCAGCCGAGGAGTCGAGCTGCTGGTCGGGGGCGTCTCCGTGGTGCAACTGCGGCTCGCTCCGGCCGCTCTCACCCAGACGGTCACCGTGACAGCCACTCCGGTGCTGGTGGAAACGCAAAGCGGCGAAATCTCGAGCGTGGTAACGCAGCGGGCCATCGAAGGGCTGCCTTTGAATGGCCGACGCTTCACCGACCTGGCCTTGCTGTCGCCCGACGTGAAGCAGGACCCGCGTGGGCTCACCTCCGATTCCAACGGCGATCTCTCGGTGGGGGGCGTGCGCGGTTTCCAGAACACCTTCCTCGTCGACGGGATGGACAACAACAACTCGTTTTTCGCGCAGGCGCGGGGCCGCTATCGCGCGCCCTATCAGTTCAGCAACGAGGTCATCCAGGAATTTCGCGTGTCGAAGAATTCCTACAGCGCCGAGTTGGGCCGCTCAGGCGGCGCCGTGTTCAACGTGGCGACAAAATCGGGCACCAATCAGTGGCATGGCAGCGGCTTTTATTACCTGCGCGACCGGAGCTTCGACGCGCAGCAGTCCTATGCCGACAGCAAGCCCAACGACCGGCAGCAGCAACTGGGCGGCTCGTTTGGGGGGCCGATACGCAAAGACCGCATTTTTCTTTACGCCGGCTTTGATCAGCATCTGCTGACGGTCCCCTCCATCGTTCAGTTCGGCGGCGGCACCAGTACCGTGGTTCCCCAGCCGGCTGATTACGACTACAAAGACCAGCAGCTTGTGGACGCGGCGGCGCAGAAGCTGAACAGCATGGGCGGAACCTATCCCACTAAAATGCAGGGCAATGCCGCATTCGCGAAAGTCGATTTCAACCTCTCGCCCAGGCAACTGGCGTTCCTGCGCGTGAGCACATCCATGCTGACGGGAACCAACAACGTTTTCTTCGACCCGTCCAGCCCCATCACCGGGTACGCGGCCAGCGCCAATGGAACCGAGAATGTCCACACGGAAAGTATCGCCGCCTCGCTGATCAGCTCATGGAGCAACAATCTTGCCACCAACCTGCGCTTGCAGTTCTCGCGCGATTTGCAGCAATCGAGCAGTAACTCCGACCAGCCCTTGACCAAGATCTACGACCTGATGGCCGGCTTCGGGGAGTCGAGCATTCTTCCGCGCGACACCCGCGAACACAAGCTGCACCTCGCAGAAACCGTGAGCTACGAACACGGGCGCATGCACTGGAAATTCGGCGGCGATTTCGTTCAGGCCTGGATCTACAACTACTATCCTTACATGTTCGGTGGGGAATACTACTTCGACAATGTGAAAGTCAATCCCTGGACGTTCGCTCCGGAGAAATATGGCGAGCCGTTAACGCCGCTGCGCGCGTATGCGCATGACGTGCCGCGCTACTACATGCAGGACTTCGGCAATTCGGTGTCGCATCCCAACTCGCGTTTTTATGCTGCCTTCGCCCAGAACACGTTTCGCGTCACCCAGCATTGCACTCTGAACCTGGGGCTTCGCTACGATCTCCAGACCTTCGAGCCCGGGGCGCTGGTGAGCAACCCACTTTACGCGCCCTCCGGCAAGGTGCCCAAGGACCTGAACAACTTCTCACCCAGACTAGGCTTCGCTTACTCCACCGGCGGCGACCACCCCTTGGTCATTCGCGGCGGCGCCGGCTTGTTCTACATGCCCATTCCCGCGATGTACGCGTCACAGGTTGCGACCGATAACGGCTTGCAGCAAAGCCAGCTCTTCCTGGACAACATGCAACCAGCGCAGGCAGCCCTGTTTCCGTCGTACCCCACCCCGCTGGTGAATTGTCCGCCGGGAACCCTGGTGTGCACGCCGCCGAAGTCGCTGGCGCCTTATGTCACCACACAAATTTCGGCATTCGCGCCCAACTTCCAGACGCCGCACACGGAGCAGGCCAACGTGGCCGTGGAGCGCGAACTGGGACATCACATGGTCGCCAGTGTCAGCTACGAATACGTGCACGGCATCCACGAAATACGATCATTGGACAAGAACCTGCCCAAGCCGACGATCACCGAATATCCCGTCTACAACGACACTGGATCGGTTTTCCTGGGCCTGTATGATGTCGCCTCGTTTGCCACCTGGCAAACCACGCCCTCGGTTAGCTGCCCTTATCCGCCGTGCATCAACCCGGTGCAGCGGCCCGACCCGCGGCTGGGCGCGATCAACTCCTTCGAGAGTCAATCCAGCAGCCTCTACAACGGCATGACGATTTCTCTTAAGCGGCAGATGAGTGCCGGCATATATTTTCAGGTCGGCTACACGTTGGCCAAGGCGATGGATAACTCGCCTGACGCGCTAGTGGTCGGACGCCCAGGCAACGTGCAGAATTCCTATGCGACCTCCCTGGAATGGGGGCCGAGTGTGACTGACGAGCGGCATCGTTTTGTCGCAGCGTGGGTGGCAGAGCCCAAGTTCAAATTCGAGCACGGCGCGATCAATGCCCTGGCCAATCATTGGAAGGTGTCCAGCGTAGTCACCGTGGGCTCGGGGCGGCCGCTCAACGCCACCATGGCCGGCGACCCGAACGGCGACGGCAACATCTACAACGACCGGCTGCCGGGCTACAAACGCAATGCATTCCTCGGCCCCGACTACTTCAGCAGCGACCTGCGCCTGACCCGCACCATACGCTGCGGAGAACGCCTGGTGTGGAATGTGGGCGCGGAATCCTTCAACCTATTCAATCGCACCAACAGCCGGGTGCAGATCAGTGACGATGGTTTCTACAATTCCGCAGGCCAGTTTGTCGCCTACACCACAACTGCCAAGGGCAAAGTCTATCCCGGCATGTTTCTGGTGAATTCAGGCTTCCTGACTCCAACCAACGCCTACGCCCCGCGGCAAGTACAGTTCTCGTTACGGCTCAATTTTTAGACCTTCTCGCGTTCCGTCCAACCTTTGTGCCACGGCAGGCCACTTAATGGCGGAAATCTTCGCTTGACTTCTGTCTGTAACATAGGGCTAACTACTAGAGTCCATTTGGGACGAGTCTGGGGGTGTTTGCCGTTTGGCGGAAGTTCGCATTCAAGAGGGCGAGTCCTTAGAGAACGCCCTGCGACGTTTCAAGCGCAAGGTCCAGCAAGAGGACATCATCAAGGAAGTCAAGCGTCACTCGTTCTACCTCAAGCCGGGCGAGAAGAAGCGCGTCAAAGAAGCGCTGGCGCGGAAGCGGAGCCGAAAGAAGGCACGCAAAGAGCAGGACTAATCAATAGCCGGGCCGCCGTTACGATGGCGGCCCTTGTTTTTCCATACTGGGCGCACATTTCATCGGGTCGGAGCGCAGTTTTATCAGCAAGGCCATGCGGTTGCGCGTGGTGGGCCGAACCCAGGGAGATGTACCTGAGCACTGGAACTTACGATCGCCGCTGGATGTGGGGCCTGCGGTAATCGCAAGTTTACCCCGTCCGTGTGCTCGGGAGTCGCGGGCTAAGGGAGCAGCTCTCCATGGAATACCAGGACAAGGTTCTGAAGTGTATCGACTGCGGCGCCGACTTCGTGTTTACAGCGGGAGAACAACTGTTCTTCCACGACAAGCAGTTCAAGAACGAACCCAAGCGTTGTAAAGCCTGCAAGGCGAAGCGCGCTTCCACTGTGGGCGCCACCACGCCGGGGCATTATCCCAAAGTGGAGACCCGAACCAATTGCTCCGAGTGCGGCAAGGAGACCACTGTCCCCTTCAGACCCACGCAAGGCCGGCCTGTCTTCTGTCGGGAGTGTTTCCAGCAGAAAAGGACCAACGCGGCCACTGCCTGAGCAGCCGACTTTCAGTTATCCTTTAGCGCCCGTCGCTTCACCCTGGACGTCATGGGAGTTGTGTTCGCCAGCGCTGACAAAATCCTGGCCACGAAACTACAAGTGCGGCTCGCATTCAAGGCGCTATTAAGACTATCGCTCGCAGCGGCGCTGGCATTTCCGGCAGTGGCCTCGGTCGCCGCTCTCCAGGCAGTCTCCTGGACTCCGCAGAAGATCGTGAACGGCTCGCCCTGTCTCTTCCGAGTGCAGATGGCAACGGTCCCGCTAAGCTTGACTGGGAGATGGCAGGGGCGTGACCTGGCCTTCGTCGCGTCGGCGGACCGCAATGTCTGGTATGCCTTGGCCGGCGTTGACGTCGAAACCAAGCCGGGCCATTACGCACTCGAGGTGCAGGCGACGCTGCCCAACGGCGCGCGCGTCCGCCAGCGGAAGATGGTCGCGGTTGGCCGCGCCAAATTCGCGAAGGAAAAGCTGCGCGTTCCGGAGCGCTATGTGGAACCCGACGCCGGCAGTCGTGTTCGCATCGAAGCCGACCATGAGTTGAAGCGGGTCGCTTTTGCCCATGAGATGCCAACCGCAGCGTGGTCGGGAAACTTCCGTCCTCCCGTCGATTCTGCAATCTCGGAGCACTTCGGCACGCGCCGCTCTTTCAATGGCAAGCTTGCCAGCATTCATCGCGGGCTCGACTATCGCGCGCTTCCCGGAACGCCTGTGATGGCCGCCAACTCCGGCGTCGTGGTGCTCGCGCATGAGCTGTTTTATGAAGGCAATTGCGTGATCATCGACCACGGCCAGCAGTTCGCGACCATCTACATGCATCTGTCGCAGCTCCAGGTAAGCGAGGGACAGAAAGTGGAGAAGGGGCAGGAGATCGGTCTGTCGGGAGCAAGCGGTCGCACCACCGGACCGCATCTTCACGTTGCCGCGCGTTGGCAAGGCGCTTATCTCGATCCGGCGCAGTTATGGTCGCTACGACTACCGGATTTGCACGCGGCCTCTCTGTCGCGGGCAAGCGCCCAAACGGCCAATCCCTAACGTTTCGAATTGCAAGGTGGGTAAATTTCGGATCTGTGTCGAGGCCAGATAGCGTCGGCCAAGTTCAGTGCGCCCGTTTTGCCGCCACCTGCCGCTCGGCCCGCGCCGCGCTCGCGATGCTGGCTTTCTTATCGCTGTTCTGGGCCAGCATCTTGTGGTCTTGGTGAGTGATCAGCAGCGCTTCCAATTGCCGTAGCAGGTCATCGGTGTTGACCGGTTTCACCAGCAGGGAGTGGACGCCTTTGTTCTTCCATTCATTGCCGAGCGAGGGATAGGCGGTCAACAGGGCGGTCGCGGGATCATACGGCTGCTGGCGGGCGATGCGGATAACGTCGTAGCCGGAGGTCTCGGTCTCCATCCGCATGTCGGTGATGACCATCTCGTACACGCCATTCTTCAGTTTGTTCTGCGCTTCCTTCGACGAGGCGGCGGTGTCCACTTCAAAGCCGTTCATCTCCAAAATTGCGCGCAACGTGAGGAGGATTGCAAGCTCATCATCAACCAGCAGAATGCGACGTTTCATGGGGAACTCCAGGAGGCCACCCATACGGGCCTCTAAGATGCTGCTTTGCAGGACCAGGTTGCAGACCGGCCGGCAACGCGTTACGGCTCTTGCGTGTTTCGATGCTACACCCTTCACGCCACAGCGCGCAAAAGCCCGCAATGCCGTCAGTATAATGAACGCTGTGGCGACCTATCACGTGGAGAACTTCGGATGCCGTGCCACTCAAGCGGACGGCGCAGCTATCGAGCGCCAACTGCACGAGCGCGGCCTCGAGCGGGCCGGCGCCGCGAACCAGGCTGAGGTGGTCGTCCTCAACACCTGCACGGTAACCGCAGCCGCCGATCACGACGCGCGCGCCGCCATTCGCCGCATTCATCGCGAAAATCCCGCGGCGCAGATCCTGGTGACGGGCTGCTATGCGCAGCGCGCTCCGGAAGAATTGTCTGCGATACCGGGCGTGAGTCTGGTGGTCGGAAATTCACATAAGCATCAGCTCGCCAGCTTTCTACCATCGCCGGCAAGTCATGCAGGATTTGTCCCTCTCGCGCAGATTGGGGCGGAGTCGAATGTCATCGTCGGTGACATCTTCGCGCACACCGAACTCATGGCCGCGCCGGTTTTTGACGTGGACTCGTTCGCGAAGACGCGTCCCAATCTAAAGGTGCAGGACGGCTGCAATAATCGCTGCTCGTTCTGCATCATTCCGTACGTCCGTGGCAAGAGCCGCTCGCTGAAGCTGGATGACGTTCTGCGGGAAGTTGACGCTCTGGTCGCGGGCGGCTACCGCGAGATTGTGCTGTCGGGCATCAATCTTGGGCGTTGGGGACGCGAGCTGACGCCGCGCTCGAACTTCGCCGCGATGCTGCGCGCGATCCTGGAGCGCACGAAAATCGAGAAGCTGCGCATCAGCTCGGTTGAGCCGATGGACTGGACCAATGAGCTGATCGAGCTGGTCGCCTCCTCGCCGCGCATTTGCAAGCATGCGCATGTGCCGCTGCAATCGGGCAGCGATCGCATTCTGCGCAAGATGCATCGCAAGTATCGGCCGTGGCATTACGCCGATCGCATCGAGCGCATCCGCCGCACCATGCCCGATGCGGCGATCGGCGCCGATGTGATGGTCGGCTTCCCCGGCGAGAGCGATGACGACTTCGAGCAGACGCGCGCGCTGATTGAGCGCCTGCCGTTTACCTATCTCCACGTCTTCACCTATTCCTCGCGGCCGGGTACGCTATCGGCGCAGATGCCGGAGCAGGTTCCCATACCGGTTGCGCGCGAACGCAACCATGTACTGCGCGAGCTGGCCGCCGCAAAGAAGCGCGCCTTCATGCAGTCGATGATCGGCCGCGAAGTGGAAGCCATCACGTTGACGCACTTCGATGGCGAACATACCGAAGCGTTGACGGACAACTATCTGAAGCTGTACGTTCGCGGCGTCCATCCCGCCAATCGCCGGATCAGGGTGACAGTCGAGGCCCTCCGGCAGGATGCGATCGTCGGCTCGGTGGCGGGCTATCCGCGCGGCCCAGGTTAGCCCAACAGAAGGGCGAACCTAGGGCACGGGGACCAAGGCATGGCTGGGTGGGCTGGTAAATGAAACGCTTTTTGATAGGCGCCTTTCTCCCTGTTTTCGTGCTCGCAGTTGCACCAAGCGCACTGGCGAGAAACGCGCCGGACGAGTCCGCCTCTCTGGAGTTCATGCACGATGCGGGTTTTTGCCTCGAGGGCACCTTTCCCTGGCTCAGGTGGGAACTCGCGGAACGTGTTGACCACGCCATCGTCTGGGGGTCTTGGTGCAGTGGCGATTCCGATACGGGGCGGATTGAGTCAGCGCGTTTCCTGGCACCCAGCACTCTGTCCTTTTACTTGTCGGGCTATGTCGGCTCACCGGGTCTTCGCCTATTTCTACGAAATCTGGAGTCGGGACAAGAGTTCGATTTGCGGCCGATGCCGACTCCTGGAGACCACTGGCAACTAAATAGCTTCGAATTACCTGCTGCCTGGCAGGGTAAGCCAGTTCAAATAATCGGCGAGGACCATGTGACGGTGGTGCATGGCTGGTTCGCCTTCAGTGCGCCGCGGCTTCCGTATTCGCTGCTCGTAGCAGGTGATATACCAACCCACGATCCACAAAGTGGCTTTTGCACCAACGGCGCATTTTCGCAAGTAGTGTGGCCGGGCGGTCGTCCTCCTGGCATAGTGCCCTGGCGTTCGTACTGCGACTTGGGCGATAACAACATGGGTTGGATGGCTTCGGCGCCATTTGTCGCCCGATCATATGCGAGTTTATATCTTTCGGGATATGCGGGGCGGCCTGGCATCCGGCTGGCCGTGGAGAACCTGAGCACTAGACGCCAGTTGCCGTTGCAGGTGCCGGGAGTACCAGGCGAGGTGTGGAGGCTGTATCGCTTTCCGCTCCCGCCACAATGGAAGGGACAACCTGTCCGATTGTTGGCCGAGGACAGGGCCGCTCATCCGGGTGGCTGGCTTGGATTTGCGGAAGTCTCACCAAAACCGTGGAGGAGCTATGTGAAATTTGGCCTACGCCTCGTCGCGCTGGTGCTAGCGCTCTTTATCGTGACCATGCTGCCCGCGGCTGCGGCTTGCATAATTGCAGTCCTGAAAGGCGTCAAGGGGGCCTTGGATCTAACGGCTATCGCACTCCTGACCATTGCATTGGTAGGGTACATCGCATTCTGGTGTTACTTCTTCAATCGTGCGGCGGGCTTGGTGTATAGCAACGCGGTCCTACTCTTGTCCGGTGGGGTGATTCTGTACGCGCTGCTGCGCAAGCAAAGGATGCAGCTTCTTGTCTTGCGGCACATTGTCGCACCTTCGATGTTGGTGGCCACAGCTTCGATATTTATCATCTGTCTTGGTTTTCTTTATGGTAAGCCACAAATAACACAGGATTACGCCGCTCGTCGCTTTGGCCCGCCCACCCTTTCCATAGATAATTTCCTTCCCAAAATCCTAGCTGACGATGTTTATGACCACCACATCCCCAAGCCCATGATTGGGGACTGGCTTTCCAGCGATCGCCCCCCGCTACAGGCGGGTATGGTGCTTTGGGATTATGCATGGGTCCGCGGCAACGGCGATCTGTCGTACCAGGTGTTGGGAACGATATTTCAGCTCACCTTTTTGGCCGGACTATGGGCCTATTTGGATGCCGCAGGGGTCAGCCGAAAGGCCATGGCCCTGGTATTGGCCGCAGTCTTCTTTTCAGGATTCACGATCTTCAACTCTTTCTTTGTCTGGCCGAAGCTGTTGCCGGTTGCATTCCTGTTGATCATCGCAGCTTATCTTCTTACGGAGCGCTACCATCTGGTTCGCGCGAGCCGGCGAGTCGGTTTTCTGGTTGGTGCGGCAGCGGCTTCTGCGATGTTGTGCCACGGTGGCAGCGTGTTCGGACTGCTTGGTATAGCTCTGACCATGCTGCTTCTACATCGGGTGCCCGCCCCACGTTTTCTCCTGTCGGCCGCGCTCGCAGCGACGCTGCTCTATCTTCCATGGTTTCTCTACCAGAAGTATTTCGACCCTCCAGGAGATCGCCTTGCGAAGATGTACTTGGCAGGAATGCCGGATGAACCTCATGCAGAAGCTAAATTCAAAGATTTGTTCATAACGAACTACAGTAAATCGAAATGGTATGGGGTTGAGAACAAACTAGGAAACTTCGAAGCCCTGTTCGATAACACACCCGGTGGGAGACGCGCCCCCCTGATCGCCCGTACGCTTTTCCTAGGCACTCACCAGCAGCGGGCCGCGGCTGTGGCATCGCTGCGTGAGACCATGTTTTACCGTTGGTTCTGGTCTATTGACGTGTTCAGTTTTGTCCCCGTTATGTGGCTCCTCACGGTTATATTTTGGCGGCGTAGGTCGGTCGAGTATCAGCAAGCGTCCGTACTCTGGATGTGCACAGCGGTCACTCTGATCACATGGTGTTTAGTTATGTTCGCCGGAACTATTGCGCATCAAGGGTGCTACTTAACCGAGATCACAGCTTTTTCCGCGGGAGTTCTGGGACTATGGGCGCTCAGCCCGCGACTAGCGGTCTTCGCAGGCGCTTGTCACATTCTCTTCACGCTTACCGTCTATGTGTTTCGTGCGCCGCCGCAGCCTGTGGGTTTTGCAACTTATCGCGGGCCGGTCAACCCGGTACTCGCCTCAGCTGGCGCCTTCGCTGCCGCGGCATTTATCTGGGTACTCTGGCGCAGTATTGACAACCCACCGCACGCGGACCCACTCCGAGCGGACGTTTTATTCGAAGAAGAAACCCGCTCATTCGAAAACCGCGAATAAGTGGGGCACCCAGCGGCCCAGGTTAGCCCAACAGAAGGGCGAACCTGGGGCACCCAGCTCGTAGCTCGTTGCTCGTTGCTTCCTATTCTTCTTCTTCCACTTCTTCGCCGCGGGCGGCCTTGGCGGCGGCGATGATCTTCTCCTGCTGGGCTTGGGGTACCACGTCGTAGTGGTCCATCTCTAACGCGAAGCTGCCGCGGCCCTGCGTCATC
>Ga0335081_10006386_pt1 | contig 18764 bp, 16 predicted proteins | sample Lox_Sample_35_FD_206713 | JGI IMG/M metagenome (GOLD analysis project Ga0335081, IMG submission 206713) | Soil microbial communities from Loxahatchee National Wildlife Refuge, Florida, United States - Lox_Sample_3.5 | ecosystem: Environmental > Terrestrial > Soil > Wetlands | place: USA...
GCGGTAGACGACGTTGAAGTTGTGAAAGTCGCGCCCGCCGGCGCCCATGATGATCAGCCTGCGCACACGCCATCGGATCCGCTGCCATGATCGCAAGCAGACAGCCAGCGGCGCGCAGACGATAGAACTCGAACTCGATGCTCCCCACCCGTCCTCACAGCCAGTAGCTCGTGCGGGTGGTCGTCGCACTTGGCGGCAACGCGCTGGTGCGCCGAGGGCAGGACGCCGACGCCGCCACCCAACGCGCGAACGTCGCGACGGCCGTCACCGCGATCGCCGAGCTCGCCCATGACCACGAGGTCGTCGTCACCCACGGCAACGGGCCCCAAGTCGGGCTGCTCGCCCTGCAGAGTGAAGCGCTGCACCAAGTCGCACCGTACCCGCTCGACATGCTCGGCGCCGAGAGCGAGGGCCTGATCGGCTACCTGCTCGAGCAGCAGCTGACCAACGAGCTCACCGAGCGGCACGTCGTAACCCTCCTCACGCAGGTCATCGTCGACGCCGACGATCCCGCGTTCGCGAAACCAACCAAGCCGATCGGTCCCGTCTATGACCAGCACACCGCGACCCGCCTCGCGGCCGAGCGCGGCTGGTCAATCGCCCCCGACGGCGAACACTACCGTCGCGTCGTCGCATCACCAGAGCCGCGCTCGATCGTCGAACTGGCCGCGCTTCGGCTGCTCGTCCACTTCGGCGTGCTCGTCATCTGCGTCGGCGGCGGCGGGATCCCCGTCGTGGTCGACGAACACCACCGGTTACGCGGCGTCGAAGCCGTCATCGACAAAGACCTGTCCGCAGCTCTCCTTGCCACGCAGCTCGACGCCGAGACGCTCCTGATGCTCACCGACGTCCCCTTCGCGCAGGCCGACTGGCGCACACCACGGGCCCGACCGCTCACGCACGTGACGGCAGCCGAGCTGCGCGCGATCAGCTTCGCCGCCGGATCGATGGCGCCGAAGGTCGAAGCGGCCTGCCGCTTCGTGGAAGCAACACACGGGACCGCCGCGATCGGCGCGCTGCGCGATGCCACCGCGCTACTCCGAGGCGACCGTGGCACACAGGTCACCGCAGACGGCGCCGGCCCACCTGTTCACCCAGCCAATTCATAGCCATCATCACGAGCGACACTCGACCCTCTCCGGTCCGCGCCCACGTGGTCCTGTTGCCGCTCCGTCGGCATTGCGAGAACACGTGTCGCCCGGCCAGGCGCCTGGATCTGCCGAAGAGGGGTCGCCAGTCAGAGCAGAATGCGGGCGCGCTCGGCCGCCGCGTGCTGTCGTGCTCTTCGTTCAGCAGGGCTGAGCTTCGCCCCGACCCGGCCCGACAGGGTCGTGTACGGACTCGCCCTGCCGACCCCAAAGGGCACCACAGGCCCGCTCAACCTCTACACCACCACCGCTACCGGCGGGACAATCAAGCAACTCACCCACGACGGGCACAGCCTCAACCCACATGGGGCGCGCGCGGGATTGTGTTCGACCACGAAACGGTCGGCCGCCGGGGCAACGTCCCCGGCTACCAGCTCTTTCTGCCAAGCGGCCAACACATCACCCAGATCACGCACATAACCCGTTCTGGCTAGACGAAGGCCTCATCCCGATGGCGGTGTCCGCCGACGGGACGCGACTGGCGGCCAAACTGGCGGGCCAAGACACCGACCAAGCATGGAGCGTGAACCTCGTCACGCACAGCCTGCACAAGCTCGCGGCAGGACTCACCGCGGATGGGATCTCGCGCGACGGCCTGCGAGTCCTGCTGGAATCGATGTACGGACTCACATCGTCGCCCGCCACGAGCAAGATCGAGACGATGCCGTTCGCTGGCGGCTGGCCGACCAAGCTCGTCGCACCGGGAGGCGGCGCGAGCTGGAACGAGTAGCCGCTCAATGACCGAGCATGTCGCGAGCAACTACTGAGCGGCGTCCGCAGTCCTCCGTGATGACCTCCCAAACCGGGTCGGGGTAAGGTGGTAGGAGATGGGTATCGCAGGCGCCTCAGCCGAAGCGCAAGGCTTCGTCGGGCAGCGATGGGCGATTCGGTGCACCGAGGAGCGCGAGAGGGCCTGGGTTCTGAGTACGCGTGCCAAAGACGGACCCGACGGTTCGCCCTGGGGCAGGCGCGAACGTAAGCGAATCGGCGCTGCTATCGAGGAGTAGGAGAAGGAGGTACGCGTCGGGACCGAGGGGCTTGCGAGCGATGAGCAGCCGGTCATCGGCGTTCGGACCTGCATCCAAGGCGCGGGCCTTGACGGCGCGCTCGCCTCGGGGTAGCGCGTGTCGCGCTCTCTGAGACAGTCGGCTACCTGTTTCGAGCGGTTGGGGATGCCGATGACGGTCGTAGTCTGCGGGTGGCGCGATCGAGCCTGCGAGGCGTGACGGGATTGTCCGCCACCGAGGTCGAGCTCGATCCGGACGAGCCGTCGCGGGTGGCAAACAGAACGCCGCATGCCGCTGCGGCGGAAACCTCGAGCTTCGACACTGTGTCGCGCTACTCGATGTAGCGGCAGATCGGTTGGGCATCCCGGACGGCGTGCGTAACGTCGTGCGCACGGCGGAGCGAGAGGTTCAGGTCCAGATCCCGATCAGGCTTCGCGACGGAATGATCCTCGTGTTCTCGGGGTTCCGGGTCCAGCACAATGGCGCGCGCGGCCCATACAAGGCGCGGATGCCGCGGCTACGTTCGATAGCCGGCTCGGCCGCTTTATCGGCGAGACGGGAACGGAAGGCTCAGGTGGTGTGGCGCGCGGCGGGAGATGCGCTGAGCCTTGTGCCTATGGTCGGTGGCGATCGCGCGGCGGTAAGCGTGTTCGTAGCGGGTTGTGACGTTTGCGATGTCGTAGCGCTCGGCCACACTTGCGCGGCATCGGCGCGGGTCGATCGTTTCAAGGCTGGTGACTGCTCCCGCCATCTGTGGCTCGTCGGCGACGAGCATCCCGTTTTCACCATCGATCACGATTTCGGCGGCGGCGCCCTCTGGGAACGCGATCACGGGCGTGCCGCACGCGAGCGCCTCGACCATCACCATCCCGAACGGCTCCTGCCAGCGGACCGGCATCAGCAGCGCGGCCGCGCGGGCGTAGAGCTGCTGTTTGGCGAGCCCCGCCACCTCTCCCGCGTAGAGGATCTGCCGGCCGTCCAGGAATGGCTCGACCTTGGTGTGAAAGTACTTCTCTTGGCCAGGTTGCACTGGGCCGGCGAGCACGAGGCGCTGTTCGGACAGGAGCGCGACCCTGATCGCGCGGTGCGCTCCCTTGACTGGGTCCATCCGCCCGATCCACAGCAGATAGTCGTCTTTGATGAGTCCCAAAGGCCAGCGGTCAACGTCGACCGGGTTGGGCACCACGGCGCCGATCCGGACGCCGGCGGGAGCGCTCGCGGCCTGGGTTTCACTGAGCGCGACGAGCAGCGCCTTGTGGCCGTGTCGCCGGTAGAACGGGGCCGTGTCGGGATCGAGCGGGCCGTGGATCGTGTGCACGACCGGGATTGCGATGCGATCGGCCATCGCCAGGGCGGTGAATCCGGAGTGGTCGTGCAGAACGTCGAACGGCAGCCCTCGCTCGGTGGCCAGGTCGATTTGGTCCCACGCGAGCGCGACGTGGTCAGACTCGTAAAGCGAGGAGCCGATCGCGTCTGGATGAGCGTCATCCAGCAGCGGATACACGTCCGCCACCGAGTGGGATCCCGGCGCGGCGAATAGGGTCACGTCGTGCCCGCGGCGCACGAGCCCCTCGCACAGCAGCTCGACGACCGCCTCGATCCCGCCGTAGCCAGACGGCGGGACCGGGATCCACGGCGGCCCCACGATCGCGATCCGCAACGCGCCGCCCGCGGTGGTCCTCGACGTAAGCAACCGCAAGGGGGAGGTGGATCCGGGCATCGTTCGGTCTATCTTCACCGTAGTCCTCGCCCGCGGGTCGCGAATCGGGGCGCCCTACCGATGGATCACCGCGAGAAACTACGGTCGCGCGGGTGGCCGGTCGGCTGCAGACTGATGTGATATCGATGGCCAGCGTCGCCGCCGCAGCATCACGCCGGAGGTCGCCTTGACCGCGAGCACCTCCACGCCCGCTGACGCGAACAGCGCGTCGGCGAGGCTTACGCGAAGGTTCGAGGCGATCATCTTCGAATTCGACGAGGCGATCGCTGCGGCCCAACGCTCCGACGCTGGCATTGGGCGCCTGATCGAGGAGGCGTCGGCGCATGGCCTCGAGCTGGCAGTCCTGAGCGCCACGCGAGTCGACAACCTCGACGGCCGACTCGCCGCGCGACCCTCCGGCCCCGGCTGTCTGCTGCTCGCGCCGGCGCGTGGCCGGGACGTATTCCGGGTCGATCGGGAAGGGCCCAAGCTCGCCTTCCGCTCGACGGCGGACCAGGGCGAGGCCGCCGTCCGCTGGATCGCAGCGCAATTGTGGCGCTGCGGCGTCGCGGCGAGCCAGGTGCTCCGGCTGCGTGGTCGTATTGACGCTCTTGCTGCGGCGCTGGAGGATCAGATCGCGCGGCGCCGGCGTGGCGAGTTACCGGCTGTCGAACTCGATCCAAGATGGGCCCTGACGCTCGAGGGCGACGATCCGCTGCTCGAGCGAGCGCGCGAATCGATCCTGACGATCGCAGACGGTCTGCTCGGAACTCGGGGAAGCTTGCTCGTCGCATCAGAAACCGGTGATCCCGCTGTGGTGATGTCGGGCGTGTACGCCAGACGGGGCGCGGATACACACCTGCTGGCGGCGCCGCGGTGGAACACTCTCGCGCTCGATCGCGACGCTGGCGGCGTGGTCCGGCGTGTGCTCGATCTCCACGCGGGTGTTCTGCACCAGCGCGTCGGATCCGTGGACGGGCTCGAGGCGGTCCTGTTTTGCTCGCTCGCCCGCCCGGCGACCGCGGTGCTCAGGGCGCGGGACCGAAGCGGCAGCATGCGCCCATCCCGACCACTATCGCCGCCGCCCGGAGCCGCCCATCAGGAAGGCCACCCAGACGAGGGCTGTTGGATGCGGGTATCGGGGGCGCCGGGGTCGATCGCCGCGGCAGCGCACGATCGCCTCCATGGCAGCGCCCGCGACAGGGTGCTCGACCGTGTGGCGGGATACGAGGGCGCCGCGCACGGTGCAGCGGACGAGCATGCGGCCCTTGATCGAGTTCAGCGCGCACGCGCGCTCGGGTTCGACGCGCTGCTGGCAGAGCACCGCCGCGCGTGGGCCGGCCGGTGGGAGGACGCCGACGTGCTGATCGAGGGCGACCCCGAGCTCCAGCTCGCCGTCAGGCTGGCGATCTTCCATCTGATCGCCAGCGCAGCGGACATGGGCGAGGCGGCCGTCGGCGCCCGCGGGCTGACCGGACGGGCGTACCGCGGGCACGTGTTCTGGGACAGCGACGTGTACGTCCTGCCGTTCCTCGCCGCGACTCACCCCAAAGCGGCGCGAGCGATGCTCGAGTACCGCATCCGGCGCCTCCCGGCCGCGATCCGCGCCGCCCGCACCCAGCACCGCGACGGAGCCAGGTTTCCGTGGGAGTCCGCACGCTCCGGCCGAGATGCCACCCCGAGGCGCACACGCGACCGCGCCGGCGAGCTGGTGGCGGTCCTCACCGGGCCGCTCGAGGAGCACATCGTCGCGGACGTCGCGTGGTCGGCCGCCTGCTACATCGACTGGACTGCCGATCGGACGTTCGCCGCCGGCCCCGGACGCGAGCTGATCGTACAGACCGCCCGCTGGTGGGCCTCGCGGATCGAGCCCGACGAGCACGGCCGCGGGCACATCCGCGGCGTGATCGGCCCCGACGAATACCACGAGCACGTCGACGATAACGCGTTCACGAACGTGATGGCCCGCTGGAACCTCAAGCGCGCCGCCGCGCTGGGCCCAGACGCCGCCTGCGAGCCCGAGCGGCGCCGATGGCTCCAACTCGCCGACACGATCGCTGACGGATACGACCCGGCGACCGGCATCTACGAGCAGTTCGCCGGGTTTCACGGCCTCGAGCCGATCCTGATCGCCAAGCTCGCGCCGCAGCGACCCGTATCCGCCGACGTGCTGCTCGGACACCAGCGCACCCGTGCCGCCCAGGTCGTCAAGCAGGCCGACGCGCTGATGCTGCACTACCTGATACCCAACGAGACCGCCCCGGACTCGCTGGCGCCCAACCTCGACTTCTACGAACCCCGCACCGCACACGGCAGCACGCTCTCGCCCGGCGTGCACGCCGCGCTGCTCGCGCGCGCCGGCCGCCTCGTCGAGGCTGTGCAGATGCTCCGCCTCACCGCTCAGATCGACCTCGAAGACATCGGGCACATGACCGCCGGCGGCGTGCACCTCGCCGCGATGGGCAGCGTCTGGCGCGCGATCGCGTTCGGGTTCGTGGGGCTGCGCCCGGCGGGCGCGGCGCTCGCGATCGACCCGGTGCTCCCACCCGGCTGGGACGCGCTCGAGCTACGCGCTCGGTTCGCCGACAGCCGCGTGCGCGTCCGGATCCACCCAGACACCGTCGAGCTCAGCGCCGACCCCCCAATTGACGCGCTCAACCCCGCCGGACAGCCCGTCGAGCTGACCCGCCGCGCCCAGACCTTCGAGCTCTCGCGGCAATCCCCAGGGAGGCTTCCGTGAAGATCGTGCTCGCCGCGATTCAGGCCGACGCCTGCGCAAAACCGATCCTCAGCACCGCGACCGCCCTCGCCGACCTGTTTGACGCCAACCTCGCCGCGTTGCACGTACGCGAGAACGACAGCAGCAGCCCCGGGGAACTCGCAGCCGCTTTTGGCGCAGCGGTGCGCGAAGTCAGCGGCTCGCCAATCGAACAGATCATCGCGGCCGCCGCAGACCGTGAAGTCGCCGCGCTTGCGCTCGGTGCGCGCGGCGTTCACGGAGGTCCCCAACCCGCGGGCCATACGGCGCTCGAGGTCATCACTCGCGTGCGCAAGCCGGTCGCCGTCGTCCCACCCCACGCCAACGCGCACCGGCAGCTCACCCGCATCCTCGTACCCCTCGAAGGCACCCGCGACAGCTCACAAGCGCTCCAGGACACAATCAGGCTCGCGCATCGACGCCAACTGGAGATCCTCGTCCTGCACGTCCACACCCCAGCCACTGTGCCCGCGTTCGCCAATCACGAACCGCACGCAACAGCCGCTTGGGAGCACGAGTTCCTAACGCGCCACATCCCCACCCCGCACGACCGGGTCAGCCTGCAGCGCCAGCTAGGACTCCCCGCCGACGACACCATCGCGGTCGCCCACGAGCACAGCGCCGATCTGATCGTGCTCGCCTGGAGCCAGAACCTAGAACCCGGCCACGCGCACGTCGTATCCCAGACGCTCGCCCACAGCGACATCCCAGTGCTCCTCATCCCGACCACGTAAGCGCGCTCATACCGACATAGTCACCTGACATCGCCGTGCTGCTCGAGCACCGAGAAAACCGGTGATTCCCGGCCTGCCGCGCCGAAACGAGACGCTGACCACGACGTTGGTCAGGCCAGCGACACGGCTGACCGCGACGCGCTTTGCAGACGAGCTCGCCGCACTTGCGCTAACCCAGCGGCCACGTTTCGCCAGGACGCCGCCGCAAACGTGTCCCTGATCCGCCGGCCCCACGCCTCCTGACCTTGTCGCCGAGCATGACAACTCCGGGCATGTCGATCGGAGCTCCGCAGTCACGCGGGCTTGTACCGATTACACCTGTGCCCTTCTACCGATTCGCACCCTTCGCCGACGGAGCACACTCGTTGCGCAGGCTGTGTTGCTATCCCCGTGGCACGTGTTTGAACTTCGACGGAGGTTAGTGTCATGAGAATTCGCTCCAGACTGGCGACGGCGATGGATGGCGTGTTATTGCTTGCGCTCGCGCTGATCGTCGGGTCGACTGCGAAGGCGCCGGCCCGACCCGGCAGCAAGCTCGTCGCCGTCTTGGCGGCCGCTGCCAACACCGCCGATCTTGGGGCGTCTGAACGCGAGCGCGGTGTGGACGGGACGGGACATGATCGTGTGGGGCGGCGTGACGCGGGGCGGGCCGTTCGGGTATGGCGCACCGCGATCCGATGGTGCTGGGTACACGCCCGCGACGCGGGAGTGGCACAAGATCGCCAGCTCGCCGTCCGGGGTTCTCGGCGATGGCGGCAGCGCGAATGCGTGGACCGGCCAGCGAATGGTCGTCTGGTCAGGCAACTCTCCAGACGGTCCCGCGGCGCGGTGTATAACCCGCACACCAACATCTGGCGGCGCCTGCCTAACGGCCCGCTCGGCGTTCGGGAGGGGTACGCATCGGTGTGGACAGGTAAAGAGCTGCTGATCTTCGGCGGCCATGCCGGCGACGGCATTGCGACGCCCACTGCAGCGGCGGTCAACCCCCAAACAGGATCGTGGCAGCGGCTGCCGACGCTCGACGCGGTCAAGGGCCTAACGGTGGCCAACGGCGCCGTGTGGGACGGGCGCGAAGCATTCGTCAGCGGCGACCTCTACCACCACGATCGCTTCGCTGGACCGATCCTCCTTGCCTTTAGCCCGGAGACTGACAAGGTGCGCGAGATCGACCTCGCAAAGGCCCCTATCGCCCCGAACCAGCGCTCACAGCTTGACCCCGTCGGGTGGTCCGGCACCGAGGTCGTCTTCTGGACCGGTGCGGTGTCCTCCTCGAGCTTGGTCGTGCGCTACAACCCGGCCAGCGGGCGCTGGAAGAAGGCAAGCGCTGCCCCGTGCACGGGCAGCACGCAGATCGCCTGGATCCGCAACGGTGTCGTGGCTGGGTGTGGGACCAGCGGCGTGCAGATATACAGCCCCCGCACCGACAGCTGGCGCACGATCAACACCGAGCCCTCGCCACTCAACACCAAGGAGCGGAGCGCGATCGTCTGGACAGGAACCAACCTGATCGTCTGGAGCGGCGCAGTGAGCAAACCCTTCAACCCGACCCCCGCGGATGGCGCCTCAATCACCCTGAAAGGCATATAGATGCGATGAAGCGATCTGGTCGCTTCTTTGGCCTGCGGTATTGGTGGTCTGTCTGTGTCGGTGGGTCTCGTTACGTCGGCGTGGGCCGCTTTTCCGGGTCCGAACCGGTTGCTGGTGGTTGAGCAGCCCGGCGGTCGCGGATTGGTCTGGTCGATTTTGAGCAACGCGGTCTCAGGCCGACATCGTCACCCGTACGTCACCATCCTGTTCGAGCACCGAGAAGCCGGTGATGCCCGGCCTGCTGCGCTGAAACGAGACGCTGACACCGGAGTGGGCGATTCGCAGGTCGCGCAATTCCAGGCTCTGGAGCCAGTCTGGGAGCATCGGCCGATCCACCGTCAGCGTGTTGCTCGGGGCATGCGGCGAGATGCCCATCATCGACTGCACGAGCATGAACGGCGCCGCAGCCGCCCAGGCCTGGGGGATGCAAGCGACGGGGTAGGCGACGATCGATCGGGATTGGTCGCGGTGAAAGCCGCAGAACAGTTCGGGCAAGCGGAAGTCGCGTGCCGCGGCGGCGACCTCGAACAGGCCGCCCGCGATCCGTGCGGTCTCGGCATGGAAGCCATAGCGCTTCAGGCCGGCGGCGGCGATCGCGTTGTCGTGCGGCCACACCGAGCCATTGTGGTAGCTCATCGGGTTATACGCACGCGAGCTGGTCGCGAGCGTGCGGACTCCCCAGCCGGAGAACATGTCGGACGCCATCAGCCGCTCGGCCACCGCCGCGGCCTTGTCGTCGTCGACGATCCCGCAGTAGAGGCAGTGCCCGGGATTTGACGAAATGCTGCGGACCTGCTGCTTGCGGCCATCGAGCGCGAGTGCGAAGAAACCCTCGTCCGGATCCCAGAACGCGTCGTTGAACGCCGCTCGCAGCACCCCAGCCTCAGCTCGAAGCCGGGCCGCAAGAGCATCCTCGCCGAGCGCGTCGTAGACCTCGGCGATCCGAAGCTTCGCCTCATACACGTAGCCTTGCGCCTCGACCAGCGCGATCGGCCCCTGCGCCAGCGAGCCGTCGGCGTGCACGATCGCGTCGCCGGAGTCCTTCCAACCGTGGTTGCGCAGGCCCGCCGGTGAGCGCTGCTCGTACTCGACGAATCCGTCGCCGTCTCGATCGCCCCACTCGTCGATCCACCCAAGCGCCGCATCCAACGCCGGACGCAGGCGGGCGAGCGTCTCGACGTCAAGCGTCCAGCGGAAGTAGCCGCCTGCGACCATCAAAAACAGCGGCGTGGCGTCGACCGTGCCGTAGTAGGGCGTGTGCGGGATGTGCCCCGTCCGAGCCAGCTCGCCCACCCGCAGCTCATGCAGGATCTTCCCTGGCTCCGCATCGCGCCACGGCTCGTCAGCCCGCGCCTGCGCCTGGGCGAGCGCGAGCAGCGTCCCGCGCGCGACCTCAGGGTTGACCATCAGCGATTCGCACGACGCCAGCAGCGAATCGCGGCCGAACGGCGCGACATACCATGGGATCCCAGCGGCCGGCAGCGCCCCACCGCGCGCGGGCATCATCAGCGCGTGCAGATCACGCACGGACGCGTCGATGAAGCGATCGAACAGCTCGTTATTGGTGGTGATTCGCGCGCATGCACGCTCCCACTCGCGGTGGGCTTCGTCGGCCCGCGCGACCGCCCGCTCCATCCCGGCCGCCTCGACTTCGCGATCTCCTTGTCTGGGATCGACCGTCACCAGCAACGCAACAGCCTCCCCCGCGTCGAGCCGCACATTCCACGCGACCCGCGCGCGCTGCCCATCGGTCTCGATCCACGCGGGAGCAGGACTGAAATCGACGATCGTCTCACGCTGCTCGCCGTCGGCACCCGCGTAAGCGAAGCGCACACGATCGCCCTCTCGCACGGGCGCAAGGACGCGACCATCCGTACGGCGCCCGACCCCCCTCACCTCGAACACATCGGCGAAGTCCGCGCCGAGCATCAACTCGACCCTCGTCAAGACCATCTCGGGACAGAAGCTGCGCACCCGCACCCGGTAATACAGACGATCGGCGATCAGCACCGTGCGGCGCACGTTGAGCGTCTCCTGCGGCACCTCGACCTCGCCCGAGCCCAGCGTCGGGTTCGTGGCGTTGATCACCGCATGGTGTCCCGACTGCATCGATGAGGACAGCAACACCGGCACCAGACCGCCGACCATCAGCCGCAACTCCGATAGATGCCGCGTATCACGCGCGTAAAACCCCTCACCCGACGCACGACCCGCGCGAATGTCACCATCCGGCCGCGCACACACGAACGTCGCGCCGGCCTTGAGCGCGAGCAGATCCTCACGCGCCTCGGCCGGAACCAGCGGCGCGCCCTCGAGATCGCGTTCGCCGAACGTCTGAAAGACATCGGGTGCGACCGGGGGGCGCTGAGACGCAGGCCCAGCTCTATCTGGTCGGCGGGCGAAGGCCATACGGCGCTCGGTCCATAGTATGCGCCGCAGTTCAGCCCTTGACGACCCCCAACGGGACAAGTTGCGCGACGCGCCCGGCGAGACCCGCCTGCTCGACTACAGCCACGACGCGCTCGACGTCTTTGTACGCGAATGGCGCCTCCTCGGCGAGGCCTCGGTTAGACGGACACCGCACGACGATCCCCTGCGCCTCAAGCCGACGGCGCAGCTCCGCGCCGGTGATCTCGCGTCGGGCGCCGGTTCGGCTCAGTCGCCTCCCCGCGCCATGGCAAGTGGTGCCGAACGAGCGTTCCATCGCGGCCTGGCGTCCGACCAGCACGAAGCTGCTCGTTCCCATGCTGCCAGGGATGAACACCGGCTGACCGACCGTCCGGTATGCGCTTGGGATGTCCATCGACCCGGCCGCGAACGCGCGCGTCGCGCCCTTACGATGCACGCACAACGTCCGGCCATGGTGCTGCTCGAGCTTCGCGACGTTGTGCGCGACGTCATAGACCTGACGCGTTCCCTGTGCGACCTTCGGCCCAAGGATCCGCGCGACCGACTCGCGCACGCGATGGGCGAGCACCGCCCGATTGGCCCACGCGAAGTTCGCCGCGCACGCCATCGCCGCCAAGTAGCGCTGCCCCTCCGGCGAGCTCAACGGCGCGCAAGCCAACTGCCTGTCCGGGAGGGTGATCCGGAAGCGGGCCAACGCGACATCCATCGCGCGCACGTAGTCGGTGCATACCTGGTGACCGAATCCCCGCGAACCCGAGTGAATCAGCACCGTCACCTGGTCCAGGCGCAGGCCGAACTTCTCGGCGGCCCGAGGATCAAGGATTTTTGCGACGCGCTGGACTTCGAGGAAGTGGTTGCCCGAGCCGAGCGTGCCGAGCTGATCGCAGCCGCGCACCCGTGCGCGCTCGGACACCATCGCGGGATCGGCGCCTGGTAGGCATCCGTCTGACTCGGTGTGCTCGATGTCCTCCTCGGTCCCGATCCCGTGCCCGGCCAGGAGCGTCCTCGGTCCCGCGGTGAGCACGTGGTCAAATGCCGCCCCAGTCAGCTTCAACGCGCCGCCGTGACCAGCGCCGACCGGCACCCGCCGCGAGAGCTCGTGGACCAGCGCCTCGGTGCGGCCCCCAAGCTCCCAGACCGTCAGAGGCAGCGCGAGCAGCCGCACCCCGCAGTTGATGTCATACCCGACCCCGCCCGGCGAGACGACCCCATCCGGCAGCTCGGTCGCGGCCACGCCACCAACGGGGAAGCCGTAGCCCTGGTGGATGTCGGGCATCGCCAGCGCCGCCCCAGTGATCCCCGGCAACGTCGCGACGTTCGCGAGCTGCTCGAGCGAACGGTCCGCAGAGATCTCGCCGATCAGCTCGCGGTCGGCGAACACCCGCGCCGGGACCCTCATGTCCGCACGTGCGCTGGCCGGCAACTCCCACACCACGTCATCGACCTGCCGAAACCCGCCGACGCCAGCCTGCCGACCCTCAGACATCGAGCACCACCCTGGCACGAAATCCCCCTCCGCAGCGCTCAAACGCCAGCCGATGGTACGTCGCGCCTTTGACCAGATGCCGCGGATCGCCACGATCACATCGGACCGACGCGACAAGACCCCCGTCGGACAGCTCCATCCGCTCCACCTCTATGGGCACAAGGTCCTCGGTCTCGGCGAGAAACACGAGCTCATCGAGCCACTCCAACAGCAGCACCGACCGCTCGCGCGCGTACACCGACACCTCCCGCCGGACGCGATCAAAGCGGTGACCGTCACCGAGCAGCTCGAAAAGCGCGCGAAGCGCATCGACGAACACGCCCGCTTCGGTCGCCGCCTCGATCTCGAGCTCGAGCTCGGCGGTGTGCTCGACCCAACGGTAACTCACCTCAGGGTCTCACGATCACGTGCGCGGCGAGGCGCTCGATTTCCTCTCGTGTACCGGTGCCGAGACCACGCCGGGTGGCGTTCAGCGCTCCGGCCGCCATCCCGAGGCGCAGCGCGTCGATCATGCTCATCCCGCGCGCGAGGCCGACGCCGGTCGCGGCGAACATCGAGTCACCCGTGCCGCGGTGGTCAAGCGCCTCGAATACCGGAGCGACGAGCTCGGTCTCGGCCGGGCTTGTTCCGTCGTCGATCAGCATCGCGGGCCTGGACCCACGCGAGATGAGCACGTGCCGAGCGCCCGCATCGTGCAGCCGTTGCGCGCTCGCGACGATCTCCGCCGGCGCGTCGCTGGCCGCGCAGCGATCCCAGACGAGCTCCTCCTCGCTGAGCCTGAGCAACTCGACACCGCCGTCGAGCGTCGCCCGCAGCGGCGGCCCGGTCAAATCGGCGATCACGACCTTCCCGTTCGCACGCAGGTCGCCGACCAGCCGACGGTAGAGCTCGGGATCGACCACGTCGTTGGGCTGGCAGCCGGTCACCATCGTCACGTCGGCGTCGAGCCCGGCGCCGAGCGCGATCCCGTACAGCTCGTCCGCCGCATGTCTTCCAAGCCATCTGGAATCGACGCTTACGATCTCGACGCGCGTGCTGCTGCGACGGTCATGAACGTACACCCCGTTCGGCGTCGCGGCCTGAGCCGCTCTGAGCGTGAGCCGCTCGGCTTCGATCAGCCCCTTCAGCACCCGCCCGGGCTCGCCGCCCAGCGCGCAGCAGAAGAGGACCTCTGCGTCAAGCGTCGCGGCGAGTCGCGCGACCCAGAGCCCCTGGCCGCCGGCGTGCAAGTGCACCTCTGCTCGATCGGGACCGGGCTCGATCGTGACGGTGAACAGGGGCGAGGGTGCGAACACCGCGATCCGGCCGCCCGACCGCTGCTTCGGCCGCAGGTACGGAAGCTTGCTGCGAAAACGAGGGATACGCGACGCGCGTCTCACATTGCCTCCGCGACAATGCGCCGGACCGGTTGCACCAGCGACGGGGTCGAGGCGATCGTGTACCGCGATCCAGGACCGTGGGGCGAGTCGTCGTAGTCGAACACCACCCCGCCGGCCTCCCGAACCAGCAACAAGCCCGCGGTCACGTCCCAAGGCAGGTTGGACAGCATCACGGTCGCGCTCAGCCGCCCCGCCGCAAGCCACGCGAGATCAAGCGCCGCGGAACCGTGCATCCGTACACGCAGGCTCTCGCGCGCCAGCCGCGCGATCACCGCAAGATGCACGCGGTTCTCCTCCACGGACCCCACACCAACTTTGAAGTCCGCCATCCCGACGATCGCCTCGCGCAACACACCGACCTCTGCCACCGAGATCCTGGCGCCGTTCAGGAAAGCACCTGCGCCTTCGCGCGCGATGAACCGCTCGCCGAGAAACGGGGCATCGACGATTCCGAGGATCGGCTGGCCCGCGACCACCAGCGACAGCGAGATCGCGCACAGCGGACTGTCCTTGGCGAAATTGATCGTCCCATCGATCGGATCCAGCACCCACCTCGCGCCGCCGACGTCCTCGCCACCGCCCTCCTCCTCACCAAGCAAGGGGATCTTCGGCACGACCTCCGCGAGCGAGCCTCGGATCGCCGACTCGATCCGCAGATCAACGTCGGTCGCGAAGTCCCGGTCGCCTTTCGTGATCAGCCCGCCGATGTGAGAGCGGCCACGGCGAAGAATCCGCGCGCCGATGTCGACAGCATGCTCGGCCGCGAGGAGAAGCTGGCCCGAGCGGTTGCCGAGCTGCGCCCGGCGATCGCGATCGTTGCTGGACTGGCGCAGCATGGATCGGATGCTGCTCCCGACGGCCCACCGTTACATCGGGGCAGAGTGACACATGCGGTGCGGGATCACTACGGACGCCGTGAACCCCAGGCTCTCTGAGGCGCCGGTGCGCCGGTGGTGGTTGTTCGCTAATGACACGTACGGTCGCGCTGCGTACTCGCTGCAACCTCCTAAAACGAAGCAAGCGGGTTCGGCGTCGTTCAAAGCGCAAAGGAGCGGCTCTCAGCGGGTCGGAATTGATCGCACAACGCTGCTTGACCACGACGGTCAGCGTGTCGCCCCCCACATCCACAAGCCTCCGGCACACCGCCATAATCCCCGCTCGTAAGCTCGAGCGCTCTCGCTCGATGTGCTGGCCCCACTCGTCGCCGGCGACTCGCACGGCGCTTGAACGATCGAGTGCGGAGAACACCGGACGCCGAGTGGTGGAGTCTGCGGATGACGCACTCGGGCGCTTGGCTTACGGTCGTTGTACCGCCAAGAAGGAGTTGATGACGGCTGGCAAGACACCGATCTCGATCCTCGAGCAGGAGGAATGTCGACGCCTTCGCGCTTGTTTCGCGGCGTTCCCGGCGCGGGTGTATCGCAGCCGCCGGCGGCCTCCGGTGCTCGTCGACGTCCGCCGGCGCGAGCTGGGGCGCGGGCGGCGAGGGGCGGCCGAGCGTTTGTGTCGTGGGCGATGGGGCCGGCAGTGAGCTCCACATCGGTACGCCTGACCGCCGGCACGATCCATAAGCGATCGCCCGTCGGCGTGGCGCCGAACATGGATCTCGGCGAGGTCGAGTACTTCGGCAGCGCACCCACGCCTGGCTGACCGTCGGCCAGTTGGTGCGGATCGACATCGCGCCGCCGCTGTTCATCGAGTCAGTCGACGTGCATGGCCACCTCTACCTCGACGGCGGCATCATCGACCTGTTCCGCGCCGAACCGGTGATCACCGATCCGAGCATCGATCACGCGTTCGGCATCAACTTCATGCTGCCCAAACGCTTTCGCGCCGAGGACATAACCGGTTGGCAGACCCACCGCATGGGCGTGTTGCGAGCCAGCCGCCAGCTACAGAGGTACAACCTGGAGCTCGCGCGCCGAAGCGAGCGCCAGCTGGGCGAGCGGCTCACGCTGATCGACCCGATCGACTACAGACTGTTGCGAGGTATCTCCTTCTTCGACCTGTTCATCGACCGGCGTCGCTGGCCCGGAGCTGATCCGGCAGGGCTATAGCGGGACGCGGCGAGCGCTCGACGCCTTCCGCGCCGCGAACGGCCCTCGGGCCTACGGCCAAAGATCAGGCCCCTTCCGCGGCCCCTCCTGGCTGACGGCCCAGATCTCGAACGCGCACGCCATCCCCCGAACTCGTCGGACCCCCAGACGATCAACGGGAAGCAGAGGAGCACAATCACGTCCTGCGCCGGCGGCACCGCAGTGCTAGGCCTAGGTCAGCGGCGCGGCGCTTCGTGGCCTAGTGGTACATCCTGCAAGTTGCATCCCGATGTGAGGGATGCTTAAAGTTGACATACGCAGGCAATATGCCGGTAGAGGATCGGGGCTTTACTTACAGGATGCACCATTAGCTAGCTAAGGAAGCTTCGTACGGAAGACCGGCGTTTATGTGGCAACGGGTGCCACCACACGACTTGCGAGCTCCAAAGACGATCCACCTCCTGGACTACTGCAACGACGCGAACACGTCCAGCGGCTGTCTCGCCGATTGTTCGAGCCCCAGTGAACCGCCTTGGCGGACCGGTGCGCGACTCGCCCGCGCCGAGGGGTAGGCTCCACACCTGTGCCAACCACCGGCAGCAGCCCCACGCCGTCTCAGTCCAACGTCGCCGTTGCGAACCTCGCTCGTATCGCCGTCGGGGTTGACGGGTACCCGGAGGGGCGTGATGCCGCCGTCCTCGGCGCCGCGCTCGCGCGCTCCACAGGCGCTGACACGCTACTCGTCACGGTGGTTTCCCACCCGCGCGTCGCGCCTTCGTGGGTTGGCTGGCAAGGCTTGCGCGACGCGGCCGAGGAGATGCTCGCGCAGACCCGAGACTCGCTCGCTCCCGGGACGCGCGTGATGGTCGAGACAGGCGCCTTCGTCGCACCCGCGCTCGAGCACGTCGTCGCGCGCGAACACCGCGACCTGCTCGTCGTCGGCTCGAGTCGTTTCGCAGCCGAGGGACACGTGCGGATTGGCAAACGCACCCGCCAACTGCTCGGTCACGCCGAATGCGCACTCGCGATCGCGCCACGCGGCCTGCACCACAAGACACAGGTCACCATCACGCGGATCGGCGTCGGATTCGACGGCGGACCCGAGGCACAAGCCGCGCTCGTCCTGGCCGGATCGATCGCCCTGAGCGCCGGCGCAACGCTGCACATTCGCGGAGTGGTAGACGACCGGACCCCACGACTGCGATGGTCAGACCGCGTGGCCGGGACGATCCTTCCCCTGTGGGACGACGTCATCCAAGCCGACGTGCACTCGCTCCACGATCGGGTCGCTGCCGCCGCCCAGTCGACCGAGGCACGGAGCCCCGACGCCGATGTCATGCGCGGGCGCCCCGCCGACGCCCTGCTCGAGCTCTCCCGCGACGTCGACCTGCTCATCATCGGCTCCCGACGCTGGGGTCTTGTCACGCGCCTACTCCTCGGCAGCACCGGCGAGGCCCTTCTGCACGACGCCAGCTGTCCGATCCTGATTGTCCCGCGAACGACAGGCTGACCGGCCAAGTGCCATCGAGCGCTCCACCGCGCGCGCGCTGACCTCAGCAAGCTCTCGGTCCCGCAACAAAGGCGATCTGTCCTGACACGATCTGCGTCCAGGCCGAGTACGACGACCGCTTGGACGTCGGGCGTGTCGCGCCTGCAAGTAGGACACGTCCACGCCGCAACGCGACACCCCGATCGGTGAGCACCGCGGTGAGCGCCTCCTCGACGAGCTCCGTCAAATCACGTACCTCGTCACCGAGCGCGAGCACGGCCGTCCCCGGCCACGACAGCGTCGAATCGGTCAACGAGCCAGCGGAATGTCTCCTCGAACTCCGTGAGGATTCGAACCGTGACCAGCACTGCGGCAACCGTCGTCTCGGTTCTCATCGACCGCGCACATGCTGATACGTGGTGGGTCCTGTCGGGCTACCGTCGGTGGCTCACCTGCAGATCGAGAAGGAGGTGAGTCATGTGCCTGCACTGACGCGTTGGGATCAGTTCACCGAACTCGCTGAGCTGCGTTCTCGCTTTGATCGCATGTTCGACGAGCCGACCGACGGCCGCCCGCGCGCATGGACGCCGGCAATCGACGTCGGACGTGAGAACGGCAACGTGGTCGTGCGCGCCGACATTCCCGGGATCAAGCGCCCGATGAGGTCAAGATCGAGGTCGAGGAACGACATCCTCACGGTCTCTGGTGAGCACGAGGAGCAAAAGGAGGAGAACGACAAGCACTACCAACGTGCGGCGCGAGCGCCGTTACGGGTCCTTCAGCGACTCGATGGCGCTGCCCGCCGGCGTCGATCGAAGAAGATCGAAGCCAAGACTCACGACGGCGTCGCCGAAGTGACGATCCCGCTTCCCAAGGAGGCTAAGAAGGAGACGATCACGATCACACCGACCGCCGCCTGAGACGTGTTCTGCGCTTGCGACCGGCCGCAACCGCTTCGGCGGCGAGGTTGGCCCGGCGCGCCGGGGGGCACGAGTTTCTGTCAGAGCGTCGCCGCAAGCACGCCGGAGCCAA
>Ga0335081_10006387_pt1 | contig 18763 bp, 19 predicted proteins | sample Lox_Sample_35_FD_206713 | JGI IMG/M metagenome (GOLD analysis project Ga0335081, IMG submission 206713) | Soil microbial communities from Loxahatchee National Wildlife Refuge, Florida, United States - Lox_Sample_3.5 | ecosystem: Environmental > Terrestrial > Soil > Wetlands | place: USA...
ACCACGGCGGGCGCCAGCTCGACGGCGCGCCGGCCTCGATCCGCGTGCTGCCCGAGATCGCGAGCGCGGTCGGCGACCGTCTCGAGGTCCTGTTCGACGGCGGCATCCGCTCCGGCCAGGACGTCGTCAAGGCGCTCGCGCTCGGCGCGCGCGGCTGCCTGATCGGACGCGCCTATCTGTACGGCCTCGCCGCCATGGGCGAGGCCGGCGTACGCAAGGCGCTCGGCATCATCCGCGACGAGATGGACATCACCATGATGCTCACCGGCCTGCGCGATCTGCAGAAGGTGCCGCGCGACGTGCTGTACGACGGCGGCGACGGGCGGGCGTTTCCGCGGAATTAGCCCACCACGAATTCAGCCGTCATTGCCCGCGCGAGCGGGCAATCGAGCACCCACCGCGGGCCGTCGTGGTCAGCGGGTCACCCGCTTGCGCGGGTGATGACGACCGCGTGTGTGGCGGCTCATGCGCTCACCGGCCGAGTCCCAGCATCAGGCCCGCGATGCCGAGCGCACCGACGATCAGGCGCCACCAGGCGAACACCATGAATCCGTGACGCGAGACGTAGCCGAGGAACGTCTTCACCACGATCCAGCCGAACACGAACGAGACCGCAAAACCGATCGCGATCAGCCCGGCGCCGTCCCACGACAGATCGTGCCGGCTTTTTACCAGGTCGAACGCGAAGGCGCCCGCCATGGTCGGCATGGCGAGCCAGAACGAGAACTCCGCCGCGGTGCGCCGGTCGGAGCCGAGCAGCATCGCCGACACGATCGTCGCGCCCGAGCGCGACACGCCGGGAATCATCGCCAGGCACTGGAAGACGCCGATGAAAAAGTACATCGGCATCGAATACTCGGTCACCGCCCGGTAGCGCGGCTTGAGGTCGAGGCTCTCGACCCATACCAGCACCAGGCCACCGATGACGAGCGAGACGCAGACGATCCACGGATTGAACAGCACGCTCTTGATGAAGCCGTGCAGCGCCGCGCCGAGCACCGCGGCGGGCAGGAAGGCGAGCAGGATGCCGAACACGAACCGGCGCGCGGTCGCGTCGATGAAGAAGCCGGTTGCGAGATGGAGCAGCCGGGTGAAATAGATCGACAGCAGCGCGAGGATCGCGCCGAACTGGATCAGGATCGCGAAGGTGTTGCCGAAATTCTGGTCGCCGAAGCCGAAGAAGTGCTCGACCAGCAGCAGGTGCCCGGTCGAGGAGACCGGGAGATACTCGGTGAAGCCCTCGACGATGCCGAGGATGATCGCCTTGATGATGTCTTCCATGGGGGTTTCGGGCTCCAGGAGGATTCGCGTGCGCCCTTGTGACCCATGCGGGACGGCGGGGCAACGACTCTTCTCCCTCCCCCGCTTGCGGGGGCCGGGGAGGGGGCCAGTCAGAAACCAGACACGTCGCCGCGAAGGCGGGGCGAGGGTCTGGCGCCATGATGGCGACGCATTAAGACTTTCTATAGATTTGCCTCGCGATTCTGCCGCCGCCCGGGCCATCCGGGCGCATTATCTCAAAGCTGATGCTGACACTGTTTCACCACGCATTTTGCCCGCAATCCCGCTTCGTGCGCCTCGCGCTCGCCGAGCACGGCCTGACGCCGCGGCTCGCCGAGGAGCGGCCATGGGAACGCCGGCACGAGTTCCTCGTGCTCAACGCGGCCGGAACCCTGCCGGTGCTGGTCGAGGAGGGCTGCCCGCCGATCCCCGAGGCGCGCACCATCGTCGAATATCTCGACGAGACGCGCGGGGATGAGCTCGGCGGCCATCGGCTGCTGCCGCGCGACGTCCATGCGCGGGTCGAGGTGCGCCGGCTGATCGGCTGGTTCTGCGAAAAGCTCTACACCGAGGTCAGCGGCCCGCTCGCCACCGAGCGCGTGTTCAAGCGCTACATCCGTGCCGCCCAGGGCGGCGGCTCGCCCGACACCGAGGCGATCCGTGCGGCGCTGGTCAACATCCGCTATCATCTCGCCTATATCGGCTGGCTGGCGCAGACGCGCGACTGGCTGGCGGGCGAGCGGCTTACCTACGCGGATCTCGCGGCCGCCGCACACCTGTCGCTGATCGACTATCTGGGTGACGTGCCGTGGAGCGAAAACGAAGCCGCGAAGAGCTGGTACGCGCGGGTGAAGTCGCGCCCGTCGTTCCGCCCGCTGCTGGTCGACACCCACGCCGGCATTCCGCCGTCGCCGACCTACGCGGACCTCGACTTCTGAACGATCCGGTCGGTTTGAAGCGCGCGCTTTCCGACCAAGCGCGGGCGCTCGGCTTCGACGTCATCGCGGTGACATCGCCCGACGCGATCGGCACCGCCGGCGACGCGCTGGAAAAATTCCTCGCCGACGGCCAGCACGGCGACATGGATTGGCTTGCCGCGACCGCCGAGCGGCGGCGCGATCCGCGCGCGCTCATGCGCGGCGTGCGCGCGGTCGTCATGCTCGGGATGAACTACGGTCCCAAGCGCGATCCGCTCGCGATCCTGCAGGAGCACGCGCGCGGCGCGATCTCGGTCTATGCGCAGGGCGACGACTATCACGAGGTGATCAAGCCGCGGCTCAAGGCGCTGGCGCGCTGGCTGGTCGCGGCGGGCGGCGGCGACGTCAAGGTCTTCGTCGACACCGCCGCCGTGATGGAGAAGCCGCTCGCCGCCGCCGCCGGGCTCGGCTGGCAAGGCAAGCACACCAATCTGGTGTCGCGCCGGTTCGGCTCGTGGCTCTTCCTCGGCGCGATTTTCACCTCGCTCGAGTTGCCCGCCGATTCGCCGGAAGCCGACCACTGCGGCCAATGTCATGCGTGTCTCGACGTCTGCCCGACCGCGGCGTTTCCGGCGCCCTATCGGCTCGATGCGCGGCGCTGCATCTCGTATCTCACGATCGAGCACAAAGGGCCGATCCCGCGCGACCTGCGCGCCCGGATGGGCAACCGCATCTACGGGTGCGACGACTGCCTCGCGGTCTGTCCGTGGAACAAGTTCGCGCAGGCCGGCCGCGAGCACAAGCTCGCGGCGCGCGCTGCGCTCGCCGCGCCGCGGCTCGACGCGCTGGCGGCGCTCGACGATGCGGGCTTTCGCGCGCTCTTCGCCAAGTCGCCGGTCAAGCGCACCGGCCGCGACCGCTTCGTCCGCAACGTGCTGATCGCGATCGGCAACAGCCACGATGCGGCGCGCGCCGCGGCCGCCGCGGCGCGGCTCGACGACCCGTCGGCGCTGGTGCGCGGCGCCGCCGTGTGGGCGCTCTGCCGGCTCATGCGGCGCGACGAATTCGCCGCGCTCGCCGCCGCGCATGCGCCGAGCGAGACGGATCCGACGGTCGCCGAAGAATGGGCCGCCGCGCTCGCTTCACCCTCGCCCGCAGGAGGAGCGTAAAGAGGCGAGCTCGCCCTCGAGCGCGTCAATCCGCGTGATGATCGCGCCGCCGCTCGCGGTGATGAAATACTCGACCTGCAGGTTGACGATCGAGCCTTCGTTGTCGGCGGACAGGCGAAAGTCGCCGCGATAACCGAGGATCGGTTTGCCGCGCGCGAAGGCGTAGCCGATCTCCGCCGCGGTGCCGCTGTCGACGTCGGCGCCGTCGAGAACCGCGAATACGACGTCGCACGCGTCGATCATCGCCTGGTTCTTGGCGCCGATGCGCGGATTGAGCTTTCGCCATGCGCTGCGCTTTGCCGGCCCATCATCCATGGCCAGCACCGTCCCGACCTCCGCGGCCAGGCGCTCGATCTCGGCCGCAAGCGTCGCCTCGATTCCGGGCGGCGGCGCATCGCTCCACGGATCGAGCGGCGTGTGACCGAGATCCATCACCCCGCGCACGATGCGGTCCCGGTGAAAGGCGCGCCCCGCTTCCGAGAAGCCCAACGGGCCCGCGAGATAGATTTTCATCGACCTTGCTCCGCGCCGACAGCCCCGCCACGATAGCACGCACGACGCAATGAACGCGGATCTCTGATGTCGACGTCAACGCTGGTCTGTCTCGGCCTCGGCTATTCGGCGCGGCACTATGCGGCCGCGTTCGGCGCCCGTTTTTCCCGCATCGTCGGCACCAGCCGCAGCAGCGAGAGCGCGGCGGCGCTGGCGGCGCGCGATCTCGGCGGCCGCCGTGCCGAGATGCTGGTGTTCGGCGGCACCACGGCGGAGCCGGCAGTCGCCGCCGCGCTCGCCGATGCCGACGCGCTGCTTGTCTCGGCCTCGCCCGACGAGGGCCGCGATCCGGTGCTCGCAACGCTCGGCGACGCGCTCATGGCGGCGTCGCGGCTCAGATGCATCGTGCTGCTCTCGACCGTCGGCGTCTACGGCGACCATGCGGGCGGCTGGGTCGACGAGACGACGCCGCCCGACCCGGCCCGCCCGCAGGCGCGCGCGCGCATTGCGGCCGAGGATGCCTGGCGCGCGCTCGGCCAGAAGCGCGGGATTCCGGTTGCGATCCTGCGCCTCTCCGGCATCTACGGGCCGGGGCGCAATCCGCTCGTCAATCTGCGCCGCGGGCAGGCGCGCAACGTCGCCAAGCCGGGCCAGGTGTTCAACCGCATCCATGTCGCCGACATCGCGCAGGCGATCGAGGCCGCGTTCGCGCAACGGGCCGACGGCGTGTTCAACGTCACGGATGACGAGCCGACGCCGCCGGGCGATCCGATCGTGTTCGCCGCAAGCCTGCTCGGCGTCCCGCCGCCGCCCGCGATCCCGTTCGGCGAGGCCGTGAAGACGATGCCGCCGATGGCGGCGAGCTTTTATGCCGAGAACCGGCGGGTGCGGAACGACCGCCTGAAGCGGACGCTCGGCGTGCGGCTGCGCTACCCGACCTATCGCGAGGGCCTGCGGGCGCTGCATGCGGCGGGCGAGCCGGGACTCGATTTTTGAGCTCGGGTAGGGTGGGCAAAGGCGCGGAACGCGCCGTGCTCACGTGTTGGTGCGCACGCTCCGCTTTGCGCACCCTACGACTCAAGCCGCCTTTCAGTGCGGCTCGAACTCCACCACGGCCGCGAGCATCCGCTCGAGATCCTCCGGCCGCGACAGGCGATGATCGCCGTCCTTCACCAAAGTGAGCACCACGTCGTCCTGGGCGAGCCGCGACACGAGCTCGACCGCATGGCCCCATGGCACGTCGGGATCCTCGACGCCCTGCAGGATGCGCACCGGGCAGCCGGTTTCGATCAGGCCGCCGAGCAGCAGATGCCTGCGCCCGTCCTCGATCAGCCCGCGGGTGATCGGATAGGGTTCTGTGCCGTAGTGCGACGGCCGCAGCCAGAATCCCTCGCGCTCGATCTGCTGCCGCGCCTCGGGCGAAAACCGCTGCCACATCAGCGCCTCGGTGAAATCGACCGCCGGCGCGATCAGCACCATGCCGGCGATGCTCGCCTGGGCTCCGACGCGCCGCAATTCGCGCGCGAGCAACAGCGCCAGCCAACCGCCCATCGAGGAGCCGATCACCACCTGCGGGCCGCGGCAGAAGGCGGAGAACACCGCGACGCTCTCGGCGAGCCAGCGCCCGATCGTGCCGTCCAGGAATTCGCCGCGCGATTCGCCGTGCCCCGAATAATCGAAGCGCACCAGCGCGCGGCCGCGCGCCTGCGCGAAGCGCGCCAGCGCCTCCGCCTTGGTGCCTGTCATGTCGGACTTGAATCCGCCGAGCCAGAACAGCCCGGGCGGCGCGCCGTCCTGCGTCCGCACCGCGATCGCGCGCGCCGCTTCGCCGGCGCCGACATCGATGTATTGCAGCGTCTCGGCCATCGTTTCCCCTCCGCAGGCTCCACATGCGTCCACGGGGCACCGTCGCGCAAGGCTATCAGCCGCGGGCTTGCGCGAAGTTCCTCTGACGCCGTTGTCCCCATACCGTTGCTCGGCGAGATTCGCCGGTCTAAGCTTATGTCCCATCGGGTTGCGGCACGGCGCGCCGCAAAGCCGACATCATTGCGCCGCAAGACCTCACCGACGGGCATTTTTTGCGGGGCATTTGGTGACATCCAACGCGGCTGTGTATTCCGTTGTGCCGCCATCCGGCACCGCGACCGGCGCCGCCGAGCGGCCGGCGCGCGACCTCACTGCGCTGATTGCCGTTCCGACCATCGAGGCGGGGGCTGCCGACGAAGGCGCCGTCGCGCTCGCGCTGATGCTGGTCGGTGCCGGCCACCGCGCGATCGTCGCATCGGGGGGCGGGCGGCTCGAGTCGCGGTTGGCCGAAGCCGGCGTCGATCTCGTGCGCCTCGACATGGCGAGCCGCAGCCCGCTCGCGCTTGCGCGCAACGCCGCGCGGCTGCGCGATCTCGTGCGCCGGCGCCAATGCGACGTCGTCCACGCGCATGGCCGCGCGGCGGCATGGAGCGCGCTCACGGCGGCACGCACCGCCGGCGTTCCGTTCCTCACGACTTGGTACAAGGGTTTTCGCGAGCAGAATGCGCTCAAGCGCGTCTACAACGGCGTGATGGCGCGTGGCGCGCGGGTGATCACGCCGAGCGACCAGCTTGCCGAGCTGATCGTCGCGCGCCACCACGTCGCGTGGGAGCGCATCGCGGTGATTCCGGCGGCGATCGACGCCGGACAGTTCGATCCGACCGCACTCACCGTCGAGCGCATCAATGCGGTGCGGCGGAGCTGGGGCGTCAAGGCCGACACCAAGGTGATCCTGGTTCCGGGCCGCATGCTGCGGCGCAAGGGCCATCACGTGGCGGTGGCGGCGGCGCGCCGCCTCAAGGACATGGGGCTCAAGAACTTCCTGTTCGTGTTCGCGGGCGAGGACCAGGGCCGCAGCCGGTATAGCGGCGAGCTGTGGGACCTCGTGCTCGCCACCGGCACGGCCGACGTGATTCGCCTCGGCTGGCAGGCGGCTGACGTCGTGGCCGCCTATGGGGCCGCGACCGCCGTGGTCTCGGCCGCGATCCAGCCCGAGGGCGCCCCGCGCCCCATTCTCGAGGCGATGGCGATGGCCCGGCCCGTGCTGGTGTCCGATCTGGCGGCCGGGCACGACATCGTGCTGGCGCCCCCGATCGTCCCGGAGGATCGCATGACGGGCTGGCGCTTTGCGGCGGGCGATTCCGCGGCGCTGGCGGCCGGGCTGGTGCGGCTGATGTCCATGCCGGACGCCGCCCGGCGGGCGATCGGCCGGCGCGCGCGGGAGTGGGTGCTGGCCCACTGCGCTCCCGCAACGGTTGAGCGCCAGACCCTCGCGGTCTATGCGGCCGTGACCGACCGCCGGCCCTGACCGACATGCTACCGCGGCACCGCCGCGGGCCCTAAAGTCCCTGGCGAAAGGCCGTTGACTTGGGCGGGGTTTGTCTCGATCTTCAAGCACATCCGAGTAACGATGCGTCGCGCTGCGGCTCGATTCGCCGTGCGCTGTGGTGTATTGTGAAAGGACCTTTCAACAGCTGAGGAGACCGAGACCATTCGTCGCCCAATGAAAGCCGCGCCGCCTGTCCAAAAGGACGGCACGCGCATCAACGATGAGATCCGTGTCCGCGAGGTACACCTGATCGATAAGGACGGCGCCAACAAAGGCACCGTTGCGATTGCCGAAGCCCTGAGGCTCGCTCAGGAGGCCGGTCTCGACTTGGTCGAGATCGCGCCCAACGCCGCACCGCCGGTGGTCAAGCTGCTCGATTACGGCAAGTACAAGTATCACGAGCAGAAGAAGGCGGCCGAAGCCCGCAAGAAACAAAAGGTCGTCGAGGTCAAGGAAATCAAGTTCCGGCCGATGATCGACGATCACGACTACGACGTGAAGATGCGCTCGATGGTGCGCTTCTTCGAGGAGGGCGACAAAGTCAAAGTGACCCTGCGCTTCCGCGGCCGCGAGATGGCGCACCAGGAGCTGGGCACCCGGCTGCTCGACCGGGTCAAGACCGACACCGCCCGATACGCCAAGGTGGAGTCGGACGCCCGGTTCGAGGGCCGGCAGATGGTGATGATCCTGGCGCCACGGTGAGCGAATATTTGCGATGACTCGCCATGCCCGGCCTCGTGCCGGGCATCCACGTCTTTGCCGCACCGAGGACGTGGATGGCCGGGACATAGGCGAGCAAAGCGACGCCGTTCTTCGAACGGCTATGCCCGGCCATGACGGCGCACGTTTCTACCGCCGCTCGGCTTCCCACACCCCACTGCAGCGGCTGTCCGGCGAGCGTCCGTTCCAGGTGCCGCTGCCGCCGTCGGCGGTGAGCCGGCCGGTTCCCTCGGCGCTCTGCTCGCCCCGTCCGATCACGACCCGCACGTTGCCGCGATCGTCGACGTTGCCGCGCACGTCGATCCCGGATTCGCCGGCGTAGTGAACGGCGCCGTTCTTGACCGTCACGCCATAGCGGTAGGCCGCGTCGCAGGTGCCCGATCGGGTGATCACCAGGACGCTCCACCGGCCGTCATAGGTCGCGCTCCGCGCGGTCGCCGCAATGGGCGACAGCACGGCGGCCCCGACCGCCGCCGCGGCAAGCGTCGGAGCGAGCAAATGTCGATTGATCATCATGTTACCATGCGTCCCTTGAGTTTTGACGGCCGTGACGGCAGTCCGAAGCCCCGGGTCGGCATGCCGCCCGGTCGCGCGGTTGCCATCCGGCCGCCTCTCTGCCATAACGCCGCCTCCCGCCGCCCGGCTCATATAGGGCTGCCGTGGCAGCGGCTTAAGTGCTCAGCCAAGTCCGCTTGCAAGCACATGCTCATACCGAGCAAATCACCGGCCGGCCGGGCGTAATGCCATGGGCCGGCGCCGGAAAGGAGAGCCAAATGCCCAAGATCAAGACCAAATCGGGCGCCAAGAAGCGCTTCAAGGTGACCGGCACCGGCAAGGTGCTCTATGCCCACCGCGGCAAGCGGCACGGCATGATCAAGCGCACCAAGAAGCAGATCCGCCAGCTGCGCGGCACCGCCGTCCTGTTCAAAACCGACGGCGACAACATCAAGAAATACTTTCTGCCCAACGGCTGACCGCCGCCGGCATCGTCACTCTATCGTCCGATCAAGGAGCTCGCCATGGCTCGCATCAAACGCGGCGTCACCGCGCACGCCAAGCACAAGAAAGTCCTCAAAGCCGCCAAGGGCTATTACGGCCGGCGCAAGAACACGATCCGGATCGCCAAGCAGGCGGTCGAGAAGGCCAACCAGTACGCCTACCGCGACCGCAAGCGGCGCAAGCGCACGTTTCGCGCGCTGTGGATCCAGCGCCTCAACGCGGCGGTGCGCACCTTCGACCTGACCTACAGCCGATTTATCGCCGGGCTCGGCAAGGCGGGGATCACGGTCGACCGCAAGGTGCTGTCCGATCTCGCCATCCGCGAGCCGGCGGCGTTCCAGGCGATCGTCGAGAAGGCCAAGGCCGCGCTCGCGGCCTGAGGCGTTCGGTTGTTCCGCGTCATGCCCGGGCTTGTCCCGGGCATCCACGCCTTCCTTTCTGCGGCGCATGGATGGCCGGGACAAGCCCGGCCATGACGAGCACAGGAAGGCTTGCCATGTCCGACATCGAAAACCTCGAGCAGAAAATCCTCGCCGACGTGAATGCCGCGTCCGACGAGGCGGCACTCGAGGCGGTGCGCGTCGCCGCGCTCGGCAAGAGCGGCACGGTGACGGCGCTGCTCAAGACCCTCGGCGCGCTGACGCCGGATGAGCGGCGCCAGCAGGGCCCGCTGATCAACGGGCTCAAGGACCGCGTCACCGCCGCGCTCGGGAGCCGGCGCGAGGCGCTGAAGGCACAGGCGCTCGATGCGCGGCTCAACACCGAGGCGGTCGACGTCACCTTGCCGACGCGCGAGGCGCCGTTCGAGACCGGCCGCGTGCATCCGATCAGCCAGGTGATCGACGAGCTCACGGCGATCTTCGCCGACATGGGCTTTGCGGTCGCCGAAGGGCCCGACATCGAGACCGACGACAATAACTTCACCAAGCTCAACACGCCGGTCGGGCATCCGGCGCGCGAGATGCACGACACGTTCTTCTTCGGCCCGCAGCCGGACGGCTCGCGCCTGCTGCTGCGGAGCCATACGTCGACCGTGCAGGTGCGCACCATGCTGGCGCAGAAGCCGCCGATCCGCATCATCACGCCGGGCCGCGTCTACCGGCGCGACTGGGACCAGACCCACACGCCGATGTTCCATCAGGTCGAGGGGCTGGTGATCGAGAAGGGCGCCCATCTCGGGCATCTCAAATGGATCCTGCTCGAGTTTCTCAAAGCCTTCTTCGAGGTCGACGACGTCAAGATGCGCTTCCGCCCGTCGTTCTTCCCGTTCACCGAGCCCTCGCTCGAGGTCGACATCCAGTGCCGTCGCGACAAGGGCGAGATCCGCTTCGGCGAGGGCGAGGATTGGCTGGAGATTCTCGGCTGCGGCATGGTGCATCCCAACGTGCTGAAGAACTGCGGGCTCGATCCCGCCGAGTACCAGGGTTTTGCCTGGGGCCTCGGCATCGACCGCATCGCCATGCTCAAATACGGCATCCACGACCTGCGCGCCTTCTTCGAGGCCGACGTGCGCTGGCTCGCCCACTACGGCTTCCGCCCGCTCGATCTGCCCACGCTTGCGGGAGGGCTGAGCCCGTGACGACGCGCACAACAGTTCATTCTGGGCCACAAGCACGGTCTCTCCCGCTCTGCCGCCCGCACCGGCCTCTCCCCCTCCCCCGCTTGCGGGGGAGGGTAGGGAGGGGGAAGCCCCACGAAGACTCGTGCCATGTCTGAGTCACCCAACAAGCCAACCTGGCGTGTGCCGACGCGACAAAGCGTGCGCGCACGGGCGTTGCGCCGGACTCTGACCAATGCCGAACGGATCGTCTGGTACGGCGTGCGTGCGCATCGATTGCATGGCACAAGCTTCCGCCGGCAAGATCCGATCGGTCCGTACATCGTCGATTTCGTCCGTCATGCGGCAAAGCTCATCGTCGAGATCGATGGCGGACAGCATTTCGAGACTGAGCACGAAAAGCACGACGCGCGACGCGACGTGTTTCTGACCGCCAAAGGCTATCGCGTGCTTCGCTTCAGCAACCACGACGTCATGACCAATCGCCAAGGCGCGCTCGAAGCCATCGGCACCGCGCTTGTGGCTTCCCCCTCCCTACCCTCTCCCGCAAGCGGGGGAGGGGGAGAGGCTGGCGCAAGCGGCGGGGACGCCCCATGAAATTCACCCTGTCCTGGCTGCGCGAGCATCTCGACACCGACAACACGCTCGCCGAGCTCGCCGACAAGCTCACCATGATCGGCCTCGAGGTGGAGAAGCTCGAGGACAAGGCCGCGCTGCTCGCGCCCTACGTGATCGCCCGCGTGGTCGACGCGAAGCAGCATCCGAATGCCGACCGGCTGCGCGTCTGCATGGTCGACACCGGCGCGGACGCGCCGGTCCAGGTGGTGTGCGGGGCGCCGAATGCGCGCACCGGCATGACGGCCGTGTTCGTGCCGCCCGGCGCGTTCATCCCCGGCAAGAACATGACGCTCGCGGTCGGCACCATCCGCGGGGTCGAGAGCCGCGGCATGCTGGTGTCGGAAGCCGAGCTGCAGATCTCCGACGACCATGACGGCATCATCGAGCTCGCCGCGGACGCGCCGGTCGGCAAGCCGTTCGCCGCCTGGGCCGGGCTCGACGATCCGGTGATCGAGATCAATCTCACGCCCAACCGGCCCGACTGCGCCGGCGTGCACGGCATCGCGCGCGACCTCGCGGCGGCCGACATGGGCAAGTTCCTCGAGAACACCGTCAAGCCGGTGAAGGGCGAGTTCCCCTGCCCGGTCTCGGTCAAGCTCGACTTCGGCGCGACGCCGTCGCTCTGCCCGGCGTTTGCGCTGCGCCTGGTGCGCGGCGTCAAGAATGGGCCGTCGCCCGCCTGGCTGCAGCGCCGGCTCACCGCGATCGGGCTGCGGCCCATCAACGCGCTGGTCGACATCACCAACTACATCACGTTCGACCGCGCCCGCCCGCTGCACGTCTTCGACGCCGCCAAGGTCAACGGTCATCTCACGGTGCGCCGCGGCCGCGCCGGCGAGACGCTGACCGCGCTCGACGGCGAGACCTATACGCTCGACGACACGATGTGCGTGATCGCCGACGCGACCGGCGTCGAATCGCTCGCCGGCATCATGGGCGGCGAGGCGACCGGCGTGTCGGAGACGACCACCGATGTGCTGATCGAATCGGCGCTGTGGGTCGAGCCCAACATCGCCCAGACCGGGCGGCGGCTCGGGATCAACTCGGATGCGCGCTACCGCTTCGAGCGCGGGGTCGATCCGGAATTCACCCTGCCCGGAATCGAGCTCGCGGCCCGCATGGTGCTCGACCTCTGCGGCGGCACGCCCTCCGAAGTGATGCTGGCCGGCGAGATTCCCCATCCCGACCGCGTGATCGATTTCCCGCTCACCGAGCCGAAGCGGCTCGCCGGCATCGACATCGGCCTGCCCGAGATCAAGCGCGTGCTGGGCCATCTCGGCTTCTTCGTCGCCGGCTCGGGCGAGAAGCTCAAGGTGGCGCCGCCGAGCTGGCGGCCGGACGTGCACGGCGCCGCAGACATCGTCGAGGAGCTGATTCGCATCATCGGCGTCGATCGCGTGCCGCCGACGCCGTTTCCGCGCGGCGCGCTCGCGCGCAAGCCGGTGCTCACGCCGCTGCAGACGCGCACCCGAAAGGCCAAGCGCGCGCTCGCGGCGCGCGGCCTGGTCGAGACGGTCAACTGGTCGTTCATCGACAAGCGCGCCGCCGACCTGTTCGGCGGCGGCGCCGCCGCGCTGGCGCTCGCCAATCCGATCGCGGCCGATCTCTCCGACATGCGGCCGAGCCTGCTGCCGGGGCTGATCGCGGCGGCGCAGAAGAGCTCCGACCGCGGCTTCCCCAACGCCGCGCTGTTCGAGGTCGGCCAGGTGTTTCGCGGCGACCAGCCGCAGGATCAGTTGACCGCCGCGACCGGCATCCGCCGCGCGCTCGCCAAGCCGACCGGCATCGGCCGCCACTGGTCGGACGGCGCGCCCACGGTCGACGCCTTCGACGCCAAGGCCGACGCGCTCGCGGTGCTCGCCGCGGCCGGCGCACCGACGGCCGCCCTGCAGGTGGTGCCGGGCGGGCCAGCCTGGTTTCATCCCGGCCGCAGCGGCACCATCCAGATCGGTCCGCAGAACGTGCTCGGGTCGTTCGGCGAGCTGCATCCGCGCGCGCTCGAGGCGCTCGACGCCGAGGGCCCGCTGGTCGGCTTCGAGGTGATCCTCGAGCGCATCCCGGAGCCGCGCGCCAAGCCGACGCGGGCAAAGCCGCTGCTCGAGCTGCCGCCGTTCCAGCCGGTGGAGCGCGATTTCGCCTTTGTGGTCGATCGTGCCGTCAAGGCCGGCGACCTGGTGCGCGCCGCCCAGGCCGCCGACCGCAAGCTGATCGTCAATGTCACGGTGTTCGACGTCTACGAGGGCGAGGGCATCGCGCCGGATAAGAAGTCGATCGCGATCGCGGTGACGATCCAGCCGCGCGACAAGACCATGACCGACCAGGAGATCGACGCGGTGGGCGCGAAGATCGTCGGCGAGGTGGGCAAGCGCACGGGCGGCATCCTGCGGGCGTAGCGATTCGACGCGCCCGCACCATTTTCGCTGACTGACAGGCGAGGGTGCGGCCAACCACCGCCTGCGTGGAGGCCTCAATACCTTATGTCGAAAAGCGAACCGACGACTCGCTGCCTGACCGTATAGGGTCCGACTCTAATACCAACCCTCGAGACGGAAGACCCGGCCGGTGATCGTGCCGGGTCTTTCGACTTTTCAGATGCTTTTGCGCCCGCCGGGCGGTCAGGCCACGTTTGCTATTGCGAAACGACGCGGCCGAGCAGACAATCCGGTACCGGCGAAGGGCTTCGAGGTCACGCATGCCCCGTTATCTGTTCAATCTGGTGTCGGACCGCGCCGAGGTGCGCGACCACGACGGCGTGGACCTCGCCGATCCATGGTCCGCCCGCCGCGAGGCGTTTTTGATCGCAGACGATCTGATTCGGCCGGGCGCGCCCATACAGCTGCGCAAATGGCGCGGCTGGTCCGTGCAGGTGGTCGATGAGCGCGGCGGCGAGGTTCTGCGAGTCCCGATCGGCGACCTGCGGCCCGACACTCGCGATGCCGCGCCCGGCCGGCCGATGTCCGCGGGCGTCGTCGATCGCGTGGCGATCAGCCATGCGGCGCCGGACCCGGTTGATCGGCTCACCTCGGATTTCTATGCTCGCCTGAGTGCCGAGGCTCAACACCTCGCCGCACAGCGGCATCAGCTCGCCGCGCAGCGGCTACGGCAAGGCGCGGACTGTACGCGACTGCGCCGCGCGATCAGATTGGAAATCGAGCGCGCCCAAGAGACCGCGCGATTGTCGGCGCAGCTCATCGCGCAATGCAGGGATTTGCCGGTGGGACCGCTCCTGCGTTGATTGCCGGCGGGGTGCAGGACCCGGATCGCTCCGGGCTGTCATTTCCAATAACGGCGCGAGCCGCCGGAGAGCATCGACGATGGACGCGACCCTCGGCCGGCTGATTCGCAGCGACGACATACGGACGAGCCGGCTGCTGGCAAGCCTGCCGGCCGACGCGCAAGCCGTGCTCGCGCCTCAGCTCGCGTTCGTCACGCTGACGCGCGGCTTCGTGCTCGAGCTCCTCGGCGAGCCCACCGCGCATGTGCAGTTTCCCTGCGGCGGCGCGCTCGTCTCGATGCAGCAGACCATGCAGGACGGCGCCGCGGTCGAGGTCGTCGCCATCGGCGCCGAAGGCGCGGTGGGCAGCATGGCGGCGCTGGGCTCGGGTGTCGCGCTCGCACAAGCCGTCGTTCAGCTGCCCGGCGTGTTTGGACGCATCCCGATGGCCCCATTTCTGGCGGCCCTGCGGGCGCAGCCCGTCCTGCGTGCCACGATGACCCGCTACAACGAGCTGCTGATCGCCGAGATGCAGCAGTCGATCGCCTGCAACGCGCTGCACGACGTGGAATCCCGGCTGTGCCGCTGGCTGCTGCAGATGCAGGACCACACCGGCGCCGACGTGCTGCCGTTCACCCAGGAGATGGTCGGCCAGATGCTCGGCGTGCGCCGTGCGACGATCACGCTCGTCGCCCGTCTGCTGCAGAGCGGCGATATGATCCGCTGGATCCGCGGCAAGGTCGAGATTCTCGATCGTGACGCGCTCGAGCGCGCCGCCTGCGAATGCCATGCGGCGAGCCGCCAGCGCACGGATCGATTCCTTGGCGGGGGGGAGCCGATGATGAGGACGCTGCGGCTCAGCGGCGCTGACGCGTCCGCTGCGGGGGGCGCGGCTCCGCCGTGAGGCCGAGCCGTTTCATCGCCGCATCGGCGGCGCGTTCGCCCGACTCCCAGGCGCCGCCCACCGTGCCCCACAGCGTCTCGTGCGCGGCTTCGCCGGCGAACCACAGCCGGTCGCGCACCGGCTCCATCAGGATGCGGCGCGCCGGCTGAGCGCCGGGCGCGGCCGCCGAGGAGGCGCCGAGCACCCACGGCTCGGCGTTCCAGTTGGTCGCGCTCGTGCGCTTGACGGCCTTGCGCAGGTCGCCGCCGTAGAGGCCGGCGAGCCAGTCGAGCGCGAAGGCGCTCATCGCCGCCTCGCCCTGCGCCGCGAGGTCGCGGCCGAAGCTGCCGCCGACGTCGACCATGGCGAGCGGGCTGCCTCCCGCATTGGCGAGCAGCGCCGCGGTGTGCCGGTCCTTGGCCTGCTCGAACACGAGGTCGTCGCGATCGAGGCCGAGCGGGTTGCCGGGCAGCTCGAGGATGACGCGGTCGTAGCTGCCGAGGGCGAGCTTGCTCGCGGCGTCGAGTTGGCGGCGCGGCAGCTCGGGAATGAACTTGATCTTGCTCGCCAGCAGCACGCCGGTCGATACCGTCACGATGATGCCGCGCGCCGAAACGTGCCCGCGCGCCGTGGCGATCTCGACGCCGGCGCGACCATTGAGATCGATCGCGGTGACCGGAGCGCCGCGCTGCACCGGCAGTCCGGCGGCGAGCTTGGCGATCAGTGTGCCGAGACCCTGGCGGCAGAACGCGTCGGCGTCGCGCTCGACCGATCGCGCGAGATCCATGGCGGAGACCTCGCCGAGATCCTTGCTGCAGCCGTATGGGCCGAGCGTGAACTCGATGCTGGCACGCCAGTCGCCCAGGTCTTTCGGCAGCGCCTGCGTACAAGAGACGTCGGCCTTGCGCGCCGCCTCGCCGATCGCGCGCGTCGCGCGTACCAGCGCGGCGAGGTAATCCTCCATCTCGCCCTCGCGCGCGTTGCGCGGCCCGATCCGCATCTTCTGTCCGGGCGGCGCCGGCGCGATCTCGAGCCCGGTCTGCGGCGCCAATCGCATCAGCGGATTGAGGTCCGGGACGTGGATCCAATGGGCGCCGCGGTCGACCGGCACGCCGAACGTCGCCGTGTCGGTGAGACAGCGGCCGCCGATCCGGTCGGCCGCCTCGATGACGACGACACGGCGGCCGGCGGCCGCGATCCGCCGCGCCGCCGCCACTCCCGCCGCGCCCGCCCCGACGATCGCGACGTCGACCTCGGCGTTGGACGTCGGCGCGGCGCGCGACCCGCGCGCGGCGAGCGCGGCGGCGGAGGCGGCGAGAAGCGAGCGGCGGCTCAGCATGGACATGGTGGGCAATGTCGCGAATGGATGCCCATCTCATACCAAGCCGCAGCGATTGTGCAAAACCGGCGGTTCGCCGCATCCCTGGTCACGGTCGGTGATGCCGTCTAAAGCGTGATGACTTTTCTTCGAATCGCCATCACGCTTTAGATTATTGTTGGAGCTTTTCCGAAAACCGGTGTCCACTTTTCGGGATCATGCTCTAGGTCTGCGCAGGATTGTTTCGAGAGGCCCCATGCTCGACGCCGCCATCCAGGCCGTGATGCAGATGTTCACACGGCCGTTCCGCACCGTGCTGCTCAAGTCGATCGGGCTCGCGCTCGCCCTGCTCGCGGTCCTGGTGATCCTGCTGTATCGCCTGCTCACCTGGCTCACCACATCGGGCCAGACCTGGGCCGAAGGCCTGCTCGGCGCGATGGCGCACGGGCCGCTCGCGATCCTCGGCTGGTTCGTCTGGTTCGCGCTCAGCTTCGGCCTCATCGCCGGTGCGATCTTCCTGATGCCGGCCATCACCGCGCTGGTGGCGGGCTTTTTCGCCGACGAGATCGCCGACACGGTCGAGCGCACCCACTATCCGCTCGATCCTCCCGGCGTCGCGGTGCCGATCGGCCGCGCGATCATCGAAGGTGTCAAGATCGCAATCCTCGCCCTCGCGGTCTACCTCGCCTGTGCGCCGTTCCTGCTGTTCGCCGGCTTCGGCGCCGCGTTGTTCTTCGTCGCCACCGCCTATCTGCTCGGCCGGCAATATTTCGAGCTCGCCGCCATGCGGTTCCATCCGGTCGCGGACGCCAAGGCGCTGCGGCGCATTCACGCCATGACGGTCTTCATCGCCGGTTTGTTCATTGCCCTCTTCGTGTCGATCCCGATCGTCAATCTGGCGACGCCATTGTTCGGCACCGCCTTCATGGTGCACATGCACAAGCGGCTGATGGGCCGGCAGCGCGAGCTGATCGAGCCGGAAAGAAGGCCCGGCTTGCGATGAAGACCAGCGCCGCGCGCATCCTGACCACGCACACCGGCAGCCTGCCGCGCCCGCCCGACCTGGTGGAACTCCTCAACCGCAAGGAGCTGGGCGAGGATTTTGACCGCGGCGCCTTCGACGCGCGCATCGGCCGCGCCATCGTGGAGATCGTGCGCCGGCAGGCGGAGACCGGGCTCGACGTGATCGACGACGGCGAGCACAGCAAGGTCAACTGGATGGCCTATGCGCGCGCGCGCCTGAGCGGACTCGAGGAGATCGACAGCCCGCCGCGGTTTCGCGGGGCGACGCGCGATTCGCTCGCCTTTCCGCAGACCTACGCGGACATGCGGGTGATGCTGGCGGCCCGGTCGGGTGGGCTCGTCGCCAAGCGCACGGTACGGCCGCGGGCGCAGGTCTGCGCCGGCCCGATCGCCTATGTGGGCGAGGCGGAGCTCAAGGCGGACATCGCCAACCTGAAGGGCGCGCTCGACGGGGTCGCGGCCGAGGAGGCATTCATGACGGCGATCTCGCCGTCCAATCTCGAGCTCTATTACGAGAACCGGTATTACGCGTCCGACGAGGAGTATCTGGCGGCGCTCGCCGAGGCGATGCGGGTCGAATACAAGGCGATCGTCGACGCCGGCTTGCTGCTGCAGATCGACGACCCGCGCATGGCGACGCATTATAATCGCGCGGTCGACGCCTCGATCGCGGACTGCCGAAAATTCATCGCGCTGCGCGTCGAGGCGGTGAACCACGCGCTGCGCGGCATTCCGCCCGAGCGGGTGCGCTTCCATACCTGCTACAGCGTCAACGTCGCGCCGCGGGCGCACGATTTCGAGCTCAGGCATTTCGTCGACCTGATGCTGCGCGTCAACGCCGGCGCCTATCTGATCGAGGCGGCCAATCCGCGTCACGAGCACGAATGGGCGTTATGGAAGGAGGTCAAGCTGCCGGACGACAAGATCCTCGTGCCCGGCGTGGTGTCGCACTGCATCCACCTGGTCGAGCATCCCGAGCTGGTCGCCCAGCGCATCGCGCGGTTCGCCGAGGTTGTCGGGCGCGAGCGGATCATCGCCGGGACCGATTGCGGGTTCGGCACCTCGGGCGCGGGCGACGAGGTGCATCCCGAGGTGGCCTGGGCGAAGCTCGCCGCCCTGGTCGAAGGCGCGCGCCTTGCGAGCCGAAGGCTGTGGGGCGCGTAGATGGTGTGACGGGCGTGGCGTGCAAGCAAGCCGCGCGCGCGCGAAGGCGCGG
>Ga0335081_10006388_pt1 | contig 18762 bp, 19 predicted proteins | sample Lox_Sample_35_FD_206713 | JGI IMG/M metagenome (GOLD analysis project Ga0335081, IMG submission 206713) | Soil microbial communities from Loxahatchee National Wildlife Refuge, Florida, United States - Lox_Sample_3.5 | ecosystem: Environmental > Terrestrial > Soil > Wetlands | place: USA...
AGGATATTTTCTGTCGAGATTGCTACCGACATTGAGTCGATAAATCCATGGATGAGGCACGATGCAGGTCCCACGCTCTGATGCTTCATGCCCTTGAGTGGGCGACAATGGCAGCGTGAAGTGTGGTCATCTCAAGGTTGCGTTTCTCGCGATGCTCGCCGCCTTCGTTGCGATGGCCAATCCTCCTTCGGCACTCGCGCAGGCTAGCTCCGCCACTATCCTCGTCTACCACCGCTTCGGGCCGACGGTCGCCGACAGCATGACGGTTACCACTGCGGTGTTCGCGGCGCAGCTCAGCTACCTTCATGATCACGGCTACACTATCGTGCCGCTACGCGATGTCGTGAGCTTCGCCGCCGGGCATGGCGAGTTGCCGCTGCGCGCCGTCGCGATCACCGCCGACGATGGGCATCGCACTGTGTTCAGCGATATGAAGCCGCTGGTCGAGAAGTACCGAATTCCGGTGACGCTGTTCATCTATCCGTCGGCGATCTCGAATGCCTCGTACGCGATGACCTGGGAGCAGCTCGCCGCGCTCAAGGCGACCGGACTGTTCTCGATCGAGTCGCACACCTACTGGCATCCGAATTTTCACATCGAGAAGCGCAGGCTCGCGCCCGAGGCATATACGAAGTTCGTCGGCATGCAACTGAACAAATCGCGCGAGGTACTCGAACGGCGCCTCGGCGGCCACATCACGATGTTGAGCTGGCCGTTCGGAATCTATGACGACGATTTGATTGCCGCCGCCAGGGCATCAGGCTACGTCGCCGCGGTGACCATCGATCGGCGCAAGGTCCGGCGTGGCGACAATTTGATGGCGCTGCCGCGCTTCATCGTCACCAACGGCGACCTCGGGAAACGATTCGAGAGTTTGCTGCCTGCACAATGATACGAGGCCCGATCATTCTCATTTTTTCGATGTTTCTGTCGGTGGTTCTGACGACTCCGCTACGGGCTCATGCCTTCACCGGCATCGTCGTGGACGCCTCCGATGGGAGGCCGATCGAAGACGCGATCATCACGCTCAAAGTCGTCGTCACGCGAAGCGACCACGACGGCAAGTTCCAGATCGATGGCGATGGCGACAGCCTTGGCATTCGCGCGTACGGACATCAGCGCATGTCGATCGCGGCCGCAGACTTGAAAGATCCAACCAAGAAGATCGCGCTCGCGCCGCTACGGCCGAAAGCGTTGTACCTTTCGTTTTACGGCATCGGGAGCAGCAAGTTGCGTAACGCCGCGCTCGGTCTCATCGATACAACCGAGTTGAATGCAGTTGTAATCGACGTCAAAGGGGACCGCGGGATGATAGCCTTCAAATCTTCGATCCCGCTTGCAGAGACCGCTCATTCGAATGAGCTGCGCACTATTCCCGACGCGAAGGCGCTGATCGACGGGCTGCATCGCAGGAACATTTATACGGTCGCTCGTATCGTCGTCTTCAAAGATGACCCGCTGGCGACGGCGCGGCCCGACCTCGCGGTGAAGCGTGCGAGTGGCGCGCCATTCAGGGATCGCGAGCGGCTGGCGTGGACCGATCCTTTCAACATCGAAGTATGGGACTACAACATTTCGATCGCGGTCGAGGCGGCGCAGATCGGCTTCGACGAGATCCAGTTCGATTATGTTCGGTTTCCCGATGCGCCCGGCCTGAAGTTCTCGAAACCCACCGACCTGAAGAGCCGCCTCGGCGCGATCGACGGTTTTCTTAGCGAAGCGCGGCGGCGGCTCGTTCCCTACAATGTCTTCCTCGCCGCGGACATCTTCGGCTACGTCACCTGGAACCTCGATGACACCCACATCGGACAACGCCTCGAAGAGCTCGCTCCGATCGTCGATTACATCTCTCCGATGCTCTATCCGTCGTGCTTTCAGTTCGGCATCCCCGGCTATCGCAATCCGGTGGCGCATCCGTATGAGATCGTTTTTCTCTCGCTGCAAAATGCGCGCGAGCGCGGGATCCCCTCGATTCGATTCCGCCCATGGCTACAGGCGTTTCGCGACTATGCCTTCGATCATCGCGAATTCGCCGGCATTCAGATCCGCCAGCAGATCTCAGCCGCCGAGAAGTTCGGCTCCGATGGCTGGATGCTGTGGAACCCGCGCAATCAGTACACCTCGGCGGGGTTGAACATCGAGGGCCAAGCCTGCAAACAAGACGCGCCCAACGTGGTACAATAGCGACGATGTCCACCTCGGCGGCGTCTTTTCCGCACCGTCTCATAGCGATGCTCGCGGCGCAGTTCCTGCTCGTGATGTTCGCGACCTGTGCGCTCGCCGATCAGCCCTCATCCTTGCACGAGGCCGACTTGGACCAAATCGGCGCCCTCGTTCAGTCCGAAATCGCAGCCGGACGAATTCCCGGCGCGGTGGTCGAAATCGGACAAGGCGACCGGATCATCTATCGGCGTGCCTTCGGATATCGCGAGCTGCAGCCCCGTCGCATCGCGATGACGCCCGATACCATCTTCGATCTCGCCTCGCTGACCAAGCCGGTCGCGACGGCCGTCGCGATCATGCAACTGCGCGAGCGCGGGAAAATCGACCTCGATACGCCGGTGGCGCGCTACTGGCCGCGCTTCGCACGCAACGGCAAGGAGCGCATCACGATCCGCGAGTTGATGACACATTATTCGGGGCTCGCACCCGACTTGAGCCTGCGCGGCGAGTGGCATGGATACGCCGCGGCGATCAGGCTGATCGAGGATGCGCAGCCGCTGCATCCGCCGGGCACGCACTACGAATACAGCGACATCAATTTCGAGGCGCTGGGCGAGGTGGTTCGGCGCGTCGCGAAAGTTCCGCTCGACGAATATTGCCGCCGCAACATTTTTCAGCCGCTCGCGCTCGCCGATACCGGATTCACTCCGCCGCCGCGCGAGCGCAGCCACATCGCACCGACCGAGTATCTCGATTCCCATCTGCGAATCGGCGAAGTTCACGATCCGACTGCCGCGCGCATGGGCGGCATCGCGGGCCACGCCGGGCTGTTCTCCACCGCCGACGATCTCGCAACCTTCGCGCGGATGCTGCTGCACGGCGGCCGCTCCGGCCAGGTCGCGATTCTTACGCAACGTTCCATCGACGAAATGACAATGCCCTCCGCGGCGGTGAGGAGTGGCAACCTCGAACGCGCGCGCGGGCTGGGATGGGATGTCGCCGCGCCGCTATGTGCCAATCGCGAGCAACTCCTGCCGGTCGGCTCGTATGGTCATCTGGGATTCACCGGCACGATGCTGTGGATCGATCCGATTTCGTCGACCTACGTAATCGTGCTGACCAATCGCACCTATCCAAACGACACTGGCGATGCGGGTCCGCTGCGGCGCGAAATTCTCACGTTGCTCTCGGATCGCCTGGGGCCGCTATCGGAAGATCAGATCATCGAATGCCGCCCGGGTCTGAACTCATTTTGCGCATTGGCCGAAGCCTCCGAGGCCTCGCACGTGGTGACCGGCGCCGAGGTGATCGCAGCAGAAGGATTCACCCGTCACACGAGGGTCGGATTGATCACCAATCAGACCGGCGTCATCAATTCCGGCCGGCGCGATATCGACGCGTTTGCGCATGCGCGCGGGATGACGCTGCGCGCCATCTTCACTCCCGAGCATGGACTCTATGGCGATATCGAGGGACGCATCGCTTCGGGAATAGAACCGATAAGCGGCCTGCGCTCCTTCAGTCTCTACGGCGCGCATCTTCGTCCCGACGACGCGATGCTCGACGGGCTCGATGCGATCGTGTTCGACGTCCAGGATTCGGGCGCGCGCTTCTACACCTACGTCACCACGATGGCGTATGCGATGGAGGAAGCCGCGCGCCACGGTCTCGATTTCTATGTGCTCGATCGGCCCAATCCGATTTCTAGTGCCGCGGTGGAAGGACCGCTGATGGACGCCGGTTTGAAATCGTTCACCGGATATTTTCCGCTCCCAACCCGCCACGGCATGACAATCGGCGAGTTGGCCGAAATGTTCAACGGCGAGAACCACCTCGGCGCGCGGCTGCACGTGATCCAGATGCGCGACTATCATCGCTATCAATGGTTCGATCAAACCGGGCTTCGATGGACGCCGCCCTCGCCCAATCTGCGCACGCTGGCCGAAACGGCGCTGTATCCGGGAGTTGGAATGATCGAAGGCGCGAACGTGAGCGTCGGGCGGGGAACCGCTACGCCATTCGAACTGGTCGGTACGCCATGGATCGATTCCGATGCGATGCTGGTCTATCTTCGCGCACGAAACATCAATGGCGTCAGTTTCACCGCCGCCGATTTCACGCCATCCGTTGATAGCTACGCCGCCGAGCGTTGCCATGGCGTGCGGATCGCTTTGGCTGATCGACTAGCGTTGGATTCTCCCGAACTCGGAATCGAATTAATCAGCGCGCTGCATCATCTCTATCCCGACAAGTTCAAGATCGATGCGACGCTTGCGATGGTCGGTTCGCAACGCACCCTCGACGAATTGAAGGCGGGCGACGATCCGAGGCAGATCGCGGCGCACTGGCAACCGCAACTGGACCAGTTCCGCATCCTGCGCGCGCGTTACCTGCTTTACTGAGGTTACAGATGCGACCCATCGTGAGCCGGCGGATTGCCCTCCATCGAAGCGTGGGTGCCGACGATTTGGATGGACTGCAGATACTTGATGATCTTCGCGACCGGTTCGCTTACTTCATTCGAATGTGCGTGGCCCGGCGGATATTTCCACATCTCCTCGCCCCATACCGGCATGTCGCGCGAACCGTGCGCTTTTACATCGGCGCGCCCATCCATGAAACGCGCGATCTGATCGTATGGCAGCGGATTTCCATAACGCTTCGCGAGGAAGCGCAAATCGGCGGCCGGCTTCGCCAGTTCGGGCTCGAGCGGTCCGTGGCCATCGGCCTTGAGCCCGTGACATGCGGCGCAATGCTCGAGATACAACTTTCGCCCGTCCGCGGCACCTGCAGCATTGGCATTGGCTGCGATCGAGAGGAATAAGCAACCCACTAAAAGAGCGACCGTTCTAACCAATCGAGCTTGGTTGCGCATCGGTAGATGAGCCTAACAGGTTGCGCGCGCAAAGGCGTCCTTGCGATTTGACTATATGGATGGTCGTATAGTATGTTTCCCGGCAACCAATCTTCCCCGTGCAGGTGCTCCGATGGCGGCGAGAGAAGAACTCGACCAGTTCCGTTCCGAAGTCGTGAGATTTATCGAAACCGAGTTGCCCGATGCGCTCAAAGCCGTCGCGACTATCCGCAGCGCATTCGAGGAGGACCCCGGCGAATCCGAGCACGCCGGTCCGGAGTTCAAAACCGCGAAGGCGCAGTGGCGCGAGGCGCTGCGCAACAAGGGCTGGCTCGCGCCCTCATGGCCAAAGCAATACGGCGGCGGCGGTCTCGGCCCCGCGCATCAGTTCATCCTGATCGATGAGTTCATCAAGCATAACGCCCCGCGCTTTTTCGATATGGGGCTGGGGATGGTGGGCCCCACGATCATCTCGCACGCGACTGAGGAGCAGAAGGCGCGGATGCTGCCGACGATTCTTTCCGGCGAAGATGAGTGGTGCGAACTCTTCAGCGAGCCGGCGGCGGGCTCCGATCTGGCGGGCCTCAAATGCCGCGCGGTCCGCGAGGGCGATGAATTCATCGTCAATGGGCAGAAGATCTGGACCACCTACGCCAACCGCGCCAACTGGGGTTTGCTGATGGCACGCAGCGATCCCGACTCACCGCGCCATCGCGGGATCAGCATGCTGCGGGTGAACATGCGCGCGCCCGGCGTCACCGTGCGTCGCATCCAGAACCTCACCAACCACGAATTTAACGAGGTGTTCTTCGAAGATGTGCGCGTGCCCGCCAATGATCTGATCGGCGAGGAGAATCGCGGGTTTTATTACCTGATGAGCCTGCTCGACACTGAACGCTCCGCGATCTCGCAGGTTGCCTCGATCGAGCGCACGCTGGAATCGCTCTTTAAACTGGCGCGCTCGCCGAAGCTGCCGCCGCTTACGAAAGCCGCGCGCAACGAGCTGGTGAATCGCGCGATCGAGGTCGAGGTGCTGCGCGGTCTCTCGCAAGGCGTCGCCGAGTTGCAGTTCAAGGGTCGCACGCCGGCGCATCAGGCCTCGGTGCTGAAGCTCTATCACACGGAACTGGCGCAGCGGATTGCCGCGACCGGTATGAAGATGATCGAGTCGCACGGCTTGCTCTTTCGTGGCGAGGAGCGCGCACCGCTGGATGGCATGATCGCGCAGCAATACCTCTACGCAAGTACGCTGACGCTGCAGGTTGGAACCTCGGAGATTCAGCGCAACATCATCGCGACGCGCGGACTCGGACTGCAACGCGGCTAGGACAGCGAGGTCGAAAAATGGACATCGGACTAAGCGAAGAGCAGGAACTGCTGAAAAATTCCGCGCGCGAATTCCTCACCGGGGAATGTCTCGAGGAGCACGTGCGCGCGATGGAGGCTGACGCGAAGGGCTACAGCCCCGACTTGTGGCGCAAGCTCGGCGAACTCGGATGGCACGGGCTGATGATTCCCGCTGAGTTCGGCGGCTCGGGACTGACCTTATACGATTTATGCATCGTGGTCGGAGAGGCCGGACGCTCACTGTTGCCCGGCCCCTTCATTCCGAATCAGGTCGCGGTCGGCTTGCTCCTCGAAAGCGGAGCGGAATCGCAACGCAGCAAATATCTTCCCGCGATCGCGGATGGCTCCCGAATACATACATATGCCGTCGCGGAGAGCGCCGGCCGATGGGGCAGCGATGACGTCACGATGCGGGTGCAGCGCACTCGCGATAGCATTGTGCTGAATGGCGCAAAGTTGTTCGTCCCGGATGCGAGCGTGGCCGATGTGATCTGGGTGATCGCGCGCAGCGATAACGGCTTCGTCGCCGCGGCGGTGCCTCACACCGCAAAAGGCATTCGCATCGCGAATCTCGCCACGATGACCGGCGAGAAGCTGGCCGAGGTCGCACTCGAAAAAGTTGCGGTCGCAAACGACGATGTCATCGAACTCGCGAGCCTCGAAGGCTTCGCGAATCGCGCAATGACACTCGAATGCGCGTACCAGGTCGGTCTGGTCGAGAAGGATTTGGAGATCACCGTTGACTACGCGAAAAATCGCGAGGCGTTCGGACGTCCGATCGGATCATTCCAGGCGATCCAGCATAAGGCGGCCGACATGGTGACCGATGTCGACGGGATGCGCTTCATCACCTATCGCGCCGCCGCCGCGCTGACCGAGGGAGACCCATCCGCAAGTCTAAAGGTCGCGATGGCGAAGGCGTGGTGCAGCGAAGCGAGCCGGCGTGTGGTCGCGCACGGACAGCAAATTCACGGCGCGATCGGCTTCACCAAGGAATACACCATCCAGCTTTATTTTCGGCGCCAGAAACACGGCGAGCTGTTTTGGGGCGATGCCGACTTTCATCGCGAGCGCATCGCGCGGATGTTGAACATCTAATGACGACGGCGGCGAAAAAATCCGACCTTAGAAAAGCGCGCAGCCAACGCTCCTCCAAGCGCCTGCTCGATGCCGCCACGGAACTGATCGCCCAGCAAGGCTACAGCGCGACCTCCATCGCGCAGATTGCGCGGAAGGCAGGCTACAGCCATGGGCTGGTCAGCCAGCGCTTCGGCTCCAAGAGCGATCTGATCCAGACGCTCGCGCGCGAGTTCCAGAGCTATTTCGCGATCGACCGGCTGGAGCCCGCGCTCAAAAAGCGTAGCGGCCTCGACGCGCTGATCGTGATGATCGAAACCTACCTCGATGCGGTCGCCGGAAGCGGGACGCTGGGACGCGCATACTATGAGCTGTTCGGCGAGTCGATCGTTTTGGTTCCCGAAATTCACGAAACCTTCGTGAAGGCGGATCGTAACTTTCGCGACCTCCTGATGAAGACCATCCGCTCCGCGATTGAGATTGATGAAATTGCACCCGAGGTGGATGTTCACGCGCTGGCCAGCGTGGTGCTCGCGATAATCCGGGGAACCTCGATGCAGTGGCTGCTCGACGGTGGTTCGATCGAGCTCACCGCGATCAAACGAGAGATCCGCCGCGTTCTTGAGATGGGATTCGCGCGAACCGCTGCAGCCGCGCGCTCGATGCGAGTTTCCAGGGCGAAGCGATGAGCCGCGATATCCTCGGCGATGTGCGCGTGCTCGATTTCACCACCATAGTGTCGGGGCCGTACTGCACACGGATGCTCGCGGACCTCGGCGCCGAGGTAATAAAGGTCGAGCCACCCGAAGGCGATTTGATTCGCCTGCAACCGCCGCTGCGCGCAGGCAAAAGTGCGTACTTCGCGAGCCTCAATTGCGGCAAGAGAAGCCTCGCGATCGATTTCCGCCAGCCCGATGCGCTCAACCTGATGCGCGAGCTTGCCGGACGCTGCGACGTGGTCGTGGAGAACTTCCGACCCGGGGTGATGAAGCGCAACGGCCTCGACTACGAAACGCTCGCGGGCGACAATCCTCGCCTGGTGTACTGCTCGATTTCGGGATTCGGGCAGTCCGGTCCGTGGGCGACCCGCGGCGCATACGCTCCGATGCTCCACGCACTCAGCGGCTTCGACCTGGTCAACCTGTCGTATCAGAGCGGAATCGATCGTCCGCTCAACGCCGGTATCATGATCGGCGACATCCTCGGCGGCACGCACGCCTTCGCTGCGATTCAAACCGCGTTGCTCGCGCGCGAGCGGACGGGGCGCGGCGACTACATCGATCTTTCGATGATGGACGGTCTGCTCGGGATGCTGACCTACGAATATCAGGAGGCGCAATTTCCGCAGCCGGGCCTACCGCGCGGATTTCGGCCGACTCGCGCCAAAGATGGCTTCATCATGATTGCGGCAGTGAAGCCCAACAACTTCGAGGCGCTATGGCGCGCGATCGGACTTCCTGAGCTTATCGACGATGCGCGATTCGGCACGGCGCAGGGACGCGCCGCGAACCCATCGGCAATCGCCGCGGTTCTGGACGAATGGGCATCGACGCGGACCGCTGCACAATGCGAGGCGATCCTCACCGAGGGAAACGTGCCTTGCTCACGGTACAGCACGATTCGCGAAACCCTCGCGCATCCGCACCTCCAGCATCGCGGCAGCTACGAGATCATCGACGATGGAAGCGGACTACTCAAGGTTCCCAATCCTCCGTTCCAGTTGCGCAACGCCAGTGCGAAGGCGCGCAACTCTGTGCCGTCGCTCGGTGCGGACAACGCGGAGGTGCTGGAAAAAATCCTCGGCTACTCACGGGCGCATATTGCCATGCTTCATGTTCGCAAGGTTTTGTATGGCGCGAACGATGGTGGAGGCGGGGGGAATTGAACCCGCTCAGGAAGGTAACGTCGGGAGAAAAGATGAGGAACACCGAGTGCCCAAAGTTCTGAACACGTAATCGAGCATCTTCAACCGTCAACCGTCAGTTCAGTACTTCACTATCGATAACCTCTCGGCGCAGAGGACGGAAGCATAACACTCGCATAAGGAGCAGCGGATTTAAGCTGTAGGTAGTGGGTCAGTGCAACATGTGGATCCGACCGTCGTTCGATTAGCGAAGTGACTTAAACCAGCCTGCGGCGCTGCGAGGACGCCGACAATCTTACGCGAAGATGCGGCTGCTTTTTGCTGAAATTGTCTAGAACTTGCGCCAGTCGAATGCATCCCGGCCGAGCAGAAAGCGGCGTGCGATGGCCCATAATCGATGCGCAGTAGCATTAAGATCACCGGCCCGCTGCACCATAAGACGCACCACGCAGCCGCCGCAGGCGAGTTCGCTTACCCCTCCACATACCCTTGGGCTGTCGCGTAGCGCGGCATCGATCGCATCGCTCAATTCTGACCATTGATAGTGAGCACCGCCGGCATTGTGATCAGCGACGATGACGAGGCTGCCGAGGTAGCCAAAGCCTTGCGCCAATCCAACTTCGGAAGGCGGCTGAAGGGTAGGAGCGATCCGCGCGCGACTGATATAAACCGGACGGGTCTCACGGGTGAGAATCGTTTCGGAGCGTAACTCCGTTAAGTTCCAGCTCTCGCCACGGCCGATGCGGCCCGCCGCAATCGCATCGTAAATTATCGCCCGACTGCCCGCTTCCATCTCTACCCGCAACAATTGGTGAACAATCGAACCAGGATGTGGTATCAGGTGTTCCGGCAGAAACTCGAGTGTCGCGCCGCGGCCTATCCGTATGATCGATTCCTGAATCGCGGCCGCGCCGGTCGAGCGATAGGCCTTGCTTGCCGATGCGGTTGTGAGCGCGACCGCAGCATCGGGGCCGATATCGACACGGGTACGAAGCCGGTCGCCGCCGACCATCCCTCCGCTCGTATTGAGCATCATGAGATAGAGGGTACCGTCGCCGGCGCGTACCGGTTCGAGAGCCTGCAGCGGATGTGTGAAGCGGCGGCGGGACAAAATCGTATGCTCGCCGCGGCGGACGAACGCCAGATCGAGCAAACCCTCCCGTCCGACCCGGTCAAGCCGCGAAGAGCAGTTCCTGCTTGATCCAGTTGACGACCTGATCGGCGCCGGTTCCGTCTTTGAGATTGGTGAAGACAAATGGCCGTTCTCCGCGCGCACGACGCGCATCGCGCTCCATCACGCCAAGGTCTGCGCCGACGTATGGTGCGAGATCGATTTTGTTGATCACCAGCAGTCCCGAGCGGATGATGCCCGGGCCGCCCTTACGCGGGATCTTGTCGCCTTCGGCCACATCGATCACATAGATGGTGGCGTCAACCAGTTCGGGACTGAAGGTAGCGGCGAGATTGTCGCCACCGCTCTCGATGATCAGAAGATCGAGATCAGAGAACCGGGTGGTGAGTTGGCGGACTGCTTCGAGATTCACCGAGGCATCTTCCCTAATGGCAGTATGAGGACAGCCGCCGGTTTCGACGCCGAGGATCCTGTCCGCGGCGAGGGCCTGCCGGCGGGTGAGAAATTCGGCATCCTCGCGAGTATAGATGTCATTGGTAATGACAGCGAGCTGCAGCGGCCCATGCATCCGGCGGCAAAGCGATTCAACCAGCGCTGTCTTGCCTGAACCGACCGGGCCGCCGACTCCAATTTTGAGCGGTTTGGGTATCATGATCTGAACAAGCGCGCTTCAAGGCGCGCATGCCTCATCGCGGCGATTTCCACTCCGGGCGCGAAACTCGCCAGATTGTTAATATCGATCCGAAGCGCATCGTCCGCCAGCACCGATATCAGCGGCGCAAGCGCACGGAGGATCACCTGACCTTGGGTTTGGCCCAACGGGATGAGACGCAGCGCGGCGCCAACAATCGCAGCGGCAGTGCTGTAAAGGTAAGCCGCAGCGGCATCGACCGGGCACCATTCGAAGAGCGCACCCGCGATGCCAAAGACTACCGCATGATGACCCGGCGTTGCGTCGCGATCGCTCAGGTGCGCGAACTGCGCGAGCAAGGGTTCATCGATCAGCGCCGTTGCGATGCGCAAGGCTTGGCGTCCGAGTTGGCGGCTCGCGGCGCGCTGCTCGGCGGCAGGCTTCATCGCGTCGAGGGCCGCATCGAGCTCGACACATGCGCGAAGATCAATCGCTGCGGCCGCGCGAATCGCAATCGTCACTGCAGCAGCATCGGCCTGTCCGACGGCCCCGGCTAAATAGCCGCGCAGGAACCGCTCGACGCTCGCCGCATCGTAGACGATTCCGTCCTGTGCGTAAGTCTCGAGTCCGCACGAATGCGCATACGCGCCGGTGGGAAATGTTCCATCGGAAAACTGCAACAATGCGAGTAGCGCGGAACTATTCATGGACGTGACCTCGCCCGATCGGCTTGAAGACCGCGCGTCGCCGCCTCCAATGAGCACCGAGCCGGGTCAGGAGCTGCTCCATCGCAGTATCGTCGGGGACGAGTAATTCGTCGCCGTCGATCGCGAGCGGAAAATGATGGTTGCCGACTTCGAAAGCGATCCGGATTGCGTCCTCACGATCGTGCGGATGCACTGCCAGCACGCTTTCGGGTGCTGCCTCGACCTCGAGATACCAATCGGAACCGATCGCGATAATGGCCCCCGGTTCCAGTGTGGTGCCGGTCGGGAGCGCGAGTGCGATCTCGCGTCCGCCGGAGGTTGTTGCCCGGCGGCGACACCATCGCCGTTCCTCGGAGGTCATTACGATAGTGTCGCGCTCACGCGCGGCGAGGTTTGCGGCGTCGGCATGCGATGGAAGTTGCTCGATTAGATGCATGGCTAAAAGAGGAAGTACCTTTGCGCCATCGGCAATACCGCCGCAGGCTCGCAGGTTAACAGTTCGCCGTCGGCGCGAACTTCGTACGTCTCGGCGTCGACTTCGATTTTGGGCAAGAAATCATTGTTGATCATGTGATGCTTGCGCAGATTACGGCATCCGTGGACTGCGACGGTTCTGCGCGCAAGGCCGAGACGTTCTGCGATCCCCGCGCTCGCGGCCGCGCGAGAGACAAAAGTCAGCGCGGAATTCGCGGGACCGCGCCCGAAACTCGCGAACATCGGCCGATAGATCACCGGCTCGGGAGTAGGGATCGATGCGTTCGGATCGCCCATCGCGGCCCAGGCAATCATTCCGCCCTTAATGACCAATTCCGGCTTCACGCCGAAGAAGGCCGGCTTCCATACGACCAGATCGGCCAGCCGTCCGATTGCGACCGAGCCAATTTGCTCCGAAACGCCGTGCGCGATCGCTGGATTGATAGTGTACTTCGCGATGTACCGGCGCGCGCGCAGGTTGTCGTTGCGCTGGCTGTCGCCGCGCATCGCGCCGCGTTGGCGCTTCATCTTGTCGGCGGTCTGCCAGGTTCGGATGACCACCTCGCCCACCCGTCCCATAGCCTGCGAGTCCGAAGACATCATGCTGATGGCACCGAGGTCGTGCAGAATGTCCTCCGCCGCGATGGTCTCGGCACGGATGCGCGATTCGGCGAACGCGACATCCTCGGGAATTTTTGGATCGAGATGATGGCATACCATCAGCATGTCGAGATGTTCATCAAGCGTGTTGACCGTAAAGGGCATGGTTGGATTGGTCGAGGAGGGCAGGCAGTTGGCCTCGCCGCACACCTTGATGATATCGGGAGCGTGGCCGCCGCCCGCGCCTTCGGTGTGATAGGTATGTATTGTGCGGCCCTTAAACGCCGCGATCGTGTCCTGGACGAAGCCCGCCTCGTTGAGGGTGTCGGTGTGGATCGCGATCTGCACGTCATGCTCTTCAGCAACTGCGAGAGCGCAATCGATCGCCGCGGGCGTGCTGCCCCAGTCTTCATGCAACTTGAGTCCGATCGCACCGGCTTCGATCTGCTCGCGCAGCGGCGCAGGCGTAGAAGCGTTGCCTTTTCCCAGAAAGCCCAAGTTGACCGGGAAGGCTTCCGCGACCTGCAGCATGCGATGGATATTCCACGGCCCCGGCGTGCACGTAGTCGCATTGGTTCCGGTGGCCGGACCGGTCCCGCCGCCGAACATGGTCGTCACGCCGGATGAGAGCGCCTCCCAAATCAACTGCGGGCAAATCAAATGCACATGCGCATCGATAGCGCCGGCGGTGATGATGCGGCCCTCGCCGGCGATGGCTTCAGTGCCGGGACCGACCACCATTCCGGGACTGACGCCATCCATGATGTCGGGGTTGCCGGCCTTACCGATCCCCACGATGTATCCGCCTCGTATTCCGATATCCGCTTTGACGATTCCCCAATGATCCAGGATCACGGCATTGGTGATGACTACGTCAAGCGCGCCGGAATCTGAGGTAGCGCTGGCCGATTGCCCCATCCCGTCGCGTAAAACCTTACCGCCGCCGAACTTCGCCTCCTCGCCGGGAGTTGTCAGATCGCGCTCGATCTCGATCAGCAATTCGGTATCGGCGAGGCGGATGCGATCGCCGGTGGTCGGGCCAAAAAGGTCGGCGTATTGGCGGCGAGGAATTCGCAGCGTCATGGCTCGTTCATCCTGAATCCACGCTGTTGTGCGAGACGGACCGCGGCCGCCCGGTCGCCCTTGCTCGTCGAGCCGTTGACGAGGTTGTTGAAACCGTGCGCGATGCCGGCGCCCCCGAATCGCACCAGCGTAACCAGCTTGTCATCGCCGGGCTCGAAGCGCACCGCGGTGCCGGCGGGAATGTTGAGGCGCATGCCGAATACACGCGCGCGATCGAAAGCCAGCGCGCAATTGACTTCGAAGAAATGGTAATGCGAGCCGACCTGGATCGGCCGGTCGCCTGTGTTGACGACCCGCATCTGCACGGTCGCCCGGCCCGCATTGACCACGATATCGTCGGTCGCTAATAGGTACTCACCCGGAATCATCGCTGAACCTCGTCGCAAAGCTCACCGAATCGGTCGATGAACGGTCACCAGCTTGGTGCCGTCGGGAAAGGTGCCCTCGACCTGCACTTCTTCGAGCATCTCGGCAACCCCCTCCATGACGTCGTCGCGGGTTAGAATGGTTGCGCCGAATTCCATCAGTTCGGAAACCGAACGGCCGTCGCGGATGCCCTCGAGAATTTCCGCACTGATGAGCGCATCGGCTTCCGGATAGTTTAGTTTGAGTCCGCGCGCGCGGCGCCGGCGCGCCACCTCGCCGGCATTGAAGATAAGCAGCTTGTCGATTTCCCTGGGAGTTAGCCGCATTGCCTCACGCAACTTTAGACGTTGAGCAAATGAGCAACCAAGTCAGGCGTTTCCTTGCGGGTCTCGCCGCTGCGCACGATCCGGCCGCGTTGCATCACGTAGTAGCGATCGGCGATCGCCCACGCAAAACGCAGATACTGTTCCACCAGCAGGATCGCGATTTTCAATTCGGTGCGAATGCGATTGAGCGCTTCCCCGATCTGCTGCACGATCGATGGCTGGATTCCCTCGGTGGGCTCGTCCAGCAGCAAAAGACGCGGCTGTGTCACCAGTGCGCGTCCGAGTGCGAGTTGTTGTTGCTCGCCGCCGCTGAGTACGCCTCCCTTGCGGGAGCGCAGCCGCTGGAGAGCGGGGAACATTTCGAAGATGTGCGGCGGGATCTCCGCCGCAGGCTGCGATTGCCGTCCAGTCAGGGACGACAGCCCCAACATCAGGTTTTGCTCGACCGTCAGATGCGGAAAGATTCCGCGCCCTTGTGGCACCAACGCGATCCCGCTTCGCGCACGCCGATACGCCGGCATCGCCGTCACGTCGTCACCTTCGAAGATCAGCCGTCCAGTGGAGATCGGATGCAGCCCCGCGATGGTGCGAAGTAAAGTGGTCTTGCCTACCCCGTTACGTCCCAGCAGCGTGACCGCTTCGCCAGCGCCGATCTCCAGGTCGACAGCGGTCAGCACCGGACTCACGCCATATGAGGCGCCCATTTTTTCAAGCGTTAGCAACGGTGTCCTCCTCGGCGCGCCCCAGATACACCGCCTGAACCTGCGGATCGTTGCGAACTTCGTCGATCGTGCCCTGCCGCAGCAGCCGTCCCTGGTGCAACACGGTTACCGGCGCGTTGAGCTGCTCGACGAAGTCCATATCGTGATCAATTACGACAAAGGCATGGCGCTGCGCGAGCGCCTTTATGAGATCGGCGGTCTTGGCGCGTTCCTGCTGCGTCATGCCGGCCGCCGGCTCATCCAGCAGCAACAGATCGCCCTCGGATGCGACCACCATCCCGATTTCGAGCCACTGCTTGGCGCCATGTGCGAGATGCGCGGCCAGCATCTTACGCTTCTCGCCGAGCGCGATCAGGTCCAGAATCTCGCTGACTCGCGCAGCTTCCGGCCGGCTAATCGAGCGACGTAAACTACTGGACCATCCGCGGCTACGTTTGGCGGCGACGATCACGTTTTCCTCGACGGTCAAGGACTGCAGGATCCCGGGCGTCTGGAACTTGCGGCAGATACCGCGACGCACGATTTCGTACTCGGGTAAATTGGTAATCTCTTCGCCTTTGAAGCGTACCCGTCCCGCTACTGGATGAACCCGCCCGATAATCGCGTCCATCAGGGTGGATTTACCCGCACCATTAGATCCAATCACGACTTCTACTGTGGTCGGCAAAACCGTCAGGCTGACCCCGTCGAGCGCCCTAAAGCCCTCGAAAGAGACCGTGACGTTTTCAACTTGCAGCAGCGGCTCAGCCATTGCTCTCCAATGGAGCCTTTTCCGGCTTAGCCGGAGGCTCATCAGTCGCAGGCGCCACCACCCGTATTATCACGGTCGGACGCGATTCCTCGCGCGGTTCGCGAACCAAGAAGCGCAGTAGACCGCCGAGGCCATCGGGCAATACCGTCACCACCACCACGAAGAGCGCGCCCATCAGATAGAGCCATAGCTCGGGAAACGCGCTGCTTACTTTGTCCTTGGCGAAATTGACGATCAGAGTGCCGAGAATCGCTCCCGCCAGACTCTCGCGGCCGCCCACAGCGACCCAAATCACCATCTCGATTGAGGGCACGACACCGATCATTGCCGGCGAGATCACGCCGATATTTAGCGTGAACAGCACCCCCGCGATAGCGGCCAGCAATGCGCTGAAGGCGAACGCGACAACTTTGAAAGGTGCCGGATCATAGCCCAGGAAGCGCACCCGATTCTCGCCGTCGCGAATCGCGCGCAGTAGCTTTCCGAACTGCGTTTCAAGCAGCCATCGAGTGCCGAGAAATGCCAGCGCTAAAACCACTACCGTCACAAAATAAAGGCCGGTTTGGGTGGATTGGTCGGCGAGCGTGAAGCCGAATGCATTGCCGAAATCCGTCAGCCCGTTGAAGCCGCCAGTGTATGGTTGCTGGCTGATGATGAATGTAGTCGCGGCCAACACCAGCGCCTGCGTGATGATTGCGAAGTAGACTCCGCCGACTCGCCGATGAAACAGCAGCCACGCCACCGCCGCTGCGATAGCGGTAGGGATAGTTGCCGCGGCGATCAGCGACAGCGCGCCGCTCTTGAACGGAACCCATAGGTACGGCAACGTGTCGAGCCCGTTCCATTGCATGAAGTCCGGAAGCTCTCCGGGTCCCAGCGCCGCCAGCTTCAGATGCATCGCGAGCGCATACGCACCCAAGCCGAAGAACAAACCGTGGCCGAGCGGAAGGATACCCGCATTGCCCCAGACCAGCGCGATACCCATCGCCAGAATCCCCATCGCGAGGAAACGTCCCAGCAGCGAAAGGTTATAGGGACCGATATAGGTCGGCGCGAGCAGGAGCAGAACCATCGCGAGGCCGCATGCGACGTTTTCAATCCGCCGCACCTCAGGCCTCCTCGAGCGACCGGGAACGAACGCTCACGATTCCGCGTGGCCGGAACTGAATGAATGCGATTACGAACAGCAATAGCAACACATCCGAGGTGCTGACGCTGGTGAAGATCTGCCAGCCCGCGGAGAGCAGTCCGATCAAGAGCGCCGCGAGCGCCGTTCCGGGCAAGCTGCCCAGACCTCCCACGATCACGACCAGGAACGCATACACGATATAGCTCTGGCCAACCGTGGGCGTCACCGGAGCGATCAGCGCCAACGCGGCTCCTGCCAGTCCAGCGACACCGCCACCAATCGCGAAAACCACCAGGTCGACGGTGCGGGTGTTAATGCCGAGGGCTTCGGCCATCGCCCGATCCTGATGCACCGCCTGGACCAATAGTCCCATTCGGGTGCGTCCCAACAGAATCGCGATCAGTCCCAGCACACTGGCGGACAACGCGATGATGAACAGGCGCGACAGCGGCAGCGCGAATCCGGTCAGCGGGCCGTGAGAAACCGAAATCGAGCCGGCCAGCCACGCGGGGGCGGTCACTTCATCGCCAACCGGACCGAAAATACTGCGCGCCGCCTGCTGAAGAATCAAACTGATGCCCCAGGTTGCCAATAGCGTATCCAGCGGACGGCCGTAGAGCCGGCGGATCAGTGTTACTTCGAGCGCCCCGGCGAACAATGCCGTTCCGATAAATGCGACCAGCAGCCCGATCGGATATCCGATTCCATGGGGCAGAAACTGCAGGGTGACATAAGTCAGATAGCCACCCATCATGAGCAACTCGCCATGCGCCATATTGATGACGCCCATCAGGCCGAAACTAAGCGCCAGCCCGAGCGCCGCCAGTAACAAGATCGAGGCAACACTGATCCCGTTAAATCCCTGTCCGGTCAGCAGCGCGAATTCAGTCATATGGCTCCCGCGCGCGGGCAGGGGAGTGCGACGCTCCCGCCACCCGCTGTAACTCATCACGTGAGGCTAGTTTGAGTCTAGTGAATCACGCATTTCTTGCCCGGAAATGCCAGGGGGTCATACGGCTCAGGGAAGATCGGCTTATCGGAGTTCCACAGGATCTTGAATTGTCCGTCTGGGTCCAACTCGCCCACATAAGCGGTCTGGTACAAGCTCTGGTTGGCGGCGAATTTGGTTTTGCCCATGACGATGTCTTTCCATTCGAGACCCACGGCGGCGCGGCGCACTTTGTCAACGTCGAAGCTCTTTGCCTTCTCGGCCGCCGCAGCCCAGGTGTAAACATCCAGATATCCGTGCGCCATCGGATCATCCACCACTGAGTCGGCGCCGAATTTGGCCTTGTAGTCGGCAACGAACTTCTTGCTGGCCGGATCGTCGAGAGTCTGGAAGTAGTTCCAGGCGGCGTAACTGCCCTGCACGATGGAGGGGCCCATTGCCTTCGCTTCGGGCTCTGCGATGCTGAACGACATTACCGGCAGCTTGGAAGGAGGTAGACCTGCCGCCGCCATTTGCTTGAAGAACGAGACGTTGCTGTCGCCATTGAGCGTGTTGAATACCACGTCGGGTTTGGCGGCGACGATCTT
>Ga0335081_10006390_pt1 | contig 18761 bp, 20 predicted proteins | sample Lox_Sample_35_FD_206713 | JGI IMG/M metagenome (GOLD analysis project Ga0335081, IMG submission 206713) | Soil microbial communities from Loxahatchee National Wildlife Refuge, Florida, United States - Lox_Sample_3.5 | ecosystem: Environmental > Terrestrial > Soil > Wetlands | place: USA...
GACCGGTTTGCGCAAGCCGGACCGCGCGCGGCGTGTACCCGCGAGCCCGACGGACGAACTGCGCCCCGTCGGGGAGCGCACGCACCACGCTGTCGTCGCAGCGGGCGACGATGTCCCGATCATGGATGACCAGGCAATCGGCGATCTCGGCGAGCCGGCGCGCGGCCTCTGGGTTGCCGATGACGAGCGGCTCGCCCCCCGGATTGGCGCTGGTCATCACCAGCACGAGATCCTGCGCCGCATCCAGCCAGCGAGTGCCTTCGGGCCGCCCCGCCGCCTCGTGGAACAACAGATATTGCAGCGGCGTGTACGGCAGCATCGCGCCGAGCCAGGCGAGGCTCGGTGCGACGCCCGGCAGCGCGGCGTCGGCGCTCGTCCGCTTGCGCAGGAGAACGATCGGCCGCTCGGCGCTGGCGAGCAGCGTGCGCTCGGCGGTCCCGACGTCGGCTAGTTTTTCCAGCGAGGCGATGCTCGCGACCATCACCGCGAACGGCTTTTCCTCGCGCCCTTTGCGCCGCCGCAGCCGCGTCACGGCTTCGCCGTTGCGGGCGTCACAGGCGAGATGGAATCCGCCCAGACCCTTGATCGCGACGATCTCGCCGCGGCGAATCCGCGTCAGGGCTTCCACGATCGGATCTTCGCCGTCGATCCGCCCGCCTTTCGCGTCGACGAGCGAGAGCGCGGGCCCGCAGCTCGGACACGCGTTAGGCTCGGCGTGGAAGCGGCGGTGCGCCGGGTCGCGGTATTCGGCGAGGCACGGCGCGCATTGGGTAAACCGCGCCATGCTGGTCATTGCCCGGTCGTAGGGCAATGCCCGCGTGATCGTGTAGCGCGGACCGCAGTTCGTGCAGTTGATGAAGGGGTAACGATAGCGGCGATCGTTGGGATCGAACAGTTCTCCCAGGCACTCGGCACACACGGCGCTGTCCGGTCCGATCGCGGTGGCGGCCTGGCCGCCCGCGCTCTCGACGATCGCGAAGCCGCGGGTCGAGCGCGGCTCGCAGGCGCGCACCGAGACGCTGTCCACACGGGAGCGCGGCGGCGCTTCCTTGGCGAGCTGCTCCGCCAGGTGCGCGACCCGCGCCGGATCGCCCTGAACCTCGATGATCACGCCCGCGCCGTCATTGCGCACCCAACCGTGGAGCTCGAGCGCGCTCGCCAGGCGATAGACGAAGGGCCGGAAGCCCACGCCCTGCACGATGCCGCGCACCTCGATGCGGGCTCGGGTGTCGTCCCCGCGTAGGGCCGGACTCATCGGTTCTGCACTGCACGCGAATGAATTCGCGCCTACATTCGCGCTTTCAAGGGTGCCGCGTACCTTCACGTCCGGCCTCAAGCGTTACGCCCGCTCGCTGCGGCGCGCGAGCTCGCCTTCCAGCTCGACGATCCGGCGGCGCAGCGCCTCGATATTGCCCTCGCGCTGCTCTTTCGCGGCGGCCACGCCGCGCTCGAGCCAAGCGAGCCACTCGCCGAATCCGGCGCCGGTCCTGGCGGAAACGACGATGGCCTCGAGGCCGGGACGGACGCGGCGCGCGTACGCGATCGCGGTGGCCACGTCGAAGTCGACGTGCGGGGCGAGATCGATCTTGTTGACGAGCAGAAGGTCCGCGGCGTGGAACATGTCCGGATACTTGAGCGGCTTGTCCTCACCTTCGGTCACCGAGAGGATGACCACCTTGTGCGCTTCGCCCAGGTCGAAGGCCGCGGGACAGACCAGGTTGCCGACGTTCTCGATGAACAGCACGCTGTCGTCGGCAATCTCGAGATGGGTGAGCGCGTGGGCGACCATCTGTGCGTCGAGATGGCAGCCCTTCGCGGTATTGATCTGCACTGCCGGGACGCCGACGGCGCGCACCCGCTCGGCATCGCGCGCGGTCTGCTGGTCGCCCTCGATTACGGCGACCGGCGTGCGAGCGCTCCACGCCTCGATCGTTCTCACGAGCAGCGTGGTCTTGCCCGATCCCGGGCTGGACACGAGGTTCAGCGCGAACACGCCGCGGTCGGCGAAGAAGCGCCGGTTCTGCACGGCGATCGCGTCGTTCTTGGCGAGGATGTCCTCCTCGATGCGGATCGTGCGCGCGGACGCCATGCCGGCAGCGTGCGCCGAATCCAGCGGTCCGGGAGCGGCATCGCCGTGTGGGCTGGCACCGCCGTGGACGTGGCTGTGCCAGGTGCCGTCGGCGTGCCTGTGCCAGTGCCCACCGGGGCGATAGTGGTGGTACTTCGGCTGCGTGACGGCAGCCCGCTCGTGCGCCGCGGGCACCTCCGCGGTCTTGGCGTCGATCCGCACTTCGCTGCTGCCGCAGCCACAGGTGGTGCACATGGTCTGTCTCCTCGTTTGCGTCCGCGCCCGGCGCTCGCGCGCTTCAGGCGACTTCGATGTCGATCACCCGCATCGCTTCGCCCTGCGACACGGCCAGCTGGTAGCTCCCGCATTGCGGGCACGGGGCACCGAGCGTGGAGAGGGCGACCGTTTCGCCGCACGGCACGCACCATGCCGCGCCGGGCGTGGTCTCGATCTCCAGGCGCGCGCGCTCGGCGAGGCTGCCGCGCGTCACGGCGCCGAAGCAGAACTCAAGCGCCTCCGGGGCCACGTGTGAAAGCACACCGATCTCGAGACGCACCGCGGTGACGCGCTGCGCCGCGTGCCTTCGCGCCGTCGCCTCGACGATCTCGAGCACGCTTTGGGCGAGCGCCATCTCATGCATGGCCGGTCTCGATCCGGCAGGCGACGCACGGGTCGAGCGCCTGCACGGCGAGGCGCGCGCGGCGCGAAAGCTCGACTTCGTCCGGCGCCGCGAGGCCGCTCAAACCCGCGATCAACGCACCCGCGGGATGGAAGTTCCATTCGGTCGGCGCAACGATCTGGTACTCCGCGACCTTGCCGTCCTCGAGCCGCGCCCGGTGCAGCAGCAGGCCGCGCGCGGTCTGCACCGCGGCGAGGCCGTGCGCCGTATCGAGCGCGAATGCCTGGATCAGGAGGTCGCCTCGTTCGCCCGCCTCGAGGCCGCGCAGCAGCGCTGCCAGCTCCGTGAGGCGCGCAATCATGCGGGTGACCACCGCGTGGCCGTGAAGCTCGTCGATCGCGGCAATCAGAGGATGCGAGCGCATGCGCGAGAGCGCACCCGTCTCCATCGGAACGCCATCCCAGGTCGGAGCGCGGGCAAACGCGGGCTCGCGCAGCATCGCCGGAACCACGGTCGCCAGCAGCGCGTCGGCGGTATCGGGCATCAGCGCGATGTCGCTTCGTCCGAGGTCGGGGACCTCGTCGATCAGCTCGCCAAGGAGCCGCGCGGGCAGCGTCGCGCCGTCCTCGATCCAGCGTTGCAAGGCGTGCGGGTCCGCGATCGCGAGCCACGCGGCCGGCGCTACGCCGTAGATGCTCTTCTCCGCGAGCGCGCCGAGCGCCACCCCGAGCTCGCGCATGGCGAACGGGTTTCTCCATGCGGGCGCGCCGTCGCGATCGCGGGCCCCGGCGGCGACGCGGTGCCGCGCCGCGGCGACCGGCGTGGCGAGCGCCGGCCGGCCCATCGCCTGGGGCCAGTCGATCAGCAGCCGCCAGAAGTATTCCTGCACCGTCTCGAGAACCACACCCACCTCGTCGGCGGCGCCGGGGCCGATGTCCGGCGCGCCCGCAGCCGCGAGCGCGGCGGACGCCGCCGCGCGCTGGGCCCCGCCGCAGAGGTTGAAGAGCAGCGGCACCATGGCGACGACCTGCGCCGGCGACTTGCCCGCGAACAGCCGTTCCGCCACGAAGGCGCGCGACGAGACGAGCGTGGGCCCGCGCACGCGTTCGCCGTCCCAGGGCAGGCGCACGACCAGCTCGCCTTCGCGGGTCATCGCTCGCGCCCCTGGAAGCGGCCGTGCAGCAGGTCGCGCCGCGACAGCGGCGTCTCGATCGCTGCAGCGATCTCCGCGAGCGGGCCGCGCTCTGCGTCGCCGTCGCGCCGGTTGCCGGTTTCGGCGTGCGACGCGTCGAGAAGCGCCGCGCGGGCGAGCGCTGCGGTCGTGCGCGCGGTTTCGTGATCGGCGAACTGGAGCACCGGAGAGAACAGCGAGCAGGCAAGGTAGTCGCCGATGGCGGCGTCGCGAGCGCTCACGAAATCGTAGCTGCCGGCGGGAAACGCATAGCGGCGCTTCTCGCCCACCGGCAGCGGGCGCCAGCCGCCGGCCTCGCGTGGCAGCAGCAGAAGATTCATCGACCACGGCGTGACCATCACCCCGAGCCAGTAGCTGCTCCAGGGCGCGAAAGCGACGGCCTGCACGCGCAGCGCCGGATTGACGAAGGCGAGCCCGCGCATCCGTGCCTCGACGTCGCGAAACGCCGCTTCCAGGCGCGACGAGGGATCGGGAAGCGCCGGCGGATCACTCATCGGCGACGACCATGAACTGATCCTGCAGGCAGGCGCAGTTGGGACAGGTCCAGTGCTCCGGCAGCTCGGAGAACGGCGTGCCGGGCGGGATCTGCCAGACCGGATCGCCGGCCGCAGGATCGTAGACGTACCAGCAGACCTTGCACTCCAGGCGCGTCGCCGGAGCGATCTTGGAACGATCGCCGAGGTAGGAGCCTTCGAAGGTCTTCACGGCCGTCTCCGCCGTCAAGCGGAAAGGTCAGCGGCCATCCAGGCTACGAGCTCGCCCAGCCGCTCGCGGCTGTCGTTCAAGTCATCCGCGGCGGCGAGCGCCACCTCGGGCGCCGCGACGACTTCCAGCGTATTGAGGATCAGCGTGTTCATGGTGTTGAAGTACTGCACCCGCCAGACGTTGCGCGCGAGCGACGAGGTGATCCGGCAGTTGCCGAAGCCGCGCGAGATCATCGCCACCGGGCCGACCGGCAACGCGAGCTCGAGCACCCGGTGATCCTCGGGCGTTAGGGGAAACAACGTCAGATTGACCACGTGCGCCGGCGCGTTCGGCCGCCAGGCGCGCATGGCGCTCTCGATCTCCTGCAGCAAGGCCGGCGAGTTCATCGTTCCTTCGGGCAGCGTCACCGGAGCGACGCGGGATTCCGCTGCGCTCGCGGTCCGCATCACGACCTCGGGCAGCGCAGCCGCCTCGATCCAGTCGCCCGTCATCTCCCCATGGCCGTTCAGCGGCCGCACCCGCCAGATGCCTGTGAAGACGCTCTCCTGAATGCGCATTGGCTCGGGGCCGGCGATCTGGATGCTCACTTCACCCTCTCCCAGCATCTGATTGATGACGGCGAGCGCGCCAGGGGAGACTCCGCTCACGCCGAGACGTGGTCCGATCGGGCTCGATGCCGGATCCCACGGACCGAGCGCGTCGGCGAACTCGTCGAGCACCGAGCGCGCCTCCGACAATGCTTCCTGATCGGTGCGCTGCGGAACCGATGGCATCCGGAACGTCGCCATCTCGTGCGGGATGTCCAGGTACTGCAGCGGTTCGTCCTCCACTTGGGAGGCAGGGCCGATGGCACGTACGGGAATCGAGAGCGGTTTCATCGCATGCTTCCTCGTTGGTTCACGCGCCGGCGCCGGAAGCGCCGTCGGCTCTGACCGGGATGCCGATGGTCGGCGGACGCGAGGGCTCGGCAGCGAGCAATCGGCCGATTTCATCGAGGTACTGGTCCCAGTTGCGCAGCCCTTCGACCGCGCCGACATAGCGGCCGTCGCGCAGCACGACGAGCGCCGGCCAGCGCCGCACGCCGAAGCGTGCCTGCGCGGCGCGCGCCGCTTCCGGCAGCAGCAGGCCGGTGCGAAAGCGGCCCGGGAATGCCCGCGCGAGCTCCGGCGCGATGACCGCCAGGTCGAGCGTCTCACGGACTCGCATCGGATCCTCGATCAGGACCAGGAGCACGTGCCCGCCGGCCGCGAACGCGTCGATCTCCGAGGCTTCGAGCGCGCGGAAACCGTGCGCCTCGAGCCGGGCGATCAGTGGATGGAGCACGCCGGCGGCCGCAGCACTGGTCATGGATTCTCCGGGACGTTGGCCGGGAGCGGCCGATCCTCGCGCGCGATCAGGTCGGCGAAGAAAGCATCGACGTTGGTTTCGCCGGCGAGCACCGCTTCCAGCGCGTCCAGCGCCCTGCCGATGCGCTGCGCTTCCTCGGCGCTCAAGACCCGCACCGCGCAGCCTCGGGCGGCGAGGACCCAGGTGCCCGGCGGCTGGGCGCCCACGAGGGCCAGGTCGAGCTCATCGCGCGCGCCGCGGCCCTCGCAGAGGAATCCCCGTTCGCCGGCGGCCAGAACTTGCATCGGTATGCCGAGACACATGGCCTCAGCCGCTTCCCGACGGCGCGCGACGCGCGAGCACGCGGGGGTCGCCGATGCGGCAGGCGTCCGCCGCGGCGGGACGATCGCGCTCGTAGCGATCCAGCGCCAGCGCCGCCGCGTTGAGCGCGGCGGCGCTCGCGCCGGCGTTCCGGCGTTGGCCGGGAAAGCCCCAAAAAGCCAGCTCGCGCGCGCCGATTTCGACCGCTTCCGCGACCCGTGCCTTGACCGTATCGGTGAGGCTGCCGCCGAGATCGGTCAGCTCCTGAGGCTGGACGCCCACGAGCGTGATCTTTTCCGGCGCCTCGCCGCGCAGCGCGGCGAGCGCCAGCACGTCGCTGAAGCCGGTCTGATGCGGACTCATCTTGCCCGCGCCCCACGCCGGCACGTCGCCATCGCGAAAAACCGCGAGCGTGCCCGGGGCGAGAGAGAAATCGATGGCATCGAACACGAGCACGCGCCGCGCCGAAGCGATGAGGTCGAACAGATACAGCCCCTGCGTGCCGCCGTCGACGACGCTGACGTCGGCGGAAAACGCGTACGCTTCGTTCAGCGCCTCGACGGCGCGCACACCGAAGCCCTCGTCGGCCCACAGTACGTTGCCAATGCCCAGCGCCAGCGCTTCGCGGCGATCGCCCATCGGTCCCCGTGTTACTTCTTATGTTACAGCGCGAGGTTACCTGCGCGGCGGGCGCCGTCTTTGCGCCAAGTCAAGGATTGCGCGGGGTCGTACCGCGAGCGCACCGGGCCCGGGGCCGCTTCGCCACCGCGGCGAGGCTAGCGGGGCTTGATCGAGCGCACGCGCCGGCTCGCCGCGTGCATCTCCCAGGCGACCTGCAGATGCATCCAGAAGGTGGCGTCGTTACCGAAGTACATGGCCAGCCGCAGCGCCGTGTCGGGCGTGATGGCACGCCGGCCGCGGATGAGCTCGTTCACGCGACGTCTCGATACGCCGAGGGCCTCGGCGAGCTCGGTCTGGCTGATCGCGAGCGGCTTCATGAACCGCGTCTCGAGGAAGCGACCGGGATGCGGCGGGGTGCGGCCCTGCACCACCACCCGCGGCGGCGCCTTGGCGCGCCGGTGCGCTGCCGTGGCGGGCGTCATGTGCCGACGGCCTGCCGAAGCGTCACGGTCTACCGCTCGCTTATGCGCATGAGCTACGCAGCCTTGCGCGCCGCTTCGGGTTGTGCCGCTTCGCGATCTGCCTTCGCCAACCCTGGCTCGCGCTTGAACAGCCGTATGCCGTTGATCATCGTCCCGATGACGCTCTCGCCGCTCATGATGTCCTCGCGGAAGACCATGTAGACGTGGATCAGCGTGAACAGCAGCAGGTACCACATGCCCAGGTGGTGCAGCGTGCGCACCATCTGCGGATCGCCGAAGAGCACGAACACCCAGCCGAAGAGCTGCATCGGCACCGTCCCCCAGCCCCATTGTTCCGAATACAGCGCGAAGCCGGTGACGATCATGAACAGCGCTCCGAGCGTGTACATGAGGAACATCGCGATCTGCGCCAGCGGATTGTGGCCGACCCAGAGATCGGACTCGCGCTTGAGGAACAGATAATACGCGAGCTGGCTGAAGAGCCCCCGCCACCAGGCGGCGCTGAAAATCGGCGGCGCGAAGATGGACCGGGCGTGGTGATTGCCGACGAACACCCAATACACGCGCACCGCGAAGAAGACGGCAAAGACCCAGGCGGCGATGAAGTGGATCGTGCGGATCCAGGCGAAGAAATAGCTGTGCACCGCCTCGCCGCCGATCGCCGGCGGCGGACTGCCGATGAGATACCCCGTCCCCGCCAGGACCACCATCGCCAGCGCCATGACCCAGTGCCACAGGCGCACCGGCGCTTCGTACACGTAGACCGGCTCGAGCGGGCCGCTCAGGACCCGCCCCGACACCTTTTCGACTCGCATGGCTGTCCTCCGCTCTAGCGCACCTTCACCGCGACCAGCTCCTTGCCCTCGGGCGAGATCACGTGCGAGGCGCAGGCGAGGCACGGATCGAAGCTGTGGATCGTGCGCAGGATCTCGACCGGCTGCTCGGGCTTGGCCATCGGCGTGTCGAGCAGCGCCGCCTCGTACGGCCCGATCTGACCCTTCGCGTCGCGCGGACCGGCGTTCCAGGTCGTGGGGACCACCGCCTGATAGAGGTCGATCCGCGTGTTCTTGATCTTGATCCAGTGGCCCAGCGCGCCGCGCGGCGCCTCGCACGGGCCCGCGCCCTTGCACTCGGCGGGCCAGCTCGAAGGCTCCCATTTTTCCGTGTTCGCGGTGGCGAGATCGCCGGCCTTGATGTTGGCGATGAGATCGGCGTGGTACTGCTTCATCTTGTGCGCGGCCCACTGCGCCTCGAGGCCCCGCGCCGCCGTGCGGCCGAGCGTCGAGAACAGCGCTGCGATGGGCACGTCGAGCGCCTTGAGCGCTCCGTCGACCTGCTCCTTGATGTCCTTGCGACCGCGGGCGTAGGCGACGAGATAGCGGGCGAGCGGACCGACCTCGACCGGGTGGCCCTTCCAGCGCGGCGACTTGACCCAGGAGTACTTGGCGCCCTCGTCCATCTCCTTGATGTCGGTGCGCGTGCCCTTGACGTTGGCGCCGAGCACGAAGTTGGGCTCGGTGACGCCGTCGAACGGGTGCAGGCCCTTGGATTCGTCGGCGTACTTGTACCACGAGTGCGTGACCCATTCCTGGATCTGGTCCGGGTCCTTGAGATCGACCTCCTGCACCTTGGCGAGATCGCCGTCGATGATCACGCCGGAGGGAAGCGCGAGGCTCGCGTTCGTGTAGTCGTTGGGAATTTCCGGGAACTCGCCGTATGCGAGCACGTTCTTGCTCGAAAGCCCGCCGCCCCACTTCGCCCAGTCCTTGTAGAAGCCGGCGATCGCGAGCAGATCCGGGATGTAGACCTGGTCGATGAAATCGGCCGTGCGGTTGCAGATGTCGCCGACCATGTTGAGGAGCACCATGTTGTTGGCGCCCACCGCGCCGGTGCCGTCGACGTTGATCGGGCTCGGCACGCCTCCCACCAGCCAGTTCGGATGCGGGTTCTTGCCGCCGAAGATGGTCTGGATCTTGACGATGTCCTTCTGGAAGTCGAGCGCCTCGAGATAGTGCGTGGTGGCGAGCAGGTTCACCTCCGGCGGCAGCTTGTACGCCGGATGCCCCCAGTAGGCGTTCTGGAAGATGCCCAGCTGGCCGCTCTCGACGAACTTCTTGAGCCGGTTCTGCACGTCGCGGAAGTAACCCGGCGAGGAATTCGGATGGCTCGAGATCGACTGCTGGATCTCGGAGGTCCTCTTGGGGTCGGCTTTCAGCGCCGAGACCACGTCCACCCAGTCGAGCGCGTGCAGGTGGTAGAAGTGCACCAGGTGATCCTGGGCGTAGAGCGTCGAGTGCATCAGGTTGCGGATGATGTTCGCGTTCTTCGGAATCTTGATCCCGATCGCGTCCTCGACCGCACGAACGGAGGCGAGCGCGTGCACGCCGGTGCACACGCCGCAGATGCGCTCGGTGAACGCCCAGGCGTCGCGCGGATCGCGACCCTTAAGGATCACTTCGAGCCCGCGCCACATCGTGCCGGTGGACACGGCGTTGCGGATGACGTTGTTCTTGTCGACGTTGACCTCGACCCGCAGGTGCCCCTCGATGCGCGTGATCGGATCGACGACGATGCGCTTGCCGCTGTTGTCGAGCGTGAAGCCCTGAGTCTGATAGGCAGCCATGATTTACTCCTCGACCTCGCTCACCTTGTCGTTGCGGCTCTTGCTCCGCGCCTGCTTGATCGCGCTCACCGCGGCGTGCGCGGCGACCGCCGCGCCGGCGACCGCGACGACGCCCAGCCCGATCTGATCGGCGGTGCCTTCGATGCCTGAGAGTCCCGGCGGCCGGATGGTCGTCAGATGGTCGTAGAACGAGCCCTTGTCCCAGAAGTCGTCTTCCGAGCAGCCGATGCAGCCGTGCCCCGACTGGATCGGGAACGAAAGCCCTTCGTTCCAGCGCGTCGCCGAGCAGGCGTTGTAGGTGACCGGCCCTTTGCACCCGACCTTGTACAGGCAGTAGCCCATGCGCGCGCCCGCGTCGTCGAAGCGTTCGGCGAATTGTCCGGCGTCGAAGTGCGGACGCCGATAGCACTTGTCGTGCACGCGCTGGCTGTAGAACATCTTCGGGCGGCCCTGCGCGTCGAGTTCCGGCAGCCGGTCGAAGGTGAGCATGTAGGTCACCACGCCGCTCATCACCTCGGGGATCGGCGGGCAGCCCGGAACCTTCACGATCGGCTTGTCGGTGATCACCTTGTGAATGGGCGTGGCGCGGGTCGGATTGGGCTTCGCCGCCTGGACGCAGCCCCACGAGGCGCAGCTTCCCCAGGCCACGATCGCCTTGCAGTCGGCGGCCACGCGGCGGAGCTTCTCGACGTAGGGCTTGCCGCCGGGGATGCAGTACACCCCGTCGTCCGCGAGCGGAGGGTTGCCCTCGCAGGCGAGGATGTAGTTGCCCTTGTACTTGCTGATCGTCGCCTCGAGCGCCTCCTCGGCCTGATGGCCGGCTGCGGCCATCAGCGTGTCGTCGTAGTCGAGCGAGAGCATGGAGAGCACGACGTCCTTGGCGAGCGGATGCGCCGAGCGGATGAACGATTCGCTGCAGCAGGTGCACTCCAGGCCGTGCAGCCAGACGACCGGCGTGCGCGGCTTGGTTTCCATCGCCTTGGCGATCTGCTGCGCGCCCGCGTCGCCTAAGCCCAGCGACGCCGCCGTCAAGCTGCAGAACTTGATGAAGCTGCGGCGCGAGATGCCCTGCTGCCGCATCAGCCCGTAATACGTTTGCGTCATGGTGGCCCTCCGCGTGGCGCGTCGCGAGTGATGAAGATGGCTCGCTCGACGCTGTTTCCAGGCTGCCATTTAGAACCGGTCTGCCGGGCGCGCACTTGACATGAGTCAAGATAACGTCACGATTCGCACGCTAGCATCCATCGACACAACGTGATGTAACTGGTGCGGTAACACGCCGATCCCCTCCCGAACGTATCCCGAGCGTATTGCTATGGCATTCATCCGATGGCGCGGCAGCGGATCGCGCATCGCCGGCGCGGATCTGCGGGGAAAGCTCCTCGCCACCTACGGCGTGCTGGCCGCTGCCAACCTGCTCGCGTGGGCCTGGGCGCTGCTGGCGTTCCGCGACCACCCCGTGCTGCTCGGCACCGCCTTTCTCGCCTACACCTTCGGGCTGCGGCACGCGGTCGACGCGGATCACATCGCCGCCATCGACAACGTGACGCGCAAGCTCATGCAGGAGGGCGCGCGGCCGGTTGCCGTCGGATTCTTTTTCTCGCTGGGCCATTCGACCGTCGTCGTGCTGGCCACCGCCGCCATCGCGCTCGCGACGGCCGCGCTGCAGGCTCGGTTCGAAGCGCTGCGCGCCGTGGGAGGGCTCATCGGCACCAGCGTGTCGGCGCTCTTCCTGTTTCTCGTCGGGGCGGCGAACCTGCTGATCCTGTGGTCGCTCTATCGCGCCTTCCGCCGGGTGCGACGGGGCGGTGCCTTCGTGGCCGACGACATCGATGGTCTTCTGGCGCAGAAAGGCGTGCTCGGTCGGCTGTTCCGGCCGGCCTTCCGGCTGGTCGGGAAAAGCTGGCACATGTATCCGCTCGGGCTGCTCTTCGGCCTGGGCTTCGACACCGCGACCGAGATCGGACTCCTTGGCGTGTCCGCAGCCGAGGCGTCCAAGGGACTTCCGATCTGGTCCATCATGGTGTTTCCGGCGTTGTTCACGGCCGGGATGTCGCTCCTCGACACGACCGACGGCGTGCTCATGCTGGGCGCCTACGGATGGGCCTTCACCAAGCCGATCCGCAAGCTCTATTACAACCTCACCATCACCTTCATTTCGGTCCTCGTGGCGGTCGTGGTCGGCGGCATCGAGGCGTTGGGGTTGCTGGCCGAGAAATTCAGTCTCGAGGGACCGCTCTGGGCGGCTGTCGGCGCGCTCAACGCCGACTTCGGTCAGCTGGGCTACCTGCTCGTCGCGCTGTTCGCGCTCACCTGGCTGGTCTCGATCGCGATCTACCGCATCAATCGCTACGACGCGATCGAACTGCGGCTGCGCTGAGCGGCCGGCGCGTGCCGCGGGCGTGCGGTAACCGGACGGTGCCGCGCGCGACGTCAGCGCGCCGATTCCGCGAGTCGCACCACGTACCGGGCGACGAGATCCACCTCTAGATTCACGCGAGCGCCGGCGGCGAGCCGGCCCAGCGTGGTGACGGCGAGCGTGTGCGGAATCAGGTTCACCGCGAAGCGCGATCCTTGCACGGCATTGACGGTGAGGCTCACCCCGTCGACGGCGATCGAGCCTTTGGCCGCGATGAACCGCGCGAGCGCGGCGGGTGCATCGACTTCCAGCAACCGGCTCCCCTCGCCGCCCGCCACCGGCGCCACGCGCACGACTGCGCCGACGCCGTCGACGTGGCCGCTCACGAGATGTCCACCGAGCCGATCGGAAAGCCGCAACGCTTTCTCTAGATTGACCTCACCCGGCCGATCGAGGCCCGAGGTGCAGGCGAGCGACTCCGCCGACACGTCGAAGCCGAGCGTTGCGCCCGCGGTCTCGACGACCGTCAGGCAGCACCCTGCGACGGCGAGGCTGTCGCCCTCACGCACGTCGGACAGATCGAGCCGCCCGGTCTCGACCGCGATGCGCACGCCGTCGCCGCGCGGCGCGACGCGAACGATCCGGCCGACCGACTCAACGATGCCCGAGAACATCACTCGGCCTTAGCGATGCGCGCCAAGATGCGCCAGTCCTTGCCGAGAAGCTCCTGCTCGCGCACGGCGAGCCGCGCGCACGCGCCCAGCTCGCGCAGTGGCGCGGGAAGCGCGAACATGCCGCGCGCCGGATCGCCGATGAGGCAGGGCGCGACATAGAGCAGCAGCTCGTCAACCAGCCCGGCGGCGAGCAGCGCCCCGTTCAGCTTGGCGCCCGCTTCGACGTGGATCTCGTTGAGCTCGCGTTTCGCGAGCAGCCGAAGCATGCCAACGAGATCGACGCGACCGTCGGGGCCGGGAAGAACGGCGCTCTCCACGTGCGCCGGCCAGCGCGTCCGCGGCGCTTCGGCCGAGACGACCAGCAGGGGGCCGCTCTCGAGCATGCGCGCATCGGCCGGAAGCTCCCCGTGACGATCGACTACGACCTTGAGCGGCTGGCGCGGGGTCTCGACCGCACGCACGGTGAGCTGCGGATCGTCCTGCCGCACGGTGCCGATGCCGGTGAGGATGGCGCACGCCCGCGCCCGCCAGCGATGGCCATCGGCGCGCGCGGCTTCGCCGGTGATCCACCGACTCGAGCCGTCTTCGAGCGCGGTCCGTCCGTCGAGGCTCGTGGCAACCTTGACCCGGACCCATGGCAGTCCCTCGCGCACGCGCTTGATCCAGCCGATGTTGAGCTCGCGCGCCTCATCGTCGAGCAGGCCGCACTCGACGCTCGCGCCCGCAGCCTCGAGACGCGGGGCGCCGCCCGCCGCGATCGTGTTCGGGTCACGCATTGCGATGACCACGCGCGCGACTCCGGCGGCCATCAGCGCTTCGGCGCACGGCGGCGTTCGCCCGTAGTGATTGCACGGCTCGAGCGTGACGTACAGGGTCGCGCCACGCGGCGATTCGCCATTCGCGTGGGCGTCGCGCAGCGCACGCGCCTCGGCGTGAGCCTCGCCGGCGCGCTCGTGCCATCCCTCGCCGATCACGCGGCCGTCGCGCACGAGTACCGCGCCGACCCGCGGGTTGGGCGTCGTGGTGAAGAGCCCTCGCGCCGCGAGCTCGAGCGCGCGGCGCATGAACCGGCGATCCTGATCGTCGAAGACCGTCATCGCCTTTATGCTTCGCGCCGGCGGCGCGTCACGCACGCGACTTTCGGCGCGGGCCGGCGGGCTCGACCTCCTTCAGCGCGTCACGGAAATCGTCTGGGTCCTGGAAGCTGCGGTAGACCGAGGCGAAGCGGATGTACGCGACCTTGTCCAGCTTGTAGAGCTCGCGCATGACCATCTCGCCGATCTGGCGCGACGGAATCTCGCGCTCGCCGAGGCTCAGGACCTGCTGGACGATGCGCTCCACGGCCTGGTCGACGTACTCGGTGGGCACCGGACGCTTGTGCAGCGCGCGCTGAAATCCCACCCGGATGCGCGCGACGTCGAAGTCGGCGCGGGTTCCGTTCTGCTTGACGACCTGCGGCAGGCGCAACTCCGCGTTCTCGTAAGTCGTGAAGCGCTTCTGGCAGGCCACGCACCGCCGGCGCCGGCGGATCGAATCGCCCGGCTCGGAGACCCGCGAGTCGACCACCTGCGTATCCGGGCTGCCGCAGAACGGGCATTTCATCGGTTCGCGATGCTAGCTCTGCGCGCCGGCTTCGGGACCGTAGACCGGAAACTTCGCGGTCAGCGCCTGCACCTGTCCCGCGACCCGCTTGAGCGTGCGCTCGTCGTGCGGCGCGTCGAGCAGGTCGGCGATGAGATGCCCGAGATTTTCGCATTCGATCTCGCTGAACCCGCGCGTGGTGATCGCCGGGCTGCCGATGCGAATGCCGCTGGTGACCAGCGGCTTCTCGGGATCGTTGGGAATGGCGTTCTTGTTGACCGTGATGTGCGCCCGGCCCAGCGCGGTCTCGGCATCCTTGCCGGTGATCTTCTTGGCGCGCAGATCGACCAGAAACAGGTGCGAGTCGGTGCCACCGGAGACGATGCGCAACCCGCGCTCCTGGAGCACCAGGGCAAGCACGCGCGCGTTTTCCAGCACGCGCTGCTGGTAGACGCGGAACTCGTGCCCGAGCGCCTCCTTGAACGCGACCGCCTTGGCGGCGATCACGTGCATCAGCGGACCGCCCTGCAGCCCGGGAAAGACCGCCGCGTTCAGTAGCTTCTCGTGCTCGCGTCCGGCGAGGATGAACCCTCCGCGCGGGCCGCGCAGCGTCTTGTGGGTGGTGCTGGTCACGAACTGCGCGACGCCCACCGGACTGGGATAGAGGCCGGCCGCGATGAGGCCGGCGTAGTGCGCCATGTCGGCCATGAGATACGCGCCGACGGAATCCGCGATGGCGCGGAAGCGCGCCCAGTCGATGACCCGCGAGTACGCCGAGGCTCCGGCCACGATCAGCTTGGGCTTGTGCTCGTGGGCGAGGCGCTCGACCTCGTCGTAGTCGATGAGCTCCGTTTCCCTGTCCAGGCCGTAGGCGACGACCTGGAACCACTTGCCGGACACGTTCACCGGCGAGCCGTGGCTGAGGTGGCCGCCGTGCGGCAGCGCCATTCCGAGGAAGGTATCGCCGGGCTTGAGCGCGGCGAAGAACACCGCCTGGTTGGCCTGCGCCCCGGAATGCGGCTGAACGTTGGCGAATTCGGCATCGAACAGCCGCTTCGCCCGGTCGATCGCCAATCGCTCCACCGCGTCCACGTGCTCGCAGCCGCCGTAGTAGCGCTTGCCCGGGTAGCCCTCGGCGTACTTGTTGGTGAGCTGCGAGCCCTGCGCCGCCATCACGGCGCGGCTGGCGTAGTTCTCGGAGGCGATCAGCTCGATGTGCGCCTCCTGGCGCGCATTTTCGTCGCAGATCGCGCGCCACGTGTCGGGATCGGCCTGCGCGAGGGTCAGTTCGCGGTGCGGCATGAGCGGAAAGGCTGGGGGAAGGTGTGAATTCTAGCATTCCGGGCGCCCACCCTTTCGAGGGATGCCGGGGGGGTGGATGCGCATATAATCGCAGCCGGCCGACTTTTCGCTGCCCCAGGGGGGTTCTGTGTCGTTCCTGCTCTCGGTGTCCAGGCTGATCGACCGGGTAACCGATCGCATCGGCCATGCGGTGTACTGGCTGGTGCTGGCCGCGGTGCTCATCAGCGCCGCCAACGCGACGGTGCGCAAGGTCTTCAACTACAGCTCCAACGCGTACCTCGAGATCCAGTGGTATTTGTTCTCGGTGGTCTTTCTCTTCCTCGCCGGGTACACGCTGCTCAACAACGAGCACGTGCGCATCGACATCGTGACCGGGCGCATGTCGGCGCGCGTGCGGGCCTGGATCGACATCCTCGGCACGCTTCTGTTCCTGCTGCCGATGGCGATCATCATCATGTGGCTATCGTGGCCGGTGTTCGTGGACGCCTACGAACGGCACGAGGTGTCGACCAATGCCGGGGGGCTCATCATTTGGCCGGCGCGGCTGATGGTGCCGATCGGCTTCGCGCTCCTCATCGTCCAGGCGTTGTCCGAGCTCATCAAGCGCGTCGCCTTCCTGCGCGGGATGATTCCCGACCCTAGCGAGAAGCATGTCGAGAAGACCGCGGCGGAGGAGCTGGCCGAGGAGATACTGCGCTCGCGCGGCGACCGCGGGATCGCGGAGGAGATCGAGGGCATCGGCGTGGGACGCGGGGAGCAGCCATGACCGCGTTCCTGATCGAGAACATCGCGCCGCTGATGTTCACGGCGCTGGTGGTCGTGCTGCTGATCGGCTACCCGGTCGCGTTCTCGCTCGCCGCGGTGGGCATCGGCTTCGGGATCCTGGGCATTCAGCTGGGGCTGCTGCAGCCCACGCTGCTGCAGGCGCTGCCGGAACGGATTTTCGGGGTCATGTCGAACGACACCCTGCTCGCCGTCCCGTTCTTCACCTTCATGGGGCTCATCCTCGAGCGCAGCGGCATGGCCGAGGACCTGCTCGACACGATCGGGCAGCTCTTCGGACCGGTGCGCGGCGGGCTCGCCTACGCCGTGATCTTCGTCGGCGCGCTGCTCGCGGCGACCACCGGCGTGGTGGCCGCCTCCGTGATCTCGATGGGCCTCATCTCGCTGCCCATCATGCTGCGCTACGGCTACGACCGGCGGCTCGCCTCGGGCGTGATTGCGGCTTCGGGCACGCTCGCGCAGATCATTCCCCCGTCGCTCGTGCTCATCATCATGGCCGACCAGCTCGGCCGTTCGGTCGGAGACATGTACGCCGGCGCCTTCATCCCCGGGCTGACGCTCGCGTGCCTTTATGCGTTATATGCGATCGGCACCTCGATCCTGAGGCCGCACTGGGCGCCGGCGCTGCCGGAGGAAGCGCGCACGCTGCGCGAATCGGACGGCTCGTCGGGCAACCGCTCGCTCCTGGTGCTCACGCTTATCGCGGCGGCCGCCGGAGCGGCGTGGTGGTTCGTCTACTACGACCGCTATCACCCGGACGTCGCGACCGACGAGCGGATCGTCATCACGATGGCGGTCGGCGTCGGTGTGGCTTTCTTCCTCGCGGTCGCCAACAAGCTGCTTCGGTTGAAACTCCTCTCGCGGATCGCGGAGCGGGTGACCTTCGTGCTGATCCCGCCGCTGGCGCTCATCTTCCTCGTGCTGGGCACGATCTTCCTCGGCGTCGCCACCCCGACCGAGGGCGGCGCGATGGGCGCGACGGGTGCGCTCGCCATGGCATTGGCGCGCCGCCGGCTGTCGGTCTCGTTGCTGCGGCAGGCGATGAATACCACGGCCAAGCTCTCGACGTTCGTGGTGTTCATCCTGATCGGCGCACGGGTGTTCAGCCTGACGTTCTACGGCGTGAACGGGCACGTGTGGGTGGAGCACCTGCTCACCAGCCTCCCCGGCGGACAGCTCGGCTTCCTCATCGTCGTCAACATCCTGATCTTCGTGCTCGCGTTCTTCCTCGACTTCTTCGAGCTCTCCTTCATCGTCATCCCTCTGATCGGGCCGGTCGCGGAGAAGCTCGGGATCGACCTCATCTGGTTCGGCGTGCTGCTCGGCGTCAACATGCAGACCTCGTTCATGCATCCGCCGTTCGGCTTCGCGCTGTTCTACCTGCGCAGCGTCGCGCCGGCGAGGGAGTTCGTCGATCGAATCACCAAGCGCAGGACCGCGCCGGTGACTACCGGCCAGATCTACTGGGGCGCGGTGCCGTTCGTGCTGATCCAGATCGTCATGGTCGCGCTCATCATCAGCTTCCCGAACCTGGTCTCGGGAGGGCTCGCCAAGAAGGCGAAGATCGACATCCGGAACATCCGGATCGAGGTCCCCGAGACGCAGTCGGCGCCGGGCGGCGGAACCGGCTCGACCGAGCAGGAGGACGCCACCAAGGCGCTCGAGAATCTGCTGGAAGACAAGACGCCCGAGAAGGCACCCGACACGGGCGCACCGCAGACGCCTCCGCCGAAGCAGTAAGGCGGCCGCACCGAAAAACGAAGCGCGCCGGGCGACGGGCGCTTCGGCGCGCTTTGCCTTCGCGGCGCAGCTCCTCGCCGCGCCCGGCAATTACTTCTTCTGGGCAGTCACCCGCTCGGCCGCGATCATGAAGTTGTCGAAGCGGTTCTCGGCTACCGCGAACCATTCGACCTGCTCGTTGCGGAATTTCTTCCAGGGCTCGTAGATCTTCTTGAACTTGTCGTTCTTGGTCGCGATCTCGTCGTAGGTCTCCCGCGTCGCTTTGTAGCACGCCGCCATGATCTCGTTCGAGAACGGCAGCAGCTTCACGCCGCTGGCGAGCAGGCGCTTGAGCGCGGGCGGATTCACCGCGTCGTACTTGGCCA
>Ga0335081_10006391_pt1 | contig 18760 bp, 21 predicted proteins | sample Lox_Sample_35_FD_206713 | JGI IMG/M metagenome (GOLD analysis project Ga0335081, IMG submission 206713) | Soil microbial communities from Loxahatchee National Wildlife Refuge, Florida, United States - Lox_Sample_3.5 | ecosystem: Environmental > Terrestrial > Soil > Wetlands | place: USA...
CGAGGGCTGCCAAGAGAACTGGACTCTTTAGTGTCCGTCCAGGTCCACGTCCTTGATGGGCAGATCCCAGTGCGCATCGAGGATTTCGAAGCGCCGCTGCTCTTCTTTTTTGTAGCTGTCCTGGTCCGGAAAGAGCTGCCGCAGCAAGGGCGCGCTATCGAAATTGTCGTTGGCGATGGCGGCGTTTTTGAAGACGATGGTGACGCGATAGTCCCAGCGGCCGTCCTCGGTGGTGTGGAAGCGCGGGGCGGTCAGGCTGACCTTCAGGATGCGCCCTAGCTCCATCTCTTTCCTGAGCAGCGGGTAGTGGTTCTTCTTGAAGAGCGCGAGAAACTCGTCGGCGTGGCCCCACTTCGTTTTGTAGTAGTACTCAATCACGTAGGGCTGCGCGCTAGCTTCGGCGCCGGTGCCGCTCTGCGCGGCGCTGGCCCGTGCGTGGCCGGCCCATAACGCAGCCGCTAGCGCCAATGCGGCTATCGCCATCCACTTCGCCACCGTTCGCTGTGTCGTAATCATGAGTCTCCTCCGTTCCTCCGTTTTGCAGGCACTATCCTAACCGCAAAGCCGCCCGCCGTCGCTGGCGAAGCTCGGCCCTGCTATGCTGGTTCCGTAGAGCACGCGAGAATTTTTGGGAGGAAGCATGCAGACCGCAGCGGTGCAATGGATTGGCGAAGAAAAATTTGTGGCCACCAGCCCTTCGGGGCACGCCATGGCTATCGATTCCGACCGCACTTCCAACAAAGCGGCCGGCCCGATGGAGCTGACGCTGATGGCGCTCGGGGCGTGCACCGCGACGGACGTGGTCAGCGTGCTCAAGAAGAAGCGGCAAAGGCTGGAGTCGCTGGAAGTGATTTGCTCGGGGGAGCGCGCCGCGGAGCCGCCGCAGGTGTGGACAAAACTCGAAGTGCTGTATCGCCTGCGCGGCACACTGGACGAAACGGCCGTAAAGCGAGCGATCGAATTGAGCGAACAGAAGTACTGCTCGGTTTCGGCCATGCTGCAAAAGACGGCCACGCTGACCTGGCGCTACGAGATTCTTCCGCCCAGCGAGTAAGGCTCGGTGTTTGTCGCAGGGAGATTGAGGGGCACCACTAATCCGTAGGGATCGTGATGAAGCCTTTGCTTGTCGGTCTATTTCTTGCATTTACGTTCGTCGGATTGAGCGCGCAGGAACCTGCCTGGCAGCCATCGCCGGGACATACGCAAGTTGCGATATGGCCGGGGCCGGCGCCTGATCCGCAACCGGTCGCGGGGCCGGAAACCGTCACGACGTCGTCGGGGAAAGAGGGGCTGATTGCCGGCAGGCCGGTGGTCGGCGTGAGCAACGTGACGCGGCCTACGATGACGGTCTATTCGCCAACGGTAGACAATACAGGCGCAGCGGTCGTGGTCTTCCCTGGCGGGGGCTATCAGGTCCTGGCCATCGATCTGGAGGGCACGGAGGTCTGTGATTGGCTGACGCGCAAGGGGATCACGTGCGTGCTCCTGAAATACCGCGTGACCGATGTGGGATCGTATCCGAAAGCGGGGCCGTATCCGGAGTCACCGATGGCGTTGGAAGATGCGCAGCGGACGCTGGGGCTGGTGCGCTTTCACGCCGCGGAGTGGCACGTCGATCCGCACAAGATTGGCGTGCTTGGATTTTCTGCAGGCGGGCATTTGTCGGCAGCGATCAGCACGCATTTCGCCAAGCGTTTGTACCCCGCCGTCGATGCTGCCGACAAAGAAAGCTGCCGCCCGGACTTTGCGGTGGCTATCTATCCGGGGCATCTGTCGCTTTCCGCAGCGGAATGGGATGCCAACCAAGGCACAAAAAAGTTTATGGTCCATCATCCGGCGAATGCCGATAGGGATCTAGGGTTGAATCCCGAGGTTCCGGTCACCAGCCAGACGCCGCCGACGTTTTTGCTGCAGGCGGAGGATGACCACGTGGACAACGTGAACGACTCGCTGGCTTACTACATTGCGCTGAACAAGGCTGGCGTTCCCGTGGAGATGCATTTGTATGCGCACGGCGGGCATGCGTTTGGGTTGCGGCGCACGGAGCTTCCGATAACCGGATGGCCGCAGTTGGTGGAGACGTGGCTGGGGACGCTGGGAATAATTCCAAAGTGATTTCCTGCCGCAAATCCTTGTTTCTTTGACTTTTACCTTGTAACCTTTTTACCGCGTCACGACGAATTTTCGCGTTGGTCCGGTTTGGCGTACTCCCAAGGAGCAAGAATGTCCCATCGCATTGCCGCCAAGATTACGGGTGTAGCGGGATACGTACCGCCGAAGCTGCTGACCAATGCGGACTTGGAAAAGATGGTGGCGACGAATGACGAGTGGATTCGCACGCGCACCGGCATCCGCGAGCGGCACATGGTCGAGAAGGGCATGGCCAGCTCGCACCTGGCCACCGAAGCCGCCAAAGCGCTCCTGGCGCAGACCAAGACGGATCCCGCCGATATCGAGTTGATCGTGCTGGCCAGCGTCACGCCGGACATGTTTTTTCCGGCCACCGCTTGCCTGGTGCAAGACCGCATTGGCGCGAAAAAGGCCTGGGGATTCGATCTGTCCGCCGCGTGTTCCGGTTTTGCGTACGCGCTCACGGTGGGCGCGCAGTTCGTAGCCTCGGGCGTGCACAAGAAAGTCATGGTCATCGGCAGCGATACGATGACGTCGATTCTTGATTTCACCGACCGCGCTACGTGCGTGCTTTTCGGCGACGGCGCCGGCGCGGTGCTGCTGGAAGCCGCCGGGCCCAACGAAGGCATTCTGGACTTTCATCACGATGTGGACGGCTCGGGCGGGCAGTATCTCTACATGCCGGGCGGCGGCTCGCTGAATCCTTCGACCGCCGAGACGGTCGAGAAGCGCATGCACTACGTCCACCAGGAAGGCTCGCAAGTGTTCAAGTACGCGGTGCGGCGCATGGCGGAAGTCGCCGAGCACCTCGTCGAGCGTAATGGCTTCACGGCCAAGGACCTGGCGCTGGTGGTTCCACACCAAGCCAATTTGCGCATCATCCGCGCCATGCAGGAGCGGTTGGGCATCGACGATTGCAAGGTGATGGTCAACATCGACAAGTATGGAAACACCACGGCAGGCACGATTCCGCTGGGGTTGACGGACGCCTTAGCCCAGGGGCGCTTGCGCAAAGGCGACCTGGTCCTGCTGGTCGCGGTCGGCGCCGGCTACACGACTGGCGGCGTGCTGCTGCGCTGGGCGTACTGAGGCGCATTCCTCAGCGCAAAGAGTCCCTCCAAAAAAAAAGGCCAGCAGCGGCGAGAGAGAGCTGGCTATTCGTCGCAGCGAATGACTTCGCCGGTGTCGGGATCCAGGATCGTGCGGCGCGTGCGATGATCATCAAAGTCGAACATCGTGAGAAACGAGCCGGCAATGGCATCGAAGGACTGATCGCCAATGCGTCCGAGATTCCAGTTGTCCTCAATGAAGCGAAGAATCGACGTAGTGTCGTTGACGGAATGGTCCACGTAGTTGTGCTTGGCGAACGGCGAAATCACCAAGAACGGCAACCGCTCTCCATAGCCGCAACGATCCAGATACGCACCCGCGGCAGGCGTGCCGCATAGACCTGTCGGCCCGAGCAGCGCGTCGTTGGCTGGGTCGTTCGATTGGCTAACGATGGGCGGCATCACATGGTCGTACCAGCCATCGGAGTCGTCGTAGGTCACGAGGATGGCCATGTCCCGCCACTCGGGGCTTTGCTGCAATTGGTTGATGGTGTTCACCAGGAAGGTCTGCTCAGCCAGTGGAGTCGAATCGCTGGGGTGGCCGTTCAGCACGTGGGGCGGCTTGACGAAACTGACGGCGGGAAGATTGCCATTCGCCAGCACGGCCCAGAAGGCGCTGAGGTCATATTGATGATGAGCCTGGTCCATGGCGAAGTGCTGCGCGTAGTTCCAGAGCGCGGTTACCGTGTTGCCATCGTAGTAGCCCATGGCTAGTCCCGGCGTGCAGCCTGGACCGTTGTTACTGGTGTCCTGAACGAACTTGTCCAGCAAGCCGGCATCGTAAGCCTTTTGCTCGTCGGTGTAGTGGTTGTCGTTGTCGCAGGTCACCGCCATGCTGCGGTCCAGGCGAAAAGGTGCGACAGAGTTGGGGTTGTGGGTGAGCAAAGGGCCATTTAGTCCGTTGACGGCGGGCGTGTCACCGGTCGGGTAAAAGGCCGGCTCGCCCGGGGGATTCGTAGCGTTGGGATAGCTGCCGAAGTAATGGTCGAAGGAATTGTTTTCATCGAAGATCACCACGACGTGCTTGATGGGCGTCGCGGCCTGGAAACCCTTCTCATGGCCGCGCGATTGGGCTCTCGTTAGCGGATCGGAAAATGTTCCGGTCAACAACGCGAACGTCAGAACTGCCGAGCAGATTTGGCGCATCACTCCTCCAGTTAGGTGCTGGTCTGGTCCGGCCCCAATCCAGACCAAGCCGCCGGAGCCTACGCCAATGCCTTTACGTCGCTATTACGTCGGGATGAGCGCCAGGTTACAGGGGATGGGGAATGACGTCGGGGCGGCTGCCCGTACTCCGCCTGGCAAATGACCAGCGCGAGGCAACTCTTCCCGGAGGATAGAGAGCAGGGGGCGCGAGCAAGGGCGAACTGCGGCCTAGTGTGAGGCGCCGGCTTTGCGGATATAGATGCCGCCCTGGAAGTTGGTGAACTGATACTCGGGCCCGCCGCCGTTGATGGTGCCGTGCACGGTTTTGTCGATGCGCACGCGATATTTGCCACCATTCTTGCGCGCGTCTTCCTCGATTTGCTGCGGACGCGCGGTCTGCAACTGCACGTCGAAGTCGCTGAACACGTCGCCGCGGTCGGACTTGATGCTCACGTTAGCCTTCACATCGGCGGGCAGAGTGACGTCAATGTCGCCATTCAGCGAGCTGAACGCCATGGGCTTCTGATTCACGCGCACAAAGGTCACCAGCACTTTGCCATTCAAGGCGTGTGCGACCGCGCTGCCGGAAACATTGTTCAGCGTCACGTTGCCATTGACGTTGTTGACGTCCATCTCGCCGTCGACTCCGGCAACGGAGATATCTCCATCATTCACGGCGCTGAGCTTGAGCGAGGCATGCGTGGGCACGGTAATGGTGACGTCGATGGCGCGATTGTAGGATTCCGTGCTGATGCGCACTTCGTTGTTCTCTTCTTCCACGCTCAAGCCGGTGGTCGCAATGTTGAGGCGTTTGAGCCCGCCGGAGCTCGCTTCTCGTTCCTCGTTGCGGTTGCGCGCTTCCACGATGACTTGTTTTCCGTCGTAGCTCTTCACGATGATGCTGCCGTTCACCATGCCTACTTTCACAAAGGGCGGGCGTGAGGGGTCGCTGAGATTCACGGAAACCTTGTCGGCGCCGGCCTGCGCCTGCGCGCGCGGCGCGACCACAGCCGCCGCCAACATCACGGCAACCGCAACGAACGTTCGAATTTGTCTTTGTTTATTCATGGTTTTCAAGAATACGAATATCTCCATTTAGATTTTCCACCTGTATCTGCGGACCACCCGCATTCACGCGCACTTCCGTGTACCGGTCAGCGCGGTAAATCACTTTCGCGCCGCGGTGCTCTTCCTGCATCGCATGCACCGGCTGCGCGGTCACCGGAAAATCGCTATAGATCCCGCCGTTGAAGGTCTTGAAGCGGAAATCGGCCGATAAATCGTGGGCAAAGCGCAGTTCCACGCTGCCGTTAATCGTTTTGAAGTCGGAATTATCGCGCGGGTTCTGGCGGAAGGAAACTTTCACCGGCCCATTCACGGTGCGTGCCGTGCCCGAGCCCGAAATGCCGTCCATCTCGATGTCGCCATTCACGTTGCGCACGGAAAAGCTGCCATTCGTCCCGCGCACGGTGACGTGTCCTTCATTCACTGTCTTGACGCGCACATCGATGTCCCGCGGCACATGCAGCTTGAAGTCCATCTTCACAACGTAGCCGTCGTCGTCGCGCGAGTGCCGGCAATCGTCGCACTGGCAGCGGAACGGCCCGTTGACGTAGAGCTTCAGCGCGCCTGCGTCCTGCGAAATGTCCAGGGTCACTTCTTTCTTGGCCTTTTCCAAGGTGTCTTTCGATTCCGCGCGGTTGGTGCGCAACACGGTCATTTCGATTTTGTCGGTGGTGTCGGCAATGACTTCGATGGAGCCCCAAATGTTGTCGATTTCCAGCGATTTCTGTCCCGTCGCGGGCATCGCGAAACTTTTCTGGATGGTTTCCTGATCGCTGGCCCGGAAGTCGTCGTCATCCTCCATCACGTTGGCAAATGTGTTGATGGTGGAGATCACCGGTTCAAGAGAAGTCGCAATCACGGGTGCAAGGGACGGCGCGATGACCGGAGCAATATCGTGAGCGATGACCGGGCGCAGCGCACCCGCAATCACTGGAGCTACGTCTGGTACGACGATCGGCGGTAGGACCGGTGCGACCGCGCGGACCTCGACGTTCTCAGGCTGTTGGCCCCAGATCTTCTTCGCGCCCACACTGACCAGCACGAGCGCCGCCATCGCATACGCCAACAACACCGTGATGGAAGGTTTCGCGTTCTTCGCCATGACCATCTCCCTTAATTCAGCTTGCTTACGGCCCACTCCGCGCGCTGTTTCACCGCGGGATTCAAATTCGGCGTCTGCTCAAAATTGCGCAGGTGTTGCGTCGCCTCGCGATCGCGCCATTCCACCAGCTGATCGATCAAGGCCACCTGCACCAGCGGCGACTGATCCTGTTGCAGCGCATCCAGAACGCCGCTGCGCACTTGCGGCTGGCTGGCATGCCTGCTCAGCGCATCTAGCGCCGCCAGCCGCACGTCCACGTTGCCGTCATAGCGCAGCGTGTGCAGGAGCGCCGCGGTCACCTGCGGATCGAGTTGCGCTTCACCGCGGCTCCAGCTCACGCCCTGCAGCCGCTCGCTGGCCGATTGCTGCGTCAATAACGAAAGCACCACCAACTGCCGCATGTTCGTCAATTCCTGGTGCATCTGCGCCATTTCGTCCTGGCCGGGCGTGGGGCGCGCCGCGCGATTTCCAAAATAGTTGCCGGCAAAAATCCCGATCAGCAGCAGCGCCGCGCTCCACGCCACCGCGCCCACCGGCGTGCGCAGCCACTGCCAAAAACTCCAGCGCGCCGCGTGCTGCTCGCGTGCAAATCCGGCGCTCGTTCTTTCGCGCCCTTCCTGATAGGCGTGCAACATGGCCTCAAAGCGCAGCCGCGATTCCGCGCTCGGCTGTTCCATCGGCAGCAACGCCAGCTTCTTCCACACCGCCACTTCGTCGCGGCATTCCGCGCACTGCGCAAGATGCAGTTCGACAAATTCCTTCTTCTCGCCGCGCAACTCGCCCTGCAAATAGTCCGGGAGCAACTCGCCAATCTGTTCGCAGTTCATGTGCCCGCCCTCCGTGGAGGAAGCGCTTGCGCCGGCGCCGCAGCCGCCGAACCAGCGGCTCCGCTCTCGAGCTGCCGGAAAATCTGCCGCAGCTCCTGAATCGCGCGATGAATGCGCGTTTTCACCGTGCCCAGTTCGCAGCCCAGCAGCCGTGCAATCTCCTCGTACTTCAACTCCTGAAACCGGCTAAGAATCAAAATCTCCCGTTTCTCTTCCGGCATCCCCATCAACGCGCGATGCAGCAACTCTGTCTCCTGCGATTCCTGCGCCGCGTCCTTCGGCTTCACCGGCGGCGCCATTTCCGGCTCGAAGGTGATGTGCTTGGGCGTTTTTCGGTAATGATCCACGCGCGCATTCCTCGCAATTTGATAAATCCACGCCCGAAACGGCGTGCCCGGCTGGTAGCTCCGGCTGTACTTCAAAATCCGCAAAAACACTTCCTGCACCAGGTCTTCGCTGAGCGTGCGGTCGCCGGTCAACTTCGCGTAGAAGTTGTAGAGCGGCGCCTGGTAGCGGTCGAACAACACCCCGAGCCTTTCGCCTGCGCCATTGCGCACATCGAGCATCAGTTCCTCGTCAGGAGCCAGACTCATGTTCGGGTCAGTTTCCGTTGCGGCCTGTTTCTGCTCTTTCTGTGAGTGAATACCGCCCAGGCAGGAAAAGGTTACATCCGAATTGGCGTCGGAGGCAGCGGCGATTCGTGGCCACGGCTGGCGGGACTGGGGCGGTTATCCGGCCTCGGGCCGTGTTCAGGACACGGCTAAACCAGAGTCGCTGGATGGGTTCAGAACGCAGCTAGCCGCTGCGGAGGACGCAGAAGGCGGAAATGAATAAGGGCCGCAAGAATTCGTCCGTCTTGCGGCCCTTAGATTTTACTACGCGAAACTTGTAACGAGCGGCTTCAGCAGGAGCGCAGCGCCGCAGCCAGCGCCAGATTCGCCTGCAGGCGGCGGTCAATCTGCACCGCCGTGTAGCGCGCGCAAATCACGCGCTCGCGTTCGCACCACTCGGCCAGCGCCGGAATGCGCACGCTGCTCAGCGCCGCCAGCCCTTCGAGCAGGCGGTAGTACGCGCGCACCAGGGTCAGCCCGTTGTTGGCGCTTTGCAGGTCCGGGGTCAGTTCGTGCAGGCCCGCCAGCTTTTCGAAGTCCTGGCCGGTCATGCTCGCAGCATCCAGGTTGGCGACAGCCAGGACGCGGTCGGAAACCGGCTGGGCAGCCACGCCCGCCAGCACCGCGCGCCAGTAGTAGAGCGCGAATTGCGAAAGCGCCACGATGGAGATCGCAAGTAGCATAGCGGCGAACATCCCTCAGTTCCTCTCCACGCCATTGTGCCGAGCACATTGTAAAAGCCCAATAGTTCCGGAGTACCAGCGCGGTAGAACCTCAGGAAGATTTCACTAACATATTTATTATCAGTGGCTTACAGAAGCGGTGGCCTCTACGGCGCTGGTATGGTCGTGCACGATCTTCCAGCCATCTGGAAAGCGCTCCCAGACGAGGGAAAACACCCCGCCAATATCCCCCTTCTCCCGCTTCAGGTACCAACGCCCAAGAACTAGCGCCGCATCCGGTCCCAGGAACCGTATCTCCAGGCTCGAAAAGTCGAGTTGGCCCATCGCCGCACGGTCGGGATAGTTCTTTTTGTAGCGCGCCAGCACGCCATCCCAGCCGCGCGCGATCCCGCCGCTTCCGGAAAAGGTTAATTCCGCTGAATGCCAGTAGCCAGTTAGAAACGCATCCACGTCGCCGCGATTCCACGCAGCTTCCTGCGCGTTCAAGACCGCTTCGATCGCGGCGCGGTCCGCTTCGCGCTTTTCCACGGCCTTTGTTCGCCTGCCCGTCCACACGCCCAGCGAAAACAGCAGGAGCAACCCCGCGCCCGCCGCGATCCAACGAGATCCGCTCTTCATCGGTTTCTCCTGAAGACGCACGGAGCATAGGTTGCGCCCGTCAACTCCGCAAGCCCCACGGGCGAACCGGCGGCGAAACGGTGTTTCCGCGTATCATGGAAGTGAGGACGTGTTGCGTGGAGATGGCGGATAGCACGAGAGCAGGATTCTTCCGGCGGCGGATTGCGCGGCCGATCCTTGACTCGCTGCGGCAGGGAGTGACCCCGGAAAAACTGGCGCTGAGCATCGCCCTAGGCGCCGCGCTTGGGGTCTTCCCGCTGCCCGGCACGACCACCGCGCTCTGCGCGCTCGCCGCACTACTCTTCCGGCTGAACTTGCCGGCCATTCAAATCGTAAATTATTCCGTCTATCCGGCGCAGCTTGCCTTGTTGCTGCCGTTCTTTCGCCTCGGCAAGTGGCTTTTTCGCGCTCCGCATCTGCCGCTGTCCGCGACGCAACTTATCGCCATGATGCGCGCAAGCTATTGGGGTTCGTTGCACACGCTCTGGATAACCGCTTGGCACGGCGTCGTCGCGTGGTGTCTTCTGGGGCTAGCGTTTGTTCCGCTGGGGTACGTGATTCTGTTGCACCTTTTACGCAGAATGCTGCGGGCACAAGAGTAGCTTCGAGGGAAATCCGTCCCGGGTAGCAGTTTTCAAACTGCTGACGCGATGCACCTGGGAAGCTCCCTACAAAATGTCGAGGATTTCTTCGTAGCGCTTGAAGGGCGGGATTAGGTAGGCGCCGGCCAGTTCCGTGCGCGCCCAGGCCAGCATTTCGCGGGCGACTTCGAAGCCGCGCTCGCGCGCATTGGCGCCGGCGGCTTCGAGCGCGGCCAGCACCGGCTGCGGAATAACGATGCCGGGAACTTCGTTGTTGAGACGCAGCGCCTGCTTATAACTGTTGAGCGGCCAGATGCCGACGAGCACCGGAATGGGCGGCTTGCCGCCGAGTTTTTTGACGAAGGCGTGCCAGTGTTCGGGATCGAAGAGCGGTTGGGTCATCGCAAAGTGCGCGCCGGCTTCGATTTTCGCGTGGAAGCGCACGATCTCCGAGTCTAGATCGTCCGCCACAGGATTGACCGCTACGCCGATCGCAAAATTCGTGGCGCCGCCGAGCGTTTTGCCGGCCCAGTCTGTACCCTGATTCAGCCGGCTCAAAACTTTGACGAGGCCGACGGAGTCCACTTCGTAAACGCCGCTGGTTTCCGGGTAGTCGCCGACCGCAGGTGGATCGCCGGTGATGGCCAGCACGTTGCGCACGCCGCCGACCGTCCACGCGCCGAGCAGCACGGCTTGCAAGCCGATGATGTTGAAGTCGCGGGTGGTGAGATGCGGCACGGTTTCGATGCCGCGCGCTTCGAGCGCACCCGCGGTGATGAGCGCGTCCATGCCCACGCGCGCCATGGCGCCGCTATTGATGTCGATGGCGTCGACTCTTTTCGAGGCCATGATTTTTTCGACTTGCTCGAAAATGCGCTCGAGCGAGAGGCCTTTCGGCGGGTCGATTTCCACGCAAACGGTGAATTCCTTTTTCTGGAGTTTCTTCCAGAATTTGCTTTCGGGATCGCGGTGCGTGACCGGCACGGGCGGCGCGACGGCCTCGACGGCCGCTCCCCCGTGATGCATCGCCGCGGGACGCAGCGACTTGACCGCTTCGGCCATGGCGCGTATGTGCGCGGGCGTAGTGCCGCAGCAGCCGCCGAGAATGCGCACGCCCAGCGCTGCTGCTTCGCGCGCAAAGAGCGCGAAATATTCCGGCGACGATTTTGGATAAACGATGCGGTCGCCTTCGCGCTTGGGCATGCCGGCGTTGGGCATGCCGCTTACGCGAATATCATCGACCGCAGTGAGCTCGCGCAGAATATTGAGCAGCGGCTGCGGGCCCAGCGTGCAGTTGGTGCCGATGACCTGCACATTTTTTGCCTTGAGTTGCGCCGCCGCTTGCGCGGGACGGATGTCGCCGTGCGTGGTGCCCTCTTCGGAATAGGTGAGCTGGGCCACGATGGGCAGGCCGGAGAAGGAGCGAATGGCGTCCACGGCCAGGAGAATCTCTTCGATGTAGCTGAAGGTTTCGAGAATGAAGAAATCCACGCCGCGCTCTTCGAGCGCGAGGGCCTGCTCGTGAAACACATCGAGAATTTCATCGTCAGAAGGATGGCGCGACTGCACGCCCAGGCCGAGCGGGCCGATGGAGCCGGCGATGAGCACTTCGCGGGAGGCCGATTCACGGGCTTCGCGGGCTATTTTTACGCCGCGCGAGTTGAGGCGCTGCACTTCGTCAGCGAGGCCGAGAGGAGCGAGCTTGAAACGGTTCGCGCCGAACGTATTCGTCTCGATGATCTGCGCGCCGGCTTCGATATACGCCTGATGCACGCGGAAAACGGCTTCCGGCTCCGTGGCGTTGAGCTCGTCGAAGCAGCGTTGCGCGCCCACCGCTTCATGCAGCATCGACCCCATCGCGCCGTCGGCAATGAGAATCGCGTCCTTCAGCCGTTCATTGAAATCGAGTATTTTCATTTTGCGGTACGGTCTCTTTCGAGCTTAGCAAAATACAATTCTACCTGGAGCGGCAAGCGCCAGCGCGTAACCGGGCCAGTCGAGCAGCGTTGAAACGATCGCGCCCCAAACGGCGTAGAGCCAAAACCTCGTTCTGCTGATCGGTGATTTCCTCGTGAAGAAAACGAGCACTAGCGCCCAGACCAAAATACGAATGATGAACAGAAGGCAATAAATCTCAGGCAGCTCAAGGGCAAAATTCTGCGGCGAGAAAGGTGGCACATCCGGATGCATGACCACAAGGCCGATCAGAGACACCAAAAGAATTGTCGCTACGGGCCCCAGGACCGCTCCCAGGACCGTGCGGACGCCAGCGATCGCAATCGCATGGGACTTGACGGCCGGTTCGTACTTCTTCAGTAACCAAGCTGATAGCGAGTATCCCAGAAATTTAATTCCGCCAAATGCAATGACACCGAGCAGGCCTGGAAGTGCGCCGGGCAAAGCCTCTCCTTACCGCTTTTGTTCCATGAGGCTAGCGACCGTGCTCATCAAGTCGTACTTGGTGAGAATTTCAAACTTTGTGCCGTCCATTTCCACGAAGACGGCCGGATTTTCATGGCTGAGGATGTAGGTGATGCGCTCGACGGGCGACGAGGCCGGCACGCGTGGCAGCGGCTTGCTCATCACTTCGCGCACGACCAGCTTGCGCAGATCTTTCCCTTGCAGCGCCAGCGTGAGGATTTGATCTTCGTAGACCGTGCCAATGGGGTTGTTTTCCTCGAACACCGGTATCTGCGAAATGTCCTGTTCCTGCATGGTTTTAAGCGCGTGGAACACGGTTTGATACGGGCGCGCGATGACCAGTTCGCGAACTTTGCCGGCTTGATGCTTGGAATTCACGATTTCGCCGGCGGTCATCTGCACCACGGCTTCCACGTAGCCGCGCTCGCGCATCCACTCGTCGTTGTAGACCTTGCTGAGATAGCGCATGCCGGTGTCGGGAAGAAACGCGACGAGGAACGCGTCCGGGCCGAGGTCTTTGGCTAGGCGTAACGTGGCGGAGATACATCCGCCGCCGGAGCCGCCGGTAAAGAGGCCCTCGAGCTTGACGAGACGGCGCGCCGCGACGAAACACTCTTCATCGTTGACCTGCATTACGTCGTCGAGAATCTTGAGGTTCATCGTGGTAGGGAAAAAATCCTCGCCGATACCTTCGACCACGTAGGTTTTGGCTTTGGCGGTTTCGCCGCACTTGACAAAGTCGTAGTACAGCGAGCCGACAGGATCGACGCCGATGATTTTGACCGCGGGATTTTTTTCCTTGAGATATTTTCCGACACCGCTGATGGTGCCGCCTGTGCCCATGCCGCAGACAAAATGCGTAATTTTGCCTTGTGAGTCTTCCCAAATCTCCGGGCCGGTGGTTTGATAGTGGGCTTCCGGATTCATGGGGTTGTCGTACTGATTCGGATAGAAGGAATTGGGAATTTCGCGCGCCAGCTTCTTGGCCACGGAATAATAGCTGCGCGGATCTTCGGGCTCGACCGCCGTCGGGCAGACGATGACTTCGGCGCCAAGCGCCTTCAGCAAATCCACTTTTTCCTTCGATTGCTTATCCGTGATGGTGAAAACCATTTTGTAGCCGCGCACCGCCGCAACCAGCGCCAGGCCCATACCGGTGTTGCCAGACGTGCCTTCAATGATGGTGCCGCCGGGCTTGAGCAGGCCGCGCTTTTCCGCGTCGTCAATCATGGTCGTGCCGATGCGGTCTTTCACCGAGCCGCCGGGATTCAGGTAGTCGGCCTTGACGTAAATCTGCGGCTTGAGGCCCTGACTGATGCGGTTGAGGCGCACCAGTGGCGTGTGGCCAATCGCTTCGAGGATGTTGTTACAAAGCATCTTCAGATTCCTGAGTCACAGCTTCTCATGCCGCCGGTTGCCCTCGCCAGCGCTCGACGCCGCAGATTTCCTGCGTGCGCTTTCCTCCGCCGGACATTTTGGCGTCAGAGTTCCCGTCAGCGCGCGAGAAGGCCATGCTCGCGCTGTGACATAATTCTGTCAGTTTAGCATGCGGCCTTGCGGGACACAGCAAGCTGACGCAAAGGAGAACCAACTTGGCACGGGAAAATATTTCCAGCGGGACGACTTGGGAACCGATTGTGGGCTACTCGCGGGCGGTGAAGGTTGGCAACGTGATTATGGTTTCCGGGACCACGGCCACCGGGCCGGATGGAAGAATCGTCGGAGTCGGAGATGCGGGCGCGCAAACGGTGCAGACGATTCGCAACATCGAAGCGGCGCTGCTGAAGGCGGGCGCGGCGCTGAAGGACGTGGTGCGCACGCGCATCTACGTGACGAATATCGCGGAGTGGGAAAAGGTCGGGCGGGCGCACGGACAATTCTTTGGCGCGATCCGGCCGGCGACGAGCATGGTGGAAGTGAGCAAGCTGATTTCGCCGGAGATGCTGGTGGAGATTGAAGCGGACGCGGTGATGGAGTGAGGTAAAGGAGATAGAGGAAGTTGAGGAAGTAAAGGAGAAAAACGCTCGCATCGCAGGGGTGCGAGCCGTGAATGTTCATGGAAGCCGGTGGCGAGCGAGTTGGCGTGTTCTGCGCGACCGTTGCGTCAAGGAAACATAGGATTTTGCAGCGAAATAATCTGTGGCGAGATAAAAAATCATTCTCGGTGAGATGGAAGCGTCATGAGCGAAGCACTGTACGACGGATTTATTGCGGATTATTACGACGAGTCGCCGATCGTGCTGGGGCGCACGCAGGACGTGGCGTTTTACGTGGACGCGGTGCGCGAGCATGGCGGCCCGGTGCTGGAGCTGGGCTGCGGGACGGGGCGCATCACGCTGGCGCTGGCGGAAGCGGGGCATCGCGTGACGGGGCTGGACATTTCCGAGCGCATGCTGGAGCGCTGCAAGGAGAAGTTGGCGGCGGCGGCGCCGGAAGTGCGCGAGCGCGTGCGGCTGACGCGCGGCGACATGACGCGCTTCGACCTGGGAGAAAAATTTCGCACGGTCATCATTCCGTTCCGGCCGTTTCAGCACCTGTTGCGAGTAGAAGAGCAGATGGCGTGTCTGGAGTCGGTGCGCAAACATTTGTGGGGGGAAGGACGGCGGTCGGGAGAGAAACGCGGGCGGCTGATTCTGGATGTGTTCCAGACGGATGCGGAGCGCATGCATCATGCGGCGTACCAGAAAGAAGGGCTGGTGACGGAGTACGTGATGCCGGACGGGCGGCACGTGCGGGTGATGGAACGCGTTGCGGCGTTTCACCGCGCCGAGCAGCAGAACGATGTGGAGATGATCTTTTACGTGGATCATCCCAGCGGCAAGGACGAGCGGCTGGTATTTGCCTGGACGCTGCGGTATTTCTTCCGCTACGAAGTGGAGCACCTGCTGGCGCGTTGCGGCTTCCGGTTGCTGGCGCTGTATGGGGATTTTGACCGGTTGCCGCTGCAGGACGAGTCGCCGGAGATGATTTTTGTGGCGGAAAGTGCGTGAAAATCAGTGAGAAATTAGTAGTGAGCAGTAAACAGAAATTTGCAATATAACCTCGTGTGAACTTCAGTCGCGATCCCCCTTCTTTCTCATTTGGAACTATTTGGCCTCTGGCAACGCCCAACTTCTGATTTTTTCCACACGGGCAGCGCCAAAAGCGAGTACGGGTTAGGGGTGGAGGCGGGTGGATTTGCGTTTGTGGAGTTGGTATTGGGTGGCATCGAAGCGGTAGAGGGTGGTGTCGGATTGCGAGGGGGAGGACCAGGTGGTTTGGATGTCGCGGTAACCCTTGGAGGTGCTGGTGAGGAGCTGGAGAACGTTGCCGCTGGCGACGAGGATGACGCGGGATTTTTTGCGGCGGGGGAGAAGATCCAAAACCAGCCGGTGTCGGCGCCGCACATGGGGCAAACGCCGATGACGACGAGGTCGAGCTGGCTGGAATGATTGAGGTGCACTGCGGCGGCGCGGAAGAGCTGTGCGGGTTCGGCTTGTTGGGATGGGTTGGCGAGGCTGAGCCCTTCCTTGGCGGCATCGCTTTGCAGCAGAACTTTGAGGACATCCGGGGAGAGCGGGGCGGGATTGGGGAGCGGGGCGTTGGCGGAGAAAGAGGTTTGCTCGTCGGGGGACTGGGCGGCTGGTTGTGGCCGGCCGAAGGTGAGGACGAGGAATAGCGCGGTGGCAAGAGACACGAAGAACGTTGCGAATTTTGCTCCCATATTCGGGACATTCCCGGTTAGGCGCGATGTGGTTCCAGGATTTTGAGGCGGGCGAGGAGCGAGGAGAAAAGCAAGAGGGGGACGCGCTGCCTTCGAGGCTCAGGCCAGGGAAGCGCGCCCCTACATTTGGGAGTGCGGGAGGAGAGCGCGGGCTAGGTGTGGAAGTCGATGCGCTTGGCGGGTTTGGCGGGCGGCTGCATGAGCTGGCGAATGGCTTGAAAAAGGGCGGTGATTTCGTGGTCGTGCTGGCCGACGTGTTTTTCGAGTTCGAGCAATTTGAGGGCGAGCTTGTGCTGCGTGCCCAAAAATTCGCGGAGCTTTACGAAGGCGCGCACGACCTGAATGCTGGCCTGGACGGCCACAGCACTGTTCAAGACGCCGGCGAGCATGACCGCGCCATGCTCGGTGAAGGCGTAAGGGCGGTGGCGCCGGCCGCCGCGGGCGTGGTTTGAGGTCGCAAATTGCGACCTCAAAGTGCGGTTCTCGGCGAGCGTCAACGGGAACATAAAGTCAGCGGGAAACCGCCGTTTATTGCGCTTAACCTGTTCGTTAAGGCCCTTGGTGGTGACGCCGTAAAGCTGAGCGAGATCGGAATCCAGCATGACGCGATGGGCACGAATGAGAAGAATGCGGGACGCGTTGCGCTCGCTCGGCACGAGCGCGGCAGGGTTGGCCATGGGGCCTCCGATTTGAGGTCGCAAATTGCGACCTCAATAAGTTAGCGGTTCCACCGCGTAGATTTAGGCGAAGCGATGATCGTTTCGGGATGATTACTTATCAAGTAAGTATTTGTTAATAAATTATGAGAAGAGGGAGAGCGAGAGGACACATTACCACTGAGCGTGACGACATGGGGCGCAGCATGCTGCGCCCCAACAAGACCGAGGAGGCACGGTGAATCGTGCCTCTGCACAGGAACGGTTTACCAGTGGGTGCGGATGCGGTACTTGAGGACGCTGGTGCCGTTTTTTTCGACGGGGACCTGGAACTGCGCGGCGAAGGCGGCGGATTTGGTGAATTTGAAAGTGGAACTGAGCATTTCCCAGTCGCCGCCGATGGGCTCGTTGACCTGCACGGTGATGGGAATGTCTTTGTGGTTGCGGATGGTGATTTCGTACTCGAATTCGTAGTTGCGGTTGTCGAGTTTCTTGAAGTCGGTTTGCTTGCGCTCTTCAACGACGTCGAAGGCGTTGCCGATGTGGATGGAAATGTTTTCGTCCTTAGGGGTGTGGGTGATGCGGTCCTCACCGGCGAAGAGGATGCCGCCCTTGGAATCCTTCTGGTAGACGCGGACGTTGCCGGCGGGGAGAGGCATGCCGAGGCCGGATTTCTCGTCGTTCTTGAACTTGTAATAGACCATGACGGGATCTTTTTGCGCCTGGCCGGGAGTGGCGGAACGGTAGTAGTAGTTGTTGCCGTTGACGACGAAGATTTTCTCGACGGGAACCCCGGAGCCCTGCAGCAGGCTGATTTGCTTGGTTTCCTTGTCTTCGACGGAGGTGCGACGGCCGAGCGTGTAGAGATGATATTCGCTGAAGTTTTCCTGCTCGAATTGCGGCGCGGGGGCGGCTTTGGCCATCACTGCTTCTCGCGCGACGCCGTACTGGGCGTTGACCTGAATACGGTTGAGGTCCCCGGCGACGAGTTGGAGACGGGCGTTGTGGAAAGCGGTGCCAGAGTTGTTGACGAGCGTGACCCAGCCGTCGAGGTCGGAGGATTTGTCGTCGCGCGCGACGGTGAGGACGTAGTCGGAATTCCAGGAGAGATTGTTGGCGAGATAAGAGGCTTCGATCTGCTGTTTGCGGGCGCCGGAATTTTCGAGCGACATGACGAGTGTGGGGCGTTCGTAGAGATTGGCGGGAATGTCGGGGAAGCGATAGCTTTCGGCGTAGCCGCCGGTGACGATGTCGTTGCCGATTTTCCAGACCTGGCCGTTGTTGTCGGAGAGCAGCGTGGCTTTGATTTCTTCGTGCTTGGTGGTGCCGTTGTCCTGATAGGAGCGTACGAGCGTGACTTCGCGGCCGACGTATTTGTGGAGGAGCTTGGCGGGCTCGAGGAGATCGTATTCGTAATTCTGCTCGATGACGCCGAGCTTTTCGGGGTCGGTGAGCGAACGGAAATGGACGGTGGCGGGATTCACGGTGGCGGCGATGTCCATGAATTTAAGACGGAAGGCGCCGGAGGGAAGCGTGAGATTGCGGACGTCGCGGACGAGAGCGATGTTGGAGTTGTAGACGGTGACGTTGAGATCGGTCTGATCGTTAAGGCTGGTGGATTGATCGGAGGCCGTGGAACGCGGAGCTTCCTTTTCCTGCGCGCGCTCATCCGCGAGAACATGCTGCCTGCGGCAGGCGGGATATAAGAATGCAGCAGCGGCAATCAGCGCGGCCGTGGCGGAAAGAATCCAGGGAGCGCGCGACCGCCATTTCCCTCTAGCGGAGGACGGCGTGCTGGAACTGTTTGCGGCGGGGAATTTCATGTTGTGCACCTCGACTCGAATTTAGCTTCGAGCTTAGAACGAGGAAGGCAAAAATTCTTGCAAGAGATGCGCGGGATGGCGTGATGTGCACTACTTGCTGGGCGCGAGGGACCAGGTGACGCCGCCGTCGGAGGTCTGATACATCTTGACGTTGGCAACGCCGGGATCGGGTGCGACCCAGATAACGACATGGAATGCATCGGTGGCGCGGATGCCACCGATGTCGGCGGCGACGGGAGAGCTGAGCGGGACCCAATGCTCGCCGCTATCGGTGGTGCGAAGAAT
>Ga0335081_10006392_pt1 | contig 18758 bp, 2 predicted proteins | sample Lox_Sample_35_FD_206713 | JGI IMG/M metagenome (GOLD analysis project Ga0335081, IMG submission 206713) | Soil microbial communities from Loxahatchee National Wildlife Refuge, Florida, United States - Lox_Sample_3.5 | ecosystem: Environmental > Terrestrial > Soil > Wetlands | place: USA: Florida...
TTGAGGACCTACAACGACCATGAAATGGCCGGTTGTTCTGCCATATCCGTATTGCATGGAGTCTCCCCGCCGCAGATCCACCGTCACACCAGTTTCCTCATTGACCAAAGAAATTTGATACTGAGAAGGCACTTGATCGACCCCGTCGACAGTTACTGTTCCGAACGATTGGCTAGGATTGGTAACTTCAAACTTCCAAGTCTGTCCGCTCCCAATAGCAGGCCGATAGTCGGTATAGTACAAGTCATTCTCTGGATCCCAATCTGGACGGCTCATGTAGAGGAAGGACCCGTTGAATACAAGTGGCGGCTTGTTGTATTCGAAAGCATCTTTCCCCTCGCTGGCTTCTTTTGCGATTCCGATGAAATTGTCATCATCCTTGTTCACTTCAGTCGAGAAAATCAACTGAAGACGCCAATCAGCTTTGAACGGGTTTGCCGGCGGAATCTGCGATGGGAACCCAAATTGTGCATATGGGATCTTCAGGCTCGCAATACCCGCGCTGTTGATATAGTAACCGACGCCGGGCTGCAAATATGTGCTTGTGTCCTTCCAGCTGTCGTTCCACGAATAAAGCTTCATGGAAGAGAGATTGTTGATCGTCAATACGGATGACCACGGAACCGGTTTGTCAAACGGATTGCCAATAATGCTGTAGGTACCGCCTGTCAGTAAGATTCTTACTGTACCATCACTGTCCTGTGAAGCCGGAGTCGGATATGATGTTCCGATCGAGAGAGGATCTTTCTTGATGAACCAGTATCCCTGGCCTGTTGTTAGTCCACTCCCACTGTTCATTTCAATAAAATTCGCTGAACTCGAGCCTGGCTCACTGAACAATTTCCAATCGTTACCCTGCGTGCCGTTCAAATTCAACTGACTGACCTTAACATTCGACAGGTTGCCAGGAATGCTAATGAGGCGGTAACTCATATTACTTGTCGGATTTGACGGGAATGTCGCAGCAACAACTGTTTGCTGCTGAGAATGCAAAGTGGTTCCGTTGACGATCGCGAATATGTTGCTCAGTCCGAAAATTCCTGAATTATTGGATGACTCTACTCTGAGGATGCAGTTGTTCGAAATTGTCTGAGTCGTTGGAACCCATGAATACGATCCAGTATTCGACGCGTTCGACGCAATGGTTGTCGAGTAAGTGGATCCGCCATTGATGGAGAGTTTGATGTTGATGTTTCCAGACAAATTCTGGGAAGTCCACTTGATCGTATAGGTGTACGCCGTTAACCAGTTTGTTGCCGGCGAGCTGACGGCGATGGCCGTAGGTAGACCTGAAGATTGCGTTGTTGCGCTTGCCTGATTGGAAGCAGCGGACTGACCTCCCGCATTTACTGCATACACGAGATAGTAGTACGTCGTGGTGGCGCTAAGACCGGAATTGGCGTAGGTTGTGACGGTTCCGGCTACGGAATCGATCTCGCTGAAGCCCGATCCGGATGTCGCCGAACGAAAGATCCGGTAGAGTGTGGGGCTTCCGGTCGAGCTCCCCGTCCAACTCAGGTTGATCTGCGATGAAGAGACCGCCGTCGCCGACAACGCCGTTGGTGCCGAAGGAACGGTTACGGTTCCGGCCGTCGTGGTGGCACTTACCTGATTTGAGGCTGCGGATTGGCCGCCGTCATTTACGGCATAGACACGGTAGTAGTACGTCGTGTTCGGAGTGAGGCCCATATTGTTGTAGGCTGTTGAAGTCCAGTCGACCGAATCAATTTGTGTGAAGCCCGAGCTCGAGTTGAGCGATCGAAAGATGCGGTACCTCGTTGGACTGCCATAAGCACCTGCACCCCAACTCAAATTGATTTGCGTTGATGAGATGGGGCTTGCTGACAGGTTTGTGGGAGCGACGGGAAGCGTGGTGAATATTTGATCCAAGCTATACACAGTGGGACCGGCACTGTTGGTGACGCCAAATCTGTAATGGTACACCGAATTAGGAGTCAACCCGGAAAGCTGGACGAACAAATATGTATCGTTGAGACCAGTATATGACCCAAGCGTTATGGTGTTTGAGTACGATTGTGTCAGCCCGAATTGAATTACGATGGATGTAGGAAGTCCATTGGGATAGAAATCAAAGAAAATCAGCGCCGAATCCTTCGTTACAATATCCGGACCATAGAACCAGATTATAGGAATGGACCGGGCAAAGCGAGTGACGCTTAGTCTGTATGCGCCTGTATCAGAGGAGGCTATTCCCGTTGTTCTTGCTTCTAATTGCTTTTTGGCAAGTATTTGTTGCTTGGCTCGTTCAGCACGGGACGTATCAAGGCTTGCACCTTCTTGCGATGATTGCCCTGCGAGCTTCGAGCGGACAGAATTTGGGAATGTTGTCGTGGTGTTGTAATACGAAGCATACCGAACGTAGTACGTTCCCGTTGTATCGATTCTTGCCGAGACTTTCGAGGCAGTGATATCCAGGTAATCGTCATTCGAGGCCACCAGATACCCGTTGGATGAGTATAGCCACAACTCACCGTCAAGTGCCGATGTGTTAATGTCGTGCGAGAAAAGTGTTACAGTGTCTCCCGCCGTTGCGCTGAACTTGTAATAGTCCACATCGTTGATCGGTGAAATTGCCCCGGCCACAGAGTCCCCGTAGGCCATGAAATTGGCTTGAGCTGCATTGTTGTTCGGCTCACTCTCAGTCAACGCCCCTGTAGAGACGGTGTTGCGGAGAACCGAAACTGTATTGGCAGAGAAGTTCGCCGAAATGAGGTCCGGCTTTCCATCTCCGTCGATGTCTGCAATGACGACAAATTCAGGACCCGAGCCGGTTGGAACGTTGACCCTCGCATTCATGGCGAGCAACCCGGAAGTGCTGGTATTTTTAAACACGGAGATTGTGTTGAGCCCGCTATTTGAGGAAACAATATCGGGTTTCCCATCACCATCAACATCTCCCAGAGCCACATTGAATGGAATAGTCCCTATCGATGAATCGATCCTTGATGCAAATGAGATTCCTCCCGCACTCGACGTGCTTCTGAAAAGGGAGATAGAATTTCCGCCAGTGTTCGATGTGACGAGGTCAACATTGTTATCCCCATCCAAGTCTCCTGCCGCGACGAAATTCGGATTCCCTGGAGTTGTCGGACTAGTGACAGCGGCGAGATTAGCAATAACGGGAACCGATGTGTTTTGGAAGATGGAAACAGTATTACTCCCCCAATTCGTGATGGCGACATCTGGAAATCCGTCGCCATTCATGTCTGCGATGGCCACTCCGTATGGGGATGAACCGGTCGCCACATCGACTCTCGGTGCAAACGAAATAGCTCCAGGGACGCTCGTATTGAGATACACTGAAAGACTATTGCTTCCGATATTCGATACGACCACATCAGGCCTGCCGTCGCCGTCTATATCCCCAATCGCAACTCCATACGGGTGGGTACCGACCGAAGAATCAAATTTCGCTGCGAAAGCGATGTTACCGGCCCCAGTGCTGATATTTCTAAACACTGAAATGGAGTTTCCCGTATAGTTGGTTACTAAAAGATCAAGTTTCCCGTCACCATCAAGGTCCCCCGCAGCAATATTGATCGGGTTGACACCTGTCGTCAATGTCGACTTCGACGGAAAAGAAATCGCCCCTGACGAACTGTTGTTTCTGAGAACTGATACATTGTTGGCACTGTAATTAGCGACAGCAACATCGTTTTTACCATCACCGTCAAAGTCACCCACAACAATTCCTCGTGGACCGGTTCCAGTTGAAGAATCGACCTTCGAGGCAAAACTCGATGATGTAATGGTGTGGCTGCTGGGAAAGGTGACTGCAAATGAGGCATTCGAATAAGCCGTTCGATCGGTGGATGTGTCGGTCACCGCAACGGGACCATAGCCTGCACCAGTTGGTACCGTAACAGTTAATGTGGATGCGGTAGCTGAGACGATATTCGCTTTTACTCCGCCGAACCGGACAATGCTCTTTGTCGTGACCGAGTTGAATCGGTAGCCGTTTACCGTTACCGTGGAGCCAACACCGCCCGTGAGCGGTGCAATGGATGTGATGGCCAGTGAACTGTCGTTGTTAAAAAAAGCTTTTGGAAGGACATATGAACCGGAAGCCACAGTATACGTTCGGTTGCCGTAACCTCCTGATCCCGAGCCGACAAGGCCTTCGTAGCCGGTATTGAAGCTGGTCCTTGAATTCCAAAATTTGTATTCTATCGGACCTGTATAATTGCCAAAGTTGAGCGTGTCCTGATAAATGTCTGTTCCTGAAGAAGGTGCAATGCCAAGTACTTTTCCCTGAGCAGGAGCTGTTCTCCCTATGGTCGGGGAGAAGACCAAAACCTTGACCGAATCCCCCGTTCGAAACGCACCGATTGCCCTCTGCTTCGTCATGTCGACACGAAATGTAACAATGTTTCCCGATGCCGGTGTTGCAAATGACTGGTTCGTTGAGTAACGGGTCCCATTAACGTTGGAGGCAACTGTGCGAAAGCTGTACGTCGTCCCCCCCGATAGAGTATTGGGTGAGGCACTGACTGCAGTCGTGGTCGCTCCTGATAGAGGGCTCTGTATGGCTGTAATTGTTGAATCGAAGTGTGTCGTTCCATACTGAAATACTACTTTCGTACTCAAATTGTTGGCGTTGACCGAGCCATTGAGCGTTGCACCGGACCCGGATATCCCGGTGGCAGACGTCGTCGTCGCAGATGATGGAGCGCCACCCGGTGTACTGCGCGAGGTCGCATCAAAATAGATATCATAGTCCGTTGCACCGTAGATGAGCGCCCAGACGAGACTCGCTCCGAAGGACCCATCCGCCTGCACAGACGAAACGAGGCCTAACCGGCTAGTCAGCGCAAGTGGTGACTGATCATTGAACGATCCGAGATTGAGTGTATCAGATGGATGGGAAGTAGAAATTTTGTAGAGTATATCATTGCCGTCGAGCGTTCGTGTGTACCCAACGTAGAAGTACGCACTGCACGTATCCGGTTCTATCGAGACGGATGGGTTCACTCCGTGTTCGGTCCCATTCGTTGCACTGAGCAGACCAAAGGTCCAGTTGTTTCCAGCATCGTTGCTACTGAAGTATCCGACACCTGTCTGACCGCCGGTGGTTGTCGGCTGAAATGAGAATACAACGTGATTTCCCCGCGCATCAATGGATGGAGCCAAATCGTCGTTATTAACCCCCGATGAGGTTGTCAAGAACGATTGCGGGGGAGACCAGTTGGATCCATAGTCCATGGAATATGTGTAGTAGAGGTCCACTGATCCATTCGCACTGTTGTATCCCGTGTAGATGACGTGAAGATAGGGTTTCCCTCCAGTGCTAGTGTAGGCAATGCTGCAAGCTTCTTTTGCCAAAGGAAGGGAGGCGGCGGAGACCTCGGAGCCTGAGAGCTTTCTGAGAGTCGTGTTCCACGTATTCCCATAATCCTGTGATCGTCGAAACACAAGCGAATCACGGCCGCTTGAATAATACACGAGGTAGATATACGCGCCGCTTGGAAAATCGACATAGTCATTGGCGAGCGCTGGCCTTTGTCCATCGGCAATATAAATAGGAGCCGAGGCATAAGCAGTATCCATGTATCCCAACATGTAATATCCTGTTCCTGAAACGTTGCTCGTATTCATAACGGCATACGCAAATGGCGACGCCAAAGATCCCATCGATGTCATCGCACCGTAGCGGACCGTTGCCGAGCTGTTGTTAAGGTAGCCAAACCCCTGTCGAGAGACCCACGTTGCGCCGTAGTCCGTCGACCTCTTCGTGAGATAGAATCTCCCATTAGTGGCGGATGTGTCAACGTACGAGACAAAAAGAACTCCATCTCCTGTAGATGAAAGAATGGGATCATTGGACCAATCGACCAAGTTCGTAATGACGACGTCCGAACCGGAGGACGTGGCTTTGTCCGTAATTGGCGGCATTACTCCTCTTGCGACCGGATGATCTGATCGGCTCGAGAAGTCTTGTGCCGTTGAGGCTTGCACAGCGGTCAGAGCCCTCAATTTCGATTCCCTCAATCTGGTGGCAAAGGACTCCACAGGCAGTGTTCGAATGCCGCCGGCTGGTGCCACACGGTAACCGACAGTTGATGGAACGGCTTGTCCAAAGACGGACTGTTGGCCAAAGGAAATGAGCACAATCGTCATGAGCAACATCTTCAGGCAAGTCATAGCTGTTTTCGCCTCTTCAAAGGAGATGAATGTCTGTGATTGATTTCTGCTGAGAAATGAGAAATTTCCACTCAATGGTTGAGCTTCGGAAATGGAGATGATACTACAAAAGGAAAACGCTCTTACGAGAAATACTGAGATCCTTGCGATATGACGAGGTGCGATGTGCGCTTCGTCATAACCTTGAACCAGGTTCAAAAAGTTCTACACAAGTACTACACGCTGGTTATTTGTCGGCCGAGAGAGGCAATCCTGGTCATTGAGTCACTAGAAAAGATCCCTATCGACACGAATTGCACACTGAATTTGCCGAAGCCTATCCACTTCTTCCTCTTTTCAGAGAGCACAAGGACCCTCCGGTGGCGTGAAGCCCAACCGGGCGAATCTGGGTGTATTCGAGAATCAAAATGGTGTGTGCACGATATTAGTCAATTAACTGTACTTTGTCAATATTCGGAAGGAAAGTCGCTTCCATTCTGACGAAGGGATTGTTATCGCTCGACCTGGGGGAAACCGAGAACTTCGAGTCTGAACTAAATTACGGGAGGAGCTCGACGCGATGACGAATTGCTCAGAAAGCTATTCGTATTGATTATGCCGGAGGGAACAGCAAAAACCTTGACAATCAGCGAGAGTAGGCAGCGTGGCGTTAGCTTGGAAATGTTAGGCTTTCCAGACAAGGTCTCATCTGTGCCTCTCCTTCGTATTTTGTCCTGGAGTGAATACGGAACATGAAGGCGCGTCTCAACACTTTTCCGATGGATCCTGAGCGCCTGCTTATGAACATGCCAATGTAACACATTCCCTTTCGAACGCGTCGCGAGTTGCAAGTTCACTCGCCTTGTAGGTATTTTCTGTCAGAAGGGCCTCCCGGGAGGGACTGCTGGCAATGCCTGAGCCGATGTTGGTTCTCCACCTCCTTTTTTCAATCCCACCAACGCGAACGCCCCCCCTGCCACCACTGCGCCTCCCAGCACATAGTATACCCATGATCCGCCCCCGCCTTTCTCGATCCACCGAGCACTCACCTCGACAGAGTACTCGGGTCCCCCTGCAAAGTCCTTGGGGACGTCCTTTTTAAAATCCCAATCGATACGACGATTACTCCCTGCAAACTCCCCTTTGCCAATATCGCCAGTGGCAGATTTGAGGAGAATGCTGAAGTTTGGATCATCTTCCTTTACAAGTGCCGCTGTTATCTCGTATGTTTCACCGAATTTGGCCACCAGGTCAAAGGTCACGATAACAACATCCTTATCAAACTCCACATGAACATTCCGAACCACTGGCTTCACCTGGTACGCCGGCATTGCGATAGAAGGCACTTCCAAGAGAAAAAGAAGAAGCGGCAGGATTGTGACTGCGACAATGCGCGTCCTGTATTGGCGAATCAATTTTATGCTCATAATCTTTGCCTTATTTTGTCAGTAACATTTTCCTGGTCTGAACGATGTTCTTCCCTGACACCAGCCTGCAGAAGTAGACTCCCGATGGAACCTTTGAGCCCCAATCATCCACCCCCGTCCAGACGACCTGGTGAACGCCGGCTTCGTACTGACTCTCCACGAGAACTTTCACTCGCTGCCCCAGGAGCGAAAATACCTCCAACTTCACTGGAGCTTCTCTGGGTAGTTTGAAGGTTACCACAGTACTCGGATTGAATGGATTTGGGTAATTCTGTTCGAGACTGAACTCTTTCGGCATGTATTGCTCAAGCTGTTTTTCCACGTAATTCGCCGGGCCAACGATCACCTTGAAATGACCGCTTGTTCTACCGTACCCGTACTGCATTGATTCCCTGCGGCGCAGGTCCACGGTTACCCCGGTTTCCTCGTTAACCAGAGAGACATCATACTGGGACGGTACCATATCGATTCCCATAACAGTCACTGTCCCGAGCGACTTGCTGGGATTGGAGATCTCGAAATTCCATGTCTGTCCATTGCCCACGGAAGACCGGTAATCAGTATAGTACAAGTCATTGTCTCCACCCCAGTCAGAACGTCTCATATACAGGAACGACCCATCGAAGACAAGTGGTGGCTTGTTGTATTCAAATGCATCTTTTCCCTCACTCGCTTCTTTTGCAATTCCGATGAAATTGTCATCATCCGTGTTCACTTCCGTCGCAAAGATCAATTGAAGACGCCAGTCCGCCTTGAACGGATTCATCGACGGGATGTTGCCGGGGAATCCAAATTTCGCATACGGGATCTTGAGTGATGCCAAGCCTCCGCTACTGATGTAATATCCCACGCCCGGTTGCAGATACGTACTGGTGTCTTTCCAACTATCGTTCCACGAATAAAGCTTGCGGGAAGACAGACCGTTGATCGCCAACACAGATGACCACGGAATCGGTTTGTTGAATGGATTGCCGATGATGCTGTAGGTTCCACCCGTCAGGAAAATTGTCACCGTCCCATCACTTTGCGGGCTCGGGGTCGGGAACGATGTTCCCATGGAAAGCATACCCTTCTGAATAAACCAATACCCTTGTCCAGTAGTCAGTATGCTGCCGGTGTTCATTGGGATGAAGCTTGCAGCACTGGAGCCCGGCTCGCTAAACAATTTCCAGTCATCGTCCTGCGTTCCATTGAATTTCAGCTGGCTGACGGCAACACTCTGTAGATCACCTGGAAAACTGATCAAGCGGTAACTGATATTGCTCGTCGGTGCTGAAGGATAGGTGGCAGCCACTGTTGCCGGCTGTCCAAAGTCCACGCTTCCGCCAACAATAGCGAACGCGTTGCTCAACCCGAATATCGCCGGGTTCAAGGAGGATTCGATCTTCAACATGCATGCGTTCGATAGCGGCTGCGCTGATGGAACGGTCCAGGAAAACGTCTCGGAATTCGGACTGTTCGATGCAATCGTCGTCGAAAAAGTCAATCCGTTGTCAGTGGAGAGTTTGATGTCGACATTCCCTCCTAAATTCTGGGATGACCATCTGATGCCGTACGTATACGTCACTGCCCAGTTTGTAGGTTGTCCGTTTACCAATATCGATACAGTCTGCCCCGAGGCCAGCGTAGTCGCGCTTGACTGATTCGAGGCAACCGATTGACCGCCGGCGTTCACGGCATAGACAAGGTAGTAGTATGCAGTGCTCACGTTAAGATGGGAATCGTTATAGGTCGTCGTTGAGCCGCCTACCGAATCGATCTTGCTGAATCCCGACCCGGATGTCGTGGAACGGAAGATGCGATAGAGCGTGGGGCTTCCGGAAGCGCTCGCAGCCCAGCTGAGATAGATTTGTGATGAAGAGACCACGGATGCGTTCAAGCCCGTCGGTGCGGACGGAGCCGCCACTCCTGCGGTCGTCGTAGCATTTGCCTGGTTTGAAGCAACCGATTGACCCCCGGAGTTGACCGCATAGACCAGGTAATAGTACGTGGTGCTCGCATTGAGACCGGAACTACTATAAGTCGTTACCGTGCCACTCACCGAATCGATTTTGCTGAACCCCGATCCTGACGTGATCGATCGAAAGATTCGATAGAGCGAAGGGCTTCCAGTAGAGCTCGCCGTCCAACTTAGATTGATTTGCGACGCGGAAACCGCCGCGGCTGACAGCCCCGTCGGTGCTGAAGGAACAGCAACCGCCCCCGAGGCCGTGGTAGCACTCGCCTGATTTGATGCTGCAGAAGGTCCGTTGGAATTCACAGCGTACACGCTGTAATAATACGTTGTGCTGGCAGTGAGGCCCATATTGTTGTACGAGGTTGAGGATCCCGCGACCGAATCTATTTGCACAAAGCCTGAGGACGACAGGAACGATCGAACAATGCGATACAAGGATGGATTGCCATTGGCGCCTGCACCCCAGCTCAAGTTGATTTGACTGGATGAAACAGAGGTCGCCGTTAGGTTCGTGGGGGCCACAGGGGACGTTGTGAACGTGTGGTCGGTACCATAAACGGTTGGACCTGCACTATTCGTGGCACCGATTCTATAGTGGTAAAGACTGTTCGGCGTCAACCCGGTCAGCTGTGCAGAAGTGCCAGCTTCATCGATCCCGATATAAGGTCCGATCGAAACTGCGCTGCCATACGATGCAGACAAACCGTACTGGATACTTATCAATGTCGAAAGTCCATTAGGATAGAAATCCACTTCAATTTGCGCGGAATCCTTCTTCACATTGAATGCAAACGAATTGTTGCTGTTAACGACTGGCAGCCCTTTGACGAACCGGCTAATACGCAATCCATAGGACCCGGTATCGACTGTTGCGACAGCATTTTTCCCTTTGCCCGGTGGATTCTTAGGACTGATCAATAGTCCCGGCAGATTTGGCGAAGAACCTACTGCGCTTTCGACATGGGGTGACAAGACCGTGTGAACACCAGAGCGAACAGAATTTGGAAATGACGAAGAAGAACCATTGAGACAATATGCATAACGAATATAGTAGGTGCCCGTCGTGTCGATTCTGGTCGAAACCCTGGAGCTCAAAACATCCAGGTAGTCATCGTCAAAAGCAACCAGGTATCCAGTGGAAGAGAAAAGCCGTAGCTCGCCGTTCAGCGTTGAAGTGTTGATGTCGTGGATGGAGATTGTCACCGTATCACCTGCCGTTGCGCCGAACTTATAGTAGTCGATATCATTGAGAGGAAAAATTGCGGCAGTCAAAGAATCCCCGTAGCTCAATTGATTCGCCTGACTTGCGATGTTGTTGGGCTCACTCTCTGACAACGGAGCGGCCGATGCAGCGTTTCGCAATACAGAAATAGTATTGCTGCCATTATTTGTTACAGCCAGATCGGGTTTGCCATCCCCATCCAGATCTGCGATTGCAATAGCATTGGGCATACTGCCTGATGCATATTTTACATTCGTGGCAAACGAGCTGGTTGTTATGCTGCCGATCGTGCTTTTATTCTGAAATACAGAAATAGCATTGCCACCGTTATCCGCCACGGCAAGATCGGGTTTACCGTCTCCGTCCAGATCACCTATTGCGACCCAGGCGGCTCCATTCCCTGTGCCCGTTAGAAAATTGACTTTCGCTGCAAAAGAACTTCCCGTGATACTTCCAGCGGTGGATGTATTCCTGAAGATGGTAAGCGTATCACTCCAACTCGTTATTGCAAGTTCCGGCTTTCCATCTCCATCCAAGTCTCCGATCGCAACCGCATCCGGTCCGCCGGTATTCGCGTCGGTCACAAAATCTACTTTGGAGGCAAACGAGATGTTTCCGACAGAACAGGTGTTTCTATAGATAGAGACTGTATGGCTGTTTTGATTCGTTACCGCCAAATCAGGCTCGCCATCGCCATCAATATCGCCTGTCGCTACATCCCACGGATTGGTGCCCGTTGTCAAGTTTATCTTCGGGGCAAACGATATCGCACCGGGGGTACTTGTGTTACGAAAAACGTAGACAGTATTGTTTGCCCAATCCGGTACCGCCATGTCCGGCTTGCCATCTCCGTCCAAATCAGTTATTCCAATGTCGCCACCACTTCTATCGAGCGCAAAGTCCACCTTGGCGGCGAAAGATATATTTCCGGAAGTACTCGTGTTCCGAAACACTGAAATCACTCCGGGATTCGCGCCGGTCGTATCGCCGTTCGTTACGATCAGGTCCGGTTTGCCATCTCCGTCAAGGTCGGTGATCCTGACAAATCCTCGAGAGCCATTGAGTGCAACATCCAATCTTGAGGCAAACGAAACACTGTTGATCGTGCTTGTATTTCGAAACACGGAAACTGCATAACTATTCCAATACGTAACTGCCAGATCAGGCTTACCATCTCCATCCAAATCGCCTGCTGCAATAATCCGTGGAACAAGTGCTGTAGCGAAATCGGCCTTCGTGGCAAAGGACGAACTTGTTATGACTCCCGTTCCTGCAAAGGTGAGAACGAACGGTTTTGCCGAGTACGCCGTCAATCCCGTCGTCAGATCCGTCACGGAAATTGGTGAATACGATGCACCGGTCGGCACCGTGACCGTTAAGGTTGTCGCAGTGGCATTCGTTACCGCGGCTTTCGCTGCGCCGAAGTAAACAGCATCGTTGGACGGATTGGCATTGAGATTCGTGCCGGTAATTGTCACACTTGCCCCGGCTGGTCCGGACGTCGGACTGAACGAAGAGATGATTGGCGGAGGGGGAGGAGAAACCGTGTTACGAAGAACAGAAATGGAAGCACTCCCTCCGTTGGCAACAGCGAGATCGGGTTTGCCGTCTCCGTCAAGGTCCGAAAAACCGATTCCGTACGGATTGGTTGCCGTACTGTAAGTGACCTGCGAAGCCAGCGCAACACTTCCGACTGTTGAGCCGTTCTTGAAGAGTGAAACCGTGTTGCTGCCCCAATTTGTCACAGCCACATCCACTTTTCCATCGCCGTCTGCGTCACCCAAAGCAAGAAAGTACGGGCTCGCGCCAGCGGAGAAATCCACTTTCGCCGCAAGGGATGCGGCCGTGATTGACCCAGTCGTGGAGATGTTACGCAGCACCGAAATCGACATGCTGCCGGAGTTTGCAACGACCACATCAGGTTTGCCATCGCCATCGATATCTCCAGTGACGACTCCGACGGGAGACGATCCAGTGTTGAAATCCACTTTCGAGGCAAACGAACCACTGTTGATGCTTCCGAACGATGATGTGTTCATCAGAATGGAAACTGTATTTGCCCCGGTGTTGACCACCACAAGGTCCGGCTTTCCGTCGCCATCAATATCCCCGGCGCCCACGCCCATGGGTCTCGTGCCAGCGGCAAAGTCCACTTTGGAAGCAAACGATCCGCTTGTTATGCTTCCAGCAACGGAGGTGTTCCGAAACACCGAAACCGTGTTGCTCCCGTTGTTCGTGACGATGATGTCAGGCTTGCCATCGCCGTCTATATCGGCGATTGCAATCCCCCACGGATTTGTGCCCGTGGTGAAGTCCACCTTGGCAGCGAATGAGCCGCTCGTCACGCTGCCTGATGACGACGTATTCCGGAATACGGAGATCGTATTGGCCGTGTAGTTTGTAACAACGAGATCCGGTTTACCATCGCCATCCAAGTCTCCTACCGCAACACCGTATGGAGATGATCCCGTCGCAAAGTCGACCTTTCCGGCAAACGACGAAGCACTGATCACGCCAGACGATGAAGTGTTCCGATACACGGATACAGTCGCACTGCCGGAGTTCGTTTGAACAATATCGTTGTTGCCGTCACCGTCGATATCTGCCACCGCAAGACCAACCGGAGTTGTCCCCGCAGTGAAGTCAACCTTCGTGGCATAGGAACTGGCGTTAACAATTCGAGAACTCAAATACGTCACCGAAAACGGCGCAGAGGAATAGGCGGTGAAATGAATCGCGGTGTCTGTCACCGAGATGGCACCATAGGATGCACCTGTCGGGACAGCAACCGTGAGCGAAGTTGTACTCGCCGCGGTCACTGCTGCCTTCACGGCGCCGAAGCGAACGACATTACTGGGAGCGGTTGGATTGAACCTATACCCCGTCAAGGTAACGCTGGATCCGATGGGCCCGGATTGAGGACTGACCGAGGCTACAGCAATGACCGAGTCGTTATTGAAGAAAACTGTCGGCAGCGTCTTGAGGCCCGTGACGGCCGTATCCACGCGGTTTCCGTACGGGGCGACCGGTCCGATTGCAGCCTCGTATCGTTGGGCGTCGTTCGCCCCTCTTGACTTCCAAAACTTGTATTCCATCGGACCGGTGGCAGTGCCGAAATTCACAGTATCACGGTAGATGGATGTGCCGGGCAGGACACTCAGTATCTTGTTATGATATACACCTGTAAATGTACGGACCATAACTGTATCTCCAGTCTGCAACAAGCCCAGAGCAAGCTGTTTGCTCATATCCACGCCGAAGGAAATGACATTGGGCACCGTTATTGTGTTCCGTAACACGGAAACAGTATTGCTCACCTCGTTGGCAACGACGAGGTCGGGTTTACCATCGCCGTCCAAATCGCCAGTTGCGGTTCCCCAAGGTAATGATGCACTCGACGCCGTTGCGAAATCAACTTTGGGAGCAAACGAGGCCGACGTTATGCTGCCGGTGGTACTGGTGTTTCGGAGAACAGAAATGGAATCGGTGCCTTGATTGGCTACTACAAGATCCGGCTTGCCGTCACCATCCAAATCGTTTATCACAACGTGGTACGGACCTGTGCCGGTAACAAAATCTACCCTCGCAGCGAACGAGCTGGTGGTTATACTGCCTGTTGTTCCGACGTTCCGAAACAGGGAAATTGTGCTGCTGTTGTAATTTGTCACTGCGAGGTCGGCTTTGCCATCGCCGTCCAGATCCGCAATCGCAATACCGTAGGGACCGCTCCCTGCCGCAATCGTCACTGCCGCAGCAAACGAGCTTGCAGAGATGGTACCAGTGACGCCGGCGTTTCGAAACACCGAAAGTGTGTTGCCGGCCTCATTCGCAACCGCCACATCAGGCCTCCCGTCTCCATCCAGATCTCCCAACGCTAACTCGTACGGTTTCGTACCAGTGGTAAAATCGACTTTGGACGCAAATGAAGCGGTTGTAAAGCCGCCAGTGGCGCTTGTATTGCGAAGGACTGAAAAGGAATTGCCCGTTTGATTCACTACAAGGAGATCGGGCTTGCCATCCCCGTCTATGTCTGCTACTGCTATTCCCCAAGGGAGCGTACCTGTCGTGAAATCCACCTTCGCAGCAAATGAACCTGTTGTGATGGTACCCATCGTGCTCGTGTTCTGAAGAATGGAAACCGTATTGCTCGCTTGATTAGTGACAATAATATCGAGCTTACCGTCGCCATCCAGATCGGCTAAGAGGACTCCCTCCGGTGTTGTGCCCACTGCAAAATCGACCTTGGCGGCAAACGAACCACTGGTGAAGCTACCGCTCGTACCTGTGTTTCGAAACACGGAAATCGTATTCGCTGTAGCGTTAGCCACGACTAGGTCGGGCTTGCCGTCTCCATCCAGATCACCCATTGCAATTCCTTCGGGACCAGTCGCCGCAAAATCCACTCTTGCTGCAAACGCATTGGCGCCAATGACCTTGCCAGTCAGAAACGTGACCAAGAAGGGGACGGATGAATAAGCCGTGAGATGCGTTGTGGTATCCGTGACGGTCAGGGGGGCGCTTGTCGCACTTGTTGGCACAGTGACGGTGAGGGAGGTCGGGCTGGCAGAGGTTGCCGTAGCTTTGACTGCTCCGAAGTAGACGAAATCGTTCGAGCCTACTGGATTGAAATTGGTACCTGTTATCGTGACGCTTGTTCCGACGGGACCGGAGGTGGGAGCGAACGATGCAATGGTCGGCGGAGTCGGCGATGACACGTTGCGAAGAACCGACACGGTATTGCTGGAATTATTTGCAACGACCCAATCGGGTCTGCCGTCTCCATTCAAATCACCTATTGATATACCCCATATAACGCCGGTAGTTGTAAAATCCACTTTGGGATCGAACGAGATTATTCCACTCGCGCTAGTATTTCTGAATACCATGAACGTATTCCCGTTGTGATTCGTTGCGACGATATCTGGTTTTCCATCGCCATTGATATCGCCCATCACAAGGGCATAGAGGGCGGTGTTGTTATCCAATGCAAGATCTACTTTCGGCACAAATGAAATATTCCCGACTGTGCTCGTGTTCTGAGATACACGCAATTTGTCAGGTGAATTGCCCGTTATGAGATCCATCTTCCCGTCTCCATCTACGTCAGCAATTGTGACTAGAAGAGAAGTGCCACCCGTTGCAAAATCAATTTCGGTGGCAAACGATATCTTTCCGTTTGTACTCGTATTTCGAAATACGGAAACCGTGCTGGTGCCCGCGTTCGCCACTGCAATATCAGGCTTAGTATCTCCATCAAGATCACCTATGGCAATCGTGCATGGATCATAACTGGATGGAATATCAATTTTTGGGGCAAATGAGATGCTCCCAGTGGTACTCGTGTTTTGAAACACTGAAACTGAGTTGCCTGTTACGTTCGCTACAACGATGTCAGATTTCCCGTCTCCATCAAGATCACGTATTGCTATACCTATCGGGGTGCTGCCCGTGGCAAAATCAACCCTCGAGGCAAATGAGATAGTGCCACTCGTGCAAGTATTTCTGAATACCGAAATCGTATTGCTGCTGCTATTCGTTACGGCTATATCTGGTTTCCCATCTCCATCGAAATCACCTGTCGCAATACAATTTGGAAAGCTCCCTGCCACAAAATCAACTTTGGGGGCAAATGAAACAGTATTACTTACACTTGTATTCCTAAGAACGGAAATACTTCCGGTGGTATCCGTCACCACGATATCAGGTCTTCCATCTCCGTCAAAATCCGTTATGGCAACATGTGCCGGGCCAATGCCCGTTGTCAGGTTTGCTGCTGCTAAGAAATTGGTTGTATCTATTATAGGATTGACTCCAAAAGTCAAAGTGAAGGCCAGGTTTGAGTAAGCCTCCAACCCAGTCGTTGTGTCTGTGACAGTGATAGGTGCATAACTTGCGCCAGCGGGCACGGTCACAGTTAGTCCAGTGCTTGTCCCGGAAGTGACCGATCCTCGGACGGCACCGAAATACACGACATTCCTGTTCGAGAGCGGGTTGAAGTTGGAACCTGAAATTGTAACCGTTGTGCCGACTGGGCCAGAAACCGGATTGAAAGAACTGATAGTCGGTGGAGCAATCACGACATCACCGACGTACGTCGATGATGGAAGTTGGCCGCTTCCAGGATAGAGCGGCATAATCGCGTAGTCTCCGCAGGTCCCTGTTCGTGCCAGCGGCACCAGAACACCACGAATAAAACTCAATTTGGCTCCTACGGGGGGAGGAGTATAGGTAGAATTGCTGAACTTGTGTGTCCGAAGCGTGTACCATCCGGACCCATCGTACATGTACCCTACGTTCCCCGCGGCATCTTGAAACGTGAAACGACCAGTTGTCCCATCGACCGAGGCGACTGTGACGTTTCGTATGATCACATACATTGATTCGTATTTCTCTCCCCGCGAAGGTTTCGGTGTATTCCCGATCGCAACGCTATCGAGCGTGATCTCCTTTGGCGAGGGACGTGCCGGCAGAGTAGTGCCAACACTAATCGCTGGAGGGGTCGTATAGATGGGTGCCGTCGCGCTGTAATGGAGCAATTCGGTGACACTGTTGTTCTGTGTCCCAAATTCACACACCCTCCCAGTGATCGTGACGACCATTCCTGTATCTAAGTTAGTAATTCCGGTAGATTGCGCCTGAGAGCTTGTGTCATTCGTCAAGACTTGGAGACCTGACCACAGTTGGCCTGTTGTCGTATCCTGTATGAACAGATCATAACGCGCCAGCGTGTAGGTTAATACGCGTGGCTTCACAATCACAACACCTGTTATTCTTACCGTGTCGGAGCCAGTGTTTGAAAGATGCCAATACGGCGACTTGTCAAGATCAAATCCGTTGGTATCAGCCTGCAGAACATCGAGTTTATTCAAGGAATCAAGAGGTACTTGCTGCAACTGCGGAATGGTGACCACTTTTTGTCCATAAGTACTCAGAAAGAAACCGAAGCTCAGACAGACTGCGATCATAATCCGCTGCAGATGCCTGGTCATGGCCTTCTTTTTGCTGCATAGAACCAGCTGCAAATTGTCAGATTCGATCGATCGTGCCACAGATGTGAGTCGCCAAGGTGCGTGAAAGCGGAACGTGTTGAAATTTGGAGTCATTGTCGTGGTCCAATTTTAGATTGAACAGAACAATTCAAGAAAAAGTCGGAAGCACATCTTGAGTGATTTCTTCTTGTGGGGAGAAAAACTGCATTCGTTTTGGTGTCTTCTTCGTTTTTTCTCCTGCGTCATGTTGCGAGAGGCGAGTGGAGTCTCTGATTGAATTGCAAAAAATCAATCAAAGAATTAATTGACGTCGCACAGCTTGAGAGTGTTCGGATCTGATTCGGATACGATGAGAGCAAGACAAGCTTGATTCCTGTTCGCCGGGCCGTTGGTAGGCTCGGGACTCGAAAGCACAGAAGCTGGTCGGAAAGTGTAGCAGTAAGCCTGTAGAATGTTGCCCCGTGTAGTCGACTTGCGAGAACCATCTCCAACGGAATTCGAGCCGAGGCCTGAATCAGCTGTAAGGACGGAGAACGCAATTGGCGTTTGACTCTAACGTGCCGATCAACACGGACTGGTGACAATCCATCTTCTTCTTCATGGATTGTCGGAGCGCGAAACGGATGCTTGGGGAGCTCGGTGTGTCGAAGAAAAATTAAGTCAATAACGCAACTTAATCAAGACGAATACATCACTCGTAGGAAATACAGATGTGGGGGTTGTGTTGTCATGATTGGCATCACGATCTCTCAGAATTGGTAAAGAAAGGTGTCGATTGTCGTGACGTCTTCCTTTGACAATTCGATTCCGGCTGCGCCTGCAATCTGGTCGATCTGCCAAGGTTTCCGTGCGCCGACGATTGCTGATGTGATGTTCTCATTCCTGAGAACCCACGCAACCGCAAGTTCACCGAGGCCAATGTTTCCGCGTTTGGCGATAGGTTTCAGCCGGTTGAGAAGTTTTGTGACCTTCTCACGGTTCAGTTCATTGAACTGATGATTCTTCGGTCGCCAGTCATCAGC
>Ga0335081_10006395_pt1 | contig 18754 bp, 15 predicted proteins | sample Lox_Sample_35_FD_206713 | JGI IMG/M metagenome (GOLD analysis project Ga0335081, IMG submission 206713) | Soil microbial communities from Loxahatchee National Wildlife Refuge, Florida, United States - Lox_Sample_3.5 | ecosystem: Environmental > Terrestrial > Soil > Wetlands | place: USA...
CGCAGAAGGATGTTGTAGCGCGGCTTCTTCTGCTTGATCAGGTTGTTCTCGAGCGCCAGCGCTTCCTTCTCGTTATCGACGACGACGTAATCGACATCGACCGCCTCGCGCAGCAGAGTTCCGGTTTTCGCATTGGCAGCCGCGCCCTCCAGAAAATACGACCGCACCCGCGAGCGCAGGTTGTTGGCCTTGCCCACGTAAATGATCTGCCCCTCGGCGTTCTTGTACAGATACACGCCGGGCGAGGTGGGCAGAGTACGAATTTTCTGGTGAAGGTCCATACAAACACAGCCGCCCAGCGGCGAGATGGGGTTAGGCGGGGGCGGAAGCCCCCGTCCACGAACAAAAGGATCTTCAGCCGCAGCGCGCGGCGGCACGATTCCCCTGCGTGCCTGAATTCAAAGCAGGCTTGCAAGACGAGATGAGAAACAATGCCTGTTCACGAGTATGTGGCGCCGCTTTGCGGCTCTCTCAAACTCGCCTGCAACGCGGGGGCTTCCGCCCACGCCTAACCTCATCCCGCCGCTCTGCGGCTGTTTTCATGCCGCATTGGTAAAAATTCTACGCCGTCAGGCAGGATTATCCGGAAGCTGCTCCGCAGGCGCCAACGTCAGAGGGCGTGCCGCCGCAAGCCATTGATTCTGCACGACAACCTAGTATGCTCGGTGGCTCCTCACTGGCACTCCACTTGCTCACTCACTGTCAGGCCAAGCGGCTGAATACCCGCCGCGGCCCAGAGCTGGAGAGGGAGCCATCCATGAACCGAGTTTCCGTACTAGCAGTGCTAGTGGCCGGCAGCTTGCCTTTCACCGTGGGTTGCGCCACCAAGAAGTACGTTCGCAACGAAACCACCCCGATCATCAATAACGTTAATGAATTAGATGATCAGACCGCGAAAAATACTCGCGATATCCGCGATACCGACAGCCGCGCTCAGCAGGGTGTCGCGCAGGTGAACTTCAAGGCGCAGGCTGCCGATCAGAAGGCGCTGGCTGCCGGACAGGCCGCCGATCAGGCCAACCAGAGCGCGACCCAGGCAGCCAATCGCGTGACCAGCCTGGCCGGGACGGTGGAGAACCTGGACAACTACAAGCCGGTGACCGAGACCACGGTGCTGTTCGGCTTCGACAAGGCAGAGCTGACGCGCAAGGACAAGCAGACGCTCGACGATCTTGGCGCGCAGCTTCAGAACCAGCGGCACTACATCGTTCAGGTTGAGGGCTACACCGATTCGACCGGGCCGGCTGATTACAACTATCAGCTTAGCCAGAAGCGCGCCGATGCCGTGATCCACTACCTGGCGACGAAGCACAACGTTCCGGCGCACAAGATCTTCCTAATTGGACTCGGCAAGGACAATCCGGTGGCGCAGAACACCAGCGCGGCCGGACGCGCCAAGAACCGCCGCGTTGACGTGCGCTTGATGGAGAACAGCCTGACGGAGTCGGCGGATGCCGGTTCCTCGGGTTCGACTCAGTAAAGTTTCGGCCGGCAACTCCGGCCGCTAGGCCGGGTTCTAAGCTCACCTCTCAGCCCAGAGCCAATGGCCACGAGCAGGCCCATTGGAAAAGGCCGCCCACACTTGGTGGGCGGCCTTTTGAATTTCCGCCGCCGAGGATTATTCTGCTGCCATGAAACTCCGTGGTTGCGGTACAGCCCTCGTTACTCCCTTCAAGCAAGACGGCAGCGTAGATGAAGCGGCCCTGCGCGAGCTGGTGCGCTGGCAGGTCGACTCCGGCATCGACTTCCTCGTGCCTTGCGGCACCACCGGCGAGACGCCAACGCTCGCCCATGACGAGTGGCTGCGCGTCATCGACCTGACCATCGAGACCGCCGGCGGGCGCGTGCCCATCATGGCAGGCGCTACGTCCAACAACACGCGCGAGGCCGTGGCTAAAGCGAGGGAAGTCTCATCGCGCGCCGGAGTCGATTACATCCTCACCGCGACGCCTTACTACAACAAGCCGACGCAAGAGGGTATTTACCAGCACTTCCGCGCGATTGCCGAAGCCTCCGGCAAGCCGCTGGTGCTGTACAACATTGCCGGGCGAACCGGGACGAATATCGAGACGCCCACGCTGCTGCGGCTCGCCGAAATTCCCACCATCATTGGCGTCAAGGAAGCGAGTGGCAACATTGCGCAAATTGCGGAGGTCTGCGCGTCGGTGCCGGAGGACTTTCTCGTCTTTTCCGGGGACGACGCCATCACGCTGGCGGTCATCGGACTCGGCGGTGTCGGGATCATCTCCGTCGTCTCGAATGAAATCCCGGCCGAGATGACGCGCCTGACCAACGCCGCGCTTTCCGGCAAGTGGGACACCGCGCGCCTGCTCTTCCGCAAATACCTGCCGCTCATGCAGGCCAACTTCATCGAATCGAATCCCGGCCCAGCGAAAGCAGTTTTGGCAATGATGGGCCGCATCGAGGAGGCTTATCGCCTGCCCCTGGTGCCGATGAAGAAAGAGAACCGCGCTAAGCTGGAGAAGATCGCGGTCGAGGTGGGCTTGCTGCAAACCGAGCGCGTCGCAAGCAGATGAGTGTCGGCACGATTCAGGATTTCTTTTTCACCACAGAGGGCACGGAGAGCACGGAGTTTTTTTAGCCACGCCATGCTGTTCTTCGATGCGTTGCAGGCGCGGATGGATTGGTTTTCGCTATTCGCTGTGCGCTTGCCGCTACAACCGCCAAGAACTCGACCGTGAAGCCACCAGCGAAAAGCGAACAGCGGAAATCGAACAGCGGAAAGCGAACAGCGGTTATACTGCCCGCCATGCATGAACTTCAGTCTGAAATCGAGCGCCTCTACGCGCTGGGACCGGCCGCGTCCAAGGATTCCCAAGCCATCGTCGTATTCGCGCAGTTCCGCGACGACCTCAGCGCCGGTCAGGTCCGCGCCGCCGAGAAGATCGGCGGACACTGGCAAGTGAACGCATGGGTGAAGCAGGGCATCCTGCTTGGCTTTCGCATCGGCAAGCTGGCCGAGAGCGGCGATCCGCGCGTGCTCTCGTTTGTGGACAAAGACACTTATCCTTTGCGTCACTTCACCGCCCGCGACGAAGTGCGGGTTGTGCCCGGCGGCTCATCGGTGCGCAGCGGGGCCTACGTCGCGCCGTCGGTGGTGTGCATGCCTCCCATGTTCATCAACGTGGGCGCCTACGTTGATGAGGGGACCATGATCGACTCGCACGCGTTGGTAGGCTCATGCGCGCAAGTCGGTAAGCGCGTGCACATCAGCGCCGCAGCGCAGATCGGCGGCGTGCTGGAGCCGATCAACGCCTCTCCCGTCATCATCGAGGACGACGTGCTGGTGGGCGGCAATTGCGGCGTGTATGAAGGGACGCAGGTGGGCGCGCGCGCGGTGCTCGGAGCGGGTGTGATTCTTACCCGCTCCACACCACTGTTCGATACCGTGAGAGGCGAAATCTATCGCGCCGGCGAAGCCGGGCCGCTGCGCGTTCCCGTGGGAGCTGTGGTGGTGCCAGGTGCGCGTGCGATCACGAAAGGCAAAGCGGCGGAGTGGGGCTTATCGCTGTACACGCCGGTGATCGTGAAATATCGCGACGAGCGCACCGATCGCGGCGTAGTGCTGGAGGATGTGCTGCGCTAGTGGTTCCGCTTGATACCAATCCGTTGCCATGGGCTCGTGATCCGGCTCACCCTCGCCTATGATCGCCGCTGGCGTAAAATACCATCACCGCAATTCTTCCGCAGGCTCAGGGAGAACGCGGACGACGGAGGTATCCAGCCCTTGAGCAATCTGCCGCAGACCGTGGCCGAGCTTCGCCGCAGCCAGCAATTCTCCCCAGAGCGGATGCGCAACCGCCGCGTCAAGGACGAGATGCGCGACAACCTCATCGCACGGCTGCGCTCCGTGGGTGCGATTTTTCCGGGCATTGTCGGCTATGACGATACGGTCGTGCCCCAAATCATCAACGCCGTGCTTTCGCGGCACAATTTCATTCTGCTGGGACTGCGCGGCCAGGCCAAGAGCCGCATTCTGCGCGCGCTCACCTCGCTGCTCGATCCGCAGTTGCCGTATCTGCGCGGCTGCGAGATCCACGATAACCCGTACGCGCCCATCTGCCGCCGCTGCCGCGAGCTGCTGGCCGGCAATCCCGACGACGCGCCCATGGCGTATCTCACCCCCGAGGAGCGCTACGTCGAGAAGTTGGCGACCCCCGATGTAACCATCGCTGACTTGATCGGCGACGTCGATCCCATCAAGGCAGCCAAGGGCGGGCACGATCTGGGCAGCGAATACACCGTGCATTACGGGCTGCTGCCGCGCGCCAATCGCGGCATCTTCGCCATCAACGAGCTGCCTGACCTCGCCGGCAAAATTCAGGTCGGCCTGTTCAACATCATGCAGGAAGGCGACGTGCAGATTAAGGGCTACCCGGTGCGCATGCCGCTGGACGTCGCGCTAGTATTCAGCGCGAATCCCGAAGACTATACCGCGCGCGGCAAGATCATCACACCGCTGAAAGACCGCATTGGCTCGGAGATTCGCACCCACTACCCGGCAACGATCGACGAGGGCATAGCGATCACCGCGCAGGAGGCGTGGACCGAGCGCAACGGGCATCAGCTTCAGGTGCCCGAGTTCGTCAAGGAAGTGATCGAGCAGATCGCCTTCGTGGCGCGCGAAGATAAGCGCGTCGACAAGCGCTCCGGCGTGAGCCAGCGGCTGCCGATCAGCGTGATGGAGAACGTGATCTCGAATGCCGAGCGGCGCGCGATCCGTTCCGGCGAGAAGCTGGTGGTGCCGCGCGTGGGCGACATTTACGCCGCGATGCCCGCGATGACCGGTAAGCTCGAGCTTGAATATGAAGGCGAGTTGAAGGGCGCCGACACCGTGCTGCGCGAGATCATCCGCAGCGCCGTGGCGCGCGCCTACGACAAGCACTTTCACGGCAGCAGCAACATGAATCAGGTGGTGCAGTGGTTCGATCTCGGCGGCGAGATCCAGTTGCGCGACTCGGCCAGCGCGCAGGAGATGCTGCACAAGTTGCGCGGCATTCAAGGGCTGCTGGACAAACTAAGTGCGCTCGGCCTGACCGGCAAGGAGCCCTCGGAGGTGCTGGTGTCGGGTGCGGAGTTCATTCTGGAAGGACTGTACGCGCATAAGCGCATCGGGCGCAGCGAGGAGCGGACGTTCACAGCCGGCGAGAAGCAGGTCATTCGCGAAAAGCCACGGCGCTTGGACGAAGACGAAGAGGTGCCGGATTTGCGGCGGCAGAGAAGGCCGTTCAATTAGTGGATAGTGGTTAGTGGATAGTGGATAGAAAAGCAGTGCGCCGCGAAAGTGATTCTGATTGCAACGAATCAGTGCCGAAGGCACGGCATATCTTAGCCCAGCGCTTCAGCGCTGGGTTGGCATTGTGATCAAGCCGAGCCGCGGCAGCGGCGGCATATGTCGTCCCTTCGGGACTCCCATTGTTTTCGTGCGCTACCCAGCGTTGAAACGCTGGGCTTAGATATACCGCGCCTTCGGCGCTTGGATTGCCACAAGAGATCAATGGCCAGATTCATCAAGTACAAGAAATACGTTCCCGAGCCGGTCTCCGAGATGCGCATGGAGGACCTGCTCAACGCGCTTTCCGATTACCTGCTCCAGAGCGGCTTTCAGCAGCAGTACATGGATTTCTACGACCTGAACAACGCCGAGCAGACGATGGAACAGCTTCGCCAGGCCATCGCCGAGGCGCTCCTCAACAGCGACATGCTGGACGAGCATATGCGCGAGCAGATCGAGAACATGAGCGCCGAGCAGATGGAGCAACTGATCGAGCAGCTCATCGAGCGCATGGAGCAGGAAAACTACATCAACATCGACCAGCCACCCGATCCCGCTCGCTCTTCCACGACCAGCGGACAGGTGGGCGAGGCGCAACAACAGGCGCGCTTCGAGATCACCGACAAGGGACTCGACTTCCTCGGCTTCCGCGCCCTGCGCGATCTGCTGGGCTCGCTGGGCAAGTCCAGCTTCGGGCGCCACGACACGCGGGACACGGCAACCGGCATCGAGGCCAGCGGCGCGTCGAAGCAATACGAGTTCGGCGACACGCTCAACCTCGACATTACCGCGACGTTTTCCAGTGCCATTCATCGCGAGGGCCTAAGCCTGCCGCTGAACATCGAATATCGCGACTTGCAGGTACATCAGTGCGAGTACCAGTCCTCGTGCGCGACGGTGCTCATGCTCGACTGCTCACACTCGATGATCCTCTACGGCGAGGACCGCTTTACGCCCGCGAAGAAGGTCGCGATGGCGCTGTCGCATCTGATCCGCACGCAATATCCCGGCGACTCGCTTTCGCTGGTGCTGTTCCACGATTCCGCCGAGGAGCTGCCGCTGTCGCAATTGGCGCGGGTCAAGGTTGGGCCGTATTACACCAACACGCGCGAGGGCCTGCGCATGGCGCAGCGGATTTTGCAGCGTCAGCGCAAGGACATGAAGCAGATCGTGATGATCACCGACGGCAAGCCCTCGGCGCTAACCTTGGAGGACGGGCGCATCTACAAGAACGCGTTCGGGCTGGACCCGCTGGTGGTCAGCGAAACCTTAAAGGAAGTCTCGAAGTGCAAGCGCTCCGGCATTCTGATCAATACCTTCATGCTGGCCTCGGATTATGGATTAGTGCAGTTCGTGCAGAAGGTCACCGAGATGTGCCGCGGCAAAGCGTATTTCACCACGCCGTACACGCTGGGCCAGTACCTGCTGATGGATTACATGTCGCGGAAGACCAAGACCGTGCATTGAAGTGCTATCCTCGAATTATGGAGATCACCGTTAAGTTGCCGGACGACCTGGCCCAGCACCCCGATCCGAGTCGCGAGGCGTTGGAGGCGCTAGTCATCGAAGGCTACCGTTCCGGTGCGCTGTCGCATCATCAAGCCAGCAGGATGCTGGGACTTTCTCGGCTCGAATTCGACGGCTTTCTCAAGGAACGAGATATTTACGAGCATGCGTACGATATTGAAGACCTGGAGCGGGATCGGAAGACATTGCGGCAGCTCCAAAGCAAGGGTCTTCTGAAGAGATGATTGTTGTCGCCGACACCTCTCCGCTCAACTATCTCATCCAAATCGGCTGTGCATCGCTCCTCCCAGCGCTTTATGAACGTGTCCTGATCCCTACAGCAGTTGTCGCCGAGCTTGACGACCCGCGTACACCCGCAGTTGTTAAGCGCTGGCTACTGCACGTTCCTAAATGGGTTGAAGTCTTGAGAACGGCCTCTGCTCCCGACGCTGAGCTGAGCTTTCTTGGTCCCGGTGAACGAGAAGCGATCCAGCTTGCCCAGGAGCGACATGCTGACTTGCTGTTGATTGACGAGCGAAGGGGCCGATTTGAAGCAATGCGGCGCGGTCTGTTCACAACCGGCACCCTCGGAGTTCTGCTCGCCTCCGCGGAGCGCGGTCTAGTAGACGCTCAGGCTAGCTATCATCGACTGCTGCGTGAGACCAACTTCCGTGCAACGCCAGCACTTCAAGAGAACTTCCTGCAACAGGCTCGGGAAATAGTTGAGAAGAGCAGGTCGCGACCACGGAGATAGGGTTTGCAGTTAGAGTAGGCCGGTTTACTGCCTGGGCGCGTAATATCCCTTCCTGGCGCGCACGTGATACTTCTTGTTCTCGGCGAGAATTTCGATACTGCGATACTTGCCATCCGGGATGAAATCGGCCGGCTTATAAGAGATGGCGTACTGGCTGCGCAGCTCATCCGATATTTCGGTGAAGGCGTTGGCCACGTCCTCGATCTTGAAAGGGAAGAAAGCCTTTCCGCCGGTCTGCTCCGCGAAGTGCTTCAGGATTTTGTCGCCGCGCGAAACCAGGCCGCTGGTGTTCGTGGAGATGGTGTAGATGATGACCTCGGCGCGCTGCGCCATCGCGATCGCCTCTTCGCGCGAGACGCGGCTCTGGTTGTCTTCGCCATCGCTCAACAGGATGATGGCACGCCGGGTGGCGAGAATACCCTTGTCGGCGTCCATAAGCTTGTCCCGGCAGGCGTAGTAGATGGCGTCATACATGGCCGTGCCGCCGCCGGGCCGCAGCATGCGCACGCCGTGCGACAGAGCTTCTGGGCTGTCGGTGAAGTCCTGCGTCACCTCCGGCATGGTGTCGAAGCCGATGACAAACGCGCGATCGTACCTGGGCCGCACGATCTGGTTCAGGAACTCGATGGCCGCCTCCTGCTCGAACTTGAAGCGGTCGCGGACCGAGTTGCTGGCGTCGATGAGCAGGCCGACGCGCAGCGGCAGGTTGGTCTCGCGGCTGAACGACTGAATCGAGGCCGGCTTGTTGTCGTCGACAACGTGAAAATCGTTTTGCGTCAGGTCCTTGACGAAGCGCTCTCGCTTGTCGGTGACGGTGAAGACCACGTTGACTTCGTTGACGCGCTTGCGGAATACGGTGACGTCATCGTCGGCCCTGTCCGTCTTTGCGGCAGATGTGCTCGGAGCAGTGGATGCACTTGCTTTTGCGGACTGCGCCGCGCTGCCGCGCTGATCCGACCCTTGCGGCGCGGAGCTTGAAGGGGCCGTGTTCTGTGAAGCCGTTGTCTTAGGATCGGCCGGCTGTGCGCCGCCGCCCGGAGCGTTATTCGCTGGAGGACGTGAAGGCGGAGCAGGATACTTTGCCGCCGAAGGCGCGGTGGGGAGCTGTGGTTGCAAAATGTCTTGCGCGGCAAGCCCCCACGGCAACGTCGCAGCCAGGACCAGGATCAGCAGATAATTCATCTAAAGTTAGATTATATCTGCTGCCCACCTGCCTCGCCGGGAGCGTCCTGCACAACAGGGGGAGGGAATTGGCAGCACCCGGATAGTCCAGCAGACGCCGTTACGTCCGGAAGAAATCCTTCACCGCCTGCCACATCACCTGGCCACCGACGTCGGCGATGGACTTGGTCAGCGGGATCTCTTTGGGGCAGACCTCGACGCAGTTCTGGGCGTAGCCGCATTCCTGGATGCCGCCATCGCCCATCAGCGCTTGTAGGCGCTCGATCTTGAGCGCCTTGCCCGTGGGGTGGGTATTGAAGAGCCTCACCTGGGAAATCGTGGCTGCGCCCACGAAGCCGGTCTTGTCGTTGAACTGCGGGCAGGCTTCCATGCAGCAACAGCAGGAGATGCAACGCGAGAGGGGATACAACTGCTCCTGGTCGAGCGCGGTCTGGCGCAGTCCGGAGCCGAGATCGTAAGTGCCATCGATCGGGACCCACGCCTTCACCGCCTTAAGATTCTCGAAGAGCACGCTGCGATCTACTGACAAGTCGCGGACAACCGGGAACTTGGAGAACGGCTCCAGCGAAATCGGTTGCTCGATCTGGTCGATCAGCGCCGAGCACGCCATTTTGGCTTTGCCGTTGATGATCATCGCGCACGAGCCGCAGACCTCTTCCAGGCAGTTGGAGTCGTAGGTGACCGGCGTGGTCGCTTTGCCGTCGCGCGTCACCGGTTTGGCCGCGATATCCATCAGCGCGGAGGTGACGTTCATGCCCGGACGATATTGCAGTTCAAACTCCTCCCAGTAGGGCTTGGATTCGGGAGTGTTTTGCCGTTTGATTCTTATGAGTACGGTTTTTGAGTTTGCCATGGTATGAATCGCCAACAACAAAAATCGGAACTTCGAGATCGACACTCAAACTCGAAGCTTAGAACTCGAAACTTGAAACTCGAAACTATCCACTATCCACTAACCACTAACCACTGCCTCTAGCTCGCCACGTCATACCTCCGCGGACGCGGCTTGATCAACGACGTGTCCACCGGCTCGAACTCGAAGCGCGGCTCGTCGGCGTCGGCGGCGAAGTACGCCTTCGTGGTCTTCAGCCAGTTGGCGTCATCGCGCTCCGGGAAGTCGGGCTTGTAGTGCGCGCCGCGCGACTCGTCGCGCAGGGCCGCGCCCTGGGCGATCACACGCGCCAGTTGCAGCATGTTGTAAAGCTGCCGCGCGAACACAAACGACGTGTTCGCCCACATCGAGCGGTCGCTCAGGTTCACATGGCGATAGCGCTCCAGCAACTCCACCAGCTTGGCGTCGGTCTCGCGAATGTTCTTGTTGTAGCGGATCACCGTGACATTCTTGGTCATGATGTCGCCCAACTCGCGCCATAGCAGGAACGGGTTCTCCGTGCCATCGTTCTTCATCAGGCGCGCATTGATTTCCTCTTGCCGCTTGCGCTCCGAGTCGAAGAGGTGTCCGGCAGGATTCTGGCCGCTCTTGATCACGTTCTGCGCGTACTTGACGGCGTGCGGCCCGGCGATGAATCCGCCATAAATGCATGACACCAGCGAATTCGCGCCCAAACGATTGGCGCCGTGAATCGAGTAGTCGCATTCGCCGCAGGCGTAGAGCCCGTCGATGTTCGTCTTCTGGTCGAAGTCCACCCACATGCCGCCCATGGTGTAATGCATGCCGGGAAAGATCTTCATGGGCGTGTCGCGCGGATCGTCGCCCACAAACTTCTCGTAGATCTCGAGGATGCCTTCCAGCTTGCGGTCAAGGGTCTTGCGGTCAATGTGCGTCAGGTCGAGATAGACCATCGGCTGGCCATCGATGCCGAGATGGTGCTCGTAGACAACCTTGTGAATGGCGCGGGTGGCGATATCGCGCGGCACCAGGTTGCCGTACTTGGGATACCACTCCTCCAGAAAGTACCAGCGCTCGCTGTCGGGAATGCTCTTGGGGTTGCGCTTATCGCCGGGCTGCTTCGGTACCCAGACGCGACCGCCCTCGCCGCGCGCCGATTCCGACATCAAGCGCAGCTTGTCCTCGCCCGGAATACATGTGGGGTGCACCTGGATGAACTCACCGTTGGCGTAGAACGCCCCTTGCTGATAGAGCGCCGATTGCGCCGAGCCGGTGCACACAACCGAGTTGGTGGACTTGCCGAAGATGGCGCCGATGCCGCCGGTGGCCATGATCACGGCTTCTGCCGAGAAGGTTTGCACGGCCATGCTGCGCAGGTCCATGGCGCAGATGCCGTGGCACGAACGGTGATCGTCGAAGACGCCGGAGAGGAACTCCCACCCTTCGTACTTGGTGACCTTGCCTTCCGATTCGTAGCGCCGCACCTGCTCATCCAGCGCATAGAGAAGCTGCTGGCCGGTGGTGGCGCCGGCAAACGCAGTGCGGTTATACAGCGTGCCGCCGAAGCGGCGGAAGTCGAGCAGCCCTTCCGGCGTGCGGTTGAAGGGCACGCCCATGCGGTCGAGCAGGTCGATGATGCCCGGCGCCATCTCGCACATGACCTTCACCGGCGGCTGGTTAGCCAGGAAGTCGCCGCCGTAGACGCTGTCGTCAAAATGGATCCAGGTGGAGTCGCCTTCGCCCTTCAGGTTCTTGGCCGCGTTAATGCCGCCCTGAGCGCAGACCGAGTGAGACCGCTTGACCGGGACGATGGAGAAGAGGTCGACCTGACCTCCCATCTCGGCGATTTTGATGGTGGCTGCCAGTCCTGCCAGTCCGCCACCCACAACGATGATCTTAGGATTAGCCATAGGAAAATGTAGGTAGAGCGGGCCCCGCACTGCGGGGTCCGCGTTACAGTTCGTCTCATTTCTGTCGGGGGGGGCGATGAACTCGGGTACGAGTTCGTCGCCCCCGCCCTATTCCTTCTGCGGTACGGACGCAGGCCTAAAAGCCTGCTCTACCCAAACCACCCCGCTAGTCGTGCTCGACCCAGGGGACCTGTTGCGCCGGCGTCCGCAAGAAGCCGCTGACGCTCCAGCAGCCGATACCCACCAGCAGGAGCGCAAGGGCAAAGCAAACGTAGCCAAACTTGCGACGCGCGTTATTGCCCACCGTCAGCCCCCATTTGGCGGCAAACAGCCAAAGCCCGTAGGCGAAATGCCACGACGCAGCCACAATACCGATGGCATAGAACGTTACCGTCCACGGGTTCTGGAAATCGAACCACACCTTGGAGAACGCGGCATTATAGCCGCCGCCCATGAGGTGGACGCCGGTAAAACGCATGTCGATGACGTGATACGCGATGTAGATGAAGGCGATAATGCCGGTCCAGCGCTGGGCGAAGTACAGCCAGTTGCCGCTCCAGGGATACTCCTTGACGTTGGAGTCGCCGCGATACCAGATGTAAATCCCGTACAGCCCGTGATACAGCAGCGGAATGAAGATGAAGACCCACTCCAGCACGTGCACGAACGGCAGGCTAGTGAGGAATTTCACCTGGTCGTTGTAGGCCTGGACACCGTTGGCCGATTCGGCGTTCGAAATAAAATGCTCGACCAGAAACGCGCCGATCGGGACGATGCCGGAGAGCGAGTGGAGACGGCGCAGCAGGAAAGAATAGCCCTGGCCGGCGCGCAGGGGAGCTACACCTTGTCGAACTCGGGCGGCACTCGTTTCAATAGAACTGGCTGAAGAGGCCACGAAGCCAACTCCTTATGAACGCAGAAACGTATGAACAAACATTTCATTATCGAATTCGCCGAAAGCGCAGTCAACAAAGCGGGGGCAGCGACTGCGAACGGCGATGACGCCTGAGGCGGGCGATTCCCCGGCGGAACGAGTGTCAGGATAACGTCCGGGGTGGGCAAGCGTTTGTGATCTGCGTCACGTTATCTCATGATGCGAGACCGGTTTTGTTGATGCTCAACGCTGAGGTGTATACTGCGTGCCGGAGCCGCCCCCAACAACTACTTCGAGGCGACAAGTTGACACAGCTTGGCAAAGCTTTTGAGGCCGGTCGCAACGCCTACGGCAATGCCTCCAAGAAGCGGTCCAACCTTGTATTGCTTGTCGTTTTCGGGGTCTTCGCGGTAGATTTCGCTATCCGAGGGTATTCTCAACACAACTATGTATGTGGGGTACTGGTTCCACTGTTCCTCCTCGTGCTCATGCTATGGTTGGGTTGGCCTTGGTTTAAGCCTAGAAACTGACTTCCCGCAGCGCGCTTACCCAATGCTCATCCGCGAGAATGTTCCTCTTGCCCCGCTTACTACGCTTGGCGTCGGTGGCCCGGCCCGCTACTTCGTTGAGGCCGCGACCGAAGCCGAAGTATTGGAGGCGGTGGATTTCGCGCGTGCGCGCGGCCTGCCGATGTTCGTGCTGGGCGCAGGCAGCAACCTTGTTGTGGCGGACGCAGGATTCGCCGGCTTGGTGCTCAAGATCGGCATCGCCGCTTGCGCTTTTTGCGATTCGGCAGATGGGTACATGGTCTTCGCCGCCGGCGCGGGTCATGACTGGGACGCGCTGGTCGAGCGGACCGTTAACGCAGGCTGCGCCGGATTAGAGTGCCTCAGCGGAATTCCCGGCACGGTGGGAGCGACGCCGGTACAAAACGTGGGAGCTTACGGACAGGAAGTCTCGCAGACCATTCAGGAAGTGCGCGCGCTGGACCTGCAATCGTTGCAGGTGAAAATGCTCACCAACGCCGAGTGCGGATTCGCCTATCGCGCCAGCATCTTCAACACGAGCCAACGCGGGCGCTATGTGATCCTGAGCGTGTCGTTCTCGGTGCATCGGGGTGGCAAGCCCAGCTTGCGATATCCCGATCTTCAGCAGTTCTTCGCCGGCCGGTCGGGGCAGCCGACGCTGAGCGAGGTGAGAGAGGCGGTACGCGCGACCCGGTATCGCAAGGCGATGCTCATCGTCCCCGGCGACCCCGACTGCCACAGCGTGGGATCGTTCTTTAAGAATCCGATCCTGCCGGCGGCCGCCGTCGAGGAGCTCTCGGCCCGCCTTGCTGCTGCGGGCTGCGAGTTGCCCAGCTATCCCGCAACCGATGGATTTCGCAAACTTCCTGCGGCCTGGCTGGTGGAACACGCCGGCTTTGCCAAAGGCTACACCCGGGGAAGAGCGGGCATTTCACGCAAGCACGCGCTGGCCATCGTCAATCGCGGCGGCGCCACCGCAGCCGAGATCGTCGCCTTGAAAGACGAGATTCAGTCACGCGTCTTCGGCGAGTTCGGGATCAAGCTGGAGCCGGAGCCGGTGTTGATAGGTTTTTGAATGCCGCGGTCCGCTGGGCGTAGCCCGCAGCTCGAAGCTCGCAGCCAGTTGCTAGTCGCTAATTGCTGACTTCTTATGCCACTCACTTGCCCGCTCGTATGCGTGCGCCAAACGCAGCACGGTTGAATCCGCTCCAGGCCGGCTGGAAATCTGCATTCCCACCGGCAGGCCATCGCGGCTGGACCCACACGGCACCGAGATCGTCGGCCAGAAGAGCACACTGAAGGGCGCGGTGTTGCGCATGAGATGTTTCACTTCAAACGCCCGCACATCGGGAATCGCCAGCCTCTCGAGTTCGGCGATTGTCGGCGCTGGCGTTGGAGTAGTAGGTGTGAGGACCACGTCCACTTCATCGAAGATATGTTCGGCATTTCTCCGAAACTCCGCCAGCCGGCGCCGCTCGCGAATGTAGTCCGTCGCGCTGATCCCAGCGCAATTTCGCAGACGAAACAGCGTACGCGCATCGTACAGCTCCGGCGTCTTCGCGATCATGCTCTCGTGATATTCGTAAATCTCGGCCTCGAAGATGGTGCGGAAGCCCTGAGTCGGCACATCGATCTCGCATATCTGCGAAACCAGTTTCGCGAGAATGTCCAATGCGGAGTCTACGCACGCTGCGACCTCCCGATCGAGACCGTCGAAGAACCTCCTGCGAGCAACCCCGACCTTCAGTTGCGACACGTCCTCCCGGAGCGACTGCGCGAAGCTGGAGCTTCCGCTCAGCACATCCATCATTGTCGCCGCGTCAAGCACGGTCCGCGTCATCGGCCCCACGGTATCGAACGAGGTCGAGAGCGGAACCACACCTTTCATGCTGAGCAAGTTCGCACTCGGGCGATGTCCCACCATGCCGCACAGCGCAGCCGGGCAGCGGATGGAGCCGGCGGTGTCCGAACCCAGCGCGGCAACGCAGAGGCCAGCGGCGACCGCCGCCGCCGAGCCCGACGACGATCCGCCGGTAATGCATTCGGCGTTCCAGGGATTCTTAGCCGGGCCGAACGCACTTACCATGCCGCTCATGCCAAAGGCGAACTCATGCATGTTCAGCTTTCCGAGGATGACCGCGCCGGCCTGCTTCAGCCGGCGAACGACCTCGGCATCTTCTGCCGGCACGCGATCGCGATACTGATTGCTGGCTGCCGTGGTGCGCACGCCGGCGGTGTCGAACAGGTCCTTCAGCGCGATGGGGACGCCATGCAGCGGCCCGCGATAGTTCCCCGCCATCACCTCGGATTCGGCGCGGCGGGCCTGCTCCAGAGCGAGATCGGCAGTGACGGTGATGAATGCGTTTAAGGCTGGGTCGAGGCGCTCAATGCGCGCCAGGCACTCGCGCGTGAGTTCAACCGGAGAGAGCCGGCGGGTGCGAATCCGTTCCGCAGCTTCAGTGAGCGTGAGCATGAGAGGCGATGGTAGCACTCGGGAAGCGCAGAGTCGGAGTGGGTCTGCCCCGACATAAAGCAATGGCGAATTACGAGCGCCGGGGCTTCTTCTGGCACTTCTCGCAGACACCGTAGATCTGGAAAGTATGTCGCGTAGTCAGGTACTTGTTCTTGCGGCCAATCTCCTGCTCGACGCGTTCAATGTCAGGAGAGAAAAACTCCACCGAGCTGCCGCATTCGGTGCAGACCATGTGATGGTGGTTGCGGCGCTGATATTGGTGTTCGTAGCGCGTCACGCCGTCGTTGAACGCCACCTCGCTGGCCAGCCCGCATTCGGACAGCAGCTTCAGGGTGCGATATACGGTGGTAAAACCGATACGGGGGTTTTTCCTTTTGACCAGGCGGTAAAGCTCGTCCGTCGAGAGATGGCCGCGGGTATCCAGGAAGGTCCGCAGGATTGTGTCGCGCTGCCCGGTGCGCTTCAGGCCCACTCGCTTGAGGTGATCGTGAAACACGGTGGCGGCTTTACGCACCATCTCTCGCGAGATGGTCGGCTGATCGTCAATGCGTTTCTGGAGCATAGGAACGTTGCTCCCACGGCTACCGTGCCCGTTTCAAGACAGCTCAGAATAACACTGGGCCAGCCGCAGCTCGATGCCAGAATAAACCTGTTGTGAGAAAACTCTTGGGCAAGTACGGTGGATCGGTGAAGACGAAATCCGCGACCGAAACCCTGCTCGACAAATTTACCGAGATGGCGTCGGAAGAATCGAAGCAGATGACTGACCAGGAGTTCAAGCGCGCGGTGAAAGAATCCCACGAGATCATCAATCGAGTCCGCGCTTCTCGCGAACGGAAGCGCGGAACAGCTTAATCCAATCGGCTAATTCTTCCGGCCTTATATTTCTCCTCCATTGCACCCGCGTCTTGCACCGCTATCCACTGTTTTCGATCAATTTCCACAGACTACTCACACTAGTAAACCCGCTTTCTGCTGACGCCCCCGTGGCCTTCCTGCACACTATCCATCATGGCCAACCCCGGCGATTTTGCGTACACCCTCAAGGAGCAGGCCGACATCGTCCGCATTGTGGGCGAATACGTGAAGCTGCGCAAGAGCGGCGCGCAGAATTTCCAGGGTTTGTGCCCGTTTCACAACGAGAAGACGCCGTCGTTCTCGGTCCACGCCACGCGGCAGTTCTTCCACTGCTTCGGCTGCGGCGCCTCGGGCGATGTTTTCAGCTTCGTGCAGAAGATCGAGAACATCACCTTTCCGGAAGCCGTGCGCCTGATCGCCGAGAAGCTCAAGATTCCGCTGCCCAAGATGAGCTATGCCTCGCCGGAGGAGGCGCGCACCGCCAAACTGCGCGGCGGGCTGATCGACATCCATGAGCGCGCCTGTGTGTTTTTCCAGGAGCAACTCCGCCGTCCTGAAGCCGCACACGCGCGCGAGTATCTGGCCTCGCGCGGGCTCACTCCGGAACACATCGCGCAATTTCGCATCGGCTATGCACCGGAACAAGGCTTTGTGCTGCGCGATGCCCTGCGCAAGCAGTTCGACGACGAAGAACTGCTGCGCGAGTCGGGGCTGTTTTCGTGGAAGGAAAGGAATCAGTCGCCAGTCGCCAGTAGCCAGCTGTCAGAAGACCCCTCCGCATCGGTCACACCGACAACCGACAACCGACAACTGACCACCGCCTACTCCCGCTTTCGCAATCGCGTCATGTTCCCCATCTGCAACGAGTCGGGCAAGGTGATCGCGTTCACCGGACGCACGCTGTCTTCCGATGAGAAGGCCGGGCCCAAGTACCTGAACTCGCCGGAGACGCCGATCTATTCCAAGGCGCGTGTGCTGTTCAACCTCGACAAAGCCAAAGAAGCCATTCGCAAGCTCGATTACGCCATCCTGGTCGAAGGCCAGATGGACTGCATCTCGCTCTACACCACAGCTCCGCCCTTCCAAAACGTGATCGCCAGCTCCGGCACCGCCTTCACCGAACCGCAGGCGCGTCTGCTCGCCCGTTTCAGCAAGAACATCGTGGTTAATTTCGATCCGGATGCCGCGGGAGCCGCGGCGGCCGAGCGCTCGCTGGCGCTGCTAGTGAGCGAAGATTTCCAGATCAAGGTCCTGACGCTGGAGAGCGGCTTCGATCCCGATCTCTACATCCGCCGGAAGGGAAGGGACGCTTATGCCGAAGCGCTGGCGCATTCGCAAAAGTATTTTGACTACCTGATTGAACGGGCGCGCGCGCAGTTCCCGGCGCGCACTCCTGAGGGCAAAGTCAAAGCCGTGAACTATCTGCTGCCGCATATTCAGCGCATTCCCAGCCGCATTGTGCGCGACGAGTGGGCCAACGAGATTTCGCATCGCCTGGGCATCGACTCGGCGGTGCTGCGCCAGGAGCTGCGCCATGCCGCGGCGTCGCGAACCGCGTCGCGGGTGAACGCGCTGAGTGGCGGCGGCCTGACCGATGCCGAGCGGGTGCTGATTCGCGCATTGTCCACCGACTCGCCCGCACGCGCGGCGATGAGCACTCGCGAAGGCCTGGACACCGACTTCGAGCCAGCGCGCCAGACCCACTTCGCGCTCACCCGCGAGCGGCTGCACGAAGGCTCCGCCGCTGGGCCGCTGATCGATGCGTTGCTGCTCGCCCACGAGCAGCGACTCGATCCCATGCGGCTTCCGCTGGAGGAAGCCGACCGCAGCCTGCTGGCGGCGGTGCTGATGGACGAGCACGAAGAGCTTACGCCGGAGTTGCTGGAAAGCGCGATTCGCTCGCTGCGCCGGCGCGCGCTGCGGCGCCAGCTCGAGGATCTCCAGCATCAACTGAAGGAGGCCGAACGGCGCCAGGACGCGGCCACGGCAGCAAAGCTACTTCAGGAGCGGATCCGATTGCGCCGGGACATGAGCGTGGTCGGCGAAACGGCGTAGCGCCGCTGGTTGACCCCTGCGAAGACGCGCGGTTATCTCTTTCGTTAACAGCCGTAAGTGGTTGAGCAGCAAAGCCTGAAGCCATCTCAGGTGTGGGAACATCTAACAAAAAGGGATTTCGGAACGTGAGTAGCTGAAGCGCGACTCCAAGTCACGCGCGGGCCATGTTCCGTAACGCAAAGAAAAAGCTGGCAAGGCGGCGGGAGCTATGCTAAAATTCGAAAGTTTCCGCATACGCCGGTACTGTAGTGCCGTTCCCGCCGCAGTGTGCACACTCAAAAGAGCGCCTGACCAGGGGCGCAAGGCAGAGGAAATTCCGCTTTGGCTCTAGACGACAAGTACGACGATATCAAGAAGCTGATCGATGTGGGCAAAGAAAAAGGTTATCTCACCTATAACGAGGTGAATGACCTGATCCCGCACGACATGCATTCCCCCGATGACCTCGAGGACCTGCTGACCACCATCG
>Ga0335081_10006396_pt1 | contig 18752 bp, 19 predicted proteins | sample Lox_Sample_35_FD_206713 | JGI IMG/M metagenome (GOLD analysis project Ga0335081, IMG submission 206713) | Soil microbial communities from Loxahatchee National Wildlife Refuge, Florida, United States - Lox_Sample_3.5 | ecosystem: Environmental > Terrestrial > Soil > Wetlands | place: USA...
GAACAGCGCCCCCAGTGCAAGCATCAGCACCAGCACCAGTGCGGTGACCACGTCCTGCCGGGCCCGCCTGCCCAGGGCCCCGATGCCGAGCGCGCCCGCCAGCGAGAAGACGGCCAGGCCCCAGAAGACGTTGAGGCCGAGCAGCCCGGCGCCGGCTGCCCCCGCGAAGGCGCCGTTGGGGATGGCATGCGCGGCGAACGACTGACCGCGCAGCACCGCGAAGAACCCGGTGACGCCCGCGACCAGCGCGACGATGGTGGCCGCGATCCAGGTGTTCATCATCAGGCTGGAGAACATGCCGGTGCCTCCGCTTCTCCCGGGGCCGGGACGCCCCGGCCCGGCCCGGCTCGCCCGCGCCGGGGCCGCCGGACGTAGGTGAGCAGGTAGCCAAGGACGATGAGCGCGACGATGAAGAAGCTCACCGGCCACCCGCGCCCGTCGGACGTCCAGTAGTAACTGTCGTAGGCCAGCAGCACGCCGAGCCAGGTAGCCGCCGTGCCGGCCAGCGCGGCGGCCGCCATGGCCCGGCCCGGGCTCTTGGTGACTCGCAGCGCGATCGCCGCCGGCCCGACGAGCAGCGCGGTGGACAGCACCGCGCCGATCGCCACCGCGGACAGTGAGACCGCGACGGCGAGCACGACGAGGTAGGCGACGCCGACCGCCCGCACCGGCACGCCGCGCGCGGCGGCCAGTTCCGGGCTGAGCGCGGTGAGCAGCAGCACCCGGGACAGCACCGCCACCACGATCAGCGCCAGGGCGCCGGAAACGACCAGTACGGGCACCGTGCCCGGGCTGATCACGAAGATGGAGCCGAACAGGATCGAGAACGTCGAGTTGTTGCTGCTGCTCTGCGTGCCTAGGTAGAGGAACAGCGCTGCCGCGCCGAGCGCGGCGCCGAGGACCACGCCGGTGGCCACGTCCCGGCCGCGGCGGCGTTGCACCCCGATCAGCTCCATGAGCGCCGCCCCGGCGATCCCGGCGAGCAGGAAGCCCCAGAACTGGCTGATTCCGGCCAGGAACGCGCCGGCCCCGCCGGTGGTGGCGACGTCCGCGAGCGAGTGCCCGGCGAACGACTGGCCGCGTATCACGGTGAACACCCCGATCACGCCGGAGGTGACGGCGACGACGGTGCCGACCAGGGCGGCGGTGCGCACCGGCTCGCTGCTCAGCAGCCCGGGGCCGATGATGTAGTGCCAGAAGCTCACCGCGGTCAGCCCCCGGCCTCAGCCGCGGAGACGCCGGCCCTGAGTGATCCGGGGGCCCGGCCGGGCCCGTCGCCCGCCACCACGAGGACCCGGCCGTGGACGTGCAGCACGTCGACGTGGCTGCCGTACAGGGCGCTGAGCACCTCGGTGCGGATGACCTCGTCGGTGCGGCCGGCCGCGGCCCGCCCCGCGGCCATGTACACCACCCGGTCCATCGAGCCGAGCAGCGGGTTCATCTCGTGCGCGGAGATCAGCACCGCGATCTGCTGCTCGCGGGCCAGCCGGGACAGCACCGCGACGACGCCCTGCTCGCTGCGCAGGTCCAGGTTGGCCAGCGGCTCGTCGAGCAGCAGCAGCCGCGGCCGGCTGATCAGGGCGTGCGCGATCATCACCCGCTGCTGCTCGCCGCCGGACAGCTCGCCCACCCGGGCGTCGGCATACGCCTGCGCCCCCACCGCGTGCAGCGCCTCGTCGACCCGGTCGCGGCGGGCCGCCGACGGCAGCGGGAAGCCGAGCCGGTTCCCGTCCAGGCCGAGCCCGACCACGTCGCGGGCGCGCAGCGGGATGTCGGGCTCGATGGCCAGCTTCTGCGGCACGTACCCGATGATCCGCCCGCTGCCCCGGCGGGGCCGGGTCCTGCCGTCAAGCAGCACCCGGCCCGACGTGGGGGAGAGCAGGCCCAGGATGACCTTCAGCAGCGTGGTCTTGCCCGCGCCGTTCGGGCCGATGAGCCCGGTGAACTCGCCCGGCCGGACGGCGAACGACACGTCGCTCAAGATAGCGCGCCCGCCGAGCCTGATCCCGATCCCGTCCAGCCGCAGCAGCTCCGGCCCGGCCCCGCCGGCCTCCGTTGCCTGCGACATCAGAGCTTTTCCGTGGAGACCCCGCTGGTAACGGCCTTGTTCATGGCGTTGACCTCGGCTTCCATCCAGCTCTGGTAGGTGTAGCCGGGGGTGGGCATGGTCTCGTACACGCCGACGACGGGGATGCCGTTCTCGTTGGCCAGCTTGATGTACGACTCGGTGAGGGCGTCGGTGACCTGCTGGTTGTACAGGAACACCTTGACCTTGTGCTCGGTGAAGAGCGACTTCTGGATGGTGACGTCCTGCGGGGCGGGGTCAGTGTCGTTCATGATGTCGGCCTGGAAGCTCCACGGCGTGAGGTTCTTGGTGCCGGCCGCCTCGAGCATGTAGTCGGCCACCGGCTCGGTGGTGGCGACCGGGGTGTTCGGGTGGGCTGACTTGAACGCGGCCAGGGCCTGGTTCCAGGCAGACAGGCTGGCGATGAACTTGGCCGCGTTGGCCTTGTAGTAGGAGGCGTGGGCCGAGTCGATCTTGCCGAGGTCGGCGGCGACCGCGTTGGCCACGGCGGGCATGGTGGACGGCTTGTACCACAGGTGCGGGTTGGGGGTGCTGTCCGGCAGGCCGAGGAGCTGCTGGACGTCGATGACCTGGCGTCCGTCGCTCGGATCGGCGTTCTCCATGGTGGTGGCCCAGTCGTCGTAGCCGACGCCGTTCTGCACGATCAGCCTGGCCGTGCTCATCGTGCGGGCCACGGCCGGGCTGGCCTCGAACGTGTGCGGGTCGGTGTTGGGGTTGCTCAGGATCGCCGAGGCCTGCACGTACTGGCCGCCGACCTGCGAGATCACGTCGGCGTACTCGTTCTCGGCCCCGATGGCCACGATCTTCGCGGCAGGGGCGGCCGATGACGCGCTGCTTCCCGCCGCGGCCTGCGTGGAGGAAGACGAGCAGGCGCTCGCCAGCAGCGCTGCCGCGAGCGGCACAGTGGCGGCGAGGAGACCGGAACGGGTTCGCATGACCTTAGTACTCCAGGTGGAAGAGCCGCCAGGCGGCGTTAGTTGAAAATGAACATCGTTATGGTAATCATTTCCATTAAACTGGTGCAAGCAGGTTGGCGCAAGTCGGCGTCGCCTCGAGCGGGCGTGACCCGCTGGTGCCGCAGGGACGTTAGCCACTGGGGGATCTGATGCCGGAGGCGCGCGGGACGAAGGTCCGCCATACCAGGCAGGCCGCCGCGATCATCGCGGCCCTGTCCCGTATGCCCGCCTTCAGCGGGGCCGGGGACATCAGGGAGGCGGTGCGCCTGGCCGGCGGCCGGGTCGGGCTCGCGACCGTCTACCGGCACCTGCGGCTGCTCGCCGAGCAGGGCCGGGTGGACATCCTCCACGGCCCGCACGGGCGGACACTGTACCGGCTGCGGCGCGACGGCTTCAGCCACCACCTCATCTGCCGGGTCTGCGGCCGCACGGTCGAGGTCGGCGGGCACGAGGTCTGGGAGTGGGGCCGCAAGGTCGCCTTCGCCGAGGGCTTCTCGCTGGCGCGGGTCACCATCGAGCTGACCGGCGTCTGCCCGGACCATTCCGGCGGCGTCAGGCCACCTGATGCCATGAAGTGAAAATGGTTATCATTTTTTATAGTAACCGCACGGCGTCTTCCAGGAGGCAAGGCGATGAGTGATGAGCCGTTCAACGCGGTCGTGTGCCAGGCCGGGCCGTGTACCCGGGCGGCGACCCCGCTGCTGCGCCACCTGGGTGCGGCCACCCGGCGCTGCCCGCATGGCGTGCTGATCAGTACTGGCTGCGTGCTGCGTGCTGCCCGCTGCCTGAGCGCGCCGGCTCATGACAGCGGCGCCTACCTGGTCGTGCAGCCCTGTGACCTGGACCGGCGGCCACGCGGAAGCGCCATCGGCATCGGCCCGGTCGTCACCGAGGAGGATGCCTTCGCGGTCGCCGACTGGCTCACCGGAGGCGGCCTCGACACGGCGCGCCTCGAGCCGCGGCTGCGCCTCCCGGCGCGCGGCGTCCGCTAGGACGACCGATGCGGCCAGCTCTGGGCACTACCGCCCGCGGACCTGGCCCCGGTGCCAGCGGCCGGCCCGGGCGGGGCCGGGCCGCGCCCGGGCAGCAGCGGCAGTACCTCGGCGCCAAGCCGGGCGATGTTCTCCCGCACGGCGGCGGGATCACCGCTGCCCTCGACCATGCAGATCAGGTGGTCGATCCCCGTGCGCCGCGATGTCGCGGCCATGGCCTCGGCACAGTCGGCGGCGGTGCCGACCGGGTGGACCGTGGTCAGCCACCCGGCGTAGGCGTCCGGGTCACGGGGCGTGCGCGCCCGGCCGTCCACCGGCACGTACCCCGCCAGCCCCGGTCCCAGCCAGCGGGGAAGCTGCGTGCGCAGCAGGCTCCTGGCCTCCGCACGCGAGTCGGCGACCTGGACGACGACCGCCGCCACGTGCCCGGCGGCCGGGCGGGTCCCGTACCGGGCCGCGGCGGCGGCGTAGTGCCGCATCATGTCCAGCTTGCCCTCGTCGTCGGCGTGCAGCCCGAGCAGCACCGGCAGCCCGCGGGCGGCGGCGAGTTCCGCCGTAGACGCTGAGGTGGCCGCTACAACGACCGGCGGGTGCGGGCGCGTCCTCGGCCGGGGCACCACCGGGACCTCGCGGAACCGGAAGAACTCGCCCGCCGCGCCCACCCGGTCGCGGGACAGCGCGGCCAGCAGCAGGTCCAGGCCTTCCGCGAATCCCCGCTCGTACCGCTCCAGGCCGGTGCCGAGCACCTCAAGCTCCAGCCAGGGGCCGCCGCGCCCCACGCCCAGCCGGAACCGGCCGCCCGAGACCTGGTCGAGCAGCGCCGCCTGCTCAGCCAGCGCGACGGGATGCCACGCCGACAGCACGCTCACCGCCGTGCCCACGTCTACCCGCCTGGTCTGCCCGAGCACGTACCCGGCCAGCGTCACCGCCGACGGGCAGATGCCGTAGGACATGAAGTGATGCTCGGCCAGCCACACGTCGTCAAAGCCCGCCCGTTCGGCCGCCACAGCCGCCTGCACCGTTGCCGCGAGCACCTCGTCATCTGACTGGCCCGGAAACCTGGCCGCCAGCAGGAACACCCCAACCCGCATCCCCATACTGTGACAGCAAATACCCCAGGGCCGCAGGCAAGCCGGTACAGGCTGCCCCGGCCGGGGCGCAGTCGCCTGGCGTGGAGACGTTCCCGGACGCCAGCGGCTAGCGTGCGGCGGCGGCCAGGAGCGCCGCCGTGTAGGGCTGGGCCGGCCGCGTCAGCACCTCGGCGGCCGGGCCCGCCTCTACCGTGCGGCCGTCGTGGAGCACGAGCACCTCGCCGCCGAGCCGGGCGGCGACCCACGGGTCGTGGGTCACGACGATCAGGCCGAGTCCGAGCCGGTTCCCGCATCCGGGACAGCAAGTCGACGATGGCTTTCCCGGCAGCGGAGTCGAGCGCGCTGGTCGCCTCGTCGCACAGCAGCAGGTCGGGTGATCCGGCCAGGGCCGCCACTGCGGCGCCCCCGCTGTCGTCGAACTCGCCGATCGCGTCCCAGATCACCCGCGCCCGGGTGAAAGCCAGGGCGGTCTGGGTGGCGAGCGGCACGCTCGGCGAGGCATTGCTGCCGTCGATGAGCGCGGCGCTCAGCGTGCCGCCCTAATAGGCCGGAGAGCCGAGGACGATGCCGAGGCGGTCAGCGGCGACGGGCGGCAACACGGCAGCGGGCAGCGGGGTCAGCCCGAGGAAACCAGGTGCCAGCCGGCGGCCTGGCTCCGCTCAGCCCAGAACCGGGCGTACCGGCCGCCTGCGGCGAGCAGCTCGGCGTGCGTGCCGGACTCGGCGATCCGTCCGTCGTCGAGCACGAGGATCTGGCCGGCGGCGACCACGGTGGGCAGCCGGTGGGCCACGACGATGACGGTGCGGTCGACGGCGAGCGCGGTCAGGGCCTGCTGGACGGCCGCCTCGTTCTGCGCGTCGAGTGCGGCGGTGGCCTCGTCGAGCAGCACGATCGGTGCGTCCTTGAGCAGGGCGCGGGCGATGGAGATGCGCTGCTTCTCGCCGCCGGATAGAGTGCTGCCCGCCTCGCCGACGCGGGTGTCCCAGCCGTGCGGCAGCCCGGTCACGATCTCGTCCACCCGGGCCAGCTCGGCGGCCCGGGCAAGCTCGGCTTCGTCCGCGTCGGGCCGGGCCATCATCACGTTGTCCCGCAGCGTGCCCTCGAATAGGTAGACGTCCTGGAAGACGAGCGACAGCTGCCGCATCAGCCGCTCGGTGCCGAGCCGCCGCACGTCCTGGCCGCCGACGAGGACGGCGCCGGCGGCGGGGCTGTCGGCCAGGTCGTAGAAGCGGGCGATGAGCCGCAGCAGGGTCGACTTGCCAGCGCCAGAGGGGCCGACCACGGCGGTCAGCGACCGCGGCCGGGCGATGAGGCTGACACCGCGCAGCACGGGCTGGCCCGGCTCGTAGCCGAAGGTGACGTCGCGCAGCTCGACGCCCGCTTCGGCCGGGTCGGCCGGGTCGGCGGGCTCGGGCAGCACCGGAGTGTCGAGCAGCTCGGTGACCCGGACGAGCGCGGCCCGGCTGAGCCGCAGGGTGCCCGTCAGCTCTGCGGCGTTCACCAGGGGCTCGACGAACCGCACACCCAGGACGAGCAGGGCGATCATGGTGGCGGGCGCGAGCGACCGGTCGAGCGCCAGGTCAACGGCGAGCGCGATCACCACGGTCAGCACGGCCTGGACGACGACGAGCACCACGCCCATGCCGCCGAACCCGGTGACCACGATCCGGCGGTTGCCCCGGGCCTGCGCGTCGAGGGCCTCGTCGACCAGCCGGTTCCCGGCCGTGGTGCGGCCGAACACGCGCAGCGCGGGCTGGTTGACCGCGAACTCGATCACCCGGCTTGCCGCCTCGGCGATGCCGGACTCGTAGCCGGCCTCGCTGCGGTCGACGGCCAGCGACAGGACCCGCATTGCCAGGTACGTCGCCGCGATCCCGGCCAGCAGGGCCACGCCGAGCTGCCAGCGCAGCGCGAGCATCACCACCACCACGGTGGCCGGGGTGAGGACGGTCGCCGTCAGCGGGCGGAGCAGGTGCGCCGGGCCCGCGCTGATGCTGACCGCACCCTGCCCGGCCATCCGGGTCAGCGGCCCGGTGCGGGCCGGGCCGAACCAGCCGAGCGGCAGCCGGGCCACGTGGTCGCCGACCCGGTGCAGCAGGGTGCGCAGCAGGTCGCTGGACAGCTCGTAGCCGTCCAGGGCGGACAGCACCACCAGGATGTGGTGGACGGCGAGCACGGCCGCGAGGACCGCCAGCCAGCGCCAGGCGCTCGCCCAGTGCCCGCCGAACAGCGCGGACAGGACGGGCACGATCAGCGCGAACGCGGCCCCCTGGGCAACGGCGGCCAGGCCGAAGCCGGCCAGTGCCCGGCGCAGCCTGGTCCGGCCGCGGGCGTCGAGTATCGCGAACAGGGCGGAGATCATCGGGCCTCCCCGGCCAGGTCGGTGACTGTCGCCCGCTGGTCGGCGGCCCACAGCCGCGCGTACAGCCCGCCGGCGGCGAGCAGGTCGGGGTGGCGGCCGCGTTCGGCGATGCGGCCGCCGTCAAGCACGAGGATCTGGTCGGCGCCGGTCACCGTGGACAGCCGGTGCGCGATGACCAGCAGCGTGCGCCCGGCAACCAGGGTGGAGAGTGCCTGCTGGACCCGCGACTCCGATTCGGGATCGGCCGCCGCGGTGGCCTCGTCCAGGACCAGGATGGGGGTGTCGGCCAGCAGCGCCCGGGCAATCGCGACCCGCTGGGCCTCGCCGCCGGACAGGGAGGTGCCCTGGCCGAGCATGGTGTCGTAGCCGTCGGGCAGTTCCTCGATGCGGTCGGCGATCTGTGCCGCGGCGGCCGCGGCGCGCACCGCCTCGTCGTCGGCATTGGGATGGGCGAGCCGGATGTTGTCGCGCACCGTAGTGCGCAGCAGCGACACGTCTTGGAAGACGAACGAGACCTGCTCGTACAGCCGGGCAGCGGGCAGCTGGCGGATGTCCACGCCGCCGATGGTGACCGAGCCCGCGCATACGTCGGCGAACCGGGGGAGCAGCCGGGCCAGCGTGGACTTGCCCGAGCCGGACGGGCCCACCAGGGCGGTGACCGTCCCGGGCTCGAGGACCGCCGACACCTTGTGCAGCACCTCGGTGTCGCCGTAGGCGAAGCACACGTCGCGGAACTCCACCCGGCCGCCGGCGGGCCGCGGCCCGCCGGCCGGGGGCTCGGACAGCACCGGCTCGCGCAGCAGGGTAGCGATCCGCTGGGCTGCCTGGGTCGCCTCGCGCATCGCCTGCGCGCTGGCGCCGACGGTGAGCAGCGGCGCGGTGAGCCCGAGTCCGAGCACGACGAACGGGACGGCGTTCACCGGCGCGAGGCTCCCCGTGCTGGCCAGCCCCACGGCACCGATGAGCACGACGAGCAGCGTGGTGACCGGGGCCATGGCGAGTTCCATCGCGAGCATGCCGCGGGCCGAGTGCAGCATCCAGCCGCGGTAGTAGTCGGCGAACCGGTCGGCCGCCGTAGCGTACCGCCGGTGCGCGCGGACGGTGCCGCCGAATGCCTTGATGACGGCGATGCCGTTGATGAACTCGACCCCCGCCGAGCCGAGCGCCGCCATGGACGCGTCGTACTCCACGAACTTGGCGGTCGCGCCCCGCATCGCCCAGGCGTAGGCGCCCGCGGCGGCGAGCAGCGGCGCCAGCGTGATGAGCGTCATCCGCCAGTCCACCGCGAACAGGTATGCAATGGCGATCACCGGCCCGCATACGGCCGCGGTGACCTCGAGGACCGCATGCGCGACGAGCTGGTGCAGCGCGGCCACGTCGTCCTCGACCGCCTTCTTGACCAGCCCGGAGTTCCGGTCGGTGAACCAGCCCAGCGGCACCCGGCCGAGGTGGCCGACCAGCTGGCGCCTGACAGACATCCCGAGGTCCAGGTCTGCCGCGTGCGACACCCAGGCCGCGGCCAGCAGCGCCGCCAGCCGCACCGCCAGCGATACCACGATGACCCAGACAACCGCCCAGGCGTGCCCGGCGCTGCCGGAACCACCGGGCAGCAGCGCCCTGGCCAGCTCCACGATGCCCACCAGCGGAACGACACCTGCTGCGGCGGACACCGCCACAAGCGCCAGGCTGAGGAGCAACCGGCCCCGGACTGGCCGCAGGATCCCGGCCGCACCATCCGGGCCGGCGGCGTTGGCCCCCTCGGGTGCCGCCTGTTCCGTCATCCGCCCCTCCCGTGCCCGCGCCTGCCTGCCGTCGCCGCCTGCCCGCCCGGTGCCTACCGACATGTCGCAGAGAGCGGGCCAGCGTCCCGCGAGGGCGGTCCGTCGGCGGGAGGCGTGAGGCCAGAGTAATAGGAAATGACATTCATTTTCAATGCTGCTCATCCAGCGACGTTCCTGCGCCTCACACGGCGCGAGCGGATGCCGCACGTGCGTCGTCCGCGCGGCCGCAGGGGAGCGCCGGTCGCTGGCCGGCCGCACGTCCCGGACTGCGGCTGGGCGGGCGAGGATGAGGGGCAACGTCGGCTCACTGGTCCCCTGCGGCGGGGACCGCTGACGTGATGCTGCGGGCGGGTGCCGACGCGGCCGGGCGCGCCCTCGGCAGCAGGGCCGCGGCGGCGACCGCGGCGACCGCGATGAGGATGCCGCTGACGAGGAAAGCGATGAGGATGCCGCTGACGAGGAAAGCACGGTCATAGCCCGCCGTGACCGCGGCCAGGCTGGCCGGAGCCGTCTAGTGGCTGGTGACGGTGGCGGCGACGGTGACCAGCGGCGGCCGGTGGCCGGCGCGGCGCATGAGCGCCCCTGCGGCGATCGTGCCGGCGATCACGCCGAGGCTGAAGGGCACGAACGCCAGCCCGGTCTGGACCGGGCTGAAGCGCAGCACGCCCTGAACATAGAGGGAGGCGAAGTAGAAGGCGCCGAACTGCGCGCAGGCCATCAGGAAGATGACCAGGCAGGCGACCGACAGGGACCTGGCCCGCAGTATCCCCCGCCGGACGAGCAGGACCGCCGACCGCTGCTCGACGAGCACGAACGCGCCCCCGAGCACGACGGCGGCCGCAAGACCGCCCAGGGTCTGCGGCGACCCCCAGGCATACGTGTCAGTGCGTACCACGGCGTAGACGAGGACTGCCATCGAGGCGGTCGCGAGCACTGCCCCGGCCATGCCGAGCCACGCCCGCCGGGCCGTCCGCTCCGCGGGGACGGACGCCGCGGCCAGCGGCATCGCGGCGGCGATGGGCACGTTGACGAACAGCACCCACCGCCAGTCCAGGTACTGCGTAAGCACCCCGCCCAGCAGCACCGCGCCGGAGACGCCCTGGACCGCCCGTGCGGCGATCAGCTCACCCTGGTTCTGCGCCAGCCCGCCGAGCAGCGACGTCAGGGCGAACAGGCCAAGGCCCGCGATCGCCGCCCGCCGCTGGCCGGCCAGGTCCGCCAGCCGTCCGCCGAGCAGCAGCAGCCCGCCGAAGGTCAGCGTGTAGGCGTTGACCACCTACTGCAGCCCGCTCGGGCTGAACCCCAGATCGGCACGGATCGACGGCAGCGCAACGTTTACCACCGAGATATCCAGCACCACCACCATGAGCTGGCACAGGCACACCACCGCCAGCACCATCCCAGCCCGCGGCGGTGCGGTCGTCGGCGGGGGTGCCGGTGCTGTCTGACCGGCCGGCGCCTGATCGAACGCGAGGGCCTGGATGCCCTGTCGATGCGCGCGGTGGCCGCAGAGCTCGGTACCGCCGCCACGTCCCTGTACCGGCACGTCGCGGACCGGGACGCGCTGCTGCTGGCCATCCTGGAACAGATCGCCGAGGGCCTGCCGGTCGACGTTCCCGGCCGCACCCCCAAGGCCCGGCTGCGGCGCCGCTGGCTCGGAGCGCACAGCTACATGGCCGGCTACGTGTGGGTGCTGCACATCCTCATCCGCGGCGAGACGGTCGCCGAGACCGCGTTCCGCTTCGCCGACGCGTGCCTGGCCGACTTCATGGCCGCGGGCCTGCCGCCGGCCCGGGCGATGCGGGCCTTCCTCGCCTGCTGGCACCTGACCATCGGCGAGCTGCTCGACCGCCACCCGCTCTCCCGCCGAAGGAGCCCAGCCAGCGGCAACGAGCCATCTAGCGCATCGACGCGCGGGAACTGCCCGCCCTGGCGCGCGTCTCCGCCGCGCTGCCGCCGCCCGGCCAGCGGCGCGACGAGTTCCCTGACGTGCTGGAAACGCTGCTGTCCGGCCTGCTGGCACCCCCTGGTCGCGCCCGGTAGATCGTTGGCGATGTCGCACACGGGTCGGATCCGCGGATGGTGGGCAGCCTCGTCCAAGCCGTCGGCCATCAGGACTCAGCCGACCTGGCCGTACTGAGCCCGGGCCCGGGTCGTCGTCTCTGAAGCCTTCGCGCGGGGCATCGCGGCTGCAGCGTTCACCGTCGCAGCTTGGCGTGGAGGTTTTGCGAGGCCAGCCGGACAGGTGACGCCTTGCCCGTGGTCCAGGCGCGGGCGCGCAGGAGGCGCAGGCCGTTCAGGCCGACGATGACGGTGGAGCCTTCGTGGCCCAGGACGCCGAGGGGCAGGGGCAGGTGGCCGGCCAGGTCCCAGCAGACGAGGCCGGCGATGATCACGGCGGCGATCCACAGGTTGGCGGTGACGACCCGGCGGGCGCTGCGCGACAGGGCGATGACGGCGGGGATGGCGGCCAGGTCGTCGCGCGTGATGATCAGGCCGGCGGCGTCCAGGGCCAGGTCGGAGCCGGCCCGGCCCATGGCCGCGCCGGCGGTGGCGGCGGCGAGGGCGGGCGCGTCGTTGACGCCGTCGCCGGCCAGCAGCACCTTCTGCCCGGCCGCCTCAAGCTCCCGCACGGCCGTGACCTTGTCCTGCGGCAGCAGCCCGGCCCGCACGTCGCTGATCCCGGCCTGCCCCGCCAGCTTGCGGGCCGCCCGCTCGTTGTCCCCGGTCAGCAGGACCGGGGAGGCACCGGTGAGGGCCGTGATCCGCCTCACTGCCGCCGCAGCGGCCGGGCGGACCCGGTCGGCGACGCCGAGCACCGCGACCGCCTCGCCGTCGACGCGCATCACCACGGCCGTCTGGCCGCCGGCTTCCAGTTCGCTCACCGCCCGGGCCGCGGCGCCGCCGGCCGGCTGGCCGGGCAGGTGGCGCGGGCTGCCGATCTCGATCCGGTGCCCGCTGACCACCGCCGATAGGCCCCGCCCGGGCTGGGCCGTGAACTGCGCGGCCTGCGCTGGTGCCAGACCCGCGTCGCGGGCCGCGGTCACCACCGCCCGGGCCAGCGGGTGCTCTGACGGTTCCTCGGCCGCCGCGGCGAGGATGAGGATCTCGCGCTCGTCCCGGCCGACGCCGGGCAGCAGCCGGACCTCGGCCAGCCGGGGGGTGCCCTCGGTGAGCGTGCCCGTCTTGTCGAACGCGACCACGTCCGCTGCCCCGGCGTCCTCCATGGCCACGGCGGACTTGACGAGCACCCCGTGCCGCCCGGCGTTCGCCATCGCGGCGAGCAGGGGCGGCATCGTGGCCAGGACGACCGCGCACGGCGAGGCGACGATCATGAACGTCATCGCGCGCAGCAGCGCGGGCTGGAAAGCCTCGCCGGCCAGCAGCGGCACGGCGAACAGCGTCACGGTCGCGGTCACCATGCCGGCGGAGTACCGCTGCTCGACCTGCTCGATGAACAGCTGCGTGCGGGCCTTGGTCTGCGATGCCTCCGCGACCATGGCCACGATCCTGGCGATCACGAAGTCGGCCGCCGGCGCGCGCACCCGCACGGTCAGCGCGCCCGTCCCGTTCAGCGTGCCCGCGAACACTTCTTTGCCTGGCTCCTTCAGCGCGGGCAGGGGCTCGCCGGTGATGGTGGCCTGGTCGACCTCACTCGCCCCGCCCACGACCTGGCCGTCGGCCGCGATCCGCTCACCCGGCCTGACCACGATCACATCCCCCGGCTCCAGGGCAGCGGCCTCGACGACCTCCTCCCCGCCGCCCGGGCCGAGCCGGACCGCCCGGTCGGGGGCGAGGCCGAGCAGGCCGCGGACGGCCCGCTCGGTGCGGTGCGTCGCGACCGCCTCAAGCGCCCCCGAGGTCGCGAAGATCACGATGAGCAGCCCGCCGTCCAGCACCTGCCCGACCGCCGCCGCGCCGACCGCGGCGGCGACCATGAGCAGGTCCACGTCGAGTACCCGTCCGCGCAGCGCTCGCAGCCCGGCCAGGGCCGGCTGCCAGCCCCCGGCGGCGTAGCAGGCGAGGAAGAGCGCCCACCACGCCTGTGCCGGCGCGCCCGCCAGCCTGGCCGCGAGTCCCGCCAGGAACAGGGCCGTCGCCGCCAGCGCCCAGCGCACGTCCGGCAGCGACCAGGCCCCCGGCATCCCCGCCCGCGCCGCGCCGGGGCCGGCCGGCGCGCCCTCCCGGGACCCGGACATCACCGCTGTCATGGTGACCCGCCAATCTCATTAACGCAGGTCCATGTGAACACTTCGTCATGTGTGCATGAGAGTATCATCGCCGGCCTGCCCCGCCAGTAGGCTCATATGAAGATGTCTTCACGCGAGCGTTGCGGGTATGCTGTGCGCATGGGGCACGTTGCGAGGCGGACGCCGGACGGGCTGGCGCCGCCGGCGGAGCTTGACGCCGGCTCCGCCGCGTCGGTGGCGCAGACCATGCAGGCCCTCGCCGCGCCCAGCCGCCTGCTGATCCTGTCCCGGCTCCGCCGCGAGCCCTGCCCGGTCGGCACGCTCGCCGCCGACATCGGGATGGAGCAGTCCGCCGTCTCCCACCAGCTCCGCCTGCTCCGCCACCTCGGCTTGGTCGAGGGCACCAGGCACGGCAAGACCACCGTCTACGCCCTGTACGACGACCACGTGGCCCGGCTGCTCGACGAGGCCGTCTATCACAGCGAGCACCTGCGCCTCGGCCTCCGCGACGCCGCCGCTAGCCAGTCGCAGCCTTCTCTCACGGCAGGCCTGGCCGGAGTCCCCGCCGCAGGCGTCGTGTCCACCCGCTAGCCCGGGAGCACGGACTGCGGGCTGACCGCCGAACTCATGCCGGGGACGCGGTAGCGGATGCGGCGGGAGCTGTTTGCCCACCGCCACCGGCCGTATCCCTCGATGAACCCGCCGTCGGGCACGGCCTTGGCCGACCGGGCTCGGCAGCTACCTACTCACCGGGGCTCCGCTGCGGAACCTGGGTCGGCCACCTGGGGTGGTATCCGCGCTCGGGCTGCACCCAGGGGCCGAGGCCCGGTTCAGATGGGGCGTGCGCCGCTCTCCGGGCTGACCTTGTGACCCGGCGCCTAGGACTGGGCGGGACCTGGCACATGACGGACCACCGCGGCCTCGATGCTGAGTCCAAGGCGCAGGTGAACCGGAGGGCCGGGTGGCGATGCCGACGGCGCCCCCGGCCAGTCCCGGCTACCCCGCCGGGTTCGTCCGCGGACTGCACCGGGCGGGGATCGTCTCCGGCGCGCTCACCCTCGCCACGGCAGCTCTGCTCGCGGCAGCCGCTATGGCGGGCCAGACGGCCCGGTCCGCCGCGATTGCGGCGGACCCGGCTCACCCGGACGGCTCCGCGCCGGGCACCGGGGCGTGAGGCAGGCTGCGGCAGGGAGGCGGGTCAGGCTCGTCGCAGGACGATGACGTTGTCGGTGACGGTCGCAGTCTGACCGTCGGGGCCGGTCGCGGCCCGCTCGGCCCGCTCGCACGTCTCCGTCCGCCAGCCGTGGCCGAGGCCCAGGCCGGCGAGGGTCTGCTCCGGCGAGGGGATCTCCGGGTCCCGGCCGTCGGGCTGACGCCAGGCCCACGGGGAGACCGAGCCGTGGTCGATGACCACCAGGCAGCCGCCGGGGCGGACCCGTTCCGCGGCGTCACGCAGGACTCGGTCCCGGTCGACCGGCACCCAAGTGTGGAAATAACAGGCGTAGACCAGGTGGAACGTGCCGCCGGGCATTGAGCGGGACAGGTCATGCTGCTCGGCGGTGATCCGGTGGCGCAGCCCGCGTTCGGCCGCTGCGGCGGCGACGCGGCTGACGGCGGTGGCAGAGACGTCGGTCGCGGTGACGTGCCAGCCGAGCGAGGCGAGCCACAGCGCGTCGCCGCCGTGCGCGCAGCCTAGGTCCCACGCCCGCCCGGGCGCGAGGCCGAGCCCGGGCAGCAGTTCGACGAGCCGTGCGCTGGGCTCGCGCCCCCAGCTTGGGTCTGCTGCCTGGAAGCGCGGCTCCCAGAAGTCCGCGCTGGCAGACGGGCCGGCAGTCACCGGAGACGCGCCGCTGATCGGGTCATGTGCGTCAGATCCCATGCCCCGCATGCTCGCTTCCCACGCGCCCAGCGCGCAAGCAATCATGCTGAAACGGCAAACCGGGGGTCCGCCGCCAGCCGGCTCGCATGCCCAGTAACCGGGCGCCGCCCGGCGAGTGATGGCGTCGGCCGTCATGAGTTCGCCCCCAGGCTTGAGTCTCCCGGCGCTGGCTATGCCTCGGCTGCGTGCCTGATCGCGTCGAGGACGATGTGCGCCACGTGCTCGTCGGTGAGGGTGTACTCGACCTCGCGGGCGTGCCGCCGGGCAGCCACGATGCGGGAGGAGCGCAGCACCCGCAGGTGCTGGGAAACCAGCGGCTGGCTCACCCCTAGCGCCGCCACCAGCTCGTGCACGGCGCGGCCGCGCGCCGCGAGCTCCCGTACGATGCCCAGCCGGACGGGAGAGGCAAGCGCCCGCAGCAGCTCGCTGGCGGCCTCAAGAGAGGGATCGGGCTGCCCTGGCATTGTCATGTGCGCAAGTTAGCATATATGCCGATTATGCCGTGGATTCCCGCCCGGCCGGGCGGAGGGCAGCCCCGCGGGCGGGCTAGCGCCCGCGGTCCCGCCGCTCTCCGTTCCCGGCGGGTTCCGCGCCCGTCATCCGGAACGGGTGCGTGGTTCCCGTCCCGGCCGCGCCGTTCGTGCCGTGCAGCGGTCAGTGCTCGTCCCAGTGGCCTGCGTGGGCGGCGTGCCGGTGACCGTCGTGCACGTAGTCGGTGTGATCCTGGTGCGGGACGGCGACGTGGCCGCAGTCGGCCGCGTGCTGGTGCTCGTGGCCCCCGTGCTCGGCGTGGTCGGCGGGCTCGCACTCGTCCGCGTGGTCTTCGTGCACGCGGTGAAGGTGGCCGTCGTGGGCGTAGTCGGTGTGGTCCTCGTGCGGGACGGCGACGTGCCCGCAGCCCTCGCCGTGGGCGTGAGCGTGGCCGGCGTGCTCGTGATGCATGGCGGAGTCGGTCATGACGCTGGTCCTTCCAGAGCGCGAATCATTGCTGCATCCACATATTAGGATATCGCTATGTATTAATGCAAGAGATTCGTCCCCAGCGTGGCGATGGCCGCTGCAGCCGCCACCGAGCAAGATCTCCGCGATCGGCCCCCGGCTGGCGGGCGCGCCGTGCCTGCGGGCCCCGGGCGGCGAGTCCGTGATGAACGCTCTCGTCCCCGCTGCCCGGGGCGGCCTTCCGGTGGGGTGGTTACTGGCCGGGCCGCGAGGAGTAGGGAAGCAGTGCCATCTCGCGTGCGGTCTTGATCGCGCGGGCCATGTCGCGCTGCTGGCGGGGGTGAGCCTGTTGACGTGCCTGCGGGCCGTGCGCCGGCAACGCGGGCTGACGCTCGCCGGCCGAATTCGATACCCGCGTCGCGCACTGTTCGGCAGCGCCGGACCCGAGGCAGCCGAGGCGCTGGTCCGGTTCGGTCCCCAGGGCGAGCGAGTCCACGTGCGCGCCCGTTCGCGCACCAGAACCGGCAGGCCGGGATGAGCCCCGGCCTCGCCGCAGCGCCCCGGGGCCGCACTTGAAGATGGCCGCCGCTCCGGTGAAGACGGGGCGGCGGGCCCGCACTGGCCGCCGCTGCGGCGGCCGCGGTTATCCGGCAGTCCCGCGCGACATCAGGAAGGCTGGGAGGCGGGCGCGGCGGCAGTGACATGGAAGTGGCCGATCTTGGCCTGGGCGCGGACGCTCGGGATACGGCGCAGAGCCCGCAGTGGGAGAGGCCAGGCGGCTGGGTAGTAGTCCATCAGGTGCCAGGTCTCTACGAGGTGCAGGCGGTGATGCCACGCGGCCAGCTCTGACAGGTCCCGCACGCCCCAGCGGAACTGGCTCTCAGCGCCGCAGACGTGGCTGAGCTGCCGGTAGCGCCCAGGAGGCCGGTGCGGGGGCCCGTAGTATCGACGAGCAGGTGGCTGCCCGGGCAGCGGTCGGCCAGGCCGGTGACCAGATCCCTGACGGCGTCCTCCTCGAGGTACATCGTCAGCCCCTCCAGCACGAACAGCCGCGGCCCGTCAATCGCGGCCACCTGGTCCCGCGACCGGCTGTCCAGCGCCGACTCGCCCAGGACGATGCGGTTCGGCGCCGGCGGCAGCAGTGCGGAGCGGAGCGCGGCAACCCCGGGAAGGTCGATGTCGATCCAGTCGGCATCGAGGTCCCGGAGGCGGACGCAGCGGGTGCACAGGCCCGCGCCGATGGTGACGAACGTCGGATGCCGGCTGGCCTCGGCAAACGAGCGCACGGCGGCGTCGAGGATCGCGGTCCGCACCGCGGCGGCGGCCACGACGGCCCCGAAGGACCAGTCTCCGCCCAAGCGCGACAAGCCGAGCCGCCCAAGCAGCACGCTGGGCGGGGAGGACCGGCCCCGGCGGGATACGTCAGCAACCTCGGACAGGTCGTAAAGGCCATCCACCTGGTCACCGGCCACCGCGGTGGGTGCCATGCCGCGCAAGAGGAGGCAGCCATGCCCGGAGGCCTGGAGGAACATGCCACGCCGCGCACACGTAGAGGCGGCATGCGGGGAGCCTGGATGGCCGGCTTCCACGCCTTCCCCGGCGGGCGCCTCGGGAGATCGCCCGCGTCGCCAAGCCCGGCGCGCGGCTGGCCGCGACTACATTCGGGCAGATCCCAGGGGCCGCCTGGCAGTGGTTAAGCGGCTGCCGGCTACCGCAATCGGCCTGGACTTCCGCTCGCTGACCTGGGGGAGCGGCTGAGATCTGCGGAGGTCGGTGACGACTGGTGGAGCATGCGCGGCGGGCGCGTTCGCCTGCCTTTCCGCCGTGAGCGCCCGGCAGGACCGCGCGGGCGCTCACCGGGCACGGGGCTAGTGATGGCGGATGGAGTTGTCCGCAGTGGCAGGGAGGGTCTGCCGCGCGGCTGTGCCGGTCAGGGCTGGCTCGGGTCGAGCGCGCGGAGGGTGCCGTTGCGGGTGGCGGCGACGAGCATGCCGCGGCCGTTCCAGGCGATGGCGGCGACGTCGTCTTCCAGGCCCCACCCGGCGGTGGTGATCCTCGGGCGTCCAGGCTTCCCGGCGGTTGCGTTCCACAGCGCGATGGTTCCCTCAGCGCCTGCGGTGGCAAGGATCGTGCCGCTGCCAGGCCGCCAGGCCAGCGCAGTGAGCACGTCGTGGGCGCAGAGAATCTGCGGTGCCCTGCCCTGCGGCCCGCTGCCTGTGAAGTCCCACACGGTGACCCGGGAGGAGCCGCCAGCGGCTAGCCACCGGCCGGTGTCATCGAACGCCAGCTGGGCCGCCTTGCCGAGGCGGGCGGGGAGGGTGATCTCGGCGACGTCGCCAGTGCGCCTCACGTGGATGGGGGTGTCCTGGCCGCTGGCGCAGATCCAGTGGCCGCTGGGCGAGACCGCGATCGTGGGGCAGCCACTGGGAAGGGCAAGGCTGGCGGCGGGGATAGCCTGGTGGCGCGCGTGGCAGCG
>Ga0335081_10006398_pt1 | contig 18750 bp, 16 predicted proteins | sample Lox_Sample_35_FD_206713 | JGI IMG/M metagenome (GOLD analysis project Ga0335081, IMG submission 206713) | Soil microbial communities from Loxahatchee National Wildlife Refuge, Florida, United States - Lox_Sample_3.5 | ecosystem: Environmental > Terrestrial > Soil > Wetlands | place: USA...
CGCTATGGTCGGGCCTCCCTGCTGGTCCAGCAGGATCTCTTTCGCGCTCCGGTAGAACTCGCCCATCGCCTGGGTTGCTCCGCCGGGCAACGTTACGTTGTGCCGGTTCAGGACCTGTAGAACCGCATTCCCCTCCGGAGTTCCATCAAACGCGCCAAAGACGCTGTCCAACATGCGGAGCGCGGTTGAAAATCCGTGAAAATCACTGACGCGATTATCGGGACTCACGGAAGAACCGTTTACCGTGGGCGGATAAATTGTGTTCAGAAAGTCGTCACTCAGCCAGCGCGAGTCAACGGGCGTTCCAGCCAGCGGCGCCGAACCTTGCCCACCCGCACGCAATAGCTGCGGCAAACTCGCGAGCAGTCCGGTCCGATCAAACTGAGGAGGCTGCTTGGGCTGGGTGTCGCTCACGTCACTGCTTGCGGTTGGAATGACTGCGTAAGCCACGGTCTCATTCAAGCTTGCGCACGTAGCCGGAGGAACCAGGAACGCGGGCGTGGTGCTTTCCGCGTTTGCCTGGGCCAGCGCCAGCGCGGCCAGTTGGCGGTCCAATTCCGCCTGACCAGAGTAGAGCTGCCGCCGTTTCGTTGGGTCGGGATCCTGCTTCTCCTGATCGGGTCGTAAGCGCACCCAACTGCACCTGCCGTCCGGCGAACGCATCCACGCCGACAAGACACTCGGATCGTCAATCGCGCCGCTGCCATTGACTCCGGGTCCACGAAACACGCGCCGAATAACCAAGCCAGCCGACTGCACCCGCAGCGGATCGATCCGTGGGAAGCCCAGCGTATTGCAATTCAGCTTCGCCACTGCCAAATGCAGAATGCGCTGCACCGGCTGCAGCAAAGGCTGCGCGGCCGGATTAACCACCGTCGTATGCGATGTCGGCGGCTGGCCCGGCGACGCGAGATCCTGCAAGAATCGCGCGGGGAAATCGTCGTCATGCATCTGCAGAAGCACAGGTCTCTTCGACTCGGTTCCGCCCATGTCCACGCCACGCACCAGGATGTCGTGCTTTACCATACGTTGCCCGCTCCCGGTGTATAAGTTGTCGCGATAACCGTCGTCGCCTGCAACGTCTGGCACTGGACCATCCCGCTGAACGTTGAGGTCGCCGCATTCACCGTCACCGACGGTGCCGTCACACTCATGCTGCTCGCTGCCGTGATCTGAACTTGGCCACTCGGCGCATTGATCGTGACCCCAGTGGAATCGATCTTGATGGAAGTCTGCGACGCGTTGCTGAACTCAATCGAACCACCGCCTGAGTCAGTCATCTTTCCTGACAACTGGCCCGGCGTCGTCAATTGAATCGTAGGCCCGCTGTTGTCCTCGATGATGGCAATCTTCGTGCCGGCCTTGCCGGTAATCGTCCACCGATCGACGCTGTCTCCCGATCCACCGAATGAATCCGGGGCCGAATCGCGTCCGTTCCACAAGCCTCCCAGCACCACCGGAAAGCGCGGATCACCGGACAGGTAGGCCACCAGCACCTCATCGCCAACGTCGGGCATGAAAAATGCTCCACGATTGCTACCCGCAAACGGAACTGCTACCCGCGCCCAAACCACGGCATCCTGGTCCGTAACTCCATCGACGTTGTACACGCGCACCTGGACGCGGTTCTTGTTGTCCGGGTCCTTGACGCTTACCACATGCGCCAAAAACGCCGCTAGCCCAATCATCGCCGGTGCGAATTCATGCAGAAGAAGGCTCACGACGTCGCACCTCCCAGGTATGCGCACTCGGCGCAAAAGCGTGTTTCGTAACCCTTCTCGGTATCAAAGTGATGCACGGTCGCGGTGGTGTAATAAGTATTGGAAAATCGTGCACCCAGATTATTCAGCGTCAAATACGTACCCACCCGCAGATTGGGATTTCCCTCCGATACTCCATGTGCCACAACGAAGCTGCGCATCCGCTGCGCGAACTCGGCATCCACCAGAGCTTGCGCATCCTGGGAATTCAGGTTTGCGAATTGGCCAAGATGCTGCGACCTCGTGGTCAATGCCTGCTGCAGCCAGTCTTTACCGTTCTTGCCCGAACCGGGGCCGAAGGTCGTCGTCTGGCTGGTTACCGAAATTGCGCTTCCCTGGCTGTAGTCCCAACCGGTTGCCGTGACCTGTGTCACCTGCTGTGACAAGTCGGCAATCACGCGTACTTCTTTCAACTGGCTGTTCAGGTTAATTTCGACGGCGTTTCGCTGTGCCTGGCTGCGCGGAGAAGCATGCAACTCCGTTCCGACCACCTGCACGTCCGCGTCATAGCGCGCCAGCACACGACGAAGAAAATGCAAATCGCTTTCATTGAATTGTTGTTGTGTGTCTACATTTGTATCCAGCCCGCTGAGCACCGGCGTAAGCGCGAGGTTTTGCGCCACCTTCTGCGCGATCTGCGTCAGGGTCGCCGAATCCCAATTTTTGGTCTGGCGATGCATGCGCGCTCCCTGCAACGCATCTTCGGCAAGAACTATGAGCTCTGGTGGAGCGCCGTTGGGAAAGCGCGCTTCAAGGGCGGTGATCTTGCCGCGGAAGATTTCTGTCGGCGAACTTACTTCTCCCGCATACACCAGCACCGCGGCGCCCAGTTTCAGGACCTTTCCATCTTCAAACACCATGTCCGCCAGGTTCGACGCGAATGTCCCGAAATTGCTGAAGCGCATCTCCAGCGACGACATACCGCCTTCCTGCTCCCGCATTTCCATGCTGAGCAACTGTGCGGTCACACGATCGTTGGCCTGCCCGTCGATCTGTATCGTCGGAATCGCGCTATAAACCGCGTTTTGCGTAAGAGGCTGTTCCGGCATAAATCAGTCTGCCCTTAATCGAAGCTTGCGTTCGTGCAGGATCTCCAGCGCCGTGCGCAGGTCCACACTCTTCTTCCCTTTGTTATCCGAGTCCGAGGCTGGCGCGGCTTGCGCCTGCTCCTGAACTTCGACGTGCATCTCATTAATCGTTACCGCCATGCTGGCTCCTCGTTAATCGTCGCGGCTGAACGTCAAGCGATCTCTGAAGCTGAAGTTCGCGCCAACATCCGTGGACAATCCCGCTGAACCAGTGGTGTTGGCGGCGCCGCCGAGACTGAAACAGGCTCCCGGGTACGTGGAAACATCACTGCCCACTGTCGCCGGCACCATCTGCAAAGGATTCAGGTTGGCGATGCTGCTAGCCGGGGCTCGTCCAACTTGCAAACCGGCAAAAGCTCCTGCGGTTGCGGGAACGCCCGCTGAGGCGCCGCCCCCGAACACCGCCCCAAGCCCGCTGGTCTGTGCGCTGACGGAAACTCCCCCCGAAACACCAACGCCGATTCCGGCTGAAACTCCACCGGAAATTCCGATGCCCGCGCCGCCCGAAATGCCCAGCCCGATCCCTGCGCCTCCCGAAGCTGGTGGAGCGGTTGCAAATGCCGCCGGCGGATTCAGCTGCACACCCGCGTTCACCTGCATCGTGGCTCCGCCGGTGAAGCGCATGCTTTCAAGCCCGTTGTCAGCCGCCAGTTGCCGGGCAGCGTTCGGATCTCCACCACGGTTCGCAAGCGATTGCGCGCTGTCACCGCTGGAACTAGGCACCAGACTGCCGCTGGTCGAGGTGCCTGACAGCGAGTTTGAATCGTCAAAGACGAAGTCCTGCCGCGACAGTCCAATGCTGACCAGGGCCCGCAATGCGACGCCGTCCGCAGAGAAGAAGTCAATCGTCTCCTTGAACGAATCCATGACTCCTTGAAATTGATATGTACCCCACTGAAACAGGAGCACGGGCGGCGCTTTGGCCGGGGCGCTCTTCGCGTTCGAACCACCATTTTTCTCGGCAGCGGCTGCCGCGGCCGCGTTGCTAGCGGCCACCTTCCCACTGGCCTGCATAAAATTTGCAACCTGATTGGTAATCAGGCGCACATCCGTACCGGTGTCGGTAGTATCGAACTGAAGATCCATGGTCAGCTTGGCGGAGAACTGGGCCACGTATTGCACTTTGTTGGGTCCAGAAGATTGTTGGGCGACGGAATTTTCGACCGAATAAACGAGTGACGCGGGATTGAAATGTACAGTTACCGCGCTGCCGTTCGGCGGGGGATCCTTCGGCAAGGGCGTCAGAGTGGCCTTTGCCAGTTTTTGCTGCCCAGGCGCCCCACTCGCGAGATTTGTCGGTGCTGAAGACATGGTCTATAAGCGTTATGCTCCCGGTGATTTGCTCCAGAGCCCTTCGTGCGCAAGGTGCAATTCCTCAATCCCGATCTCATAATTACGCGCGTTCAGGTCAGCAAACTTGTACTTAATGGGCAGGGCCCGATCCAGTTGCCAGGCCACAACTGGGCTTCGGTCAATGTCTAACAGAGTGATCACCACCTGCATTCTGGGAGCGAACGTTCCCGTCGCGACGGTGTTGAATATCTGGTAGAGATTCCGATTGCGGCTGATTCCGCGTTTCAGCACCACGGTGGCAAACGTCGTCGCCCCCGCACGTTGCGCCGTCCCGTAGTTTCGCCCGCCCTCTTTGATCGCCTTTGCTTCCATAGTCGCCTCCAGCCCGGTACACTCCGCGAAGGCGCCGGAACACACCGGAATCGGCGAATGATTGGCGCCATCCGCTAGTGAATCGCTGAAGAAGTCGACCTGAAAGCGAAACACGTGTAGCGGTGTGAGAATTCCGGCAGCCATCAGCTCACCCCCGCCGCAATGGCCGAGATTTCCTGCACACTGGTAGCGCTGGCTTCCATCGCCAGCGTGACGCGGATGGTCTCAATCGTTGACGCTGCAGTGAAGGTCACCTCCGCCAGCAGCCGGCCATTGTCGAGGTCATTCTGGGTCATCGTTGTCCGGTCGCAGCGCACGCTGAAAGCATCCCGGGCCGTGGCGCCATCGAGTGCATTCAGGTTCCACAACCGAGTCATCAAAGTTTGCAGCAGACTCTGTACCTGCGCCCACTGCCTCGGCCCATTGTTCTCAAAGATCGCCGCCTCGCCCATGTGACGTGCTGCGCGTCGTATGACGGACACCAGACGATTCACTGCCGCAGTACGATAAGACTCTCCCGGGTACGCCGTGACATCGGATAGCAATCGCAGGCCATCAGGCGTAAATCCGAACAGGCTGATTCGCTCGATCAGCGGCTTGGGTGTAGCGTTGTCCCACGCCAACGGCACTGCTGAGCTTTTTGTTTCATTAGCAGGAAGTTGCGGCCAGACGTCATAAATTTCGGCCGGTTGGACTTTGGTTGCGCTTGTGAACGTACCGCGGGTGAGCGCATTGCGGGCCAGCAGACCCGCGAGTGCTCCGTCCGGCGGCTCCAGTGACTCAAGAAGCACGTTCGAACCTGTAGTCTTGAGCCACGGATACGCAAGCTGCAAGAACGCGCTCGAGATATTGCCGGGCGCTACCGCATCTCCCGGAAGCACTATCTCGGGCATCTGTGCCCTGATGACATCATGGACGTCTTGTGCAAGTTCCGCGCCGGAAGGATTCTCCGCGGCCGTCGCCACATCAAAGTCCTGCGGCAACGGCAAAGCCGCAACCAGCTGAACTTCACGAAACTCCGGTTGCTGCATCTGGCTGTCACTCACCAGATAGTTCAAAATGGACGCCACCGTCGATGCCCATGCTCCGTAGTCGCTCAATGAGAGCCGGGGCGCAGCCGGAGGATAGATCAGCGCTTCCTTCGGCGTGCGGTCAGCTTCCGAGCATTCGACAAACTGTTCCGGTCCAGAAGGAATAGAAGGAATCTGCCCCACGGCACCCTGCGGCTTCGAAGCGTGCAGTACCGGCAAATCGGGCACAACCAGGAACGAGACATCCTGCAGCGCGTTCAGGTTGGCAATACCCGTCCAACTCGGGGCCTGATTGTCCACCGACAGAGTGCTGGGAAGCAGTGCATCGCGCTTGATCTCCCGCGGCGTCCTCTGATCAGCGGCATCCTTCGTCGGAGCGGTGTCATCACTCGGTATGACCGGATCGCCAACCCGCACTACGTAGCAACGCCTGCCTCCCTGCGCAAAAAAGCTGCGCACTGCGGCCGCGAGATAGTCGGTTCCGCGACTCTTAGCTGATCCGCCAGGATCGAAAATTGCGGTAAACGCCGCGTAAGTTTCCAGCAGCACGGGAACATTGGTGATCTGTGTGATCTGATCGCCGCCGTATCCCAAAGCCGACAGCCATCCCTGCAGGGCAATTGGCAGGGTCGGTTTCGGATCCAACAACCGTACCAATCCCACAAAGCAGACGACGTCAGCACGACCCAGGTCGAACTGCGGCGCGGAAGGCTGATGGTCAAAGATCACGCGGCTCATGGCAATTTCCTCAGAAGGCTTCCGTCCTACGCCAGTGACACAATCTCGAAACCTTCCGGAGCAAGCACGAGTTCTTCAATCGCCAAGTCTCCTGTGCCCTTGCCGCTTAGCGTCGGCCCCGTATATCCCTTTGGAGTGACGCTGAATAGCTTGTAAACCTGCACCGGATTGTTGGCTTCGTCGCGCAGCGTAATGGTCACGTCTCGCTGCGCCGCGGAACCCGTGTTCCGGGCCTCGGTAATCCAGGCCCACAAGTCAGACGAGTCCACCAGCCCCCGCTTCAACGTGACATCGCCCACGGTGTGCACACCCGCATACTTGTGAACGTGAGGGGTCTTGTCATTCCCATCGCGATACTCCGCGATATGCAACTCGGTCTTGAGGCCGCCGACATCGGAGAAACCACCCAGCGGTTTTTCCGGGTCCCGAGGACCTTTCAAGTCGACGAGGTAGTTATATGACGGGTAAGGAGCAGTACGATCAGGCATTGAATTCTTCCTCCTTTAGCAATCTCTAGCTGCGGGCATTCGCTGTCATCTGCCCGATGCGGAAAATCACGAACTCTGCCGGCTTCAGCAGCGCGACGCCGATGAGACAGATCATGCGGCCGTTGTCCAGGTCGTTTTGTGTCATGGTGGTGCGGTCGCAGCGCACGAAATAGGCTTCCGCCGGCGTCGTGCCCAGCAGATTGCCTTCCGCAAACTCGTTGTTCAGGAATGAGTCGATGGAATCCGTCACTCTCGCCCACAGCGACGGCCCATTGTTCTCAAACACCGCCCACTGCGTACCGTTGTCGATGGAGTGCTCCAGGTAAATCAGGTACCGGCGGACATTTACGTACATCATCTCCGAGTCGGAGCTCACCGTGCGCGCTCCCCACACCCGATAGCCACGGTCTGGGAAGAAACGCAGGCAGTTGATACCCAGCGGATTCAGCACTTTCTGTTCAGCGAAAGTGATGTGCCGTTCCAGGTCCACTGCGCCCAGAACCACTTCGTTCGCCGGCGCCTTGGCGACGCTGTTCTGCGTGTCATTACGTGCATAGATTCCGGCCATAAAACCAGTCGGAGGCACCAGAACCTCTGCCGGAACCGAACTGCCTCCTCCCGCCAGAGGATTCGGAGTTTGGACCCAAGGTACGTAAAGCGCCGCATAGCTGGAGTCGATCTGCGCGCGGACGGTTTCGTAATCAGAATCGAGTAGGTTGGGTCCGGCCTCGAGGATCGCAATCCGGTAAGCGCGCTGCTGGGACACATGCGTGATCAGGCTGTTGGTGATCGCCTGCGCGTTGGTGGCGTCCCCGTAAATTGATCCTCCCGGAGCCCCCACAATCGCAATATCCTCCAGCGCCTGGCAGAATCCCAGAGCGTTGTCATAGTCGTTAGAGGTCGGTTCCGCCCCATCATCGCCGTCGGTTCCGCCCCCCAAGGCTCCCAGCGTGAACGAGGCCGCCGGGTGCCACGGCCCCAAGTTCTTCCACGTGACCCCGCTGTCGGTCTTGGTTTGGCCAGCCGTCAGGCTCCAGACCGGCTGGGTCGTGCCTGAAGTTCCGCCCGTGGCCACCGCGGTGACGCTCTCGATGTTGCCGTTAGGATCCAGAATGATCTGCCCAACGGTGTAGGCGTTGCTCGGCTTCCACGCACTGAGCGTGATGGAGGGATCAACCCAGGTCGGGAAGAGTACCCCAAACAAGTCATCGCCAGTATTAAGTCCACTGCCGATCTCGACGTAAATCTGATTCTGCAGCGCATCGATATGCCGCGGCGGATTGGCGTTCAGTACGTCACCCAGATATGTCGGGTGCTCGGGATCAAGTCCGAGATTGTCAAAAACCATTTCTTGTCCGGCGGCACCCGGCGCGGTTACCCGCACGGTGAGCAGATACAGGTTCGAAGGCAACGGAGTCGGCAACGGCACGGGTGTTGCGTCATTCGACATGAAGGTTCCGCTGGCGCCGTTCATGTACAGGGTGGGCGCCGTGCCGTTAGCTTTAGGTCTGCCAAGCAATGACCCGGGTGGCAGGCTCGCTACGTTTTGCGTCTTAGTGGCATTCAGCGAAATGATCACGGTTTGCCCATTCAAGAACGCTCCCGGGAAGCGCCCGGCGATCGCCACATCGCTAGCGCCCGATGCGCCCGAGTTCGCAACTCCGGGATCGGTAGTCGCTCCGCCTGTGCCCTGTTTGTTGGCAAAGACTCGCGACACGTAGAGCATCGAACCGCCGTTGTCGAAGAAGGCTTTAACCGCCATTGCCATGTAGTTGCGGTTCTTGGCATCGACGGTATTGCTCAAATCAAGATCGCCGTAGCCCCCATAGATGTTCTGAAAATCGCCAAAGCTGGTGAGCAACTCCGGCACTCCAGCCAAAGTCGCATCTGCCGGAACCTCACCCGACGCGGGAAACCCTCCATAAGGCATGCCGCCGACCGGCCCGGTCAAGGTCGGACCGACAAAGGCTGTAGTGGTGGTCCCCACTCCCTCAATGGAAGGGGCGCGAAAACTGACTTCCTCGACGTATACCCCTGGCGCTAGATATTCGGCCACGACTCCTCCTTCTTAAACAGAAATGTTGAAATTCATTACCAATTCCTGACCTGACGTAAGTTGCACCGACTGGCTATCGTTCTTGAGCGCCGGGTTGGAAGTGTTATTCAAGATGTCGTCCGGATTCGGCACCCAGTCATCCGCTTCATCCAGCACACTCGGATCAAAGAAAGCCTTCACCGTCACTGCCACGGTCGAGACAGTCACCGGGCCCGTACCGCTGCTGCTGGGTTGCGCGGTCAGACCGCGCACAGCCAGCAGTGCCTCGCCATTCTTGTAAGCTTGTCCACTCGCCAGCACCTGGTTGTCGCTGTCACGAGTGATTTGCAGAGCTGCCCAGGGCAAGCTTTTCGGCGGAGTCGTTCCTGCCTGCACGACCGAAGCGTGAATGACTGCCCAGTTCGGCCCGATGGGCGCGGACGGCGCCGGATACAGCTTCACTGGTTGCGGGTCAAATACCGTGTTCACATCCCGCAACGCAGCCAGCGCTGCCGGGTTCGTCGACGATCCAGACAGCGCCGGGGGAATCGCCGGAAGGTCCTGGGGGGCCCGCACCTTGGCCCTGCGCGGCAAATACCTCCCGCTCGGGTCCGTCAAGGTTATTTCGAACTTCACGATCTCGTCCCCAGTCGGCCAATCGGTCGGTGAGAACTCCTGCGTCACTTTCGAAAAGTTAGGCCCATCGAAGATCACATACACTCCACTCCGATTCGCTTTCACGACCCACGGCTGCGAAATCACGGTGCTCTGCTGCATCGTCACGGGAATCGCATCGATCAGCGCACTTCCGGTGATCGCGTCCACGCACTGGAATGCTCCCAGGATTCTGCGGTCGACGGATTCCTTCATGAATCACCTCTGTCTTGATAGGTGAACCGCGTCGCCACCACCGGCATGCCCGGCGTGACTTGCTGGTCGATCCTCACCACCCGCGCCAGGTAGGAAATCGTGAGCCGATACCTCGGGCCAAGCGCATCCCAGATGCGAAGAATGTCTTCCAAGCTCATGTCTACTGGTACCAGCTGCACGGCTTCCGTGCCGTCCCAACCCGGTGTAGCCGAGGAAAGCGACAGAATCGAGCTGTCCAAAATCGGCTTTGACCTCAGTTGCTGCATGGTCCAGACCAGGATTTTGTGCTCCGCCTCCGCGCCTTCCGCCGCCGCATCCCAATAGGTGATCAGATAATGCAAATCCAGAAACAAGACCGGCTGCTCTCCCGGAGAATCGTGCAGGCGGGTCATGGCGCGAAAATTGTCATTTAACGTGATGCGATGCAGGTACAGCGACACGGTCTTGTCCAGCTTGGCTGTGTCCTCGTTGGCGATCTCTGCGCTTGAAACCAGTTTGAAAGTAACGGGTGTCACCAGATTGGTGTCGGTGGTCGCCTGCGCATCGTGGTTGTTCTGCAGGTACTTTGCGATCGCATCCCCCACCGCAAACACCGCCTGGTAATCAGCCACTCCTTCGTCCTCCGGCTCCGCCAGCGTCCATCACTGATGAAACCCGTTCTTCGCCTTCGCCAGGAATCCTTTTGCATCCTCGAGTTTCTGTGGATTCAGCTTGAAGATTCTTTCCGTGCCCATACCGACTTCAACCAAATAGCCTTGGGCAATCAACCAATTCACTGCCGACTCGGTGCCTTCGACGCTGCGTCGCACCACTTCCTCCATGAGCCGCCAGCGCGCAATGCCGGTCAGACTGTCGGCTGCTTCGGGATTGCGCAGGAAATAGTTGAGTATCTCCTTCGCAATCTCGGCATCCGATCCTTGAGTCTTCGCAGACAAACCGCTGGGCCGTTTCCCGCCAAGGTCTTGGCAGCTTTTCTTCCAATCGCGGCCTCCTGCTAAATGCTGCAGATCAGATACTTGGCCGTACCGTCCACATGGAGCCGCAAGCGTACCGGGACAAATTCGTCCCGCGCAGGAGGTAGTTCATGAAGGTCCCAACGAGAAAACGACTGTAAAGAGGAGAAAATCGAGGTGGGTTAGAATTGGCCCGGCGCAGGCGGGGTTTCCACCACCACTCAAGCTGCGCCGCGAATGCCGTATTTCTTCGCCAGGCGCCCGAAGGCTCGCCGGTCCTGGCCGGCTTCTAGCGCGGCACGGGTGACGTTGCCCGCATGCTTCACCAGCATATGTTGCACGTAATCCTGTTCGAACCGCTGGATCGCTCGTTGCTTTGCGCTGCGGAATTCCTCGCTCGCGCTTTCGTTGGGGCCAGACGCGAATTTTACATCGATTGCCGCTGATGCAATCTGCGTCCCTGGCGAACCCAACACCGCACGCTGGATAGTGTTATAGAGTTCGCGCACATTGCCCGGCCATTCGTAGCATTCCAACTTGCGCAAAGCCGCCGTTGACAACGACTTCCTGGCCAAATTCGCAGACCGGCAAATCTCCTGCACGAAATGCCTGGCCAGCAGCGCGATGTCTTGACGCCGCTCACGCAGAGCGGGCAACTGAATACGCAGCACGTTTACACGGAAGTAAAGATCACTGCGGAAGTGTCTGCTGGAAACGCGTTCTTCCAGATTGCAATTAGTGGCCGCCACGACGCGCACATTGGTTTCTTTGAACTGTTCTGACCCTAGAGGCCGGTAAGTGTGCTCTTGCAGCAAGCGCAACAGCTTTCCTTGCGCCGCGGGAGAAAGTCCGTCGATCTCGTCCATGAAAAGCGTCCCGTGGTTCGCGAGGGCAGCCAACCCTTTCTGCTCGCTTCGCGCATCCGTAAACGCGCCTCGTGCGTGCCCGAAAAATTCATTCTCAAACAGGTGGTCCGGCAGCGCGCCGCAATCGACCGGAATGAATGGTCCGCTGTGCCGGCAGCTCAATAAGTGTATGACCCGCGCACACAATTCCTTCCCTGTTCCGGTTTCACCCGTGATGAGTACCGGCGCATCGTTGGCCCCGAAACGCGCCACCTGCGCCAGTACATGAATGAACGCCGGATCCTGCCCCACCATTTGCCGCAATCCGACCTCCGCCGCGAGTGATGCCTGGATGCCTTCCAACGACGAGGATTTCGGACCGAGCAATCGCATTACTCGCTTGCGCAATTCTTCGGTTCGGAAGGGCAGGAGCAGAAAATCGTCTACTGCATCCGCCGCGAACTGCAGCAGATCGGAATCCGCCTCGGCGAGAATGGCCAAGGTAGGCATGGCAATTGGATGCGCCCGCAGCCAGCGAAACAGTTCCACCGCCTGCTGTGTGCCCGGTACAGCATTGGCCACCAGTAATCCTTCGCGACACGAAGCGAGTTGTTCCGGGCTGAACGTGTCCCAACAGGCGCGGCGCGAAACCGTCCACTCCGGGCACAAGATTGCCGTCTCCCAATCGACGGCAAGCGACGCGCCCGCTGTCTCGACGATAAATATGCCCGGGTGCATAAGTAAATCGTGCTGCCAGGATCGGCTCCGTTACTTGCCGCAGGAAGGATCACAGAAGGAACGTTAAGCCTAGCCGACAAGTCGAGGTCAGCCTCAGCAGAATCCCGACGCTCCCACCCCTGCGAAAGACAAGGTCACGGATTCTCACCCATCGCGGTGAGCACGAATACACTTTGGACGCTTACTTCTCTGAAATGACATCCGCTCGGAATTCTGGTCGCGAATGCTCGGCGATTCCGCCCCGGAATCGCCAGATCAGACTTTTACATCAACTTACATCAATTGCGGATGTACTATTTCATGACACCCGCCGAACCAGCCTATGCCAGCCCAAGAACCAGCACTTCTGCGTTGTAAGTAGGAAGAAATACTCTTCCATTCCACACCACCGGACGGTTGAACTTGTTGTGGGAGAATTGCCAGTTCCACGGCTGACTGTCCCACAGCGGCTTGATCCATCCGCTGCCATCGGAGAACCGCCCGAAATCCGAGGCATCGTACGCCAGAAAACGTCCTGCACTGATGAACATGTTGGCGTCGCTGTACGGCACAGAAGCCCAGACGATCCCGCCTGTGTTTCCGTTGGCCGAAAGCGAAATCATTCCCCCCGGCATGCCACCGGGTGGAACCGGCGATTCGGGTGATGCCACCTCCGCACTGCACCCCAGATAATTCGATATGCCGCTGCCATTCAGCCCCCAGGCCCGAAGATTGCCGTTCTCGCCCCAGCAAAAGTGCATCAATCCATGCGCAGCGCTCTCCCACATCACCGGCGTGCCGTGCAGATGATGCGTCCGTTGTGCTTCAAGCACATTCAGATTGGCGATTGTCTGCGGCGCCGGACTCAGCTGCGGTCCGGGATAGTAGGTGTAGAAAATCGGCGAGGTTCTTAGCCGCGCATAATTTCTAGCGGTGCTGGCCGGCGCCAGGTCCGCCGGTTGCGTCTTCCCCAGATTCGGAAGGTTTGCGGTGTAAAGAATTCCATCCTTGCCAGATGCCAGGACTGCGTTGGCTGCTGCGGCCAGCACCGGCCCGCCCGATCCAAAATCCTGGTCGCCCCACGCTCCTCCCATATTCATAGGATGGACACCCTTCGCCGCCAGCCGAGCCACTTTGCGCACGTTCGAGGGCCGGGGCACGTCCTCTTCTCCCTCTGGATTTCCTCCCGTGCGCCCGTCGTCCGTCCAGGGAGTCCACCAGTCGACAGGGGTAATGGACGCTGCCGTCTGAGCACCCGGCGCACTGTACCGAAGCTTGACGATGCTTTCGCCGAAGTCGGTCACCGCATCGAACTCTCCGTTTCCGGTAATCACATAGATGTTGCCCTCCGCATCAGCCGCCGGCCCACTACCTGAGTGCCATATGCCGCCCCCACTGCCGCGGCAAGTTGCCGTCCAACTCGCGGTCACCTTAAAAGAGTGCGTGTCCACGGCGATCAGCCAGCCTCGTGCCGTCGCCGAGCTCTCGGCAATCGTGCCGAAACCAATAAACACCGTGCCGTTCACCAGCAGCAATGCAGCTCGCTGTTTCCGGTGCATGGAACGAAAACGCTGCACCCCTAGTCCGTGCCCCGGATTGTAAGTAGTTCCTTCCAGGTTCAGCGGCGGATGAGCGTTGCCGCCATCCTGCAAACGAATTGCGTGCAAAAAGTGCTGCGCGTTATCGACCGATCCATCCGAACTGATCCACGAGCACGCATACAAGATCCCCGCTTGTTGATCGATCACCGGTGTAGACAGAATTCCCCAGTGATCATTGATCAGATAACCGTCAATATTGCGCGTGCCTTTGATCGGCGTTCCCAGTTGCACCATCCACAGCCGATTTCCGGTGTTAGCGTCGAACGCAAAAATCTGGTTCGCCATGGTGGCCACGTAAACCACGTCATGAAGGCTCCCATCGCTCATGCGTACCTGCGGGACAATCAACGGCTGCGCCTCGCAGCCGCGCGCGTCGCCCGGCAACTCCAGGGAAAACAATTTCTTGATCCCCCGCGTGCGGACTGCGTCCGGCGTCAATACAGATTCTTCGAGATTCGCGCCTGTGCGCGCATTGTCGTAAGAGCGAGTGATGACTGCACTGTTCATGACTGTAGCCCCGGCGTCCCCGTATACGTTACTTGCACTCTGTACGGCGCCCCTCCCGGAGGCAGCCCGTGTCCTACCACGCGCAAGGTAAACCATCCGGAATGATTCGCAATTGTCTTAGTACTTGAATTTGCAGTGTGGGGAGTTGAATGGCCGCCCGCCAACACCTTACCTTGGGAATCGAGTACGTCCAGGGCGATTCCCGCACCGGCACTCCAGCCAGAGGTATTTGGGATCAGTTCCGCATTAATCTCAGTTCCCGCTTGGCACCAGATCCGCCCCACCTGCACAGCATGATTGTCCTGTGCGGGGGGTGTGTCGAGATCTTCTGCCCCGAAGAAAATCTGCGTCGTCTGCTTTCGATTCAATGCGAAACCCTGGCCATAGCCAGTCCGCGAAAAACAGAGGTAGCTTTGCCCATTGTTGTTCTTGGGAACGGTGAACGTGGCTCGTCCTTGCCCGTCCGTCCAGATGTCGCCGTGCTTTCCCGTGTATTCGTGCAGTTGCACATTCGGCCCGAAGCTGGTCTGCACCGTGCGCGCATAGCTGTTGTATCCATCGTTATTCAAGGCGACCAGCAGCCCCGGATGACCTTGCCGCTCGAACACGTAAACCTGCGGATCATTCCCCCACCGTGTCAGCGTCGTCCCAAATGCCAGGTTTTCGTGAATCCAGATCAGGTTGTCGATCAGCGGCTTCAATCCATAACAACCGGGATCCGTGCTGTAGTCCTTGTAATAGACCGACGGATATCCCTCTGCCGTCAGGATCAACGCGTAGCCGAGAATCTTGTTCCAGATCACATTCTCGCCGTAGGAAAGATCTGTGTCCGGGTTGTCAACAAAGGTGACGGCACTCGTGGGATCAATCGCAATATAGCCCGCGCCCTGCAAAGCCCCCATTCCCCACCGTGAACTGTTGTTGCACATCGCCTGGATCGCCCAATGCAGGGTGAAGTCGAACACGTTGCATCGCCCGCCCATGCCGCTGTTCCGCACCCACCAGTGCAGGGCCGAAGGATTGCCATCGAAATATTCCCCGACCGCGAATCGCCCGTTCATGGATTCGCTATCAAGCACCTGTCGGACGGCACCGACGTTCATGCCCTTCACGTCGTCGATCCGGTATCCCTGCAGGTCGAGCGTGCGCGTTAGCCAGTCCGTTGCATCGATTGCGCCGTTCAGCATGTAGCCTTTGGGGGTCGAGTTCACGTACGAAACCATGTCGCCAAAGGCAAAGTTACCCTGCGAATCCGCCACCGGATCGACCGGAACCCGCGGCGGCGCACCGACAAAACATGAAGGATGCTTGGGGAAACGGCCGTTCGCCGTCTTTCCATCGGCGCCCACATACTTGTATGTCCCGTTATTTCCGCCGTAGTACTGGTGCATGACCACGTCCGCGTACACATCGAGCCCGCAGGCGTGCATGATTGCAATCATTCGCCGCAACCGCTCGTGGTCTCCGAAACGCGTGGGGATATTGAAGTACTGGTTTTTCGATCCGATATCGTAATTGTCAAACAGGCCGTAACCGTCGGCATCCGACGCCGCACCTGACGCCGTCTTGCATACCGGAGGAAGCAGCACAGCGCTGAAGCCGGAGCGGCGGAACTCGGGCGCCTGGCTGGCCAGGTGGTCCCACCACCACGGCGCCTGCGGCGTGTCCTTATCGATGGGCGCAGGCATGACGATCTTCTGACCGTTCGGGCCCATCATTCGATAATGCGCATGCAGCAGGACTCCCATTAGTCCTCCGCTTCACAGAGAACGAGGCCACGCCGGACGCTTGCAGCTAAAGTCATCCCAAGCATCGCCGCAACTGTAGTGGTTAATGCCACGGCTGGGATCACGTTCGCCGAAGCGCAGCCAAACAGATTGTCGACGCTCAGTACCACTGGCAGCGCATAGACAAGGCGGGGTTTTGAACGGACAGAGTGAACAAATAGAAACACACCGAGAAGGTAGACAACAAACGTAACCATCTCAGGCGTGCGCAAAGACCAAAAGGATGCAAGCATACTCGCGGCCGCATCACAGGCTCCGAACATCAGCGCCAATGCGAAACGCTTCCGCCAGGTGTGGGCCTGCCAACCAATCGCGCAGCAGGCTATAAACGCATCGAGGCTGTAGAAGATGGCCCAAGCCAGCCCGAGTGTCATGGATCTCTCCAGAATCTACAGTCAGCAGGCGTCAGTCAGCCTTACAGCTGGGGGCTTTGTAATAGTGATGTGAAGTGGCGAGTAAATCAGTCCAGCGATCTATCAGCTGGCGAGAACCGCTGACCGTTAGTTTCGGAAGTTATCAGGCAGCCACAAACAAAGCAAGCACTTTTCTTTCCTGTTACGAAAAACGAACACCAACTTCCGCAATTGCATTCACACCCACAAATCCTGCACCAAACACCGCCTTCTTGGTGCGGCTTATAATGGCCTTCTACCATTCCCATGAGCTCACCCCGAACGCATGCCACTCCGGGAACGCCTGCGACTTCCCACCGGCGACCGGAAATCTTTCAGAAACTCGACCGGTTCTGGCTTCGCGTCACCGAAGGCATGGAGATCGGCCAGCTCTGGAACCAGTTCCGCGCTGATGCCCGCGCCAGTTACAGGCTCTACCAGCGTGACTTCGAAGCCAGTTCACCCGCAGCCACACGCAAACCTGGTTTCTGGCCGCGGTTGCAGGGGTTCGCCTGGGCCATTCTGGAAAAACTAAGCCCGGCCCGCCGTGTCCTGCTGTTGCTCGGTCTGCTTTTACTTGCCTTTCCCGGGGGCGGCTATAGCCATCGTGATGAAATAGGACACGTCGAGTTTGTCCAGTTCGATCTCCGTTTCCTCGGCGGCGCGATGCTGTTCGTATTGCTGATGCTGGAGGTCGCCGACCGGGTGACCATGAAGCGCGATCTGGAAATCGCGCGCGACATTCAGCGCTGGCTGCTGCCCGCTAATCCTCCGGAGATACCCGGCCTGGCTCTCGCCTTCGCCACCAAGCCCGCCAATACGGTCGCCGGCGATTACTACGACGTCTTTGCCCGCCCCGGTTCGGATGCGCAACCGCATTTCTTGCTCGCTGTGGCCGATGTTGCCGGCAAGAGCATCCCAGCAGCGCTTCTGATGGCTACGTTTCAAGCAAGTTTGAAAACTCTTTCCTCGACGCCGTGCTCGCTGGCCGACTTAATTTTAGGAATGAACCGCTATGCAAGCACCAATAGCCAGGGGGGGCTGCGATTCACCACTGCATTTCTGGCCGAGTTCGACCCCGCCACTCGAAACCTCACCTACATCAATGCCGGACACAATCCGCCGATTCTCCGCCGCGCTTCCGGCGCAATCGAGCACCTGACTAGCGGCGGCCTGCCGCTCGGTATTATGGCTGACGCTTCCTATCAGGCCGGCTCCGTTACCCTTGAGCCCGCAGACTGGCTGGTCATCTTTACCGATGGATTAGTGGAGGCGGTCAATGCCCACGGACTGGAGTACGAAGAGCAGAGACTCATCAACGTTCTGCAGGGCGGCGCAGCCGCTACACCCGATGAACTTCTTCGCCGCATCATGAGCGACCTCGACGCCTTCGTGGGCGCCACGCCGCAGCATGACGATGTAACGTGCTTGCTGGTCAAATCCGAATGACGATGGCGCTGACCCGCTACTTTGTGTACTTGGACCAGTACGCCGTTCCGTCAAAGTCGCGGGTATAGACCAACTCGTTGTCGTCAGCACCAAGGAGTTGCCCCACTGCAGCTCCATGAAGATACGGCCCTAACGTATTCTCAACGGCAGTCCAATGGCCGACGCCGGTATTATCGAATGTCAAGCGGAAAAGCCCTGAATGTGGAGGTTTGCTGAGACGATCATGCAAACTAACAAAAACGTCTCCCGCGCCAGTCAGAGCGACCCCAGTGATCCGCATCTCTTTGATTGAAGGCAGTGGCTCGACCTTTGAAACCGTGAGCTTATTTGTTGAAAGGTCAAATTCTACCCATTCGCTACTCCCACCGTTTAGCAGCCCTACTTTTTTCGAGTTACACCTGAGACTGATTTCGCCCGGATATTGACCATGCGATAGCTTCCAACCGTGGACGCTCAACGTGGTAGCATCAAGCATGGATCTGATCTGTCCCTTATCGAAGCTGTATTGGCGTAGTCGCAGAGAACTGTCGATGCCTCTGCCGTTCTCATCTCGATCACTCCCGTAGGCCCAGACCGTGCCATCCTCCGCAGCACAGACATACGCCGGCGTGAACGGGGTGGTACGGACGAGTCGTTTCACGCGACCATCGCTTCCGATGGAGGCAACGAAGTTGGCGATTACCCCTGCCTGACTCTCGGTTCCGCCTGCTACTACAAGGTCGCCCCTTCCACTGACAGCGACATCGCTGAGGGATACACTGACCGCTTTCTCAATCGAGACAATGACCTCCCGAGCAATTTTTCCCTCCCGGTCATACAAAATT
>Ga0335081_10006399_pt1 | contig 18750 bp, 19 predicted proteins | sample Lox_Sample_35_FD_206713 | JGI IMG/M metagenome (GOLD analysis project Ga0335081, IMG submission 206713) | Soil microbial communities from Loxahatchee National Wildlife Refuge, Florida, United States - Lox_Sample_3.5 | ecosystem: Environmental > Terrestrial > Soil > Wetlands | place: USA...
TCGAAGCACCGGAGTTCAAACCCGGAGCGCCGCTTAGCGAAATGCGCTGCCTTATGGAGCAGGGCTTTCTGTGCCTCGGGCCAGCCACGCGCGGTGGTTGCGGCGGCAGTGATGGCGTACCGCGCTGTATCCGCGTCAACATGCCCTGCGAGGGTTGTTTTGGACCGCTGTCGGAAAAATCCAATCCGATGGTGGACATGATGGGCGCCCTCTCTTCAATTGGCCTCGATCCGAAGCAGATTCCGGATCGGGCTGCTACCTTCAACCGTTTTGCCGGCGCTGGCCGCCTCCGGCCGACGCCCCGGAGGTGATCCATGGCAACCAAGACACTGGTTATTCAACCCGTCACCCGCATCGAAGGTCACGCGAAGGTGACCATTCAACTCAACGATGCCGGCAACGTGGACACCGCCCGGGTGAACGTGATCGAACTGCGTGGATTTGAGAAGTTCTGCATTGGACGTCCAGTGGAGGACCTGCCACGCATTACGCCACGCATTTGCGGTGTGTGCCCGTGGTCGCATCACTTGGCTGCTGCCAAGGCCTGCGATGCCGTGTTCGGAGTCGAGCCCCCTCCAGCGGCGAAGAAGTTGCGCGAGCTGTGCAACAGCATCGCGTACATGGAAGAGCACATCCTGCACTTCTATTTCCTGGCTGGCGCCGACTTCTTGCTCGGCCCCGATGCGCCCTATTCCGTTCGTAACGTGATCGGCGTGCTGCAAGCTGCGCCGGATGTGGCAAAGCGAGTGGTAAAGATCAGGCACATGTGCGCCAAGATGCTGGAAGTCCTGGCGGGCAAGCCCATTCATCCTCAAGCTGCCGTGCCGGGCGGATTCAGCAAGCCACTGGCTCCGGTCGAGCGCGACCAGCTTCGTAAGCAGGCCGACGAGGCGCTGGAGCTAGCCAAGTTCTCCATAGCTTTTGCAAAAGAGAACGTCTTTCCGAAATACCTTGACGTCGTGAAGTCGCTGGGCGTGATCACCACCGGCTTCATCGGCACGGTAAAAGACGATGGTGCTCTCAATCTCTATGATGGCAAGCTTCGCCTGATGGCGCCTGATGGCACCTATGAAACCTTCCCCTACGATCGCTACACCGAGTTCATTGGCGAGCACATTGAGCCGTGGAGCTATCTGAAATTCCCATATGCCAAGAAATGGGGAGATGGCTTTTCACTCGATGCTGACAATCCAAAAGGGATGTATCGCGCCAATACCTTGGCTCGAATCAACGTCTGTGATCACATCGACACCCCACTTGCCCAAACCGAACTGGAGGAATTCCGGAAGAAGTTTGGCCGGCCAGCTCAGCTGACTTTGCTCTATCACTGGGCACGGTTGATCGAGTTGCTGTACAACGCCGAAAACGCAGTTCGTTTGCTCGATGATCCCGAAATCACGAGTACCGAAACCCGGGTCAAGGTCACACCTCGTGCAGGGCGCGGAGTAGGTTGTGTGGAGGCGCCACGCGGAAGCTTGATCCACGATTACGAAACTGATGCCGACGGAATGATAACTAACGTCAACCTCATTGTGGGCACCACTCATAACAACGGCCCGATCAACATGTCGGTCACGAATGCGGCGAAGAGCCTGATCCATGACGGCAAGTACGACCAGGGACTACTGAACATGGTAGAGATGTCAATCCGCGCTTACGATCCATGCTTGTCATGCGCCACCCATCGTCTCGATGGCAAGCTGTCTGTCAAGCTGGATATTTTCGATGTGGATGGCGAGTTTCTCGAAACGCTCGCCAACTAGAACCCGTGCGAAGGGGGGAGCTATGTGGGAGATCGATGAATCCGATCTCCCCGATTTCTGTTCGAAGCCGACCTTGGTGCTCGGCTGTGGGAACACCCTGTTCGGCGATGATGGCTTTGGTTGTGCAGTTATTGAACACATCCAGGATCACTACGTCGTGCCGGATGATGTGTGTTTGTGCGATACCGGCACCGGCGTACGCAAACTGCTATTTACATTGTGCTTGAGTCCGATTCGTCCGGCCCGTATTGTGATTGTGGACGCAATCGATGCCGGGCGCGCCCCTGGTGAAGTGTTCGAGATAGATCCGACTGATATTCCTGTAGCCAAACAGGATGACTTCTCGCTGCACCAGTTACCAACCTCCAACCTGCTTCGTGAACTGCAACAGACCTGTTCAGTCGTGGTGCGTGTTTTAGCTTGCCAGACAGGCCCTCTGCCTGAACAGGTGCAAACCGGACTTTCGGAAGCAGTAAGCAGTGCAGTACCGTGCGCAGCGGAGTGGCTGGTTCGTGAATATTTCTCCAGCAACACCGCGCCGCGCAACGATGAAGATTGACTGTAAATAGCACTGTTCGCGGGAGCGGACATGGTTATCATCGTCATGGGCGCCTCACGATCCGACCGAAACAGCTTGGCTCGGACCATTGCAACAACATTGGACTGGGAGTTTGCCGATGCACTAACGCTACCCAGCACTAGCGCCTCGCACGTGGACGAAAGCCGAGTTACTCAAGATGAGACCACTGCTGCACAAATGCGAGCACTGCGTGCAGCAGTCCAATACTGGAGCTATGAATGGCAGGACATGGTCGTCTCGTCTTGGGTCCTGACTGAGAAAGAGCGCAAGCTCATCAGCAACGATTCACAAGTCGTAGATTTCGTCCTAATGAGTTCGGCTGAGTGCAGCCTTTGCACCGCTGCATCATTTCAGCTTTCAACCGAAACCTTTCCTAGTTCAATTCGGGTCGCAGGCCGCCAGTATGACAACAAGCTCTTACTTGTAGATCCTTCCCGAAGAACGAACGATATCGTTTCTGATGTCATTTCCGCCTTGGTGTTGAACCGAAGGCTACCAAATGTCGTTGCGTGCTGACCAATTGACGTTTATTCAAAAGCAGGGGCGAATCGCCGCAGGTGTTTGTCACCACTGCGGCACTAGGTTTGTAGCTCCTCCTGATCTAGATCAATCTGATCAAGTTCGCGAGGACATTCTCAATCAATTTGCTCAGCACAAGTGTGCGCCCAACCAAGGTCGAGACGCCGAGCTGTTACGTAAATTGAAATGGTTACTAGTAAAAAAGGGTTATCTCTCAGAGAATCTTGTTAAGAGAACCGCCGGAATGCCCTCACTAATAACCTTTTACCATCATCTCGGCGGTTTTCGGCGAATCTACAAGATTCTCGGTTACCTCCCACGGACAGGTGTCTTCACGGGAAGCGAGCATCGGCAGCGGACTTATCACGTGCGCGATCAACTGATTCATCGTCTCGAAGTTCTTTTCCCCGACAGGATCACAGTTGTACACCCACGCGGCAAAACACGACCGGTATTGCAGCTTGATGGTGCAAGCACGATTTCCGTTTCCATTTGCAGAGCGCGAAGAACGAGAGACGGAGAATTGCAATGGGTGTTTCATCCCCTACCGAAGGACGAACGTGGTCATATCATGCTGCTCTGCCTTCTTGATGAAAGCAACACTAAATCCCTCATCTGTTACTTATTGCCGACTGCCAAGATGGCCTCAAATCATTTCTTTAAGCAGGCTGATCCAATGCTTGCGGCGGGGATAAGAGTCGACGACTTGTCTCAACTGCCCGCGATGGTTGACCGTTTCCACCTAAAGGAGTGAAGAGATGCCGGACGTTTCCAGATGGTACGTGCGATTCGAGTTCAACAAGCCGGGGATCAACTCCCTACGGAGCGGCATTAGGTCTTAACCGCGCGAAAGTCTCTATCGGGAGCACGAGAACCCTGAAGGAACATCGTCGGTGCAAATATGGAAATTTCAATCTACAAATTCTTTTTCTTCTCCCTCATCGGCGTTGACGTACTTGCCTTATTAGTCGCCGTCGCTATCGTGCTCTGGCTCGCGGTGAAAGCGATGTTACCTCGCTTGAAGGCAAACGTGGGCGATGAGAAGTATAGGCCTTAACCTACGCCGGTCATAAAGGGCCGGAGATGGGTTGACGCATTGAGGATACGGGAATGAAAGGGCATCGAGATTCACTGTCGCGCTCCAACTCATGGGCTGCACTACAGCGCGGGAAGGAGCGTCACAAGTGATGTTGATGAGAAACGGCTATGAAAGATCAACGTAACCATTCAAGCCAATTGCATGCTGGTACTCACCGGTTCTTCTCTGTTGGCCTTCTGGTGTCCTCGATACTACTAATGCTGTTTCTAGCTACATTACCAGTTGGTTGTGGACCAAGCCGGAGTGAAAAACATACCCTTCTCATCACTGGAACCGTTCATGTGTATCCGACGGACACGCCGCCGATGGCATACCCGGGCTCCGATTTCATCGACGTAGTCGGGCCGCGGGACAAAATCGAAGTAAGGAAGATCGTCTACAAACCCAACTATGTAGCGGTAAAGATCAAGCTAAGCGACGGCCGGGAGGGATGGGTATTTTCGGGCGAGAGCATCGAATTGAGTACCAGGGTACGTACAAAACGCTGATTGCGACCACCCTCTTCGAGAGCGTGCAGCAGGTCTTTGCCGGGTACGTAGGACCGGTGGCCCAGGTTCGCGAGCCAATTTTGCGAGCAAACCTGGTCATAGGTAACTGCAGTTAGCTAATGCATCCTCCTAATGTTTCCTCATGCCGCGCGGCCGGAGGCTGTATGCAGGACCAATTCGCTCGATCAGCCTCCCCAGAGCTGTTTACTACAAAATTGTTTTCGTCGAATATCTGGATTACCAACAACAGCGACCGCCTGCGATTTCATTTGCATGCGAGATGCGCCTCATCCGACGAAGTTCTTGGCCCGAATTCTTGATTTTCTATACTTCAAGCCACTGGATCTAAGGGCCTATCCCGTCCAGCGTCTCCAACGAGCGCAGAAATATTTCACGGAGCTGTTCATCGGACAGCGATCCCGCTCCCTGAATTTCGCGCTCAATTACAAACTGCGGCATATTCGGGAGTGTAACAGCGGGAGGTCGCCTCCAAACACGGCAGTTGCGACCCCTCCTTGCAATGAAACTCTGTGAGTTAGTTGGTGGTTCCTTGTCAGCCATCCAAACAAAAGCCGAGCAGGGTCCGAGGCACCCGCACAAAGACGGATCTCATGCAATGGTTCGGAGACTGAGCGAACAGGATCCCAGAATCACGATTCAACCCGGCGCACAATCGCCAGGATTTCCGCCTCCTGCAGAAGTCGGCTGGATTCTTTCGCCGCCAACAGGATTGCCTGAATGAGCTCTTGTGTGGCTGCAATCCCCCGCTCGGATAGATAAAAGATGACATTTGAACTGCCGGACATGGGTCCGATCTCGATCTCCTGGTTCCGCCCGATCAGGCTGGCTGGAACTCCGGAGTAAACGTGGTCCGTCAGCCACGAATCTCCTTTTTTTTGTGCCTTGATGATCGCCGCGGCATGAACCCCTGTGGCCGTGCGGAAGGCGTCGCGGCCAATCACCGGAGTATTCACCGGGACGGGCACCATGGTCGCTGCGGAAACCGCGTCCACATATTCTTGCAGGCGGCTGAGATCGTCATGCCTCATGCCGATCAGATTGAGATTTACCAGCAACTGTTCCATCGCTGTGTTTCCCACACGCTCACCGATGCCAAGCGCGGTGCCGTGCACTCGCGAGACCCCGGCTTCAATTGCCGCCAAGGTATTTGCCAAATCAAGGCCGCGATCCCGATGACCATGCCAGTCGATGCCGACTTTGGCTCCGGTCTCGGCGAGAAACTCCTTCACCCATGACACTAGGTTCCACACCGCTTCCGGAGTCGCGGCGCCACAGGTATCACAGAGACACAACCGTTTCGCCCCCGCTTCGATGGCTTCGGCGAACAAAAGACGGAGATGCGACGGGGAAGACCGTACTGTATCCTCGGTTACGTACATCACCTCCAGGCCTTCGCGGACCGCAAAACGGATGGCCTCCCGGGTATGCCGCAGGATCTGGTCGAGTGTCCATTCCTCGGCATACTGCCGGATGGGGCTGCTGCCAATGAACAAGCAGGCTTCGATAGGCACCCCCGTGAGTTGTGCAGCCTCTGCGATCGGACGGATGTCGACCATCATCGTCCGCGCGGCGCAATTGGGACGGATGCGCATCCTCTGGTCGGAAATCTCCCGGCAAAGCGCGAGAACCGCTTCCCGCTGGCGAGTTCCCGCGCCCGGCAGGCCCACGTCCGCGGTTTCAATTCCGAGGTCCTCCATGAGATGCAGTATCTCGATCTTGGCGGGTACGGGCGGGTCGGTCACTGAAGGGCTCTGCAGGCCGTCGCGCAGCGTCTCATCGTCAAGCATGACGTGGCTCGGCCAGAATGTGGTTCGCGGACCCGCGCGTCCCCAGTCAAAGATAAGCCCGTTACCTGGCGAGGAATTCATGTCGCAGTTTCTCGTCTATTTGCCGCGTTCGAATGCCGCCGAGGTCGACTTGCCGAATTCGCCTGCTCGCCGTAAGAGCTCTTCCGCCCCCGCCATATCGCCCTGAGCGCGGCGAATAAGGGATAAGTGAAAAAGGCTGCTGAGTTCGTGAACGCCCTCTTCCAGGCTGCGCTCGAACTCCCGCCGCGCGATATCGTTCGCGCCTTCGCGCTCGTGAATCACACCCAAGTGGTAATGTGCCATCACGTACTCGGGAGTAAGAGTGGCGGAAAGCTCGAAGTGCTCGCGCGCCTCCGCCAATTTGCCTTGGTGGAATAAGGACAATGCCAGGCGATAATGGGCCGCGTTGTAGTTGGGATTGATGTCGAGGCAGCGCTGGAAAGAGGACGCTGCTTCCGGCATATTGCCGCGGTGGTAGTAGGCCACGCCGAGATCGTAGTGGACGAGCACAAATCCGGGCGAGGCCTTTACCGCCCGCGCATAGTGTTCAATCGCCATGTCCAGCAGCCCTTCGTGGAAAAACAGGTTTCCCAGTTGATGGTTGGCCAGGACATGGTCGGGTTCAGCATCGAGCAGGTGCTGCAGTTCCTGGCGCGCCGCCCGACCTCTTCCATCGCGTTCGTGCACCAGGGCCAAGAGTAAGCGCTCATCGATCGAGGCGTCGCGAAGAAAACGCCCGCACTCAGCGCAAAATTTGTCGGACCCGGTGGCCATGTGGCCGCACCGGGGACAACGTAAGAGTCCAAACACCGCCTCCGACATACCGCCTCCTTAGGCGTGCCTTAGTCCAGGCGTGTGGGGTCAAGCACGCAATCCAGGCACATCCGCCGCGCCGGTACAAATCCTTCTTTCTTGAAGAATGCCAGCAGGTCAAAATCGTCCCACGAAACCTCGGTGCGCAGCGTTGTAACCCGGAGTGCTGCCAGGTTCCGCCGCAACTGCCGCAGCAGGGCCCTGCCAATATGTCCGCCGCGATTCGCCGGGGCAACTCCTACCGCATCGAGCGATGCCGTGGGTTCTGTGACTCCATACTCACCGTAGTAGAGCGACGCGATCGCAAACCCAACCACGCGCCCATCCACTTCGGCAGCCAGCGAGACCTGTAGCTTCGACTGTTTCACTGAACGCTCCAGCATCAGTTCGAAATACTTGTGCCGACGCCGGCCGCTGGAGGCCGCGTCAATGGTGACGATCGCCTCCAGGTCGCGCTCGTTCATAAGCCGCACTAGGATGTTATCCGTATCCAGGGTTCCCGGTTGTTCGAGAGGTCGGGTGCTCATATATTTCTCCTTTCTCAAACGCTGCCTAGCGACTGGCCGCCATCCACGCGAAGGATCTGCCCGGTGATCTGCTGGGCACCGGGCCCGCACAGAAAGGCAACCGCCGCTGCTACATCTGCCGGCTCGACATACTTCCCTACCAGGCTCTCAGCTAGGGCTGCGTCGCGGATCGTCTGCGGCAACCTGTCGGTAAGCGGCGTGCGTACCCACCCCGGTTCCACGACGTTGATGAGGATGCGCAGGCGCGCGACTTCACGCGCGACCGTTTTTGCCAATGCAATCAAGCCGGCCTTGCTGGATGAATAGGCCGATGTGCCGAACTTCCCCCGCGAACCGTTAATGGATCCGATCAGCACAATGCGTCCCCCATCCCCAGCCCGCATGACCGGAATAGCATGACGCACCAGAAGAAAAGCCCCGCGCAGGTTCACGCTTTGCACAAAGTCCCACTCTTCCACCGAGAGCTTCCACACCACCCCTTCGCGCGAGACTCCGGCTGCATGCACAACCAGGTCAAGACGGTCATAGACCCGCTTTACTTCCGCGATGGCAGCAGCTACGGAGCCATCGTCGCGCACATCACAAGACTGAAAGGGTGTGCCTGCTGCAGGACAGGCCAAATCCAGCGACACGGCGCGCGCGCCCTGTTGCTCCAGCCCAGAGATGATGGCCGCGCCGATCGCGCCGGAACCTCCCGTCACCACCGCGATCTTATTTTCCAATGCCTGGTTCACGCCACCGCCTCGCTGCTACGACGCGCCAGAACCTGGTGTCGATACCCGCCCCAGAATGCGGCCCCGATGGCGCCGGCGAAAATTGAGTTCTGATCTGTCCGCACTCGCATGGGAAGTTTCTCCTCGGCAATCTTCTCATCGAGAGCCCGGCACAATCCGATGTCGGCGGCCAGCCCACCGGTAATCGCAACGTCCCCTTCCGCTGCGATTGAGCGCAGAAGCTTGATGTAGCGGCCGGCCATCGAGAGATGAATTCCTTTCAGGATATCGTTACGCGAAACTCCCCGGCTGACCATATTGATCACGTCGGTTTCCGCCAGGACGGCGCAAATGCTGCTGACGGCTTCAGGATTCTTCGCTTCGCACGACAACGGTCCGACATCTTCCAGCATGATGCCGAGGTACCGGGCGACATTCTCGAGAAACTGTCCGGATCCGGAGGCGCATTGGCTGGTCATGCGGTAGGCAAGGACGCGGCTACGCTCGTCAACCCTCATGGCGCGCGCGTGTAGCGCCCCCAGATCAATCACGGCGGTAGTTCCCGGCAACAGAAAGACCGCTCCTCGCGCATGCGTCGTCATTCCATAGAAGTGACCTCTACGGAAGTCGACCAACTCGCCTTCACCAGTGCTCGCAGCATAAGCTATCTCGGACTCCCGCACGCCTGCCGACTGCAGCGCCAGGTCGTAACCTTCGCGAATGACCTTTCGCAGCTCCCGCCGACGGATGCGCTCGTTATGAAGCGCCAGAATTTTCTCGGATCCATCGTCAGCGATCTGCACGACCGCAAACTTGACGGCACTCGATCCCACATCGACGCCGGCTGCCAGGAGGCTTCCTCCGTTCTTCATGCAACCGTCCTCCCTTCGCTCGCGCGTTGCGCAAACAGTGCCGCTCCCAAAGCCCCGGTGTAGATGGACTCGGGCGAGATATTCAAGGTCCGGTCTCCGTAGTTCTGTTTGACTAGCTCCTTCAGCGCTGAAACTGCAGCCGGATTGCGTGCCACACCCCCAGTGAATGTGAACTCGTCCGAGATTCCTCCCGATCGGGCAAGAATGGACATCGCCCGCAGCATGATTGCCCGGTGCAGACCCGCCAGGATGTCCGACCGCTTCTGCCCCAGAGACAGCCGATCCCTGAGCTCGGCGCCGGCAAAAACAGTACAGGTGGAGTTGATCTTCACGCTGCAGGTACTTTCCTGCGCCAGCGATCCGAGTTCATGCAGGCCCAGGTTCATCTCGTCCGCGATGTAGCCGAGGTAGCGACCACACCCGGCCGCGCAGCGGTCGTTCATTTGAAAACTGGTGACGATTCCGGAGGAGTCGATCTGGATCGCCTTCGTGTCCTGGCCGCCGATGTCCAGCACGGTCCGTGTCCCGGCAAACATGGCATGCGCGCCAAGGCCATGGCACAGAATTTCGCTGCGGACCTGCTCTTTCGGAAAGGGGAGCCTTTGGCGGCCATAGCCGGTTCCAACCATTCCCAGCACTCGAAATTCTCGCGTTCTCACCGATTCCACGGCCGCGCGCAACTTCGGCGCCCGCTTCTGAATCTCTGCCGGCGCAGTGGCCAGGGTTTGTTCCAGCGCCGGACCGGAGTGCCGCTCAAATGCACCGTCGGTCGCGGCATTCTCAACCTCCAGGATGGCAGCGTCGAAGAGGCCACACAACACGTCGAACGACACACTTTTGGCATCGCTAAAACGCTCCGCCGCCCACATATAATCGGCCGCCGCCAGATCGCGAAAGAAGTCGCTCTTCCGCACCGCCAATTCACTGAAGTGTCCCGGCACACGCGACCGTATGGCTTCGTCGATTTGATGGAGTTTTTCTTTGACTGCCTCGCGGCAGGGTGCGTAGCGGAGTGCATCCGCACAGTGGTCAAGGGCCGATTCCAGTCGCTCCAACTGCTCCAGGTGTTGCTGTTTGCGGAAATTGCGAACCAGCGCTCCGATAAAACTCCGCTCGACTCGGGAAAGCTCTGGATCCGCTGCGATTGCATGGCGCACCAACTCGAACCGCGATTGCACCAGCGCCTCATCGCGAACGATCCGGGAGGCGACGTTGTAGTTGCTGCGAGTGTTGGTGATCCCTCGGCCTAAAACGCGGCCTGCATGGTCCAGGGCAATGGCCTTGGTCGTGGTCGAGCCCAGATCGATGCCGAGCAGAATTTCCACCGCGCTCATGCTGGCATCCTCGTCATGCGTTTCTGTTCGAGCATCTGGATATAACTTTCAATGCGGTTCTTGATGTTCGCGAACGAGAAATATCTCGGGTCGACTAAGTCGCTTTCGATGAACCCGCCCGGCACGCCAGTACGTTGTTCGAGTTGCCGCAGCATAAGCAGTTGACCTACGCTGAACGAGTTGCAGCTTTTGACGCTGTTGATCATGAAGCCGTCGGCTCGGTAGTCGCGAACGTAGCGCTCCAGCAGGTCAACTCGCGACGGCAATCCCAAGTTGGTGTAGCAGCCCAGACAGTACTCCGCCAGGCTTTCGAGCGGACGATTCGGATCGTGGCGGAAACCGCGATCGTACAGGCCTCCCACTTTTGTGTAAGTGCTGGCGACGACAACTGCGCCTTCGTCGTAGAACATCTTCCAGAACTCCCGAAAACTGGTCCAGTTGGGCGGGCCTTCTACCACCAGGCGATAACGCTGCTTCTCCATGGTGCCTTCCGGTGTCACTGGACCGAGTCCGAGCCTGATCCGCTCAGCGATCTCTTCCCGTAAAGTCCGGTAGTACTCGACACCTGCCTCCGATCCCCGGAAGGCGGTGAATATGGGGCCGATGTAATACACGCCTCCGAAATAGGCGTCGATCGGGGAAGGCTCATGCTTCGCGCTTTCCAAAACCCACACGAAATCGTCTTCCGCCTTCACAGACAGCGCCAGCATCTCGGACAAACGGGCTTCGTCATAGCGCCGTCCGCTCACTTGCTCCAGCTTGGGGATCACTTCGGTGCGCAACTGCTTGACGACATAATCCACATGATGAGGCTCGATGCGCCCGCCCGATAAATACGGAACATGCAACATCGCTACCGGGCATTGGTACTCCTGCCGCAGCAGTTCAAACCACTTTAAAAATGTGAAGCAGCCAGTGTAGGAAAGCAGCAATAAGTCGGGGTTGGGCAGCTTCACGCCGGTCGGGCCGATGCTTCCTGACTTCAGCATGCCGATGTCGCATTTCACATAGGTGCAAACATCTTCGCTGTGTCCTTGCTTCTCAGCTTCTGCAATGTAATTCGCCGAAAGCTTGCGCATGCCGGATTGCAGCGCATTGATCTCAGGCAAGATCGGCAGTAGATCGAATGACCGCAGCAGTTCCGCCAAATTTCCCGGAACAAATGTCGAGACGACCCTTTTCCCCGATTCGGGCGCCCTGCCGAGCGAGTCGTAATAATCGCCGATGAGTTGCTTCTGCAGGACCATGCTTTCTTCTTTCTGTACAGTCGGCGTCTTGACGGTTTGTCCGCTCATGCCTCGCTCCATAGCCGGATGGAATCGGAGAAGGTGCCGGCCTGTTCCCGAATAACCGCGAATTGTCCAGTGTCCTCGGAGTATTTGAACTGCGTGTAGGGAATGTGTTCGTGTTCCAGGGCACTGACCAGCATGGGCTGCTCCAGTAACGCGGGATCGCAAAAGCTCGGCGCGCAAAAAATAACCCCGTCAGCGTGGTTCTGCCGCACAGCGTCGACCAGCCAACGCCCGCGTTGCCCATCCGGCGAGTAGCATGAAGCAGTTGCCGCACTTTGGGTCAGGTAAGCTTCCGCCAAGTTTTCGATCGGATCGCCTTCTTCGCGTACCTCGCCGGTGAACCAGCGCAATCCGAGGAGGAGATCGTCGGTGATGATCCAGCAACCTGCCCGCTCCAAAGTGATGAGCAAGCCTAACGGCGGCTGCTCACAGAACATTCCCGTCAGCACGACGCGGCTTCGATCCTCCGGTTGTGTGGATTCCTTCGGAGCCAGTTCGAGGTAACGACGTATCATCTCCGTGTGCTCCTGAGGCGGCAGCACGCTGCCCGCACGAAGCACTGCATACACCTGCGAGATGGGATAGAACCAGGGGGACTCGCTGCGCGCCTCGTACAGTTCTCGGATCGCGCGGCGGTTTTCGTTGTAGGTTCGTATGCTGTTCCGCAGATTCTGACGTGAGATTTCGCCGCCCGCCAACCTCGCCATGTCTTCGCGAATGGCGATGAGTTCCCGCCGCCAGAACTCTCCTCCGACGTGCGCGTCGTAGTTCTGAGGGAGATCCACGTACCGGACATACCGCTCTGGAAACAGCATCGTGAACATGCCACTCAGGTTGCGGATCACGTCGCAGATTGAAGGAAAGAACATCCCATCGAGAACGTCGAGCCGCCCGGACAATGCCAGCTCGATTGTGCTGCGAGGAATGTGGCAGATGTAACTCTGAAAGTATGCGTCCCCCCGGATGATCTCTAGCCGGTCGCCGCCGCCAAAGATACCGACGGACAACATCCCGGCGGCGTGAATCAGTTCCCGGGGGACATAGATCGGCATATAGCCGATGGCCTTGCGCCCTGGTCCGGCAGATTTCCACTCAGCGACTGCCTTGTAATCGACATCTTCGTACAGGGTCTGGGCGCGGTTGAGGATCTGCTCCAGCTCAGAGTTCACGCCAGCGCTCCCTTCCCCGCCCAGCGCGGCTCACGCTTTTCGATGAATGCGCGAAGTCCTTCCGCCGCGTCGGGCTCAGTCATGAGTTCATCGAGGTACATGCGTTCGAGTCGCGGCAAGTCTTCCTCCAATACTCGCAAGACGGGCAGTCGTACCGCGCGAACACCGTAACGCAGTGCAGTCACCGATCGGGCCAGGAGGCATCCCCCTATCCACATGTCGACAGTTGCATCGAGCTGCCCGACCGGGGCAGTCTGCACGACCAGCCCCGCCGCCATCGCTTGGGACGCCGTCCAGGCATTTCCTGTCAGCACCAACTCTGCGGCGCGACTCGCACCGATGCGCGCCGGAAGAAGCACAGCCGCCGCGGGAGGAAAAACCCCAAGCTTGATTTCCGGGCACCCGAAGTTTGCCCCGGCTTCTGCCAGGATGAAGTCGCAGGCCAGGGCCAGCTCGAACCCACCCCCGAGGCGTTGCCCGCGCACTGCGGCAACCGTCACCGCCGGCAGCTTGAGGAATTGTCGAAGCAGTTCGCTGAAACGCGGCAACATCGACTGGACGAAATCTGGCAAGTGCTCCTGTACACTCGCGCCAAAGCTGAAGTGCGGCCCTTCCGCGCTGAGAATCACTACCTTCAGGTTGGAACGGTTCTTGAGTTCTTCGAGATTGGCAGCCAGAGCCGTCATCATTGCTTGATCAACGATGTTGGCTTTGGGGGCTGCCAGGGTGACGCGCGCGACTTGTCCGCCGTGCTCGAAGGAAAGTATCGTGTTGCTCATCGTCCTGCCTTCGCTGTCTCCCGCGCCACCCACGGAGCAATCTCCGCAATTAGCTCGTCGTTCCACTGCGCGCCTTCCGCCAGGCGTTGGCGCAGTCGGACGAAGTCCACCTCACGTCGCTGCCGCGTGCCATAGTGAAAAGCGCGAAATCCGGCCTTCGCTTCTGTCATCATGTTCAGCGACAACCAGGCGCGGTTGGTTTCGCGGTTCCGGTCCCAGTGCTCAAGTTTGTGCTTCCGCGTGCTTTCGATCGTTTTGATCAAGCAGTCCGGCATCGTATGCAGCATCTTCGTGCACAGTCCTTCGACTGCCTCGTCAAGCAAAGAAAGATCAATGACGCCTTTCGACATCAAAGCCTTCCCGGCCTCGCGTGCCTCTCCCGTCTTCCAGTCCCCAAACACCAGGCGGCCGAACTCGTCGTACTCGCGATCGGTCACCACCAGTGGATTGGGAATAAACTCGCCGTTCACCTTGAGCGCGGGAACAACCTGTGTGAGCCCACCCAGACGATAAAAGCGGTGAGCACTCCAGGGTTCGCACAGGGTTGCGCTGTACATCGCGCGCTCGATCCCCACGAACAGCGGCAGGAAGTCGGTACTACCCCCGTCTGGCGCGGAACCGTGCCTCGGCCCTGCTTGGCCGAATGAGGCAAGATCGCTAGCCACAGAAAGGTCGCAAGCCATGCCGATTTCCTGTCCGCCGCCCACCCGCATGCCGTTCACCCGGCAGATCACCGGCTTGTCGCAAGACAGAACGGCGCTCACCATGTCGTTGAACAGGCGCATGTACTGGCGGTACTCCCCCGGCGCGCCGGCGTAGACCTCGGCGTACTCGCGCGTATTGCCGCCGGTGCAGAAGGCCTGTGTGCCAGCACCAGTAAGCACTACTGCCACCGCGGCGCGGTCATTACTCGCTTCGCGTAACGCCAGGATGACTTCCTTGATCGAGGTGGTTGTGTAGCTGTTCAGTTCGCGCGGGTTATTGAGGATGATCCACACATTGTGCAGACCGTCTACGGTCGTGCCATCACGGTCGCGAACTGGCCTGCGTTCGAGGAGGATTTCGCTTGGAGTAAGCGGTTCAACCAGATTGTGATCTTTCATTGCTTTATTCCTTAGCCCTACCGCGGCGAGCGCGGCATCAGCACCGCCCGCCTTCGGAGTTGATGATGATGAACAGCTTCGAGAACTTCCTGGGCCTCGTCGAGCCCATGCATCTCGACAAAGGGCTCGATGCGAACTTTTCCTTCAACCACTAGCGCAAGCGCATTTGGGTATTGCGCGGGAGGACATCCCCAATTGCCCCGGGCCGTGGCATCGAACGCCATCAGATTAGACAAGCGCACTTCGACCTTCTTAGCGGTATAGCCGATGATGGCCAGGTGAGCACCGTGGTCGAGCAGGTTAAATGCAGTTTGCTGCCCGCCGGGTGTCCCGCTGGTTTCGAAGATCTTCAGCCCGATTCCCCGGCGTCCACTCTGTTTCGTGAAGGACCGCACGGCGGACTTCACATCGGCACACTCGCGTGCATTCAGAACGAGTGAAGCGCCATGCTTTGAGACGAGTTCCAGTCGGTCATTGTCGACATCGATGGCCACGACCGCCGCGCCAAGCGCGGCGGCAATTTGCACCCCAAACCCGCCGATTCCTCCAACCCCGACAAATACCGCAACATCACTGCACTCGAGTTTGGCTCGTCTGATAGCTTCATAAGGAGTCGTAACAGCGTCCGCCACCACCGATAACATTGCCAGGCTGAGACTTTGCAGTAGCTTTTCCGGCACCAGACAAAGTCCCCGCGCCGGGACGCGGACGTGTGTCGCAAATCCTCCATCGACATCGTTGCCCGGCATGAATTGCTTGCGGCAGACAGTGTAACGGTCGCTGCGGCACGCATCACAACTGCCGCAGGGGATCACCGCTGGCACGATGACACTGCACCCTAGCCAATGTTTTGCTTCCTTCCCGGCGATGACGACCGTGCCCGAGATTTCATGTCCGAGAACCAACGGCAAGGGATGGCGCGTGGGAATGCCTTCGTAAGCAAAGCCGATGTCAGTGTGGCAGACACCGCATCCGGCAATCTCGATGATCACTTCTTCCGGAGAAACTTCGCCGATCGCGGATTCGGCCCAGTCAAACTGTCCGGTTGTCACTAAACGTAACTTCTTGCTGATGGTGGCAGAAGAACATGCCGCTTGCACGGGTGCGGATGTCGTCACAAACTCTCCCTCCCCGATTCGAACGATCGTTCGAACAAAAGTGTGGCTACAGGGTACTTCCGCTGCGCACATCCAGGAAGTGATCGCGGTCACAAGGACTTGTGATGTCGTCGAGGGTGGGAAGGCAGTTCAGTGAGTGCTCGGGCCACTCTCCGCAACCTCCAGATCCAGCCCGACACGTTCCCCATTGACCAACACCGTCCCTGTCTCGCGTGCAGCGCGGCGATGCGTCACGGAATTTCATCGAGGGCACGATGTCAGTGATATGCGCTCATTGACCGTGAAGTCTCCCAGTTCCTCCTACAGAGGCTTCAGAATGTTTCCCCTTAGCGGTCCTCACGTGTGGCTTTAGCCAGTGCCATGCCATCTTTAGCCCCAGCACGATAGCGGTGATAGCCGTGCCCAAGATGACAAGCAAGGCAAACCCGATTAGGCAGAAGAAGACGAGCTTAAAGAAAGTGGCTTCCATGGTAAGACCTCCACCGCCGAAAGTGGCTGAAGCCCTATCTCGCTTATAGTGGCTGCAATTATGTTCTTGGGCTACTCTGTGCGGCTGTGACGGACAATACCGACGCAGGTGATCCCCTACCAAAGGGGCGATTCGGCCATCGAGTCATAGTGCCCCGTACCGCAGATCACTCAGCGCAAGACCGCCCGATGGAAAACTGCACCCAGAAAAAGTGCGATAGGTGCGTACGTTGGCGAAGTGTGCCAACCCGGCGTGTTCCCCTTCGTCATGCTATCGACAAAGTAAGGTTAGATTGTTTCGGCTCAAAGCTGATTTTCCCGCCAGTTTCGGCAGTCCTGTCACCAAGTCCGAGTACTTCTAACTGTGCCGCCCATGCTCGAAGTTGATGACGCTGCGTCCCGTCCCCCTGTGGCACAGTCGTCGCCGTAATCGCCTGCCTGCACGCGCCCGGAACCGTGTCGACGAAACTGTTCAGTATTTGGTCGCGGCCTGTCGTGTTAGCCGGGGGAGCAGGATCAGAGCCGATCCGTAGCACAGAAGCGAGATCATGAGTGATGCCGGGTTACCGAACCGCAAGTCCTCCAACAGAAGCTTGAGCGTGCCGAACACGACCGCGGCATAGGCGAGCCAGGCAAGTTCAACGTGCTTGCGGCGCGAGCCCGCAAAGGCCAGAGTGAGGGCCAGAACGCAGTTCACTATCGTTCGAACGACCGATAGTCGAGATGGAGTTAGTTCCATCCGACCCGCGGAAATCCTAGAGATCACAACTACCATTGTCGCGGCGCACGCGAACGCGACTAGCATGGCGGGAATAACCCAGAGCAATCGGCGTCCGCTGCGATCTTCCAGGACCCGTGCACCGAGGAAATAGCAGAGAATGGCCGCAACTGCGACGATCCAAACATTCCAGCCCGGGGCGGAAGGTACCGATCCTGCCAGAGCGTTTCCGACGTAAGCCGGGAGTGCCGACACCGCGGTGGCTGCCCCTAAGTAGGCGGACGCGTGCAACCCCAAGCTGAACTTTCGTGTGTGGGAGTATAGAAAAGCCCCAGCCAACGCCGCGAGGCATAAGAAAAGCACCTGAAGACTGCCGCGGAAAACGAGGAAGCTCGCCACGAGCAGCAGCGCCGCAGCCCAAGTGGCACTGGCCCGGCGATTACGAGAGTGCAATTCGTCTGCAAAGTGTGACAAGGCTCCCCAGTACATTGCGCCGGAAAGCACCATTGACAGCATGCCAAGAGCCACGGATGCTGAACCTTGTGTGGCGCGAAGAACACCGAACGTGGCGAGCATAAACGCAACCACACCCTGGCCAATTTCGAAAATTGAGAGCCGTTGACGCAGAGCAAAGCCGCGAACTGCAATGCTGCCCCCATAAATGACAAGCAGAGCAAGACAGAGGACACTGGTGGTCAGTAGGCTTGTTGGACGATAGCCTTCCGGCACACCCCCGGCAGATGTCATCAAGGCAATGAATAACCAGATTGCCAGATCTACCGCGACGGCCATCACACCCCGCAGGCCGAGCCGGGGCTCGAGGTACGCGGCCATTTCCGTGATCCCGGCCACGGCCAGCATTGTGGCGGTGAGAGGTACTAGGTCGTGAGTTGCGATGATCAACGCAAGAGCTGTGATCACGGCGGATATGGTGACAACCCACGGAATGACTTGTAGTCGGCGTCGCCACGAGAGCATTGATTCCAGCACCATAAAGGCGACCAGCACGACCGCGGTGAAGATTGGCGAAATCACCCGGAAGCGAACCGTGGATTCCCACAAGAGCGGCGCCAGGATGAGAACGGACGTAACGCCATAGGTAGCGCTGGCGAACCGATTGGTGTCGTGAGCTCTGACTGCCCCTACCATCCACGAGGCGGCATAGACGATGGCTACGATCAAAACCGGTAACTGGGGAATCGGTCCCGCCTCGGCTATGGCACGCAGCAGGTAAGCACCAGCGATACCAAGAACTGCCTTTCCCAGCACCTGCACGGCCCCGGTAGGGATCTCGATTGCGGGAGTTGCCGGCGCCACCTCCGGAGCCTTCGTTGTTTGGGATGCTGCGGACAAGGAGTCCGCTTCTTGAGACTGGGCTGGCGGTGCGACCTCGGATTGCCCCTCGAGTGCGGCCACCCTCCGTTCCAGATCACGCAGCTGTGCACTAAGTTGCTCCAGCTCTCTGGTACTGCTGTCCACAGCTTGCGGCATAGAGCATCTCCGCATCCGCCCCCGAAAGGGCTTAGCTGGTCCCGTGCACCGGTTCTGCACCGGAGACGGAGAGAG
>Ga0335081_10006400_pt1 | contig 18750 bp, 14 predicted proteins | sample Lox_Sample_35_FD_206713 | JGI IMG/M metagenome (GOLD analysis project Ga0335081, IMG submission 206713) | Soil microbial communities from Loxahatchee National Wildlife Refuge, Florida, United States - Lox_Sample_3.5 | ecosystem: Environmental > Terrestrial > Soil > Wetlands | place: USA...
ACGCGGGCATCGACAAGTCGAACATCGCGCACGGCAAGGTCGTGCTCTACCCAAGGAGGCCGGAGCTCTCCGCAAGGAGAATCCGAGACGCGCTGAAGTTCGACCTTGGAGTCGAAGTCGCGGTCGTGATCTGCGACAGCAGGCTGATGCCGACAAGGAGAGGCACCGTCGGCGTGTCCCTGGCCGCGGCAGGGCTCGAGGCGGTAGTCGACCTCCGTGGAAAGGCTGACCTGTTCGGCAACGTCCTCAGGGTGACGTCACAGGCGATCGCCGACGACATCAGCTCCGCGGCCCAACTGCTGATGGGAGAAGCGGACGAGGCAACGCCCATGGTGGTGGTCAGGGGGCTCGACCGTCGCCTGCTCGGGGATAGGGTCTACCCTTCCGTGAAGTTCTCCATCCCGATCGACGAGGATGTCTATCTGCGCAGCCTGGGCTACGTCAGTTTCGATTCTGAGCACATACACTTTTAAGACGTCGGCCATTTCCACGCTATGATGACCTACGAAATAGCCTGCATGGCATGCGGAAGTTCGCTTTACTCAGGGTTCGATCTTAGATCGCCGAACGACGTGCTGAAGGTTTCTGGTTACAAGTGCAAGAAGTGCGGAGCCAAGCTCGCGCTCGACAAGTTCCACGTTGAAGTGAAGAGGATAGACGGCTCGTTCTCCTAGAGTCAGGAAAGAAGAGCGACAGCCCGGCCGCTGATCGAGCTTGAGCGCGGGGAGCCTCGCTGCGGGTTATACCCTGGTGGTGTGCGAGAAACCCGACGCAGCCAGGAGGGTTGCCGAGGCCCTGTCGGAAGCCGCCCCGTCCACCGTCTCCGTAGGAGGGGTGTCGGCCTACAGCTTCTCGCGAGCCGGCCGAAGGTACGTGGTCTGCGCCGCCCAGGGCCACCTGTATGACGTGTCGGACCCCTTCGCGGAAAGGTCCGTGTACCCGGTCTTCGAGGTTGAGTGGTTCCCGCACGACCAGGTCGAGAAGGGAGCAGCGGCCGCCTCGCGGCGAATCCATGCGATAGAGACGCTCGCGAAGAATGCGTCGAGGTTCGTCAACGCGTGCGACTACGACGCGGAGGGCGAGACCATAGGCTTCAACATCCTCAGGTACGGGTGCGGCGGGGCTGAGAAGGCAGCGCTCCGGGCCAGGTTCTCGACGCTGACGAGGGAGGAGCTGGTCGATGCGTTCGAGCGGGTCGAGAAGCCAGAGCGGCAGGCGCTGGCAATGGCGGGGAGGGCCCGGCACGTAATCGATTTCCTCTGGGGAGTCAATCTCTCTCGCATGCTGTCGCAGTCGGCCCTGACGGCGGCGCGGAGGTACCAAACAATCAGCATCGGAAGGGTCCAGGGGCCGACCCTTGGCTTCGTGGCCGACAGGGAGGTGGAGATTCGGACGTTCGTTCCGAGACCGTACTGGACAGTAAGGGCGGAGTTCGAGAAGGACGGCCGGCGCGTCGTTGCGAACTATCACACGGAGAGGGTGTACCGAAAGGTCGAAGTGGACAGGATAAAGGAAGACTGCGCCGGGCATGAAGGGCGGGTGGAAGAGGTCGAACGGAGCGTCTTCAGCCTACCTCCGGCGCCCCCGTTCAACATCGGCGACCTCCAGAAGGAGGCGTACCGTCACCTGAGGATTTCCCCGAGCAGGACCCTGCAGGCCGCCGAGAGGCTATACCTGGACGCTTTGATTTCATATCCGCGCACCAACAGCCAGCGGATCCCGCCGTCGATAGGCTACAGGAGGATCATCAAATCGATCAGCGAGCTGAAAGAGTACTCGATGGCGGGCGAACTGCTCAGAGGCGAGCTTAGGCCGGTCCAGGGGACGAAGGACGACACGGCCCACCCAGCGATATACCCGACGGGGGAGAAGCCGAGGCGTGCCCTTGGACATCCGGAGGCGGGCGTATACGACCTCGTGGTGAGGAGGTTCATCTCGGCGTTCGCCCCCCCGGCAAAAGAGGAGTCGACGGCGATGGCTATCGCGGTTGACGGCCATCGGTTCAAGCTGGGAGGCAGGAAGACGCTGGAGCCCGGATGGTTGCGGTACCGCGGAAGGTACGCCGAGAAGGATGAGGCCGACCTCCCGCCCCTGAAAGAGGGCGACCGGCTCACGCTCCTGGCGCTGCACGACGAGGAGAAGTCCGAAGCGCATCCGCAGAGGTACAACCAGAGCAGCCTCCTGGAGAAGATGGAGAGGGAGAACCTCGGTACCAAGGCCACCAGGGCGGAGACGATCTCCACTCTGGTTGCGCGAGGCTACGTGCACGGCGAGAGCCTGGTCGCGAGCGACCTGGGGCTCTCCGTGGTCGAGGTGATGAGGCGCCACGCGCCCTCGATCCTGTCCACCGGCCTTACCAGGGAGGTGGAAGAGAGGCTGGAGCGGATAGAGCGAGGGGCGGATGACGACAAGAGCCTGATCCGGGAGACCGTAAGGAAGATCTCGGAGCAGCTCGGGAGCCTTCAGGCCAGCGAAGGCCCGGTGGGGCGGGAACTCAGCTCGGCTGCCCAGGCGACGGCGCGGGACCAGAGCGTGATAGGCGCGTGCCCCGTGTGCAAGACCGGGAGTCTCAGGATAGTCCGTTCGAGGAAGACGCGCAAGAGGTTCGTGGGATGCACCAACTACGCGCAGGGCTGCAGGGCCTCGGCGCCACTTCCGCAGAGGGGATCGCTCAAGGCCGCGAACAAGGTCTGCGAGCGCTGCTCTTGGCCGGTGGTCTACGTGAGGACCGGCAGGTACCCCTGGAAGCTCTGCGTGAACCCGAGCTGCCCGGCGAAGGGAGCGAGAGGGAATTGAACTGCAGGCTCTGTGAGAGGGAGGCAGTCAAAGAACTCTGCCCCTACCACGAGAAGGCAAGGCAAGAAGTGGAGGCGGCATACCCCCTCTGGAAGGAGGCCTACGGCGGCATCGGCTGGGGCGAATACCTCTCCAGGATAATCCGGCATCCGGAGACGGGCCAGTGGGCCGTTGAGGCCGCCCGACTGATGAAGGACCTCTCAGAGGGCCGAACGACCCGAACCTCGCCCTGACTCCGACCGTGGCTGCCGTCGGGCAATCTGGAAATCTTAAACGTGACCCCTGCTGGGCCTAGGCGAACACCGTGGGGGCACGAGGTCGGTACACGTGATAAAGAGAGCTCTGGAATCGGGATACAGCAAGACGGTGGGCGCGCTGCGCAGCTCGCTCTCTCGCTACGGCCAGCCTTTCGCCAGCAGAATAGGCTGGCTTCAGCTGCTGTACTCCCTTGTCGTAATCGCGTTCATGGCCGGCTTCGTGAGCGCATTCTTCTTCCCGGTCGCGAACCAGAGCCTGATAGTCTACCCCGCGTCGGGCGCCCAGACCATAGCGGAGACCGTGCTGGACGCCGTCGTGATCCTCTTCGGGGCCGGCGGTATCTACGTCGCGTATCTGAGCGGCAGACAGACGACGAAACCCAGGATGGTGAACCTCTACCTCGCCATAGCGCTTCTTCTCATCGTAGTGTCGGTCTTCATGGGCATACAGATGACCATCCTCAAGGGCGCATAGGAAGCGTCAGCTTCCCTCCCGGCCATTCAGCTCCGCGATCGCAGCGCAGACTCAGCGTGTCCCCTTCGCGCCTGACAGACACGGAGAGGTCGCCCAGTCCGGCGAAGAGCCTGGTCCTCCTGCCGAAGGCGGGCCTCTCGCGTTCGTAGATCGTGGCCATGATCGTCAGGTCGTCGTTTCGCGCGACGAAAGACATGGCATTCATGAAGAAGGTCAGTTTCCTCCCGGCCGAGTTCTGGTCGTCTGACGAGAACGTGTGGTAGAGGCTGTTCAGATCGTCGATTATCTCCAGGCGCCGCTTGGCCGTGGCGAAGAGGCCCGACACTGCCTCCTCGCCGCCGGCACCGACCCGGGGTATGTGAATCCAGACGTCCTCTGGAAGGGGGAGCCCCTCTGCGAGCAGCGCCGAATTGGAGCCGTAGAACGCATCCATGTCGAGCACCAGGCAGGGGCTGCCGCTGAAGGCCGCGGCGGCCAGGAACAGGCGGCCAAGCAGGAGGTTGGTCTGCCTGTCGGGGACGATGAAGACCGCGGCCTTGCCCTGAACGGCCGCGAGGAACTGCCTTGCCTGTTGGGAGCCAAAGCTCATTAGAGGCCGCGTATCCGAAGCCGTCAAAGCAAGTATTTCAATGACGCGAATATGCGTGATAACCTCCGATGGCCGCGCCTACTACGCGCTGGTGTCCAGGCTGCGCAAGGCGGGTCTCCCCTTCCTGAGCATGCTCCCGACGGACGCAATCGGCGATTGCGAGCTCGTGCTGACCACAAGAGAAGAGTCGGGGCTATTCGAGGGGGCGACCATGGCCTTGGAGGACCTGGACGACGACCCCGGGGTCGTGAGGGGCCAGATTCTGTCCCGCCTGGCGGGCGGCGAGGGAACCCTGACCGTTGGGGTTGACCCGGGCCTGAGGATCGGAATGGCCGCGTTTTATGGGGAGGCAAGGCTCTCGTCCCACACGTTCAACTCGAAGGAGCGCCTCTGTTCGGGGGTAGTCAGGCTTGTGAAGAAGACCGAAGCGGCCAGGGCTCTGGTCAGGATTGGGAACGGAAACCCGGCCATGGCGGCCTCGATCGCCGCCCGGCTGGCGGCCCGCCTGCCCCGAATCGTCGTCGAAATCGTGGACGAGTCCGGAACGTCGGTGAGGAACCCACGAACCAAGGGCATGCAGAGGGACCAGGGCGCCGCGGCCAAGATCGCCTTCAGGAAGGGACTCGTCTTCCGTCCACGCGGCTAGCCATTCCAGAAGTCCCGGATCATCGATTCGGTCTGGCTCGGGCCGAAGTCTCCCGTAGAGATGTTGCCCGTCAGCCAAGACGGCATCAGCTCCTTCACGAGGGGGGAGTCGAAGCGCCGGTCGAGGAGAAAGACGAGGCCCTTCTTCCCAGGGCTGCGCAGGTGCCTTCCTGCGGCCTGGAAGGCCTTCCTCAGGGCGGGTAGCAGAGACAGCATGAGATAGGAATCGGCCTCGCCGCGTCGCTTGAGGAATGAATACTCCGCGTAGAGCTGAGGCGACGGAGGCGGGAGCGACAGGCCCACGACCACCGTGGCGTCCATGAGATTGCCTCTGAAGTCTTCGCCCTCTGAGAACCTCCCGCCCTGGACGGCGAAGAGAACGGAGCCGCGTTCCTGCCTGAAGGAGTCCATCAGGCCGTTCGCGTCCTGGCTCGAGAGCCCCCTGCGTTCTAGGAGGAAGTGCCTTTCGGGCAGCGCCGCGGAAACCATGTCGTGAATCGGACCGAGGACGGAGTACGACGGTGCGAAGACTCCCACCCCGTTGGTCACGGAGGTTACGATGGCCGCTATCTTGGCTGCTATCTTCGCGTACATCTCGGGCGTCCTTGACTTGTATCTCGTGGTCACGCCCGTGTCTATCACCGTCCTGACCGCGGTCAGAGGCGCAGCGTGGACCACGAAGGTGTTCGTGCCAGGCGTGCTCAAGCCGAGCGACCTCAGGAAGACGGCGGAGGGGTTCACCGTCGCCGAGACTAGGACCGAGCTGCTGAACTGCTCCAGGATCCCCGGGAACCCCTTGGTGGGATCGGTGCTCACGAGGCCGAGCGTGTCCTCCCACTTCGTGAGCATGATGTCTTCGGCGGCGGCGATCATCTTGTTGAGGAAGTCTCCCACCTTCAGGACCAGGAACGGCAGCTTCCTCCCGTAGGCGACGGAGTGCCAGGCAGCCTCCGAGCAGGCGTTGAGCTCGAAGGCCAGGTTCTGCAACCAGACCTCGCCCCGCCCTTGGCTCAGCATCGCGGTGAACGCAGCCCTGTCGAGATACCAGTCGGGCGCGCTCTTCATCGCGGTCCGCACGTCCTCCAGCAATTGCCGGAGAGACGAAGCCGTCCGCTCCATCATGAGCTCGTCCGCCTCGGCGACGGCGCCAGCAAGCTCCTCGAGGCCTATCGACGCGGACTGGACGCCCTTCAGGAAGTCTCTGACGTTGTGAGCCTCGTCAATGACCAGGATCGCCTTGGAGGGGTCGATGGCGCTCCTGTCGAAGAGCGCGGACCTGGACTTCGGGTCGAGCGCGTAGTTGTAAGGGACGACGACCACCTCTGCCTGCGACATGGCCAGCCTGACGACTTCGTAGGGGCACACGTGGATGCTCTCCGACTGCTTCATGAGTTCCTCGTGCATGGGGAGCGCAGCGGAGACCCGCTGGACCATCCGCTCAAGTTCGCTGCCCAGCAGGGAGACGTTGAGGAAGTACGAGCAGAGGTTGTTGCTGACGTTGAAACCGCAGTACCAGCCGAAGGACTCCTGTGGAACCGATCTTGAGGCGGCCCTCTTCAGGAGACAGTAGTCGGCCTTGGAGAACACGGCGGCCGCCGTGAGGCGTCGCTTCTTCTGGAGCAGGGAGACCTCCTCCACGACCCTTAGTATCTGCCTCTTGGTCCTGCAAGCGTAGACGATCCTGCAGCCCTCCTCTCTGGCGGCGGCGACGACGCCGCAGAGCACCGCGGCTGTCTTCCCGAAACCGCTCATGGCTTCGGCGAGAAGGACACGGCCGTCCATGCAGTTGTCGTAGACGCACAGGGCGAGCTCCTTCTGGTTCGGGCGGAAGGACTCGTATGCGAAGGTGTCCTCTATCTGCACAGGCGACCAGGCGAGCGGCGTATTTTACCGCAGCGAATCACTCGGGGAGTCTTACGAGGGACTCGTCTCGTCCCAACAGCTCGCTCGTGGCCTTGTACACTGGGTCCCTGTCCTCGGGCCGAGTGTAGATTCGCAGGATGTTCATGAACCCGGCGATGGAGCCCACGAGGGGCAGATCGTCTATGGGCACCGTGCGGTGGCTCGTCCTCCTGCCTGAGCGGTCGACGACGGCGATGGAGCTGGGCATCTCGCGGGAAGGGGTGTAGGGAACGGACGGGACCGTCGGGACGTCCAAGTAGACGTGCATGTGGTCCACGCCGGCCTTCTTGGATATGTCCATCAGGACCTGGTTCCTGACCCGGTCCTTCTCGAAGAGCTGCTCAACTACGCGGTCCTTCCTCTGCATGAGCCTCTCGTAGACGCACTTCACGAGCCTCCTGTCTCGGAAATCGAGGGCCAGACCCCTGGCGTGCCTTGTGCTCCTCGAGCCGCCCCTGAGCGCGATCAGCCGCTGGATGACTGCCTCGTCGGTGAGCTCGAGGAAGTCCTCGATGTTTGAGACGTCGGTCAGGTGGAGCGTGTCGTCCGCCAGCCTCATCGAGTACGCCAGCATGAGCTGCGCCGCTCTGACGGTTCGATGGAAGTACACGTTCGTGAACATCTCGTACCGCGCCAGCAGCATCGCCTCGTAGGCGCCGAGAGCCGCCTTCTCGAGCCCAAGGTGCCCGTCCACCACGGCGAGCGAATCGATTATCCTGCGGGTGTCCACCCTGCCGTACTCGACTCCCGTGAAGTACGAGTCCCTGGGAAGGTAGTCCATTATGTCCGCGCTGAGCCCGCCCGAAATGATCTCGTTCATGAACGGGGGCCGCCGCTGCCGGTTGCCGACGGCGAACTCGGACATCGGCCCCGAAGAAAACCCGTGCGCCTCCAGGATGTCTTTCAGTCCGGTCTTCAGAATCACGAGCCGCGTCATGTCTTCGTGGTTTATCGCGGTCTTTGCGGTCAGGACCTCCTCGAAGAGGTGGGAGAACGGGCCGTGGCCGACGTCGTGCAGCAGGGCCGCCAGCCTGACCTCCTGTATCTCGTCGTCGCCGAGATCGGTCCGGGAGGCCACCGATTGGGCGATGGCTCCTGCCACGTTCATCGCGCCGATCACGTGCTCGAAGCGCGTGTGCACGGCTCCAGGATAGACCAGGTAGGCCCCCGCCAGTTGATGGACTCTCCTCAGCCTCTGGACCGGGGGCGAATCGATCAGCGCCCTCTCGACTTCGGTGATGTTGATGTAACCGTGGACGGGGTCCCTGATCTGTGCCACCGTTCTCAGGCCCATGAGATGTCGACCAGCCCTGTCGCTCAGACCGCCCGTCCTCTGGAGGCCAGCAGCTTTGACACGGCTTCTGTCACGAGCTGGCTCGTCTCCTGAATCCCGCTGGAGGCGTTTACGGTCACCCAGCCGAAGCGCGCGCCCAGCTCGGTGTAGGCTCTCCTTGCCCGCTCCTGCAGGCCTGCGTCGTTCTCGTAGGTGTCCTTCTTGGTGCCGCGCCTGTTGTAGAAGGTCGACGGCGTCGCGTCGAGCACCAAGACCAGGTCGGTCTTCGGGAGGCCGGCTTCCAGGTTCAAGAGCCAGTCGATTGGGAGCCCGTTTGCCACGCCGTAGGCCAGGTTGGACTCGGTGTATCTGTTCACTATAACGACGTCCCTCCGTTCGAGCCTGTCTTCGATCGCCCGCTTCCTCTCCCAGCGGTTTGCCGCGAACAGCATGTGCCGCACCTCGGGAGGGTAGTTCTTCGTGCCGAGGAGGAAGGCCCGAATCTCGCCGCCGATGGTGGTCGAATACTCAGGAAACGAGACCAGATCGACCGAGACCTTCTTCGCGTGAAGCCAGGCCTCGAGCAGGGAGCTCTGGGTCCGCTTCCCCGCCGCGTCTATGCCCTCAATCCCTACCAGGAGGCCTCTCGAAGGCATCTCGACCGTGGTCTCTGCCTAGCCTGAGTCTAAATCTCTTTCTTACACCGCGGTTGCGAGCGCCAGGAGCAGCAGCACCGCGGCCGTGGCGACGGCGGCGTAGCGTCTGGCGAAACCGATGCTCGATTGCGTCACCCGCTCGAACTCGTCGAGAGCTCCGATGCCGAGCGCGTTCATCCTCCTGACGAGCGTCCCAGAGCCGTAGGTGCAGTCCGCCAGACGGGAGTCGGCCAGTCTGGCGAGCTCGACGACGGTCTTCGAGATTTCTGTCGGAGGCGTGGCCTCCCCCAGCGCGAGATACCCCCTTCCCACGGTCATCCCGCGGGCAGAGAGCTCGTGGCTGTCCGACGTGCAGAATTCCAGCAGGGCGAACCCCGACTCGACTAGGGCGTCGGCGACGGTTCCCCTGAGCGACGGGGCCGCGTTGTTCGAATCGGCGAGCACGAGAGCCCACTTCTTGCCCGTCGCCTCCATGAGAAGCACCGACAGGCCCCCTTCGGCGACGTCCTTCCCGGCGCGGAATCCGAGCTCGTGCGAGTTGGAGCACGCGATGCGGAAGGGGCGAGGCTCGGCCGCTGCGACCCTCACGAGAAGTTCCCTCCAGGCGGGGTCACTCAGGTCGAGGGTCTCGGGTTTCGGCTCGATTGAGTTGTGAGCGTCGACCACGGACACCCTGAGCCCGGACGGCCCTGCCAGGCTTGCGAGATCGTCTTCGACCCCTGATTCGAGGTCTTCGGAGCCGTAGGGGGCGAACGAGACGAACAAGACCAGGTCCGACGACACGGCGAAGCAAGAGACGGTGGCCCGTCCTATCTGCGAGACGATGGGTCCTCGGACCAGGGCCGGAGAGCCTCCGGGCTCTATCGACTGCGCGAACCGGTACAGCTCTGAAACGAATTCTTCCGTGTCGGATCCTGTGGCGAGGTTCCTCTCGTGGCTGCCCGGCCCGTGGAGCGTGAGGACGTGGCCGCTCTCAGAGAACTTGCGGTAGACGAGGCTGGGGAGGTTGTAGCTCCCTACGGGGTAGAACGGACCCGGATGAACGCCCGGGAGCACCACGTAGATTTCGCCTTTGGCCTGCCGGAATCGGATCACCTTCGATGCGATGTCAGCCTTCTCGGCGTGCCTGGCGGTTATCTCCTCGAGACTGGTGGCGTTCCGCGCGGCCCAGGTCTTCATGAAGGCCTGGAACAGGTGGACGGCGTCGTCTCCCTGGCCGGTCCTCCGACGCTTGAGGGCCGGTATGAAGAAGGCAAGGACTGCCGAAGCGACGAAGCCGAAGGCCGCTGCGTACACGCTGAAGGAGCCCAGCAGACCCGTGAAGGAGAAGGCCACCACGGTGAGCAGCGGGTGGAGCGCGGCCAGGAGCAGCGACAGCCAGGTGTTGGGCGTGAACGCTCCGTCGATCACTATGAACTCGAACCCGGCGCACGCGAAGGCTCCGAACAGGAGCGCGTTCGCGACGGGCGTCCCGCTGCCGGTCACCGCCGAGTAGGCGACGCCGCATACGAGGCAGAAGATCCAGACCGCGTCGCCGGCAAACATCACCGCGGTGGCCCTTCTGAAGGTCGCGATGGTTCCCGAGTCGGCGAGTCTGGAAGCCGAGGACGCCAGGAAGGAGGCCGCCAGGGCCGCCAGGAAAGCGGCGGCCAGGCCGAGGAGGTTCAGCGACCCCCGGCCGGCCAAGAGCGAAAGGACGGCCGAGAGGACGAAGGCGTAGACGAGCAGCACCGGCGCCGATGGAAGCACGAAAAGGTGCCTGTATCTGCTCGCCAGCGACCCGGATGGAGAGCGCCCGGGCCGAATCGACGGGCTACGGGAAGAAGATGTTGATGACAATTGACGCGGCTATCAAGACAATGGCGGAAATAAGCACGATTTCTGGCCTTATCTTGACCCCCTGCGTGTCCTCGTTGAAGAAGGTCAGTAGACCCGCACTTGAAGCAGGCATGGGGTTACCCTTCTTGCTCATTGAATCTGCTGACTCCTGGTCGGTTCTTAAGCGTAGCGCCTTCTCCGAACCTGAGGGAAGCTGAGCGCTTCAGTTTCGGCTCGCTCCGAGCCGGGCATGTTGAAGGCAGCGCGGGGCTTAAATTGGGCTCGCGGACGGCGGTCCAAGGATGAGCGAAGGCGGCTCTGCGGGAGGGGGGGAGCCGGCCCAACTTCGCAGAGTAATCACTTTGCGCTATGCCGTTGCAATGTACGTCAGCTCGGTCCTCGGCTCCGGGATAATCGTCATACCCGGCCTGGCGGCCAGGGAGGCGGGCCCGGCGTCGATCATCGCTTGGGTTCTCCTGGCGTTCGCCAGCTACCCCTTCGCGTATACGTTTGCCCGGCTCTCGGCACGCAAGCCCGAGTCCGGGGGCATCTACTCGTTCGCCCTGGAGGGGTTCGGGCACCGGGTGAGCTCTGCGGTCGCCTGGCTCTTCGTGGCATGGGAGGTGCTGGGGGCTCCTGCCGCCACCCTCGCTGCCGCGTCCTACCTCGCGGCGGCGGTCCCCCTGAGCAGGCCCGAAATCTTCGCGGCCGCAGTTACGATTCTGGCGCTGGGGTTCGGAATAAACTACTTCGGGATACGGCTCAGCGGGAGGGTCCAGCTGGCCACCGTGGCTTCCATCGTCGCGGTGCTCGCGCTGGCGGTGGCGACCTCGGTGGAAAGAGCGAATCCCGCGAACTTCACGCCGTTCTTCCCGGCGGGGCTGTCTTCCGTGGGGGTAGCCGCGGCCCTCATCGTCTGGTGCTTCCTTGGGTACGAGAACGTCTCAAACGTCGCGGAGGAGTTCAAGGACCCTAAGCGCGACTTCCAGAGAAGCGTTGTGATCAGCGTCCTTCTGATCAGCGTGCTGTACGTCGCGGTCGCGGTCGCGGTCGTCGGGACCGGCGTCTACCGCTCCGGCACCGGCGTAACGCCCTTCGCCGACATGACCGAGGGGATATTCGGCCCCTCCGGGGCCGCGGTCATTTCGGTGCTTGCCGTCTTCATCATCTTCGGAACGGTCAACGCCTACACGGCGGGGTTCGGCAGGGTGGTCTACGCTGCGGCGAGGGAGGGCGACCTGCCCCGGTCCCTTGCTGTAATCGACGCGAAGACCGGAGCGCCCCGTCGGGCGCTCGCCGCCCTGTTCGTGCTCGCGATGGTCAGCATGGTGGCCTTCTACGTACTTCGGATCGACATCGAATCGGCCTTTCTGGCCACAAGCGGGGCCGCGATATTCGCGTACGTGGTGGGGTCTCTCTCCGGCGCCAAGCTCCTCAAGGAAAGAGGTGCAAGGCGGCTCCTCCCCTGGATCTCCCTGATCGTCTCGCTCGCGATTCTGCCCTTCATCGGTGTGCTCCTCGTCGACAGCGTGGCGATAGTCGTCGTCGGCATGGCGGTGACCTGGCTCTACTCGCGCGGCGCGAAGCGGCGCGGGGGCTGACCGACGCCTGAAGGCTGCGGAGTCGGGGCGCGTCGGCTCGGCAAACCTATAATTATCGAAAAGTAGGTGTGTCGACCCGTGCCTAACTACCGCTCAGAGTACGATTCGGTGATCCGCCAAGTGAAGCGGCATGAGAAGTGGTTCTCGGAAAGCCTTCCGATGATCGCAAGCGAGAACGTCGCCTCGAAGGCCGTGAGGGACGTCATGTCTTCGGACCTGGGACAGAGGTACGCCGAGGGCTGGCCAGGCGAGCGAGTCTACGCGGGTTGCAGGTACATAGACCAGATAGAGCTGACCGCGATCGAGCTTGCTAAGAAGCTCTTCCGTGCGGAGTTCGTGGACGTCCGGCCGACTTCCGGGGTGGTCGCTAATCTGGCGGTCTACTCCGCCCTGAGCGCTCCGGGAGACGTGATGATGGCGCTCCCCATCCCCAACGGGGGACACATATCCGCGGGCAAGAAGGAGTTCTCCGGGACGGCGGGTCTGGTCCACTCCCTCGAGCTTGAGTACTTCGCCTTCGACAAGGAGGAGATGAACATCGACGTCGACGCGACCAAGAAGAGAATCCGGGAGCTCAAGAGGCCGATAAAGATCGGGATGTTCGGCGGCAGCCTATTCCTGTTCCCGCACCCCGTCAAGGAGCTGGCCGGCGCCGTCAGGGACGCCGGCGGGACGGTCTGCTACGATGCTGCGCACGTAGCCGGCCTGATCGCTGGCCGGCAGTTCCAGGATCCTCTTCGAGAGGGCGCGGAGGTCATGACCTTCAGCACCCACAAGACGCTCTACGGTCCCCAGGGAGGAGCCATAGTGGCCAGCGAGAGGCTCTCGGAAGACATCAAGAAGGCTGTCTTCCCGGGGACCACAAGCAACCACCACCTTCACAGCGTGGCCGGGAAGGCCCTTCTCTTCGCAGAGTTCCTGGAGTTCGGAAGGAGGTATGCGAGAGACGTCGTGGTAAATGCGCAGGTGCTGGGGGAGGAGCTCGCAGCCCTCGGCGAGAAGGTGCTGGGGGAGAGGAACGGCTACACGAAGTCCCACCAGGTCGCCGTCGACGTGACGAAGTACGCCGACGGGGGAGTCATGGAGAAGAAGCTCGAGGCCCAGAACATAATCGTCAACAGGCAGCTCATTCCGGGAGACCTGCAGGCCGGCAGGCACTATACGAACCCGGGAGGGATCAGGCTCGGCGTCGCCGAGCTGACCAGGCTCGGCATGGGCAAGGGCGAGATGAAAGAGGTGGCGGTGATCCTGCACGAGGCCATGGCCACCGACAAGAAGAGGGAAATCGCGGCCAGGGTGAAGGATCTCAGAAGGGGCCACCAGAAGGTCAAGTACGCGTTCGGGGAATCACCGGCGTACTTCTTCCGCTAGGACAGTCCCGGTGAAGTCCGTCAGCTCGAGCTGCTCGGGCTTCCTCTTGCCCTGGAAGAGCTGGTCCAGCTCGTGCTCGACGACGTCCAGTCTGCTCCTGAGGTACGGGTCGACGTCGTAGTCCCGGGCAAGGCGCTGGGCTATGCGCAGGTACTTCTCCACGGAGGCCCTGGTCAGGGTCTCTCTTAGCTCGCCGCCGCAGTTGGGGCACGCCCAGGAGAGGGGGGGCCGGCGGAGGGTCATGCCGCACTTCTTGCACTTGAACGACTGGGTGGCGTACTTCTTCGTGTTCCCCATGATGTCCCGTATCAGGTGGTTCTTGATTATCGACTCCACGACCTCCTTGGTGGAGACGGCTCCCACTCTGTCGGCAACCTCGATCTGCTTCGAGATCTTCTCTGCGAGCGTGCGCATCGTCGAGTAGGCCGCCCGAGAGTGCTTCACCGTGAGCGTCGAAGTGGCGTGGGTGAATCCGTAGTCCAGGAACTGCCTTTCGCTGTCGAGGCGCGAACCGATCAGCTCGATCGAGGCCTGCAGGGAAGAGGCCGGAGGGGAGTTCTTGGTCTGCTCGTAGAACGCGCGCGGGTAACTCGCCGCGATGTCGAAGTTGTGAGCCTGCTCGTCGACTTCCGCCGGGAGCAGGATCGGCTGGACCAGCAGGGGCGTGTCCATGAGGCCGCCTATCTGGTTCGGGAGGAACTCGATGGAGAAGTTGAGGAACACGTCCAGCAGCAGGAGGAGGGAATCGCCGTCCCCGTCGCAGTCTCGCCGCTTCGCGGCGTGCCAGCATGGATTGGCGAAGCAGACCTGGGTCGGCGCATACCCTACGATGCGCCCCACCACCCCGACCGAGGTGTGCGGAGCAAGACCGATGACTATCTTCCCGATGACGTCCTCCGGCTTCGCGACGTTGTAGAAGGCCGGGAGGCCGTACACGCTCTGCAGCTCGTCGTCCACGAACTGCGCCATTCGGACCAGATCCTCGGCGATGTCTATGGGCACTATGATGTCCTGGGGCTTGAGCTCCAGCAGCTGGGACGAGTCTACCAGCGGCGCCCCCTTGTGGTCCTCGGTGTAACCAAGCGCGGCCAGCTTGCCGGGCTCGGCCCCCACATCTGAGGGACGGAAGTGGGTGAGGGGAGCGTTGGTGATGTCTATCCGCAGCGTCCCGTCCTTGTACACGTAGACATCGTGCTTGCTCCTGGTTATCGCCTTCTGGATGGGCTCCGGAGTCTTCGACTGGCTCGTCAGCCCCCGGACGCCCTTGACGGGCTTCGACTGGTTGAATGAAATCCTGGTCTTCAGGAGCTCCAGCTTTCCCTTGAGGTCGAAGCTGACCTCGGAGTAGGTGTTGGTCTTCAGCCCGCAGCTGGGGCAGGTCGGCTCCTCGGTCGTGATTCCGCAGCGCGGGCAGGAAAGAAAGCGCGTGGTCTGGTCGCCGCACGTCTCACACTTCGGGGAAGTCCTGCGCTCGTTGCACGAAGGGCAGACCCTGTTGGCTATCTCGATCTCGATGGTGCCCTGCTTGGCGGCCTTGTTGATGTCCCTCGACGGACCGCCCGCATTTCCCACGGGGAACAGTCCGTGCACTGGCGGCTTCAGCCTCCTCACCATCGCCTTCTCCGGCCTTCCGACTCGGACGCCGATGGTTGTGGTTGTCTGCCTGCCCAGCCGAATCCCCGAAATCGACTGGATGAGGTCGAGCGAGTCGATGTGCTCGCTGGCATTGGCTACCTCCCGCCCCAGGCCCAGAAGCTCGGCGAGGACGAACGCCGACTCGTTCCTCACCACGGCGCTCTTCCCTTCTACCGTGTGCTCTATGAGCGCGTTCTGAAGCACAGGCAGCGCCCGCTGCGAGGCCAGGTCCACCACCACCTCGGAGCCGTCGAAGACGGCGTTGTTCCTCAGCTCCAGCATGTCCGGTATGCTCACGCGGTCGAACCTGGGCGTGTAGGAAGGGTGCAGCGGGATGGCCAGGCTGCGTGAGACGGCCAGTGCCTCTCGGGGGGTAGGCACCTTCGCGAATGGCTCGAGCGCCCACGACCTCACCTTCTCGGCGGGCAGCCGCGCGTCGGCCAGCCTCTGCTCCGCGTCGGGGATGGAGACCAGGGCGTTCAGCACGTCCTCCGCCCACCATTCCACGACGTAGGGGGAGGGCGGGAGATTCTTGTTGTTCTCGAGGAAGTCCCCGTAGCTGATCAGCACGTCTCCGAGGTCTATCAGCCTGAGGAGGCTGCCGCGGAGGGCCTCGGCTTCGGCCACGGTGTTTACTCTCTTCACGGTGCCGTCGCGGAGCAGCGCCGTGGGACCTTCGATGGTGTCTACGAAGGCGATGGTGGCGGCCTTTCCCGGAAGGTCGACCTTCACCTGGGTTCCGGCCACGACGGGATAGTCCAGGATCGTGGCCACCGCCGGGTGTATCCCGATGGCTGACAGGCCCGTGTTGACCGAACGGCCGAAACGGAGCCTGAAGCCTCCCTTGCGCTTCGGCATGGACAGCACCGCTCTCCCTGAGATTACCTCCTCGAAGTGGGCCCCGGCCTGCTCCGTCTCGTTGGTCGTCTGCTGGGTGCCTCCCCGGAGCTGCGCCAGCCACTCCCACCCAGTTATGTTCAGGTTGACGAGCTTCTTGGTGAGCTTGTTCGCCCTCCCGATGACTCCGTCGTTCAGGACCCTGAGCGCGCCGCCCCTCATCCGGTCGGTGCCAACGTGCTTCAGGTTCCGGTGAACTACGACCTCGACCGGATCTGTCTCGACGCCGTCGATCTCCACGGGGAGGTTGGAGATCGCGTAGCGGATGTCGTCGTCGGTGACCTTGAACTGGAAGTTCCCCACCTCTCTCTCGTAGATCCTCAGCTCTTCGACGTAGCGGTCGACCTCCTCGCTCCTGGCCCTGTAGTTGGAGAGGCCCAGCTTCTTCGCCGTCACGTCGGCAATGACGAGCGAGAAGCCGGCTTCGGTGCCTCCTGCAGAGCGCATCGGGCCGGCGTAGGAGACCGAGGCGTAGTCGCTGTTGTCGTCGTTCTGTTTAATCGTGACGCTGTATATCCCCTCGAGGGGTGCGACGGTTACCCCGTCCGTCATGACGGCGAGGCCCGCCCGGATGCCGTAGTCCAGCGCCTTCTGCTTGTCGATCCCTCCGAACTTGCCGAGCGCAATCTCCTGCGATATCGTAAGAGCCGCCCTCTCCTTGGTGGTCGACTTCAGGAGGTCGCGGAGACGGTCCACGAGCCCCTCGAACTGCCCGAGCCCGAGCATCTGGTTCACCCGGTCGGCCAGGTCGAAGACCGTCTTCGACTCTATGGAGCCGATGGGGTCGAGCCCCGCAGACCTCGCCTTGGAGGCCAGGAGATGGGCTCCCTCGTACTGATGAAGCAGGTCCTGGTAGTAGGCCGTGAGCGAGTTTGGGAACGGGGCGAGAGTCTTCGCACGGGACCAGGCTTCATCGGTGGAAAAAGACATCCTCGTGCAGCGGGCGCGCGCCAGACTATAAGCTCTATCGCCCGGACCGGCTCTCCGTTCGTCAGGAGGAGGCCTGCGCGGTCCTGGGCCTGCGCCGCACCGCCATGAGGGCGGCGGCCGCGACCGCGGCTGCGATGAGGGTGATGACGAGGAGCATCGGGTAGCTCATTGCGACCCTCGCGGTGGTCGGGGTCTCCCGAGAAGCGTCGGCCGAGAAGGACGTCGAGAACCCGAGGTATGTGATCTGCCCCTGGTAGGATCCGACCGGAACGAGGCCGAGGTCCAGCTGGCCGCTGCCGGAGGTCGCCAGGTGCACGGTGGTCCCGTTGTAGAACGTCGCCGAGACCGCGGCGCCGGAGACTGGTATGCCCAGCTCGTCCGTCACGTCGAGCTTCGCTGCGTACGCTGCGGCGCCGATCACTTCGGTCGTGGGTCCGCCGACGGTCAGGGCGGTCTGGTTCTTGGGCGCCACGTCGGCGCCTTCCCAAGTCAGGCTCCAGATGCGGAAGGAGGAGCCTGCGTCCAGCCATGTCCTGAAGCCGGAGACCGGAACTATTGTCGCGTCGGCGAGCTGGATCTCCAGAGAGGTCGGTTCAATCGGGATGGAGCCAGACGCGTCCCTGAACTCGAAGCCTATCAGGTACTGGGTCACGCTGGTGAACGAGAGCGATTCGGGTGAGTCGACCGTGAAGGGGGGAGTGGTGAAGCTGCCGGAACCGGATCGCGTGACATTGTGGGTGGCTCCGTCCAGCGCGTAGGCTACCAGGTTCTGGCGGGTGCTGCCATTCGTCAGACCCCAGACGTTGTCGGTGGTGACAGCGACTTCCGTGCCCGCATCCACGAATGAATCGTTGGTCGGAGATGGCTCTGAAAGCGTGACCGCGCTCCCGCCGGAGACGGTCAGTCCGTACTGGGTGACCGAGTCGACGGCGATTGCGTGGGGCGCGTCCATTTCCACCAGCACGGGGAAGGTGCCCGCCGCGGCCCGGGGCAGAGAGCTTTCCTGACCTTGGTCGATGGAATAGCCTAGGGCGTTCTGCCGGGTCGGGGCCGTGGTCAGGTTCCAAGAGTAATCGTATTCGGCTGTCACCTCGGTGCCAGAGTCGTACCATCCGGCGTCTCCGGGTATGGGCGGGCTTGTTATCGAGCTCAGGGAGCCCGAGCCGGTGGTGAGCAGGTACTGTGCGACCGTCCGCAGGACGACGGTCTGTGGGGATGAGAGCGACGGTATCTCAAGTATGGTCACCTGCCCCGCGGTCGCGAGGGTGGTCGAGACGCCGTTGACCGAGTATGACGCGATGCGCCATCCGGTGCCTTCCAGACGGTCCCCGGCTCCCCGCACCACGAGGCTCACGGCGGTTCCCGAGTCGGCCCAGACGCTCTGGAAGGCACTCGATAGCGTGAGGGTCGACGGCGATCCGAGGTTGGCGTAAGAGAGGACGGGGTACGACTGCGGGTTCCCGCCGACCGCCGCGAAGCCCGCTGACAGCTGGAACTGGTGGTAGTAGACGAACGTCGAGTTCTGGGGCGACGACGCAGTGCCGCTTGTGGCGTTGTCTGCGGCCCACCTTTCGGTGGAGGTAGACCCGGGCAACTGGGACGAAACCGACCAGGACGTTCCCGGGTCCAGGTAGTAGGCCGTGGGAGCGGCGGTCAGGACTGCGGTGAGGGCTGTCCCGCTCGAAGTGTAGCTCAGGACCGGACCAGACGAGCCTGAGGAGCCTCCGAGGACGGAGTAGGCGAAGACAATGACTATGTCGTTCTGCTGGTGCACCGCGCGGCGGACGTCGCTGCCAGCCGTGATGGTGGCGTTTCCCGATGCGTAGAGGGTGGCGCCCGAGTACACCTGGTAGAAGTAGGTTCCCGGGGCGAGCGCGACGGTAACGTTGCCTGCGACGAAGCTCG
>Ga0335081_10006401_pt1 | contig 18747 bp, 18 predicted proteins | sample Lox_Sample_35_FD_206713 | JGI IMG/M metagenome (GOLD analysis project Ga0335081, IMG submission 206713) | Soil microbial communities from Loxahatchee National Wildlife Refuge, Florida, United States - Lox_Sample_3.5 | ecosystem: Environmental > Terrestrial > Soil > Wetlands | place: USA...
TTCGCACGATTTGCTGCAGGCGATCACGTTCCTGAGGTGGCAGTTGAAACGGTTCGTAGGCAGTGAACATGAGCCTGTATAACATAAATCAGGCTATGTGTCACTTATTTATGTAACACTACACTAGCTGTGTTGCTCGCTGCCCGGAAAATTTTTCCGGGCACGGCCCGCAAGAACCAGTGGTTTTTGAGCAAGCTAAGAAGGCTAAGAACTTTTCACCGGGGGTGTCTATGGCTGCTGCTACAACTCCGCTTGTACGCCCTAACAACCGCGTGCTTATCGCCAGCGCCGATTCTTCATTTCGCAAGCGTTTGCGCAACAGCCCATCGTACGTGGAAGCATTGAGCGAAGAGGCGGCCGGCGGCGCCCACGCGTTGGCAAAGCTGGCGAGGTTTTCCTGCGACAGCGTGTTGCTGGACCGGAACCTTCCGGATTTGGATTCCAAGGAAGTCGCGGATCTGATCCGGCGCCGCTACCCGCAGGTGGAGATCGAGTTTGTAGACTCCAAGTCGGATAGCGCGGCTTTGCCAGCCATCGGTCCGGAACAAGAGGGCGCGAGCGAGAGCAACAATGATCAACTAGCGGGCCAAGAAGATGAGGAGGGAAACGCGCCGACGCAACGGTGCGTGCCCGAAGAGTCAGCTGAGACTTTGCCGGGGATGTTGGGGCCGAGCCGCGCCATGCAGCAGGTTTACCGGCTCGTACGCATGGTGGCGGCCCGGGACACCACCGTTTTGATTACCGGAGCGACTGGTACCGGAAGGAACTGGTTGCCGAGGCCATTCACAAGTTGAGTCCGCGAGCAGCGCAACCGTTCGTGGTTGTGAATTGCGCGGCGATACCGGAGGCGCTGTTCGAAGCCGAACTGTTCGGTCATGCGCGCGGAGCCTTTACAGGCGCGGTGCAATCACGGCTGGGGCGCATTCACGCGGCGCAGGGCGGGACGCTCTTTCTGGATGAAGTGGGCGAATTGCCCCTGAGTATGCAAGCCAAACTCCTGAGGTTTCTGCAGAACGGGGAAGTGCAGCGACTGGGAAGTTCAGAGATTTACCGCGTCGATGTGCGCGTGATCTGCGCAACGAATGTTCGCTTGCTGGACCGCGTGCAACGCAAACAATTCCGCCAGGACCTTTATTACCGGCTGGCCATTTTCCCGATTGCCCTGCCGCCGCTCCGAGAGCGCGCTGAGGATATCTGCCTTTTAAGCCAGCATTTCCTCGCAGAGCTTGCGTCGGAGAACAGCGTGCCTTGCAAACGGTTGACGGCCGCAGCGTTGGCGCGGCTGCAAAAGTCGCGCTGGGACGGAAATGTGCGCGAACTACAACACGCCATCGAGCGGGCGCATATTCTCGCGGGGAACGATGTGGATGTGCGCGAGGAGCACTTTCGATCGTTTGAGGAAAGCGACTAAGAGAAATCTAGGCCCGGCGCGACCAGCCTGGCAGAAAGCGTGCAGAGAAATCGATGATGCCAAAAGTTCCTAGGACCCGGCAAAGAACGACCGGCGGTGTGGAGCGCAAAGCGCGGCCCTCGGCGTAGGAGAGCTTGACGCGCGCGTTTTTGACGTTCACGCAGGCTGCGGGATCGCTGGAGAAATCCTGTACCCAGTTGCAGGGAGAAGTGGCGCGTTTGCATCGGGAACTGCAATGTGCAAACTCCGAGCTGGAGCGGAGCCTGGAGGAGAACGCGCGGGTGCGCGCGTATCTGTCGCGGGTATTGGAAGATCTGCCTTGTGGCGTGTTGGTTGTAGCCGCCGATGGAGCGGTGCAAATCATCAATCCGGAGGCCAAGCGGCTCCTGCAAGTGGCGCCGGATTGGGTTCCCGGGGGGCCGTCTCCGTTGCCGGAAGCTTTCGCGAAGCTGGTTGGGGAAGTGCCAGCGAACAGTTTTTTTTCCGAACAGGAATGGTCGGCGCCCGAGATGCATGTTGATCGTACTATCGGCATTTTGCTCGCCAACGTTAGCGAAAAAACGAATGAACTAGGCGACACGATCTGGATCGTTCGAGACCTGACCGAGCAGAAGCGTCTGGCTTCGGAGCGGGAAACCGCGCGACGATCGCACGCGCTCGCGGAAATAGCTACCGTCCTGGCGCACGAGATTCGTAATCCCCTAGGAAGCATGGAGTTGTTCACCGGGCTGCTGGCTGACGCGACCGCGCAAATGCCCGAGACGCGCTAGTGGGTAACCCATTTGCAAACTGGCTTGCGGGCGCGGTCGGCCACCATGACCAACGTAGTAGACGTGTATATTAATTATCTCCGGCGGAAAATAGACTCGGGCTACGATAGGGCGTTGATCCGCACCATCCGGGGCGTGGGCTACCAAATCGGCGACGGGCTCTCTGGGAACGGCAACCGTAACTGAGCGAATTGACTCGCCAGACAGCTCCCGAGACCGCCACACCTCTGCGGCGACACGCCCATGCTCATCTCTCTAACACGCAGAAATTAATGGACTTGCGTGTGCCCTGCGGAGCAAGACCCAGAGCCAGGGAACTCATCTGCGAACTTGTTACAATCCCGCCTGTGCAACTTCTTTTCCATTTTGGGGTTCTACCACATGGGAGTTATATATAAGGTAGACTCCCATCGGCCGGAACCCAGCCGATTCTCAGGGTCCAGACCGAGGACAAGGGGATTTACTATGATGAAGACCACACCCAGCGGCAAAGGAAGGCTTGGCCTGCTCCTCTGTCTCGCCGGTCTTCTTTGCTTGACCGCTCCGAACGCCCGCGCACAAAGCGACGCCAACCAACCGGGCGCGTCCGACCAGCCCGAGCAAGGCGATCCCCCCACTCGCGTTGCCCGCATCAGTTACACCGACGGCTCTGTTTCTCTCCAGCCGGGCGGCCAGGGCGACTGGGGTGCCGCGGCCAGAAACCGCCCCATGACGGTGGGCGACAAGATCTGGACCGACAAGGATTCTCGCGCGGAGCTGCAAACCGGCGTAGTTAGCATTCACTTGGGCAGCATGACCGCGCTGTCCTTCCTCAACCTCGACGAGGCCATCACGCAGATGCGCCTGCCCGAGGGCTCCATCAATTTCCGCGTGAAAGAGATTCGCGAAGGCGACACCTTTGAGGTGGACACTCCGAATCTGGCCTTCGTCGTAAAACAGGCGGGCGCCTTTCGCATTGACGTCAACGAAAACGGAGATTCCACCGGCATCACGGTGATTCGCGGCGCGGGTGAAGTTACGGCCAACGGGCAGACCTACGATATTCCCGCTGGCCAGCGCGGCGTCTTTAATGGCACGGACGCCAACATTCAGTCGCAAATTGTGCAGGCGCCTCCTGAGGACGGCCTCGATCAGTGGGCCCAGGATCGCGACTTGCGCGAACAGGATTCTGTGTCCTCGCGCTACGTTCCGCCCGATACGCCTGGCACCGAGGATCTCGATAACAACGGCACTTGGAGTGAAGAGCCGGAATACGGCCATGTTTGGTATCCCAATGACGTTCCCGAGGATTGGGCTCCGTACAGCAACGGTTACTGGTCGTACGTCGGACCCTGGGGTTGGACTTGGGTTGATTATGCTCCCTGGGGCTTCGCGCCCTTCCACTATGGCCGCTGGGGCTTCATCGGCGGCAGGTGGGGTTGGTGCCCGGGTCCCGTCATCGGACCCGCGATCTATGGTCCAGCGTTTGTGGGCTTCCTTGGCGGGGGCTTCGGCTTCGGTTTTGGCGTGGGCTTCGGCGTGGGTTGGTTCCCGCTGGGCTGGGGCGAACCGTTCCACCCGTGGTTCCACTGCGGCCCGCGGTTTGAGGAGCGCATCAACGTCCGCAACACCTTCATCCGCAACGTGAACGTAATTCACGGCAACAATTTCAACTATGCGTATGCGCACAACGTTCGCGCCGTCACCGCCACTTCTCGTGCCGGGTTTACCGGCGGGCAGGCCGTCAATCGCGGCGCGGCGCACTTCACGGAAGCGTCATTGCGCGGCGCGGAGGTCAACAACCACTTGAACGTTTCCCCGACGCGGCAGAGCGCCTTCGGCGCCTCCAACCTGCGGGGCAACGTCTCCAGGCCGCCCTCCTCCGTGCAGAACCGCTCGGTGATGGCGCGCACTGCACCGGGGCGTTCCGCATCCGACATGCGCGTGCAGCGCATGAACACTCAGAATCTGCGCCCGGGCAATTTCTCTGCAAGTGGGAATGCCGGCGCGGGCAGGAATTACAGCGCCAACACGGGGTCGCGAAACAGCTCGCGTTCCTGGGAAGCTCAGGGAAACACCACGGATCGCGGGCGCGCCCCGCAGGGCTTCGCCTCTGACCGGGCGCCCAATCAGCCGACCACCTCCGCGCGCAACCGCACGGATCGTCCGCCCTGGGCCGGTGCAGGGCCGTCGAACAACAACACGCCGCGTGGAGGGAATCAGTCGTATTCAGGCGGGCGCACTTATCAGCCATCGCAGCGCACCGCGCCGAACAACAACCGTAACTACTCAACGCCGTCTCAGCCGCGGACCTATTCGGCGCCGTCGCGCACGTATTCCGCCCCCAGCCGTACCTATCCGTCTCCGAGCCGCAGCTACAGCGGCGGTGGCGGGTCTCATCCGAGTGGTGGCGGCGCTCCGCATGGTGGAGGCGGCGGCGCTCCGCATGGTGGAGGCGGCGGCGCGCCCCACGGTGGAGGTGGCGGCGGCCGGCCCCATCGCTAGAGCCTAAGCCAGTTCTTGCAAACCAAAGGCCTGCTCTCCGCGAGGGCAGGCCTTTCGTGTTTCTGCCGGCGCCGAAAACGCCCCACAACTCTCCTGCCATTTTCCGTGTTCTATAAACAGTTCTGCGGGGCCGTTCTTCATTCGACATAACCAAGGCATACGTCGCGGAACCCGTCTGCCAGAAGATGCTATCGTTTTACGTAAGACTCGACCCAGGTTCCCTCAGATTCCAGTTCCGCATTGATCGTGGGTAGAACGTGGGATGACGCACGCGTTGGCCGGGAATCGGCCTCGCATTTCAGGAGAGAGGAACTTTCACAAATGAAAAGATACGCACACTTAGTCAGCCTGCTCAGCCTCGCGCTGGCAGTGGCTTTCCTGGTTCCGCAGCGCGCTGCGGCCGATGACGACGACCCTCCCAGTCGTGTCGCGCGGCTCGGCTACGTTCGCGGAACGGTTTCGTTCGAGCCCGCGGGAACCGAAGATTGGGTTACGGCGGTCGTCAATCGCCCGCTCACTACCGACGATAAACTCTGGAACGACAACGACTCATTTTCCGAGCTGCATCTCGGCTCCGCGGTCATTCATCTCGGCAGCAACACCGGCTTTTCCTTCCTCAACCTCGCCGATAACATGGCGCAGATCCGGCTGACGGAAGGCACGCTCAACATTCGTGTGCGCCGCCTGGGCGATGGCGAAACTTTTGAAGTAGACACGCCCAATCTCGCGTTCACTTTGCTGCGCCCCGGCAACTACAAAATCAACGTCAACGAAGCCGGCGACACCACCATTGTCGTTGTGCGCGACGGTCAGGGCGAAGTTACCGGCGGCGGCTCCGCGTACAACCTGCACCCGCACGAAGTCGGTACTTTTGCCGGTACTGACCAGATTGAGGCGGACGTCGAAGACTGGGACAACTCCAGCGATGACTTCGACGAGTGGTGCGCCGAACGAGACAGCCGCATCGATCACTCCATTTCTTCGCGCTACGTCTCGGACGACGTCATCGGCTACGAAGACCTCGATGAGTACGGCGGCTGGCGGCCCGTTCCTGACTACGGCACGGTGTGGTTTCCGCATGTCACTGTTGTTGGCTGGGCTCCCTACCACTATGGCCACTGGGCCTACATCGCGCCTTGGGGTTACACCTGGGTGGACGACGCGCCCTGGGGCTTCGCTCCATTCCACTACGGCCGCTGGGTGGTCGTTGGCGGCGTTTGGGGCTGGGTACCCGCACCTCCGCGTCCCATGATTGTCGGCGCAGTGTATGTCCGTCCCGTTTACGCGCCTGCGCTAGTGGCGTGGGTTGGCGGCCCACACTTTGGCATCGGTGTTGAAGTGGGCGGCGCGGCCGTCAACGTTGGCTGGTTCCCGCTTGGTCCGCGTGAAGTTTACGTGCCGTCCTACCACGTCAGCCGCACCTACGTGACCAACATCAACGTGTCCAACACGCGCGTGGAGACCACCGTGGTCAACAATTACTACAACACCGTCATCGTCAACCACACCACGGTGACCAACGTTACCTATATCAACCAGCGCGTTCCCGGCGCGGTGACCGCATGCTCGCACAGGGCCTTCACCTCCGCGCAGCCCGTCGCCCGCAACATCGTTGCCGTCAACGTACACGAGGTCGCGACCGCTCCAGTCGCCGTCGGCGCTCCCGCGGTTGCACCCTCGCGCCAAGCCGTTCTAGGCGCGGGCGCTGTAACGCGTGTGCAGCCACGCGTCTCCTTCGAAACCCGCGCCGTCGTGGCCAAAACCACGCCGCCTCCACCGCCTCCGTCCTTCGCCAGGCAGCAAGCGGCCATTCAAGCCAATGGCGGGCGGCCCATCGCCGTCTCGCAAATGCGCCAGATGCAGCCCGAGCCCGGACAAGCGCGTCCCAATATTCGAATGGCTCGGAAAGCCACGCCGCAAACGGTCGTGAGCAAAGGGCCGCAGCCGAATCCCAACCGGCCCAACGCGCCGAACAATCTCAATCGGCCGGTAAACAATCCGCCGGTCAATGCCAGCCAGAAATCCTATGTGGACCGGCCGCCGTCTTCGCGCCCCAATCCGCAGCCCAACCCGCAACTCGAGCAGCAGCATGCCGAACAGCTGCAGAACCTGCGCGCTCAGCAAGACCAAGAACGCCAGAAGGTTGAGCAGCAGCAACAGCAGCAGCGCGCCGAACTGGAAAAGAAAGCCGCTGACGAGCGGGCGCAGCAACAGCTCAACCAGCAACATCAACAGCAGCTCGAACAGCTCGAGAAAAAACACGACGCCGAAGAGCAAAATCTGAAACAAAAGCAGCAACAGGAAAAGAAGCAATCACAGGCACAACAAAAGCCGGCCAAGCCTTCCAAGGAGGACAAGCCGCACAAGTAGTATTCCGTTCCACGCAACAACTCCGGGCGGGAGGCACGCCACGCGGCGAGTTTCCCGCCCGCTGTCTTTGCCCCTGCTGATCATCTGGCATGACCTCGCCTTCCTGTCTGCCGTGACTCGACCGGAATAAAGCAAGAGAACCAAACACTGAAACACTGAGAATCATGGAGAAACTCGTGGGCCGCGCACTAGGACTGAGTGCTTACATGGGGAGGGCTGAGTGCCAAGCTGGTGCGCAGCTTGCTGCGCTCCTACGAGTGAATCCTCTCGCCTTCTCGCGTAAGATTCTCTCTCGCCTATGCCCAGCAAACCTTCGCCGTCGCGCCGCCTCGAGCCCTTTGCCCTCGCACAATCGCCCCTCTCGATTTTCGCCATCCCAGGTGTTCGCGAAATTCGCAAAAACGACAACCTTGCCAAAGTCATCGCGGAAGCCGTGCGGCGCGCAAAGGTCGAATTGCAAGATTCCGACATCCTCGTCATTGCCCAAAAAATCGTTTCCAAGGCCGAAGGCCGCGTCGTCCGCCTTTCCAAAATCAAGCCTTCCCGCGAAGCTTCTGCGCTGGCAAGAACGCTGAACAAGGATCCCCGCTTCATCGAAGTCATTCTCTGCGAGTCCCGCCGCATTCTCCGCTCTGAGCGCGTCCTCATCGTCGAGACGCACCATGGCTTCGTCTGCGCCAATGCCGGCGTGGACCATTCCAACGTTCCCGGCAACGACTCCGTCACCCTGCTCCCCAAAGATCCCGACGGCTCGGCCCGCTGCATGGCTGCGGATCTCCGCAAATTCACGCGCAAACAGGTCGCCGTCATCATTAGCGACACCTTTGGCCGTCCCTGGCGCCTTGGCCTTATCAACGTCGCCATCGGCGCCTCGGGCCTGCCACCCTTGAGCGACCTCCGCGGCCAGCGCGACCGTTCCGGAAAACTGCTCCACGCCACCGTCGTCGCGGTCGCCGATGAACTCGCCGCCGCCGCGGGCCTGCTCATGCAAAAATCTTCGGGCACGCCGGTAGTCGTGGTTCGCGGTTACCGCTACCTCCGCGCGCACTCCCAAGCCGCGAACGCCGCGAGCATTATCCGCCCCGCCCAAGAGGATCTTTTCCGCTAGGCGCACTCCGTGAACCGTGTCCGGTGCCCCGTGTCCCGTGCTCCGTGTTCCGTGAAAACAGACCCTGCGTGGAAGTCTGAATCTTCCGTTGTAGTGGCGGTCTTTAGACCCGTGACTTTGCTTCGCCTCGGCGAAGCGGGGTCCTTGATCCCGTAGTTGGAGGTAGTTGTGAATTTGTGAAGAAGAGCCGATAGCTCACAGCCGGCAGCTAGCCGCAGAAAAGAAAGGAGTTGTCTCATCTGGTTCGAGTCGTCTTTGGGCCCCAGCGTGAAACAGCGCGGTCGGCGAGAAGATTGGCTGCCCTGGTGCGGGGCGCAAGCATGGACCACGGGCGTGGGAGACCGTCACGGAACACGGATCACGGAACAGGATTCACGAAAAAAGCTGTCGACTGTTAGCTGTCAGCTGTGAGCTTTCCCCCTTGCGCCGGCGCACCCCAACCCGGCATTCTATTTTCTCCATGTCCCCGAAAAAACTCACGGTCACCGCGCTCGCTGGTGGCATCGGCGCTTCGAAACTCCTTCTCGGCCTGTACCACGCCATGGATCCCGCCGCGCTCACCGTCATCGTCAACACTGGCGATGACATCGTTCTCCACGGCCTGAGAATTTCTCCCGACCTCGACATCGTCACGTACACGCTCGCCGGCGTTGTCAATCCCACCACCGGCTGGGGCTTCCGCGGCGAAACGTTTCACATGCTCAAGCGCCTCGGCGCTTTCGGCCGCGAAACCTGGTTCAACCTTGGCGACCGCGACCTGGCCACGCATCTCCATCGCACCGACTTGCTGGCGCACGGCAGAACGCTCTCGCAAACCGCGGACTCTATTCGCCACGCGCTTGGCGTCAAGTCGCGCATCTTGCCCATGTCCGACGAACCCGTGCCCACCATCATCGAGACGCGCGATGGCACCATGCACTTCCAGGAATATCTCATCAAGCACCGCACCGAGCCCGGCATCCGTGCCATTCATTTCCACAACGTGAAGCACGCCCATCCCGCGCCAGGCGTTCTTGAAGCCATCTGCGACGCTGGCCGCGTCATCATTTGCCCCAGCAATCCGCTCATCAGCATCGGCCCGATCCTCGCTATTCCGCGGGTGCGCGATCAGCTCCGGGCCCGCAGAGAAAGCGTCATCGCGGTTTGCCCCATCGTCGGCGGCAAATCCCTCAAAGGCCCCAGCGACAAAATGCTCATCCAACTCGGCGCCGGCTCCTCCGCCTCCGCCGTCGCCAAACTCTACGCCGACTTCACTGGCACGTTCGTCATCGACCGCCGCGACGCCCCCCAAGCCGATGCCATTCGCGCCCTCGGCATGAAAGTCGCCATCCTGCCCACCGTCATGCGCACCGCCGCCGATAAACGCAAACTCGCCAAGTCCCTCCTCGCGCTTTAGGTTGTTGCCATGAGCAAGTCGACGCGCCCGCCGAAGTCTTCGCGAAAATCAAAAGCCGAAGATTTGTTTATGCGCGCCGATCGGCTCGACGAAAAGAGACAGTTCCGTTCTGCCTTCCGGCTGTTTCTGGCAGGGGCGAAGCTGGGGGAAAAAGGCTGCCAGCTTAACGTCGGAAATTACTACGACGACGCCAAGGGCGTTGGGCGCAGTCGCGAAGCCGCGCTTTACTGGTACAAGCGCGCGTATCGAGGCGGAATTGCGGGTGCCGCTCACAATATCGGCATCCTCTGGCGCAACGAGGGAAAACCAATCCGAGCATTGGCGTGGTTCAGAAAAGCTGTGCGGCTGGGCGACGACGAAGCGAACGTGGAAATTGCTAAGTATTTCCTGCAGCTCGATCCACACTCTGGAAGAGCCATTCGCCACTTGGAGAAGGTGTGCAAATCGGATTGGGTCTCGGAAGCTGGCGTGGAAGAAGCAACGAAGCTGCTGAAACAGGCGAAGCAGCGGAAGAAGCGTGCCTAGGCTCATCGGCGACCAGCACTCTGCCCAGCCTCACCGCTCAACATCAAACTGTCATTCCGAGCTTAGCGAGGAATCTGCTTCTCTCTCCATCGGAAAATCAGCACTGATTCGTTGAAACGTTATAATCAAACCCATTGCGAGGCACCCATGGCAGACCCCATCAACATTGTGCTGAAGTTCGAGCAGGCCATCAACTCGCGGCGCGTCGACGCCGTTGGCTCGCTGCTCACGGCCGACTCCGTTCTCAATTTTCGTTGGGCAATCGCGTCGAAGGCGCTGCCAAATTGCGTCCAGCGTGGGAAGGCTACTTCAAGATGGTGCCGGACTACACCATCTCGCATTCAGAAATCTTTGCAAACGGAAACACGGTCGTCGTCTTCGGTTCTGCCCAAGGCACCTTTTCCAAAGACGGCACTCTGCGCAAGGGCGACTTCTGGAAAACGCCCGCGGCTTGGCGCGCCGCGGTCAAGGACGAAAAAATTGCACTGTGGCAGGTCTTCGCGGACAACGAGCCGATCCGCGCCATCATGCGGAAATACGCTTAGGGCTGTCGGCGATCCACGAGTTCGGTACCTAAGAACCGGCTTACTCGCTGAGCGCCCAGTTTTTCGCGTTCGCAAATTTTTGGTCGCTTACCCACACATCCTTGTCCCAATCCGGTCCAATCCCGGCGAACGCTTCGCGCGCCGCCTCCCGGTCCTTCACCTTCACCGCCATGCTGGCGAAGCGATTTCTCTTCAATGTAGATACGCCGTAGGTCTGCGCCAGGGCGGAATAGCCGTCTTTGATGCGTAGCCACGACATATTGTCGAGCGCGTGGGCTTCCGAATTGCATTGGCATGAGTGAAGACTAGCAATCTCAAAATAGAGAATATCGCCTTTCGGCCCGCCGACGCGGTCGGCTACCTCGGTGGCAAAAGCTTCGAGCTCCCCTTCGTCGCCATACCATCTAGGCTCCAGATAGTGGGCATGCTGGCGATAAAAGTGGTAGTAATCGGGCTCAAAGCGCACGGCTTCTTCCAAAAGTTCGCGGGCTTGCGACTTGTCCCAACCTTGGTCCAGCGCGACCATCTGCATGGCTTCGTACCAGTAAGGGCACTTTTCCTTGAGTTGCGCCGCCTCGACGAGTGCCGCTACGGCCAGGCCGTTGCGTTCCTGGAATAGCTCCCAGCCTTCATCCGAGACGGTGTTCGCAGCGCCGTCGCCTCGGGCCACCCAGGCGTATCCGGTATAGGCCTCCGCGAAACTGATGCGCGCGGCGGCGGATTGCGGTTTTGCTTTGATCCATTGGTTCAAGGAATCGAAATGCATCTTCCACTCGGCTTCTTGTGGCTGCGGCCCCAGAAATGTCTGGTAGATAGCGGTATAAAAGATGTCGACCTTCCAGACGCCGCCGAGAATGCGGCCCTTGCTTTCGCGCGCTTCTTTAATCGTTTTCTCGAGCTGATCGAAATTTCCCTGGCTGAAGGCCTGCTTGATCGGGGCTTCGTATTCTTCCTCCGTTTCCAGCTTCGCGGCGGATGCTTGCGGTGCCTCGGCCGGCCGCGCTACTGGCTGAGCCTGGGCGGTGGGCTTGTTCGCGCTATACGAGCGCACGATCTGCATCAAAGCATCGCTGTCCAGGCTGGGTTGTGCGTGCGTCTTCCCGCAAGAAATCCCAGCCAAGGAAACAGCCAACACCAGCGAAAAAGCAACCAGCGCTTTGGACGCCATGCCCCCTCCCGCTCAGGGTGCTATCTATCGAAATAGTAGCGAAGCGCGTTTTCCGCGGGAACTGTACCGAGGGGCAATCAGCCATGGTGTATTGGACACAGTCCAACGCCTCTCGCCCGCCCACCTCGGGTCGTCCGCGTGGCGAAGAATGATTCGCGGCCGGTCGTTCGCTGATCACACAAGGAAGGAGCGGCCAAGGAAGAGAGATTGCCAATGCAGTCCGTCTCCTTGTCCTGAGGCATCGCTTGTACGCCCACCACCCTTGGCTAGCCTTGAGCCAGATGTTTGCTCCGTATGTGTCAGTCTCCTTTTGAACACATCCAGCAGGTATATGAACCTAGCCTTACATGACCTACGTCACAGAAAATAGGGGATGACCGCCGTGGCTACCCTTGACGCTGTTCTCGAGCAGCCAACCGCAGACCTCTCGCTCCCCGACGAACGCCCCGCTCGGATAGCGTCGGTGCGCCTCGCTTCCGTCGACTTTCTGCGTGGCGTCGTCATGATCTTGATGGCCCTTGACCATGCGCGCTTCTATTTTTCCGGGGATCACGCAGTGCCACAATTCTTGCAGAACTCATCTCCTGCGCTCTTTTTCACCCGCTGGATCACCCACTTTTGCGCGCCCACCTTCTTTTTTCTTGCCGGCACCTCGGCCTTTCTCGCTCTTTCGCGCGGCGGGCGCACGCTCTCGCAAATCTCCAAATTTTTCTGGACTCGCGGGTTGTGGCTGGTTTTTCTGGCTTTCACCGTGGTCGACTTTGCCGCCGCCGGAATTTTTCCTCATGGGCACGGAGACGTAATTTGGTGCCTTGGCGTATCCATGGTCCTCATGGCCCTGCTCATTCGTCTGCCGATCCCGGCGATTGCTGCTCTGGGCGTGGTGGTCATTGTCGGCCACAATCTGCTTGACGCCTTCAATCCCGAGGCCTGCGGGCGCTTTGCCATTGTCTGGTCGGTGCTCCACACTCCCGGCATGTACCCCGTTGTCGGGCGTACAGACTTTTTCACCCTGTTTACGCTGTTACCTTGGGCTGCCGTTATGGCCGTTGGCTACGCCTGCGGTCCCATTTTTCTTCGGCCGGACCGGCGCAAAATCATGTTTTGGCTGGGCTTCTCAGTCACTGCCGCCTTCATCCTGCTCCGCGCAGTCAATCATTATGGGAATAGCTCCTGGTCCACGGTACCGCACTCCTACGCTGCCGGTCCCTGGACCACCCAATCGACCGTAGTTATGACCATCGCCTCGTTCTTAAACGTGCGCAAATATCCGGCGTCTCTGGACTTCCTGCTTATGACTCTTGGGCCCATGCTCATGGCGCTCGCGGCTCTCGACAGACTTCGTCCGCAACCGATTTGGGCACGCTTCGTCCTGGTTTTTGGCCGTGTGCCGCTCTTTTTCTACGTCCTCCACCTTCTCTTGCTTCGCAACATGGCTATCTGGGTCTCCTGGGCCACGCACCAGAACGCTGACTGGCTGCAGTATGGCGGTCCGCTGATGTTTTTGGCCCCGCCCAGTTATGGCTATAGCTTGCCCTTCATCTATGCCATGTGGCTCACGGCCGTTGTCGCCCTGTACGCGCCGTGCAAGTTGTTCATGAACGTCAAACAGCAGCACCCCGATTGGTGGTGGCTCAGGTATTTGTAAGCGTTTCCGAAAGCCGAAAGCACACGCACGCCTCCGCCACGCGGCGGGCTCATGTTCGCTAATCGCTCTTGTCGGGATTTATTCTGAACGACGCTGGCATGTCGTCGTCTGGGAAGGAATCTACGATGACGCTTGCGCGTTCTCGCCGCCCCAAGGTGTCAACAACCCAAGCACCGCCGCCACGATTAACAGCGCGGGTATGTCTCCGTACAAGTGCCCATGTTCCATTGGCATCCGAAGCGCCTGCACCGTCATAATCCCCGCGTGCACGATGCTCGAAAACACCGTAAACCAAATCAGGCTCAAGTGCCGCAGGGGATTCCGGGAAGCAATCAACAAAAACATGCCCAGCGTCGCATAAACTCCAAGGATCATTTGCTCGTATTCCAGCTGGTTCGGACTCCACCGCCATCCCGAGGGCCACAAACTCATCATTAACGGATAAATGCCAAAGATAAAAATCAATCCCACCAAAATCAGGGCGACACGCAAATACCGCAACCGGGCTGCGCTCACAGACGACCTCCGCAAATTTTCTTTGGGCATACGAACGCCGGGGTTGGAGAGCATGGTAGACGCCCGACTTTCCGCCTGTCAATAGTGATGGCTGTGCCCCGATTCGCCCGCACCGGCTGCGCTCCGCCGGTAGACAGCGTCGGAATTTCGCTGGCAAACACGCGCCTTCATCGCCTTAGACATTTGACACGCTCAACACGTTCCCATCCGGATCTGCAAACCATGCCACGCTCACAGCGCCTCCCGGCGCTATCCAGATGCCGAGTTCGTCCTGCTTCAGGTGCGCGTATTTGTTAAACGCTACGCCCTTTTCCCGCAGCGCCTCCACCGTAGCCCTTACGTCCGCCACGCGAAAGCCCAGGATGGTGTGGCCATGCGCCACGAAATCTGCCACGAGCGAAACGCGCAGAGTCACTCCTCCCGTCGCGAAAATCGCCGCAAAATTGTCCTCCGACTCCAGTCTCAGCCCCAGTACATCGCGATAAAAGGCCGTCGCTCGTGCGCGATCCCTCGTGCAAATAATGATCGCCGGCTTTGCATCCTCTAGAATCCCCATATCACCCTCCGTCTCCTTCATGAGTGAATTCGCCATTCTCCAACGCGGCCCCGTCCTCGCCTTTTCGCAACCTGCCGCCCTGTGTGATATCTTCAAAAATCTCGCAAATGACCGCCGCTCCCATCACCACGACCGACTTTCGCCACGTCCTAGGCCAATTCGCCACTGGCGTCACCGTAATCACCGTGGAACGTGGCCCGGGTTCTGCCTACGGGATGACCGCGAATGCCTTTACCTCCGTGGCCCTCGATCCGCTGCTCATCCTCGTCTGTGTGGACCAGCGCAGCCACCTCCTCCCGCTGCTCCAGCAAAAGCGCTTTTTCGGAGTGAACGTTCTCAAGGACACACAGCAAGCCCTGTCGGTCTACTTCGCGCAGCCCAACCAAAGCCCTGAGGCGGAAGCTCCGCTTAATATCCGCTATCGCTGGTCGCCCGACGGCGTTCCGCTCGTGGAAGACACCCTTGCCCACCTGGTCTGCCGAGTCGTCGCCAACTACATGGCTGGCGACCACACCATCTTTCTTGGCGAGGTGCAAACCGCCGAGCTCTTTCCCGGCGACCCGCTTCTCTTCTTCCGCAGTCAATACCGCCAAATCGGGCCCTCGACCTAGCTCCCGAGCCGTCTACTCGTTGGCCGCTGGCCCCACAGCGACGGTAATCCATGTAGATGGACGAAGGGGGAGTCTCGCTCGGTGGACACCGGCGAGCTACCACTAAGCCGCGCTTGCTCTCTCAGTGGTGTCCGCCGAGCGAGTCGCGCTTCACGCCGTACGCCGCGCCCCAGCGGTCGGTCATTTGGCTGCGAATCTCCCACAGTTCTGGAAAAAATCTGTGGCGCATGCCTTCTTCCAGAATCTCGACCGGCCGACCTTTTAGCGACTTCGAGTGGAAACCAATGGTTCGCTGGATCAACTGCATGTGCTCGTAGCGGAACTTCTGAAACAGTTCGTCGAATTCCGCCAGGGCTTCGGCAACGACGTAGGCATCGCCGTGCGTGTACTGCGAGTCGTAAATCTTCTCGATAGTCAGCCCATGTTTGTCCAAGTAATTTTCCTTAAACGAATTCCAGATGGGCTGGTACATCTTGAGCAAGACGCGGAAACCCGGCGACTCCTGCCCGCTGCCGTTGCCCAATTTCTTGCGAATCTCTTGATACTCCTTCGGCGACATGGTCTCCAGCAGCGCCAGTTGCTGCGTCATCAGGCGCTGCGCGGTATGCACGCGGCGGAACAGCGTAATCACGCGATGGGTGTTCTGCTGTTGCAAATACTCGTCAATGTCCAGCAGCGTGTACGCCATGAGCTTCATCCACAATTCTTCGATCTGGTGGACAATCTGAAATTGCAGCTCATCCGCGTTGCACACCTTGTCGTATGCGCACTGGCAGGACAGCAGTTGCTTGGTATTCAGATACAGCTCGTAATCCAGCGTGCCTTCGCCGCCCATAATGGCGTAAAACTGTTCCCGATTCACGTAAACGCTCCCCGCGCGCGTGGCTTGGACCCTCAGCCATGTACCTGCGGCCTGAGTCAAGCGCGTCTTTGCAAAGTCTCGCCCTTCACGGCCCAACATTCAAATGTTCACGAATTCAGCGCGATGCGCTGATTGGAAGCTACTGCCGCCGGTTGTGGCGGCCCAAAGCCGGCTGGACGCTCTTCGAGGCTCAGGACCAGCCGGCGCTACAGGTTTCTTATGCTACGCAACAGTGGTTTGTAGCATACGGGTCCGCAGTCCCGCCGCCCCTGCCGGCGACCAAATCCTTAGCGTCCGCGCCCATGCACTCCGCCCGTAGGGTCATCCTTCTGCTTGCCCGCCTCAGCGAGAGGATGACGGTCCGTCGCGCGACCCGTGTCCGATGCGACACGCGAATCATTGCTCTACCAGCCCGCCGCGCTGGCCCGCGGAGGCTCGTCGCGTCCCGCCATCGTTTCGCGCCGGCTGCGAAATTCGCGCACGGTATACACTGGCTTGTTCTGCGACTCGTAATACGTGCGCGCCAGCATCTCGCCAATCAAGCCCGTGGCGATAAACTGAATGCCGCCCATCACCAACGCCATGCCCAAAATAATCAATGGGCCGTGATTCGCCAGGATGCCCTCATCGAGGATGGCCTTGCGCACGAAGACCCAGGTTCCGATACCGCTGCCGCACGCGAGGCATGCCAGGCCGAGCAAACCAAAGAACTGCAACGGCTTGGTCGAATAGTCCAGCAAGAACTTTACGCTCATCAGATCCAGCAGCACGCGCACGGTGCGCGAAATTCCGTAGTTGGAATTGCCGCTCTTCCGCGGAATATTCGAGATGGGCACTTCCACGACCGACGCGCCGGCCCAGCTGGCCAGTGCCGGAATAAAGCGGTGCAATTCGCCGTACAGATGAATCTCCTGCAAGACCTCGCGCCGGTAGGCCTTAAAGGTAGTGCCAAAATCGTGCAGGTCCACGCCAGAAAGCTTGGCCATCATGCGGTTGGCCACGCGACTGGGAAACTGCCGCGTGAGCCAATGATCCGTGCGCGCCACGCGCCAGCCGCTCACGATGTCGTAACCTTCCTCAATCTTTTCCAGAAAGCGCGGAATTTCATCAGGGTCGTGCTGCAAATCCCCGTCCATCGAAATGATGACTTCGCCGCGCGCAAAATCGAATCCCGCTTTCAACGCCGGCGCTTGGCCAAAATTTCTGCGCAACTGCACGACGTTCACCCGCGGATCGTGCTCGTAAATATCCGAGAGCACTTTGAAGGTTTTGTCCTTGCTGCCGTCATCCACGAACACCAATTCGTAGCGCTCGCCAATCGCGTCCATCACTTCAGTGAGTTTCACGTACAGGGGAGAGATGTTCTCCTGCTCGTTGTAGAAGGGAACAACGATCGAGTAGCGAATCGGCGGCTCGTTCTTCATGCTTCCTATTCTCGCCCGGGGTCAGGCTTCTTGGGCCACGAAGGCATAGTCTATCAGCCGAATCCCCTGCGAGGCGACAAGATTTCGTATGTGCATGTCCGTAAGAATTGCTACCTCCGTTTGCCGCGAACCCTTCAGCCGCGTCGGCGATTTTTCGAGTTGCGCATCCATATATCCCGGATGAACCATCAGCTCGGTGGTGCCTTGTGGCAGCACTTCGAGGAATCGCAGCACGCCTTCGCGGGTCAATTCGCCGGTCTGCGCGATCCCGCAAAAATAATCGGCCGTGGCCAGCCCGGCGCGTTCCGCTTGCTCGCGCGCGTCGGGCGCCAGCAGCTTCAGTCCGCGTGCCTGCACTCCCTGTTTCACGACGCTGCCCTTTGTCGCTCCAGCCGCCAGCGCTACACGCAGACTTGATTCCTCGTGCGCCACGCGAATCGCCTCGATGCCGTGGCGCTTCGCAAGCCGCAGGGCCAATTCAAAAAGCCCCGGCAACATGTGCACGTGTTTGTGCCCATCCACATGCGTGGGCCGGATCCCGGTGTCGCGTATTTTCTGAATCTGCGCGTCCCACTCGCGTTCGACCTCTTCCAACGCCACGCTTCGGCGCGCCAGCCGCAGCAGCAGACCCTCCGGCCCTCCGGCAAACTCTCCTTGATCGTTGACCATGCTGGTCACCGTTTCCGGATCGGCCACCGGCGGGCCATCGCTCAGGTTCAGGTGCACGCCCACGCCCAGACCAGGCGTCGTCATGGCCAGGTCCACGCCCGATTCGAACGCGCACCCATTGGCCAGCAGGGAAGCGCTGGTCACGATGCCGTGATGATGCGCTTCGGCAATCCCCCGGTTGACGCCTTCGGTCCAGCCCAGGTCGTCCGCATTGACGATTAAACTCCGCAAATCTGTCCTGTCCTCCGTGCCGCGCCTGTCCTTCGGTACAGCTATTCATTCGTGCGCCACACCTCGACCGTACCATTGACCGTTTTTCCGCTCAACTCTAGCATGGGCTCCAAGAGGCGAGAATGCCTGTAAAAACGCGCGACAACAAGGTCGCCGACGGCCGCTACAGTGACAAGCGCCGCGGCCGCCGGATGAACTCCCGCGTGCCGGTGCGCCTGGAGTGGGAAGCCGACTCCGGGAAGCGCATCGCCGTGGAAGCGCACACGCGTGTCGTCAATCCTTACGGGTGCATGGTGGTGTTGCAGCAGGAGTTGCAGCTTGAACATCGCCTGGCCTTGACCAATCTGGCCACGGATACCAGCAATGCCGCCGTCGTGGTGTGGCGAGGCGTGCCGCGGCCCGATGGTTGGGAGTACGGCGTCGAACTAGTTGCGCCGGAGATGGACTTTTGGG
>Ga0335081_10006402_pt1 | contig 18746 bp, 9 predicted proteins | sample Lox_Sample_35_FD_206713 | JGI IMG/M metagenome (GOLD analysis project Ga0335081, IMG submission 206713) | Soil microbial communities from Loxahatchee National Wildlife Refuge, Florida, United States - Lox_Sample_3.5 | ecosystem: Environmental > Terrestrial > Soil > Wetlands | place: USA: Florida...
CCAGTCTTCCGGCGCGATTTCCGCCTTATAGGGTGAGGGCAACAGAGTTAGCCCCGAAGCCAGAAAGAGAATAAAGGAGGCCTATCATGAACTCGATCCGAATTTCGACCCTGCTCAGGTTCCTGGGGCTGGCGCTGTTGGCAGCCTGCCTCAACGCGGGACACGCCAGGGCACAGGTGTTCCAAGGAAATTTCACCCTGCCTTTCGACGCTCGCTGGGGTCAGGCCGTTTTGCCGGCGGGCGACTATTCATTCGCGCTGGACAGTGTGAACGCGAATTGCACGCTGCGGCTCTACCGTGAGAAGAACGGCGTGGCTATGATTCTGGCCCAGGCCCAAGACAAGAACGACTCTGGCCGGTCGACGTTGACCGTAGTCCGGGGCACGGTGCGCACTTTGAACCTCCCCGAAATTGGAATGGTCCTTCGGTACGCACCGCAGCACCTCAAGCACCTCACCGCACCCGAGGAGAGGGAGATTGCCCAGATCGTGCCAGTCGCCGTGACCGGCAAGTACCACGCTGGATTTTGACGGGGAAGATCGAGGGCCAGAACAGCAACGGAACCGTTCTGGCCCTTTGCGTTTGTCGATTGCATGACCGCCGAACGCGGAAACCAAGTGGCTCTTCGATCCGGAGGCTCTTATGGAACGCACTCTGTTACTTGCGGCAATTATGGTAACGATATCGCCGGTTGGATTTTGCCAGAATATGTTCCGGGGCAATCCCGCCCGGACCGGCGTCTACGCAACCGATGGGCTCCGTCAATTCAACGGTGTCAAGTGGGCCTTCAAGACCGATGGCTGGGTTCTTTCATCTCCCGCCCTCGCTGGAGGCCTCGCATACTTCGGAAGCGACGACAAGAATCTTTATGCCCTCGACGCAACCACCGGGGCGGAGAAGTGGAAATTCCCCACCGGCGGGCCGGTACGTTCCTCTCCCGCCGTGGAAGCCGGAACGGTATACTTCGGCAGCTACGACGGGAGCTTCTATGCCGTCGACGCGGCTTCCGGCAAACTGAAGTGGAAGTTTGATACTGCCGGCGAGAAGCAGTTCGAAGCCAAGGGCCTGCACGGCTACTACCCGCGCACCCAGACCATACCTGATATGTGGGATTTCTTCTTGTCTTCGCCTGCCGTGAATGAGGGTCTTGTCTACTTTGGCAGCGGCGACGGCAACCTTTATGCGCTTAACGCCGAAACCGGACAGTTGAAATGGAAGTTCGCCACCCAGGGGGTGGTCCATTCTTCTCCGGCGGTGGCGGGCGGTGTAGTTTACTTCGGAAGTTGGGATAGCTATCTCTATGCGCTCGATGCCGCGACGGGCCAGGAGAAGTGGAAGTTCAAGACGGGCGAGGACAGGACGAATTACAACCAGGTAGGGATCCAATCCTCACCGGCTGTGGACGGCGGAGTGGTGTACTTCGGGTGCCGCGATGCCCACCTTTACGCGCTGGACGACCGGACGGGGCAGGAGAAATGGAACTTCGACGCCCACGGGACCTGGATTAACACCTCTCCCGCAATTTACGAAGGAGCGGCCTACGTCGGGTTGTCCGTTCCGGCCGTCTTCGGCGCCGTGGATATCAAGACCGGCCAGGTGCGATTCCACTTGGATGCGCGTTTTATGGTCTTCTCGTCGGCCGCCCTTGCCGGGGGGATGGCCTACTTCGGGTCCTTCAACGGCAAACTCTACGCCGTCGACCTGAAGACGGGCCAATTCAACTGGGAGTTTCAGACCCAGGCCGGCAAGAAGGACCCGCTAGGCATAGTCGGCCCGGATGGCAGCCCCGAGTTCAAGGCGATTTTTCGCTCCCAGTTCTATGACGACATGTACCGCGCCGTGGACAAGCTGTTTTCCCTCGGTTCCATTGTTTCCTCGCCGACCGTGGATCGAGGAATCATCTACGTCGGCAGCACGGACGGCAACCTGTACGCGCTGGAATGAGGTTCGTCCACGGGGAGGGCTCCGCCGCGATACACCTGGTGCGCGACATGAGATTAGTGCATCACGCGAGGAGTCGGCGTCGCTCCGATTGTGGTTGCAAAGTCTGGGGCTCAGAAGTCAGACCACGGCCCTAGTCCCAGAGAGAACGACGATGACGGTCTTCATGATTCACTGACTCTACCGGGATAGTTCCTACTATCGGAAAGGAGATAAAGATGAACAGGAGACGCTCCCTTCTATTAGCCTCGGCTACGGTAATGGTTCTGGCGCTGACTCACTTCAGCGCCAAGGCTGCAGCCGCCCACAGGACGCTCAAGGTTAAGCTGAATTACAGCGGAGCGGGACTGGTGGACGAAAAACACAAGATCTATGTTCTTCTGTTCGACGGCAATCCCTACGCCGCTAAGAAGCTTGTGGATTCGACTTCCGACGCATCACCTCCCTTTCCAACCGCGGACGTTTGCCACATTCTGCGACGCCAAAGCGCATCGGGCAAGAACGAGGTTGCCACCTTCAAAGATCTCACCATCTCACCCGTCTACGCGGTGGCCTTCTTGGACCAGAATGGGAGTTATGATGGCCTCTCCGTGCCCAACTCGGGCTCACCGACGGGTTTGTATGGAAAAGCCCCGGACACAGCGAAGCCCATAGAACTCGCGGAAGGAAAGACCGTAAAAGTCGTCCTGACCTTCGACGATTCCACCAAGATTCCCTAGCCCAGCGAGCCGCCTGGGCGGATGACCATAGATGACGACGCACACCGCGTGGGGGGTAGGCTAGCTGCTGTGACAGGCGCTTACCTCCCCGCGGGCCGTTACCGCACGGGCCGGCTGCGCACAGAGCCGACCAAATCAGGGAATTGAATGTGACGCTCATCACTGAACGACCCCCCGAGACGGCAGAGTATAGAAGTATCCCATGCGGCTTGTTTGGGCCGAACATGGGCGAAGTCCTCTTCCGCTTCGTTTCGCGCGCTCCATGTGGATCGGAGCTTCCGAGAGGTGGAACCCCCAGGAGGTTAGGGTTATGGGATCGTTCAGGAATGAGATCAGTCAGGTTTGGCGCAGGTTAAGACGCGCGCCGATGTTCACGGCCATCATCCTCGTCACGCTGGCGGTCGGCGTGGGGGCGAACACGGCGATCTTCAGCGTCCTGGAGGGCGTTTTACTGAAGCCTCTGCCCTATCCCCACCCGGAGGGACTGGTAGGCGTGTGGCTCACCGCTCCCGGCCTCAACATCAAGGAGGTGCCGTTGGGGCCGGCAGACTACTTTGTTGATCGCGATCAGAACCACACGTTTCAGGACCTCGGCCTCTACACCGGTGACTCGGCTAACGTAACAGGTGTGGCCGAGCCCGAAAAGGTCGAGGGACTACTGGTCACTGATGGCACCCTTCCGATCCTGGGCATACCGCCCATGCTGGGGCGCTGGTTCAATCGGACAGACGATTCGCCGGGCAGCCCCGACACCGTGATGCTGACCTACGGATACTGGCAACGCAAGTTCGGCAGCGACCGCTCGATCGTTGGCCGAGGCATCCGGGTGGACGGGAAGATGCGGGAGATTATCGGCGTGATGCCGGAGAACTTCCACTCCGTGGATCAAGGAGAACCATCGCTGATTCTGCCCTTCAAGTTCGATCGTAGCAAGGCATTCCTGGGGAATTTCAGCTTTCGCGGAGTTGCCAGATTCAAGCCAGGAGCCACCCTCGCGCAGGCCAATGCCGATGTGGCGCGGCTGCTGCCCATCGTCACCAGTAGCTTCCCGGCACCGCCCGGATTCAGCCCCAAGCTGTTCGACCAGGCGCGACTGGGCCCGTCCGTGCGACCCTTGAAGCAGGACGTGGTGGGCGATGTGGGCAAGCTTCTGTGGGTCCTCATGGGAGGCATCGGGATGGTGCTGCTGATCGCCTGCGCCAACGTCGCCAACCTACTCCTGGTGAGAGCCGAAGGACGCCAGCAGGAACTGGCTGTTCGCGCGGCGATGGGCGCCACTCGGGCCCGGATTGCGGCCGAATTGCTGTTTGAGAGCCTCGTTCTCGGTCTCATGGGCGGCGCGCTCGGTTTGGGTCTTGCTTACGGGGCCCTGCGCATCCTGGTGGCGCTGGCGCCGCAAGGCTTGCCGCGCCTCGCTGAAATTGGTATTGATTTGCCCGTGTTGTTGTTCACTCTGGGGGTCGCGCTGGTGGCGAGCCTCCTGTTTGGCTCTATTCCGGCGCTCAAATATGCGGGCGTGCACCTGGGAACAGGTCTCCGCCAGGGAGGACGGACGCTGAGCCAGAGCAGGGAGCGGCACCGTGCGCGAAGCGTGCTGGTGATCATCCAGGTGGCGCTGGCGCTCGTGCTGGTGATCTCGTCGGGCCTGATGATTCGCACCTTCCAAGCTTTGACCGGGGTCCAGCCGGGATTCTTCCGGCCTGCCGACGTCCAGACGTTCTGGCTCACGATCCCCGAAGCGGAGGTCGCTGTTCCGGAGCGGGTGGTCCGCATGGACGGGGACATCGTGCGGAAGATCGAGGCCATTCCCGGCGTCTCTTCCGTCGCGGTCGGCACCGGCGTTCCCATGGACGGAAATTACAGCATCAATCCGGTTTCCGCACGGGACCGCACTTCCACGGAGGGGGAGCTTGCGCCGCTCCGGCATTTCCGGTTCGTAGGGCCCGGCTACTTCGTAACCCTTGGGATTCCGCTCGTGGCCGGGCGCGATTTTACCTGGACTGACATCTACGACAAGCGACCGGTCGCCCTCATCACCGAGAATATGGCGCACGAGTACTGGGGAAGCGCGGCCGGCGCCCTCGGCAAGCAAATCCGGACGAGCACCAAGGACGATTGGTCTGAAATCGTCGGCGTCGTGGCCAACTCTCACGACGACGGTGTGAATGCGGAAGAGCCCAGCTCTGTGAATTGGCCCATTCATATGAGGCATTTCTTTGATCAGGAGCCCTGGGTAAGCCGCAGCCTGGCTTTCGTCGTCCGCAGCCCCCGCGCCGGCTCGGAGAGTTTTATGAGAGAGATCCGGCAGGCCGTATGGTCAGTCGATGCCAATCTTCCGCTCGCTGACGTCCATAGCCTTGAATACTTCTACCGCAAATCGATGGCACGGACGTCATTCACCCTGGTGATGCTCGGAGTCGCTGGAGGCATGGCGTTGCTGCTGGGCATCGTGGGGCTCTACGGCGTCATCGCTTATTCGGTTTCGCAGCGAACGCGGGAGATCGGCATTCGATTGGCACTCGGCGCCGAACAGCAGGAATTGACAGGAATGTTCATCCGTCACGGAGTCTTGCTGACGGTCCTCGGCGTTGCCGGCGGGCTCGGCTCGGCCTTCGCCCTGATGCGACTGATGTCGTCGCTGCTGTTTAAGGTGACCGCGGTCGATCCTGTCACCTATGGCGCGGCCTGCCTCGGACTGATCGCCACGGCGGTGCTGGCCAGCTACCTTCCAGCCCGACGCACCGCGGCGGTGGACCCGGTCGAGGCCCTGCGAGCAGAGTAGACTCGGCTTGGCGGTAACTCACTTGCCGAAGAGCACGCGTCAAAGGGGTACGGCAAGCCGTACCCCTACGCGCTAGGGTGTGAGCGGGCAGTTAGTCGAGGTCACGGAGATACTCACGTTGGTACTAACCGACGCCTGGCTGTTGGCTTGCAGCGTGCCGATAGCCTGGAAGGTGTAATTTCCGCAGGGCGTGGCACCGCTATTGGAGACCGCTCCCCGGCAGCTTGCGAGAAGCAGCAGGGAGGCGAGCACGGTGCCAAAGATCAACCCGCGCGAGGCGATCAACCGGCGCGAAGGGTTGACCCCCAGCCAAGCCCAGCGCCTGCCCATAAGGAACAACACTAACGCCACAGCCAGCCACAGGGCGGTTAGCAAGACCGTCGGTCGCGGTGGCGGTTTCCGGTCCCGCCACAGTCTCCACAGCCATGACGTGGTCGGCGCGGACTGCGTGGTGGTGATGGTGAGAGTGATGGTCTGACCCGAAGAACCGCTCAGCGTGGGCGTATCGGGCGAGAAGGCGCAGCCAACCCCCAGCGGTAGGACAGAACTGCCATTCCAGGTGCAACTGAAATTAACCTGCTGGTTGAATCCGTTTTCGGGTGTGGCCAGGAGCTTGAAAGTCGCCGTTTGTCCGGCCACAAGAGCCTGGTTCGGGTTACCCACCGGCGCAAGGGTGAAAGTTTGGAACGCCAGCGTCAGGTTCAGGGTCGCGGTCTCGGTGCCACTAGTCCCGGTGATAGTGAAGTTAAGGGGATTGGGAGTGTTGAGGGTAAGCCCACCTACGACCAGCGTTGTCGGGGGATTCCCCGGAAGGATCGTACCAGAACCAAAGGTGCAAGTGAGGCTGGATGGGCAAGCCAGGGTGATCACACCGCTGAAGGTGGAAATCACGTCCGTCGCCCCAATAGTGAAGCACGTTGGGGAACCGGAGGACGGATTGGGGCAAGTGGTCGCGGTGGCTCCGATGACCGGATAGACAGTCGAGTTGACCGCGTATAGCGCAAACTGGGCCAGACCGTTTCCCGACAGGGCGACCGTCTGAGGGCTGCCGGTGGCAGTGTCGTAGATGCTCAATACGCCCGTCCGCGCTCCGCTGGTGGAGGGTTGGAACGCGACCGTGACCGAGCAACTCTGATTGACGTTAAGGACATACCCAAGGGCCGCGCAGGTGTTGCTGGCCCCGGTTCCGACGATGAAGTCCGTGTTGCCCGTGGTGATGGCAATGGGGTTGATGGCGCTGGGATTGATAAAGGTCAGTGCCGCGGTACCGGTGTTGGTGATGGTCACAGTTTGCGCGGCGCTGGTGGCGGTGACGTAGGTGTTGGGAAACGTGATGGTGGTGGGAGTGACCATCACCGATTGCAGCGAGTTCACCCCGTCACCTGTGACAGTGATGGTCTGGGAGATGCTGCTGTTCCCGAAGGCGTTATCGTTAATCGTGATCTGGTCGGTCACAGGACCTGTGGTGGTAGGCGTAAAGATGATATTGATGGTGCAGGTTCCCCCTCGCGCTGCCACCGTGCCGACGCAGTCGTTGGTTTGGGTGAAGTCGGTGTTCGGGGGAACGACGGAGGTCACCTCCAACGGGGAGCTGCCCTCGTTCGCTACGGTCACTGACTGAACCGCGCTGGCCACACTGACCGTCTCATTTCCGAAATTGACGGTGGCAGGCGAGACCGAAACAGACGCTTCGTCAGCAGCTTCGATCATGGCCACAAAGGCGTTGCCCGCCACCCCGCCCAGGTTACCCTGGTAAGAGCCGGCGGTGGCAGGAAAGTTGTTGGAGGCGGTACTGCCGGCCACGAACACATTCGGGGGGGAGGAGGAATCGACGGCGACCGCCTGCGCAAAGTCGCGTCCACTTCCGCCGAGAAAAGTGGAGTACAAAGCCTGGGTGCCCGACGGGTTCAGCTTAGTCACGAAAGCGTCCGCACAAGGGGGAGCCGCGCACGAACTCCCACCGGTGAGGCCGAGGATCGACTGCAAGGCGTCGAAGGTAGGGAAGTCACTCGATTGGGTGGAGCCTACCGCCACCGCGTTTCCCGATAAATCGACGACAATGCCCTTCCCTGAGTCCACGTTGCTGCCGCCAAGATAGGTGGAGTAGACGAGCGAGGCCCCGCTCGGACTCAGCTTGCTCACAAACGCGTCCTCATCCCCCTTGTAAGTGTCCTGAAAGACTCCGGACGTGACGGGAAAGTCCGATGACTGAGTGTCACCCACAACATAAATGTTGGGGGAGGCGCAACCGCTCCCGGACGACTTTTTCGGACAATCAAGGGCCAGCCCCCAAGCGTGGTCCGGCTCGCTCCCTCCCAGGTAAGTGGAGAAGACCAGGGCGGAGCCGCCGGGGTTGAACTCGCTAACAAAGGCGTTAGAGAAGCCGTTGTTACAGCCACCGCAAGTTCCCTGAATCGGATTCTGGGTGGGAAAATTCGACGAGAAGGTGTAGCCGGCAACGTAGGCGTCGCCGGAACTATCCACCTGGATGGCTTGTCCAGTGTCCGATTGCGACCCACCCAGATAGGTGGAATACACCAGCGCGGTGCCCGACGAATTCAGCTCGGCCACAAACGCGTTCTGCGTGGACCCGGCGCCCCGGTTGGCCTGAAACGGGGACTGGGTTGGGAAATTACCGGATTGGGTGGCTCCAGTAACGTAGGCATCCCCGGAAGAATCCGCGGCGACCGCATAACCCCAGTCCGCCCCGCTGCCGCCCAGGTAGGTGGAATAAACCAGCGTGTTTCCTGTGCTCAGCAACTCGGTCACGAAAGCATCGCCCTTACCGCCGCCATACACCGTTTGGAAGGCCGGCGTCGGCGAGGTGGAGGTAGTTTTTGCGGGAGGATAGATCGGGAAGTCGGTCGAGAGTGTCTGACCGGTGACGTAGACGTCGCCGCTGGCATCAATCGCCAAGCCAAAGGCAGTGTCCTGGTCGCTGCCGCCGAGATAGGTGGAGTAGACCAGCTTGGTGCCGGTATTATTCAATTCCGAAACGAAGGCGTCGCCAAGACCGTGACCGCTCCCCTGGTAGGAGTTGACTGTGGGAAAGTTGGTCGAAAGGGTGAATCCCGCAATGTAAGTGTTGTCGGTGCTGCTTCCCACCGCAATGCCGTAGGCGACGTCTCCCCCGCTTCCGCCCAAATAGGTAGCATAGTTCAGAAAAGGGTCAATGGTCAGCGGCTCGTTGCGGCGGTAAGCCCCCACTTTGAAACCCCACTCGTTCGGGCCTCGCTTGAGGTACCGAACCGCCACCGTCCGCCGATCCGCACCAGTCCCTTGGTATGCCAGTGGCCGCCGCAGCACCACCTCTCCACCCTTCGCCTCCAGTACCAATTCCCCCGCCCGATTCAGACTCGCCTTTTCCGCTCCTTCAATCCGGAAGCGCGCCTGCCGCGGATCCTTGCCCGGTCCCACCACCAGATCGTATTCCAACTGCCCCTGGCGCCCGTAGTAGACCAAGTCCACTCCCGGATAAAGCCCCTGGTAGCGGATTTGGGCGTACATCGGCACGTCGGTATGCCAATTTCCGGGATCCTGGCCAATGAAATAGTTGCTCTTTGCCTCCAACTCTTCGCCGCCAGCGATGGCAAGGCCGGGATTCGTCCCCACGAATCTCAGCCGGAGAACGTCCGTTGTCAGCTGTTCTGGGGCGACGGACGGACCACCCTTCCGCAGCGCCAGGACTGCCTCCTCCGCCGTCAGGAACAGGGTATAACCCTGGCCCCGAGCCAGGAAGCGGACACGAGCGTCGGTCTGCCCCTGGTTCGCCTCGAAACTCAAAGGTAGATTGGCGTAGGCCACACGAGCGTTACCCGAAGCAGCGGGAGGGGCCTCCGGTAAGCTTCCGCGAGGCGTCTCAGCGCTCAGCGCCGGGACGACCGACAGTAACAGCGATATCCAGAATAACCTCGAAGTGCGCATAGGCTGACTAACCTCAAAGTTCTCAGTCTTCAGTTCTCAGTTTTCAGTAGAAGAAGCCGAGCGAGAGTTCCCTCTTTCCAGAACTGAAAACTGGAAACCATGTCACTTGTCACTCGCCACTTATGACTAGCCTAGACGGTGGGCGAGACCGTCAGGTTGATGATGGTGCTCCGCGTTATCGGGGTACTGGGGCTGCACCAGCAGGGCGACGGGGGATTGCCGAGGGTCCCCGTGACGGGGATGCTGTAATTGCCGGTCGGCGTTCCCGTCGTCGGCCCCGGAAACACACTGTTGTAACCATAGTCTTCGCAGCCCATCGCCGTCAACGTCAACAGCAGAACCCCCGCCACCACCAGCAGCAAGCTTGCCCGCCGCGGATTCAATCCGTGGAACCTGCGCCTCGCCACCAACCCTCCCGCCAGCAGCGCGATCGTCCCCGCTACCAGTAGCCAGCGCCGGAGATCCGGAGTCGGGCCGCGACCCGGAGGGCCCGGCCAGCGTCGGCGTGGCCACCCGCGCGACGTCGTTGCTATCTGCGACGACGTCTTCAGCGTGAGCGTAGCCGTCATGGGCTGCCCCGTGCTGAGAGTCAGCGACAAAGGAGACCAGTTGCAGACCGTGTTGGGCGTGCCGGGGGGTGAGTTCGAAGCCGGAGGCGCAAGGAGCCCGCCGGGAAGATCGCAATTTAGGAGGACCACCCCATTGAAGCCGTTCGACGGCGTGACCGTGATCGTGTAGGCAGACGACGTCGACCCCGCTTGGACCGTACCCAGAGTCGGCGTGGCGGTCAGCGAAAAGTCCTGCGAGAAAACAGTGAGCGCCACGCTGGACTTGAAGGAACCACTGGTCCCAGTCACGGAAAAATTCAAGGGATTCGCGGTAGTGGATGAGAAACCGGTGACGGTGAGGGCAGTGGTCAGGCTGGGGCTCTGGCCTGGCGTTAGGGTCGAGGGAAAGAACGAGCACGCGGCGCTGCCCGTGCAAGCGAAGCTGACAGTGGAAGTGAAACTGTTCGGCGCGGACAGGGAAATGGTGAACGTAGTCTGAGTGGTCCCGATCAGAATGGTGCTGCTCGGGCTGCTGGTGGAAAGAGTGAAGGGGCTGGACCCGGTACCCGTCAGCGAGACCGATTGTGGGCTACCCGTCGCGCTGTCCGTTATCACAAGGCTACCCGTGCGCGACCCGCCCTGGGCCGGCGTGAAGGTGACGTACACCGTACAGGAACCGCCCGGGTTAAGCACGTTGGGCAGCACACCGCAGTTATTGGTCTGGGCGAAATCACCGTTGATGGTGATGGTATTGAGGGTGATCGAAGTTTGGCTTGTATTCTCCAGCGCGACCGTCTGCACCGCACTCGTCGTCCCCACGGCCTGCGCCGGGAAGGTTATTTTCGTCGGAACCAAGGTCAAAACGGGTGCGCCTTCGGCCACCCCGTTGCCGGTCAACGTAATCGTGTGCGGGCTGCCCGCCGCATTATCCGTGATCTCAACCTGCTCGGTGGTGGGGCCGGGGTTGGTGGGCGTATAGGTGATGTTCACATTGCAGGTGCCGCTGCCCGCCGAAACCGTAGTGCCGCAATTGTTGGTTTCGGTAAAGTCGCCTCCCACCGTGATGTTGCTGATTTCCAGGAGCGCGCTGCCCGCATTGATCAGCCTGACAGTCTGGACATTGCTGGCCTGACCCAGCGTCTGGTCGCCAAAATTGACTTCTTGCGGAACCAAGGCCATCGCCGGGGCGTCCGTCGAGCTCATTTTCGCGACGAAGCCGTTGCCTAACGTACTGCCGCCGGCATACGCGTCCTGCAACGCCCCGACGATAACGGGGAAGTTCGACGAAGTGGTGCCGCCCGCGATATACGGCGTTCCAGTGGAATCAACCGCCACCGCCTGCGCAAAGTCGTTCTGGCTTCCGCCCAGATAGGTGGAGTAGAGACCTGCTCCCGAAGGATTAAGCCGGACGACGAACGCATCCGAGCAGATCTCGGTACCCACCCCGGTGCTGGTACTGCAACTTCCGGCGCCAAAGAGTCCAGGGATGTTCTGGGATGCGTCCAGCGTCGGGAAGTCGCTGGATTGGGTAACGCCCACCACCACCGAGTTCCCCGCCGAATCCACCGCGATCGCATTCCCTTGGTCGGCCTGGCTGCCACCGATATAGGTGGAGAAGATAACACTCGTTCCCCCCGGCGCGAACCTGGTCACAAACGCGTCGCCGTTTAGGCCGTAAAGCGTCTGAAACACGTTGGGAGTGGTGTAGAAGTCCGTCGACTGGGTAAAGCCGGTGACATAAATATCTCCCCCCGGGCCCAATGCCAGCCCGAAAGCCTGATCATTTCCAGCGCCTCCCAGATAGGTCGAGAACACTAGGCTCGTGCCGCCGGGACCCAACTCGGTCACAAAAGCGTCGCTGCCCCCATTGTTGCTGCTTTGCCAAGCGCTCTGCGTGGGGAAATTAGTGGAATAGGTGTATCCGGTAACGTAAGCATCCCCCAAGGCGTCGACGGCAATGGCCTGACCCGAGTCAGCGGCCGATCCTCCGAGGTAGGTCGAATACACCAGCGCGGTCCCGATCGGGTTGACTTCGGTTACAAAGGCATCTGCCGTACAGGTCTCAATCTGGTTGACGACGGTGCAACTGTCATTGCCAACATAAAGCGGATTGGCCGTAGGGAAATCGAAAGACTGGGTCGATCCCGTCACATAGGCATCCCCCGCGGAATCCACGGCAATTCCCTGCCCGAAATCCGGCCCCGTGCCCCCGAGATAGGAGGCGTAGACCAGCGAACCACTCGAGCTCAGCTTAGCTACAAACGCGTCGCCTTTTCCGTTCTCCTGGCCGTTCCCACCGTAAAGGGTTTCGAAGGCTCCAGGGGTGACGGGAAAGTTTGTTGAGGAGGTACTTCCCGTAATGAAGGCATTGCCCGATTTGTCGATCGCAATCGCACTCCCCACGTCAGCTTGCGTGCCGCCGATATAAGTTGCATAAACCAAGCCCGAGCCGGCGGCATTCAGTTCGGCAACAAACGCGTCACTGCTTCCGGCCAAAGTTGCCTGCTCGGCGGATCTCACGGGGAAATTAATGGAGGCCGTGGATCCGGTGACATAGGCATCTCCCGAGGAATCGACGGCGATCCCGTAGGCCACGTCGCCCCCGCTCCCGCCAAGATAGGTGGCGTAGCTCAGCACCGGATCAATGGTCAGCCGCTCGCTGCGCTGGTACCGGCCCACCTCGAACCCAAACTCGTTCTTTCCTCGACGCACGTACCGAACTGAGACCTCGCGCCGGTCCCCGTCCGTACCCTGGTAAGACTTGGGCCTCCGCAGGACGGCCTCCTGGCCCCTGGTAGCCAGCACCAACTCCCCCGCACCATTCAGCCGCGCCGTTTCAGCTCCCTCAACCTCAAACCGCACCTGCCCCGGGTCGATTCCCGGTCCTACAACCAAATCGTATTCCAACTCCCCCTGCCGCCCGTAGTAAATCGCGTCCACCCCCTGATACAAGTCCTGGTAGCGGACTTGAGCGTAAGTGGGCACGCCCGTAAGCCACCCGCGCGGGTCGCGGCCAATGAAATAGTTACTCTTGCCCGGCATCTCTTCCCAGCCGGCGGTGACAGCGTTGGGGCTCGCTCCCAGGAATCTCATGCGGAGGAGGTCCGTGGTCCGTAGTCGGTGGTCTTTAGCTACCTTCCGGACGCCGGTACCACCACCGCCTTGGAGCGCCAGCACCGCCCCATCCGCCGTCAGGAACAGGCTGTAGCCCGGCCCGCGCGCCAGGAATCGGACGCTCGGGTCCGTCTGCCCCTGGTTCAACTCGAAACTCAAAGGCAACGAGGCGTAGGAGGTTTTGACACCGGCAGCAGCGGCGGCGCGGGAATTGGCCGGCGTCATCCGGGCGGTGACGCCCGTAAGCGCCGCCCCCTGATGTCCTAACAGCGTTGCCCAACAAAGCAAAGCCCACATTCTGGCGGAAGTCCCCCAATTCACTTTGGATTTTGGATTTTGGATTTTGGATTGAAGAACCCCTTGTGGAGTTGCTTCTCCTCAATCCAAAATCCAAAATCCAAAATCCAAAATTATCCCAAGCCCCGATAGCCGTACAACCCTGGCGCAAAGTCACCGCGGCGACAGCAGCGTGCGGGCCAGCTTCTTAGCATCGAAACTGATCGTCACGGTGTAGGTATCCAGATGATAGTGAATGCTGCGAACGTAACCGAACTGCAAGCTGGCAAAGCTCCAGCGCGGCAGATTCACATCGATCCATCCCGAATAGCCGTTGTCGCGCGCGATGCTGGAAAGGGCCTTGCAGGTGACGACGGTGTTCGTCACCGTGCAGCCGTCATACGACCCCGTCGCCAGACCCGTCAGTTGTTGCGCCCCCACAGCCTGGATGGGCAGGTTAGTCTCAAACAGGGTATCCCAGTATCGATAGTGCTCGCCAAACTGGGGGGCACTGGCCAGCGACGAGTAGGGCGCTACGAGGCGGCTGAACACCTTCTGTGGCCCGACGGGCTCGAGCCCGTAATACGACGCTCCTATTCCAACGCCTTTCACCGGACCGTAGTCAACCTTGTACTCTGCTCCCAACTCGCCGTCCGCCAAAGCACCCAAGGTCTCGTAAGGCCGCGCCTCGGTGTAGGGTCGCGGCATAATGAAGCGGTCGATAGCCCCGTTCGACACACCGAAGTTGATGAACGGCGTCACCCCTCCGACTTTTCCTCGCTCGGCGTGAGTATACAAATCGACCCCGGGCCTACCCGTCGTGAAAATCTGGTCCTCGTTGGACACGGGTATGGTACCCGTAAGCACCGACGTGTATTTCCAACCGCCATGGGTGTTGGTATACCTGATATCAATATAAGGAGTGCCGAACAAGGCGTACCACTGGTAGTCGTGCGTCGAAGTGGGAGAAAACTTGCTGCGACTAAAAAGGACGGGAAGCCCGAAATCGCCGGTAATGTGCTCGTTGAAAGCATAGCCGACATCGGTGTCGGCGATGATCACCGTTCCTACGTGACTGTGACTTAACTGAAACTGCTCGAATCCTACGAAACCGGTGGGAGAGGCCTCCGGTGCCGCCTCGGTGGATTCCTCAGTGGGTTCCTTCTTAGCTACATTCTTGGAGGTGGACGTTCCGGTCGGTTGGGCCTCTGGAGCCGCGGAAGGCGCTGGCGGTTGGTTAGCGTGGCGATGTATGAGCGGTATGTGCGAACAGGCCGTCGTCGCGAGCAAGACGGCCGCAGCCAATAGGGCGCCCAGCAGGGTGCCTGCCTCGCGCCGTCCTACACAGGGACCGCCGACCTCCCGGCGAAGAGACCGGGAACCTCCCACTAGTCGGAGGGAAGATTGCTCGCCAGCCACGGCTGCCTGACGGTCCGGCTTAGGCTCTCGTCGGAGAACGGCTGGCCGATTGGGTTCTCCGGGGATCGCGTCCCCCTTTGGACCAGCCTGCACACCAACTACTAGACCTTGACCTTGCCTACGCGGGCGTAGAACCATAGTCGATATCCTGATCCTGAATGTCTCTGTGAATCCATCGTGTCCCCCGTGGCCACGAAGGCCCAGTGGACAAGATGGTTGACGAGCAACTTATGACCGCCGCAAGCCTCACCGGCAACCCGAGCAACTGCCCCCCGAATACGCCGAACGTCCTCGTGCCACCCGTCGGCGCCCTACCTCTCGCATCCTACTTTAGCAAGGGATTTGGATGAGCGGAGTACTGGAAGGGTTTACTTCCGGTTTGCCAAAATCGATCAGAGAATTCCGGCTTACTCCGTCCCGACCGCACCTCGGTCAAAAACTCGTCGCCGTTCCGAGGCCTCGCCGCCCAGGACCACATCATCTCAGCGAGCAGGCATCATAGCCTGAAACATGGTGATGTTGCAATTGAAATTCGAAGTAGAAATTCGAAACTCCATACTCGGCGCTTTCAATTGTCTGCCAAACGCGGGAAACGAAGCCGCTGTCCGGGGAAATGGCGTGATCACAGATGGCGCGCAATCTAGGAATTAGAGATCCCCTTAAATACGGGAACTCAGGCTTGTCGCAAGTCGGGGTCTCGAATTTCGAGTTTAGATCTTTCCCGTTTCGAGTTTCCAGTTTCGAGATTCCGTCTTCGACGGTCAGGGCTGCAAGCTGGCCGGCGGACTTTGGGGAGCCGGCGCCGCAGGTGCGGCCTTACTCGGAGCGGGGGACACCGTGACAACCATCTTATCACCCTTCCAGGTGAAGGTCTTCGTCCGGCCGTCGGCCAACTCTACTACCACCGTCTGCTCCAAAGGGGCCGGAGCAAACCGGGATTCGGACTCTTCGCCGCTCGCCGCCTCCGACTCCGGCGCTACGTTCTCCTCGGGAGCAGCTTCAGCCTCGTTTTCTTCTGGCGGCAAGTTTTCGTTCGTATAAGCGGGGGCCGTCTCGTCACCGTAGTCAGAGTAATAAGGAGTGCACGCGGAATAGAACGGATAGGGCGCCCAGAAAAAGGGGTTCGAGAAATAAGGATTAAAGAATGGATTGAACCAGAAGTTAGTATTGAAGAACCGGCGGTGGCGACGGTCGCCGCCGAACCGTTGCCAGCCATGACCCGAGCGGGAGCCCGAGGTCGAAGCCCGAAAACCCGATCTGGCGCTTCCGGGTCCCGGTCGCGTGAAACGATTGCCCCCGGCCGGTCCGGAGCGGCGCGGTCCCGCTGAGACCACGGGCGGGCGCATAACCGGTCGATAGTAGGAGCTTCGGGGAACGCCGCCAGGACGAGCGTGGCGAGGAACGCCGCGATAGGCCTGTGGAGCGCGGGCGCCATAGTTCATGGGCCGGGAACCGAAGGAAGAGGGTCGGAAGGTACGCGCCGGCGCCGCCATTCTTGCACCGCCAAAGCTCCCACCCCCGCGAAAACCGCCGCCCCCAAAGCCGCCGTGGCCACCGCCACCGCGCTGCGCGGACGCCTCAATCGGCAGACCTAACAAACAGATGGCTAGCCCCAGCGTAGCAACCGCTAAGTGCGACGGGAAGAACTTTCGGGCGCTCATCGTACGCACCTCACTTCCAAACGCCGAGCATCACCACGCCAGCGCTTCGGCTGGTTCAACGGTAGCTCGCTCCCTGGTGAGTGTCAAGAAAAAAGGTGAGAAGAGTTAACGGTTGGAAACCGCTTTCAACTATCAGCGGTCAACCCTCGGCACGAAGGCCGGGTCCTTGCCGATCGCTGATGGCGGATAGCTGACCGCCTTTCCAGTCGGGCATTTTTCTGGAACCCGGCGTTCTCGAATTCCCCGGTTGACCCCGTTCGCGACCGCGTAGAATTTAAATACTTAATTAACGATGTACGACCTTTCAATAATACCGTATTTTCATAATCCTGATGGCTTCGTTCCGCAGGAACAAGCACAATTAGCCTATCCTTCTCTGTTATTTTAACAATACATAGACGTCAAAAATGAGGAAATGGGAAGCGGCTGCCCCGGTTGAGTTCAGGCCTTGGTTGTCACAATTCGAAGCGTCGAATAACATGTCTATTTTCATCAACATCGTGGGATAATAAAAATAAGTGCCTTTGTTTTCATCAACATCGTGGGATGTTCCAACATCCAATTTCTTTACCCTTTGTTTTCATCAAGATCGTGGGATGTTCCTTCATATTGAGTATATGTGGCTCGACTGCTCCCTCGCGGTTGCGACGCCCCACTCGGCCCCTTGAACGCGACGATCTTTCTTGCTCGCCATCGGCAATTTTGCCGCTGCAGTTGCAGTTGGAGACCGCACTAGCCCTTCCCCACGCCCAAAAGAAAAGCCCTTTCCTGCAGGGTCAAAAAAAGTCAACTCCAATCTAACTATAGCATACATAATCTGGCTGTCAACAAAATTCTCTGTACTATCATAATCCGGCCTGGGAGCAAATTAGGACAGTACCGATTCTTTCGGGGATTACCCGCTCGATGCCACGAGTGTGTTAGGCTGTGATATCGTGACGCCACTGTAGCACTAGTCGCGAGACTCTTCTCGGCGCGCGAAGAAGAAGAGCTTCAACACAGAGTTACCAGAGCCTTACAGAGGCCACAGAGAAGACGAAGAGTGCGCAAAAGGGCCCGGCAGACGCTTTCGTTGTGAACCCGCGGACGGCCGCGGAGCAGGACCGCAAGTTCTTTTCTCTGAGTCTCCGTGAAGCCTCCGTGACCTCTGTGTTGAGGTCTTCTTTTGGTTGCGGCCAGACCGGAAGCCGACGGCTGAAAGCTTCTTAAGGAGTGACCTTTGCTGAAAATCGGTATTGTGGGTCTTGCCCAGAGCGGCAAGACGACCCTGTTCCGCATCCTGACCCACGCCCACAGCAGCGGGCCGGGAACGGGGAGGACGGAAGCTCGGGTCGGCGTGGTACACGTCCCTGACGCCCGGCTGGACCGCCTGACCTCGATGTACGAGCCGAAGAAAACCATCCACGCCAGCGTCGAGTACGTCGATACGCCGGGCAGCGTCATCGAGGTGGCGCGCACCGGATCGCAGGCCCAGAGCCTGCGCGAAGTGAGCGCGCTCGCCCACGTGGTCCGCGTCTTCGAAGACGAGACTGTCGTGGCCGAGGCCGGATCGGTCGACCCTAAACGCGATGTTGAGAATGTGGAGCTGGAGTTCATCCTCTCCGACCTCGCGGTGGTGGAGAAGCGGCTCGAGCGCCTGGAGAAAGACATCAAAAAGCAGAAGAATCCCGCCCTGGAAAGGGAATTCCAGGTGCTTCAGTTGGCGAAGGCGGCGCTGGAAAAGCAAACGCCGTTGCGCGAACTGGAACTGAGCGCTGAGGACGAGCGCGCCATTCGCGGCTTCACCTTTCTCTCGCAGAAGCCGGTGCTCTTCGTCCTGAACCTGAGCGAGGCGGATGCGGCCCGCGCCGATGCGGCCGAGGAATTTGCCGCCGCGGCGGGACTGAAGCGGCGCCGGCACACGGCGGTGACGGCCATTTGCGGCAAGGTCGAGGCCGAACTAGCCGAACTCGCCGAAGTCAGTGAGGCCGACGCGGCGGAGTTCATGGCGAGCTACGGCCTCAAGGAGTCGGCGATCTCAAGGCTCATTCGATCGAGTTACAGCCTGCTCGGCCTTATCTCGTTCTTCACCGTCGGCGAGGACGAGTGCCGGGCCTGGACCATCCGCGCCGGTTCCACCGCCCTCGAGGCGGCGGGTGAGATCCACACCGACATCCAGCGCGGTTTCATCCGCGCCGAGGTGGTCCGGTACGAGAATCTCGTCGCGGCCGGCAGCCTCGCGGAAGCGCGCACTCGCGGTACGCTTCGGCTCGAAGGCAAGGAGTATGTGGTCGCGGACGGCGAGGTGGTACATTTCCGGCATTCAGGGTAACAGCGCAGGAGTCAGAAGCCAAGAGCCAGAAGTCAGAATGAAGAGAAGAAT
>Ga0335081_10006404_pt1 | contig 18744 bp, 10 predicted proteins | sample Lox_Sample_35_FD_206713 | JGI IMG/M metagenome (GOLD analysis project Ga0335081, IMG submission 206713) | Soil microbial communities from Loxahatchee National Wildlife Refuge, Florida, United States - Lox_Sample_3.5 | ecosystem: Environmental > Terrestrial > Soil > Wetlands | place: USA...
GTGCAAATGGGTCTGATCTATGTGAATCCGGAAGGGCCGAATGGCAAGCCGGATCCCATCGCTGCGGCACGGGATATCCGGGAAACTTTCGCGCGCATGGCGATGAATGACGAGGAGACCGTTGCCCTCATTGCCGGCGGTCACACCTTCGGCAAAACTCACGGCGCCGGGGTTCCCGCTCAATATGTAGGCCCCGACCCGGAAGCGGCTGACATTGAGGAGCAAGGCCTGGGATGGAAAAATAAACTTGGCCGAGGTTGTGGGGCTGACACCATCGGCAGCGGCCTGGAAGTCATTTGGACCCAGACCCCGACGAAGTGGAGCAACAACTTCTTCGCAAACCTGTTCAATTACGAATGGGAACTGACCAAGAGCCCGGCTGGTGCGCATCAGTGGACGCCGAAAAATGGCGCAGGCAAGGGTACGGTACCGGATGCGCATAATCCTTCAAAGCATCACGCGCCTTCCATGCTGACCACGGATCTCTCCTTACGGTTCGATCCGGCTTACGAAAAGATTTCCCGGCGCTTCTACGAGCATCCGGACCAACTGGCAGACGCGTTTGCGCGGGCGTGGTTCAAGCTCACGCATCGCGACATGGGGCCGATCTCGCGGTACCTTGGCCCGCTGGTTCCGAAGGAGCCTCAGTTGTGGCAAGACCCGGTTCCCGCCGTGGATCATAAGTTGATCGGAGAAAAAGAGATTGCTGCTCTAAAGGCAAAGATCCTCAAATCCGGACTATCGATCTCCCAACTAGTCACCACTGCCTGGGCATCAGCGGCATCGTTCCGTGGCTCCGACAAGCGCGGTGGAGCGAACGGGGCGCGCATTCGCCTGGCGCCACAAAAGGACTGGAAAGTGAATCAACCAGCCGCGTTGGCGAAGGTTCTCAAGAAGCTGGAGGCGATCCAAAAGGAATTTAACGGGTCGCACTCCAACGGGAACAAAGGCAAGAAGGTATCGCTCGCGGATCTGATCGTTCTGGGCGGCTGCGCAGCCGTCGAGGAAGCCGCGAAAAGGGCGGGACACAAAGTGAAGGTTCCCTTCTCGCCAGGGCGCACGGATGCTTCGCAGAAGCAGACCGACGTGCACTCGTTCGCCGTAATGGAACCGGTCGCTGACGGTTTCCGCAATTATCTCCGCAGCGGGCAGAAGCTGTCGGCGGAGGAACTGCTGGTGGATCGGGCGCAGTTGCTGAGGCTAACTGCCCCCGAGATGACGATTCTTGTCGGCGGCCTGCGCGCCTTGAATGCGAATTTCGGACAGGCCAAACACGGGGTCTTCACCAAGCGGCCCGAGACGCTGACGAACGATTTCTTCGTCAACCTGCTCGACATGGATACGAAGTGGGAACCGTCCTCTACATCCGAAGGGGTGTATGAGGGACGTGATCGGGCGACGGGCAAAATCAAATGGACGGGCACGCGTGTCGACCTGGTTTTCGGTTCTAATTCCCAGCTCCGGGCCCTCGCCGAAGTCTACGCGTCTGACGACTCGAAGGAGGCGTTTGTGAAGGACTTCGCGGCCGCGTGGAACAAGGTGATGAACCTCGATCGCTACGACCTTGCGTGAGATCGGCGGAAAAGCATCCGTTGTGGGGCTACTCGTATTTCAAAGTAGCCCACTACCCCAAGCTTTACGACGGGGATGACGCGGAGATTACCGACCGGGCGCAAGCATCCTAATGAGGCCAGCGGCAGCTTGAGCCGTATCACGCTACGAGCCGGGTGTCTTTGTCCCAGCCTCCGAGCTTGAGTGCGACTGCCATACACGCATCGCGCAGTTCATCGGCCAGAGCGGTGTCGGCAATGGAGCGGGCCAGCACCATGCCGCCAACGCACAAAGCCGCGATGGCGCGCGCCCGGGCGTGGGGCGGCCGGTCCTTATCTGACAAGCTGCGTTCCAGAACATCGACCATGGCCCGGAACACGGTCTCGAAGGCCCGCTTTGCGCTCTTGCCGCAACGCGCGATGTCCCCCGGCAATGCCACCATGGGACATGAGTTCTCGACGTCCTCGAAATGCTGGCGAGACAGGTAGGCACGAACCACTTGTGGGCCCACATCCGCCGATGACAGGTCCACGTGTACGCCTTCCCAGCAACTCTTCCATTCTGGATCGGTGAGGAAGCATCCCAATACCTCGGCATACAGATCGCTCTTGCTCTTGAAATAGCTATAAAATCCGCCGTGAGTAAGACCGGCACCCTCCATGATCTGGCTGACAGAGACATTCTCGAAGCCGTGCCGATTGAACAGCCGACGCGCGCTGTTGACGATCTTCTTTCTTACCTCGGTGCGGTGACCAGGGGGATAGGGCATGATGATCCTTCCTTCCTATGTGAGGTGCAGTATGCCTCGAGCCGTCCCGATTTGCCTAGCAAAACATTATCTTGAACATATTTTGGCGCCATGCTCCTATGAAGGCGCCGGGGCAGTTCCGGCCAATCGACGAATGCGGAGGAGGAAATAATGAGCGACAGAAAGAAGATGGAGGTTGCTGGTGGCTCCCCTGCCGCTGCAATTGCACCTGGGACATCCGGAGCGCTCGCTGGAGATGTATCTGACGCCGCATCGTTCCTCCGCCATGGCTATGTTCGGCTTTGTTTATCTTTGGTACCTGATGGGCGTGTTGCTCTTGGAGATCTGGCTCGATTACCGGCGTGAAATTGTGCTGCTGTCCCAGACCACCAGCGGCGCGCTGCGCCTGGTGTACCGTGTGCTCACGCTCGGATCCAGCAATATCAGTGAACGCTCGCTGCGCATCGATGAGAGAGTCGGGTATTTCATCACGTTGATTGGAATTCCCTCCGCGTTTCTGTTGCACGGATATGTTGGCTTCATTTTTGGCTCGATAAAGGCAAACCCATGGTGGTCGTCGCCGCTGATGCCCATCGTGTTTGTGTTCTCGGCGATGGTGTCAGGCATTTCCGCGGTGATGTTGCTTTATATGCTCTCGACCCGGCTGCGCGGTAAAGAAATCGATATGTGCTGCCTGGACACGATAGCGCGGTATTTGCTCTACACCTTCATCATCGACTTCAGCCTGGAGATGCTGGACCTGCTGCAGCGAATCTACGAAGCTGATGAATCATTCCGCAGCCTGGATTTCATGGTGCACACGCGCTTGTGGACCTCCCAGGTAATCGTGCAGATCCTGCTGGGCACGGTGACGCCGATCGTGCTGCTGGGCCTAACCCAGGTTCTGAAGTTCAAGGACATGGCACGGAAACGGGTTTACGGGCTGGCCGGATGTTTGACGATGATCGGCATTTTTGCGATGCGCTGGAATGTGGTGATCGGCGGCCAGCTTTTTTCCAAGAGTTTCCTTGGCTACACCACGTACAAAATGGCGTTCGCCACCCGGGAAGGCCTGCTGACCGCGATCGCGCTCATGATCCTTCCCTTCGTCATTCTGTGGGTTCTCGTGAAACTCCTGCCACCTTGGCCGGAGTCAGCCTCCTCGCCCAGTTCCGATGTCGTTCCGGCACACGGAACCAGCTAGGCCCTTCTCATTCAGGGCAGATGCGGAGGAGCGAATGGCACAAGCTTTCGAAGGCATCGCATCAGATGTGGAACAACTCAGCCAACGGATACAGGAGTTGGAGCGCCGCGTTTCCACATTAGAGAGCCAGCCAGATATTGAGACCCCTGCCGCCCCTGCATCTGGGAACGTTCCGCATCCCGCGCCAGAGCCGGGTCGGGGCTTCCCGGCGCCAAACTTGTCGGCAGGTGTGCTACCCGTGTTCGGCCAGGCCGTTCTGGGGATTGCCGGAGCTTACCTGCTGCGCGCGGTCGCTGAGTCGGGGGCCGTCCCGCAGCTACCGGTACAGATGGTCGCTATCGTCTACGCGGGGATGTGGCTGGTCTATGCAGTCAGAACTCACGCCGCCAATCACTTCGCCAGCGTCACTTACGCAATTACGTCGGCACTGATCCTCTCCCCTTTGCTATGGGAATCTACAGTGCGCTTTCATTTCTTGCGACCGGTTCTTACCGCCGCGGTGCTGGTTGCGTTCGTTGTGCTTGCCTTGGCTCTGACATGGCGGCAAAGCCTGCAGGCGATTCCGTGGGTGGCGACTCTGGCGGCCGTGGCCACGGCTCTCGCGCTCATCATCGCGACGCGGGAGCTTGTGCCCTTTACAGCTGGACTGCTGGCTGTGGCACTGGCTGCCGAACTGGTGGTTTGCCTCGGACATCGGCTCACGGTGAGAGCGGTCCCGGCGATTGCAGCGGATTTCGCCGCGTGGTTGCTCGTCTATGTGATGACTTCTCCTGAGGGCGTTCCGTCGGACTATCGGCCCACAGGGGCAACTACCATCACGGTGCTGTGCCTGGCGCTGCTTGCGATCTACGGTGGAAGCATTGGCCTGCGCAGTTTTGGGTTGCGCCACCGGCTGACGATTTTTGAAATCGTGCAGAGAGTTGTGGCGTTTGTGCTTGCGACTTTTGGGATGCTGCGCGCGCGTCCGGGCTCTACCGCAGCACTCGGCCTCTTTTTCCTGCTAATGGCGGCGGTGTGTTACTGGGGCGCGCTGTCGTGGTTCGCAGCCGACGAACACCTTCGAAATCGCCGGGTGTGCGCGACCTACGCGGTAGCACTTCTGCTAGTGGGAAGCTTCCTGCTTTTTTCGGAGAGCCTCCAGACGCCGTTCTTGTGCCTGGCTGCAGTGACGGCAGCCTTCCTGTACATGCGCACCGGCAAGCTCAGTCTTGGCATGCACGTGTCCTTCTATCTGGCAGCGGCGGCGATCTTCTCTGGCTTTCTGAATCTCGCGGGGAACGCTCTGGCTGGAACCGTACCGTCCTCCCTGGGTGTAGGTGCATGGGTGGTCGCGGTCTCCGCCGGCCTGTGCTACGCAATCGGATGGCGTGCTTCGACGGCTCAGTGGAGACTGCGGCTGCTCTGCATCGTCCCCAGCGTTCTGGTGGTGGGCCTGGCAGCGTCGCTGGCAGTGATGGGGAGTGTGCGGCTGGGTTCGGCGAGCGGGATGCTGACTGCTTCGCGTCTCTCGGTTGCCCGAACCGTGGTGACCTGCTCGATCGCTCTCATCCTCGGCTTCAGCGGCTCGCGTTGGAAACGCGCGGAACTACTATGGGTTGCGTACGTAGCCATAGCATTTGGCGCGCTCAAGCTCCTGTTCGAGGACCTTCGTTTCGGCAACTCTGCCTCGCTGATGGCATCGCTTTTGTTCTACGGTCTGATTTTGATCGTGATTCCTCGCCTGACACGATTTGGCCGCGACCCGTCTTGATCCCGGCTTCAGCCCCGGTTGCGGTACAGCGAAATATCCGCTTGTTGCGCCATCGCTTCGACATTCAAATCAAGCGATAGAAAATCCCTTACAGCTTTTGCACTGCCAACCGGATCATGCACCACATTCTTGTATCTCAGTCGGCAAACCGGGATCTCCGTTCTTTTCTTGAGCCACGCGCTGACCTCTTCAAGATGTTTCTCGAATGCCGAGGCCATCAAGTCGTAGTCCACGAAGTCGGAACTCCCGCGCCGCCGGAGCATCTCATCCTGGGAGGTAAGCACTTCCGCAAGCGATCGTTGCATGAAAATGATTTTGTAGTCGCGGCCTTCGGGTAGAGACAAGAGAAGCTCGGAGATAATCTTCACCGCCTTACCCTCCGCTTCGTCGATGCGCCCAGGCTGTTTGGGTAACAGCTTCGCCGGTTCCCACTCGCAATAACCGCGTGGGTTGTCCGCGTCCGGCTTGCGTTCGAAATCGGTGAGCAGGGTCATGCCGCCGGCAGCTAGCATCTGCATCATCAGCGACGTGCCGGAGCGCGGCAGACCCGAGACAATCGTGATCACGGTCGCGGACTCTCCGTTGCCACTGCCCAGGCCTTGCCATCGAACTGTGCCGGTAAAGCTAGGCCGAAAAGTTTCAGTATGGTGGGCGCGACATCCACAATTGCGGGTTTTTCTTCTGCGATCTTGCGATTCGAAAACAGCACGCCCGGCACCAGCCGCGGGTCAATGCAATGGTCGCCACTCCAGGCTTTCAGATTGTCCTCGAAGACCCGGCGGGTGACCTTACCCATGACCGAATCCCAGGAAGCACGGAAGCCGTCGCCGTAGCCAATAATAAGGTCGGGTGCATTGTCCACATAAGGGCCAGCGTATGCGTTGTCCGAGTCAAAGACCCCGGTGATGCCGATCTTCCCTGACGAGGGGTCAACCAGTCCATTGAGCTTACCGCGCAACTCCGCTTTCAGAGTTGCCGCTTCTTCACCCGGCTGAACCGTCCCCTGGCGCTCACGTCCGGCCAGATTCAGATACAAGCCATTCAGGCCCATGGTGTAGGCGCGCGTGCGCGCCCAGTCCACGTCTTCGAACCAGTCGACGCTCTCGCTCTTTCCCGGCTTCAGCGCAAGATATCCGTTCTGATGCAGCCAGGCATTCAGATTGAGGCAGCGCGCGAACGACTTGAACCCGTGGTCGGAAACCACGAGCAATAACGTTTCATCATCAATGTGCCTCCGCACGCGTCCGATCAGGTCATCCATGCGGCGATACAGATCCTGAATAACCTGCGGCCGCTGATTGCGAGGCACATCCCGGGCCGCAGGATGATCTTCGTCCAAATATCGCCAGAACATGTGCTGCACCCGGTCGGTAGTATCGAAAACACAGGCGCAGAGGCCCTGCCGCGTCTTCTCCAGCGCATCGAAAAGCATGCGCTCGCGATCGTCGTGATTGGAATAGCACTGCGCCAGAAATGCCTGATCGTCAAGCACGCCTTCGTTGAGTGCCCAGGTATCTTCGGCAAGCCCCAGCGTGGCATACGGGCCGAAAAGTTTGGCCAGATAGATGGAATAGGTCACTGGATGCGAGACCGGCAGATCCGGCCTGCCCGGATCAATGTTCACCGGCGTGACGTAAACTTCCACTTCCGGCGATACCTCTTTGAGGTAAAAACGGCAAATTCCGTGGGCGCTAATTCCTAAAGCCGCCTTGAACTTCACGGGAATCCATTCTGAATATTCCCCAACTTTCAGCATGAACTTTTCTGAGTCCACCGTTATGTGTGCTTCGTTCTTTGCGACATCAGGACGAACCTCAAACTTCACCCGCAACTCGCTGCCCGAGTCGGGCTTCAAAGGATCGTCCGGCCCTGGGATGTAGGAGAGACACACGGCGCCCCGCCGTTCGATGGGAACCCGCACTCCGCCTTCGCGAAATTTGTCGCCAGTGCTTCGAGTCGTACAGAAGCAAAACGTCCCCTGGCTTCCTTTTAAGTCGGGGACGCACATGCCGGAAAGCAGCACCCCGGAAAACTTCTCCGGAGGAAAGGTCACAGGCACCCGAATCACCGAACAGAAAATTCCTGCCTTCCCCAGCCAGTGCCAGAACGGCGTTCCGTGCCGCATACCCTTGATCCGGGGCTTGCCGAGCGGAATCGTGTATTTGCCGATCTTCAGACTGCGTTTCGGCGCGCTGATTTCGGCAGAAGAGAGAAACGGCAAATAGCTGTTGAGGTCGCGTGCCAGAAAATCATAAATATTATGCTTGCCAGGATTGACTCCCGTCATAAATGTGGACCACGCCACCGGCGAAATTGGCGGATATGTCGTCCGCAGTTTCCGAAACGTTCCCCGGTCGCGTAGTTGCGCCAGATTGGGCAGCTTTCCTTCCTGCATAAAACGCTCTGCCAAATCCGGATCCATGCCGTCGAAACCCAAGATTACCGCGCGTTTGATCTGCGCTTTGCCGTAAGCCTTGCGGTGGCGCAACCAGCGAAACAAATGCCGGAATGGCCACGTAACGAAGGCATAGGCGGAATACAAGAAAGCGACAAACAGCGTCCAGAATGAAGAAAGAAAGGCGAAGCCTGCGCCCGGCCCTGCATACGCTTCGCTGCGCACCGGAAACAGCAATACCAGGCCGAGAACGATAAGCAGCCGATTGAATCTGCGCCCCTTCGCAAAATTTGGCCTGTGCCATTTCATATCTCAATCCCCAAAACACTTTTAAAGAAAAATCCTGCCGCCAGTGACAGCACGAAGAACAGCCAAATCCAGTTCCAATCCAACCAAGCGAAATGGATGCTACGCGCAGGATAACTCACTTCAATCGACTGGATGGGAGCGTCATCCGGCAATGGGGGCTCGCCAGAAACCAACATCCGTTCCCAGAAGCGTCCGCGGCGCCGAACCGGAGAGACCCGCGTCACAACAGGCGAAACCACTGCCTGCTTCGAAAAGGCTTGACCTGCAGTGGCAATGTTAACTTCGTAATTTCCATCCTTTTCCGCCAGTACTCGCCAAAAGACCTCGTTGTCCGAAGGCACGTGCACCGCCGGCGCAGTCACCGTCAACTCGGGTGGCAACTGCAACGATACTTCACCGAGGGAGCCTGAATTTACGGTCCGCACTTTAAGCAGGAACGGCTGGCCTGTTTCTAGTGGGACAAAACCCAAATACCGGTCCAACTGTACAATCAGCAGAACCAGCGGAAGAATCACGTACAACAAGGGTTTGAAAGCCAACTTCAAATACCGCCCGGTGCCACTCAGAATGCGACCGTACGAAGTCAAGACCACCGGAATCTGATCCTGAAAAAGACGCACCGCTAACAAGTGCGCTTTGAGTTGGTCCTTCGCGATGCGGATTGCTTTCTGGTCAGAGGTGTAACGAAACACAATCACCATGAGCAAGCCCACAACGGCGGACACCAGGACGACCAGCACAAGCGGGAGATTATCTCGAAAGAAACTCGGTATGGCCGCGAAGAACACGTATGTGGGAAGGGATGAAGACATCGCCGGGTGGGGGGAATGACGCACTAATCGATGTAGCCGAGTCCCTGCAACCGCTTTTTCACCAGTTCTCTGGACGCGGAATTTCCTTCAGGGGGAAACACTTTCTTGATTTCCTTCTCCAGCACATGTGTCACGAACTCGTCGACAGAACCGTAACCGCCGGCGTCCGCGCACTGCTTCACTTTGTCCAGCAAATCGCCCTCAATCTTTACTTTATAGGAGCCGAACATCAATTTCTCCGAATCAGCCTTAGCGAACGGGCCTTTCGAACACCGACCCTCCTATCATATCCTTTGACTTGGCGATTCCAAACTCCGCCAGAATCGTCGGAGCGATGTCGGTCAGAGCCGGGGTCTCGGCTGTGATTTTACGATTGCTGAGCAGCACACCTGGAACTAGCGTGTAATCCATGCAGTGGTCGCCGCTCCAAGGGTTCATGTTATCTTCGAGAACATCCGGCGGAAACGCGCCCAGAATCGTCTTCCAGCCCGCGCGATAACCCCGGTTGTAGCCGACCAGAAGATCAGGCCCCGAATGCGAGTAAGGTCCCTGATAGACTTCACTCGCTACATCTACGCGGGTGATCACGCGAAGACCGCTCTTGGGGTCCGTCACGCTCAGCAATTTTTCTTTGAGTTCTTTGATTAACGTGGCCGCTGATCCCGCCTCGACGACTCCATCACGCTCGCGGCCGCGCAAGTTGACGTAAAGGCCGTTCAGACCAAGCCCGTAGGCACGAGTTTGGGTCCAATCCACGTTGGCCCACGGCTCGTTTGAATCTGAGCTAGCCACGTTCTTTAACTTGATGTATCCGTTGTTCAGCAGCCAGGTATTCAAGTTGAACGAGCGGTAGTACGGAGCAAAGCCGTGGTCGGAAAGAACCAGCAAAGTGGTGTGGCCATCCAGTTTGGGCAACACCTTGCCGAGAACTTGGTCGATTTGCTGATAGAACTCTCGGATTGCCGAACCGTTCTGGGCAGCAAGCGCGGCATCGTATCCCGGATGCTTCGCATCCATCAGCCGCCAGAACATGTGCGAGTTGAGGTCGAGGCTCGAGAAGTAGAAGAAAAATACACCCCGGCGGAATTTCGGAAACTCAATATCAAAAATGCGGCGGTGTTCGGCCAGCACGGTCCGCGCCTCTTGCAGATATTCGTTGTCATCCAGCACCCCGGCGGAAAGGGCTTTGGTGTCCTCCGCGATCCCCTGAGTGTAGAACTCGCCTGCCTCTTCCGAGAGCATGCGCGAGTAACTGGAGGGAGTTGAGATGGGGAGTGCGGGGTCCGCAGGATCAATATTGATGGGCGAAACGTATAACTGAAACCGGGGATGAGCCTGCTTCAGATAAAAGCGGCACATGCCTTTGACATTGCCGAACAACGGAATCAACTGAAATTCAATCCCTACCCAATCGCTCCATTCGCCCTCGCGCAGCACAAATTCGTGACCTTGCACAACTACTCGGGCAACTGACTCAAGCGGATCAATGGCTACCGAAAAAGGCTCGGTGGCCGCAGGAGAACCCTTCCGGAACGTGTTGTCGGGGCCAATCAAGCTGGCCTTCACTTGCGAGTTTGCCACCTGAACCGGAATGATCTGTCCGCCCTCGACCGCGCCCACTTCGGCCGCAGGGTCGTCGGTGTAAAAAGAAAACGTGCCATAGGTGCCGCGCAGGTCGGGAGTTCCCATGCCGGAAAGGGTTTCCCCCTTCGCGGGGACGGGCGGAAAATTTGCCGGAATGCGAAAGACACTATTAGGCACTCCATGTTGATCCAGAATCTCCCAAAACGCCGGCCCTTTTCGCAACTGTTCGGCGCTGCCGCCGCCCAGGGGAATCATCCAACTGCCAAGATGAATTGCGTGCTTGGCCCCCTTTACCTGCGACGCCGAGAAGTAAGGTTCCATCGTCTTGGGATCACGATGAATGAAATCAAAGATGCCGTGCCCCCCGGCGTTCATTCCCGTGATCAGGTTCGACCACGCCACTGGACTCTGCGGCGGAATGCTGGTGGTGAGCAGGCGAAACGATCCTTGCGAAACCAGTCGGGAGAAGTTGGGCATCTTCCCTTCGTCCATGAACTGCTTCAGCAGTTGAGGATCCATGCCGTCGACGCCGAGGACGATCAGCTTTTGCTCTCCATGCCAGTCGCCGCCCCCACGCTGGCACGAGGGCATTAGGGCAGTGGCACAAACCAGCAGCAATCCAGTAAATACCCAGACAACTTTCTTCAGAGGCTTACTCCCTTCACCGTCCTTGAGAACTTTCCCATCAACCTGATAAGGCATTAAACTTCATTCTATGTCGTGGCGCCATCTCTCATGGTTCTTGCTTGGTATTTTGATGTCGGCGATTCTCCCGGGGCCCGCTTCGGCAGCGGACCAGCCCAACATTATTCTGGTCACGCTGGGTTCCACCCGAGCTGACCGGATGGGCTTTCTCGACTCCCGTCGTCGGTTGACGCCTAATCTTGACGCACTCGCGAAACAGGGCCTCGTATTCGAACGTGCGTATTCGCAAGCCCCGCTCACCTTGGTCTCGCACGCGACCGTTCTCTCAGGCACCTACCCTCAGACCAATCATACCAGCGAATTGGGTGCTCCACTGGCGGCAGAACTTCCGTATCTTCCGGACTTGCTTCGCGTTCGCGGTTACCGTACCGCCGCCTTTGTAGGTTCCATCCGACTGGATCCCCGAGACGGTTTCGCTCCCGGCTTCGATCGCGGCTTTGATGTTTATGATGCGGGCTTCCGGCCAATTCAACCCGGCGAAAATCACCCCTCGCTGGAGCGACCCGTAGACCAAGTGGTCGCACGCGCAACCAAGTGGCTGAGCGAAAATGCACAGCGCCCGTTCTTCCTTTGGGTACACCTGTGCGAGTCGAATGCCTCTTCAAGTCGTTCTTATGACAGTGCGGTCGCCGCCGCCGATGCAGCGTTCGGTAAGCTGGTGGCCGCTTTACACAACCAAGGTCTCGATGCCGCTTCCATGATCGTCGTGGTAGCGGATCACGGACAAAGTCTCGGCGCGCACGGCGAAGACACTCACGGCATCTTCCTTTATGACGAAACCATGCATGTGCCCCTTCTGGTAAAGCTGCCACAGGGCGCGATGGCAGGGAAGCGAGTCAAGAGTCGAGTTCGCCTGGTGGATATTGCTCCCACAGTTCTGGAGATAGCGCGCATTTCGGTTCCTTCGCAAATGCAGGGACAGTCCCTGGTGCGCATTGCCAAGGCAAATTCCGATTCCGACCAGCCGGTGTACGCTCGCAGCGACTTTCCGCAACAAGCTTTCGGATGGAGTCCGTTGGAATCGTGGCGCGCGGGGAAGTATCTCTACATTCGGGCCCCTCAGCCCGAACTCTATGATCTCTCCGTCGATCCGAAAGCAACTCGCAACCTTGCCCAGACTTCATCCGCCGTGCTCCAGACCCTTGCTGCCCAATTGAAGGCTTTCGACGACCACTTCGGAAATGAAGCGCGGAAGTCAGGTAGGAGCACCCTCACTTCGAGCGAGCTGCAAAAGCTAGCCTCGTTGGGCTATGTCGGCCTGCAGAAGTCAGCGTCAGGAGTAGACACCGCAGTTGCAGGAACAGACCCCAAGAGCACCATCGCGATTGCCAATCAGACCCTCCATGCCATGTTCGCACTGGATGAAGGACAATCGGAGAAAGCCGTCCCCGCATTTCGCAAGATACTCGCCGGGCAACCCAACATCTATCTCGCGCAGTGCGGTTTGGGCGTAGCTCTGGCGCAGCAGAAGCAATATTCCGAAGCCATCGAGCACTTGCACAGGGCAATCGAACTGCAACCCGAGTCTGCCTGGGCGCATTATTCAATGGGCTTCAGTCTTTTCAAGACCGGTGATTTCAAGACTTCCGCCATCCATCTTGAGATTGCTTCCGCCCGCTTGCCCGAGTTCGGTGGAGTGCATGCCCTGTTAGCCCAGGTGTACGAACATTTGAATCGTACTCAGGATGCGGCTCGCGAACACACCAAGGCCTCTCAATTGGGCGTGACTGAGATCAAGTAAACACCAGCGAAATTCAGCGTTACCCTACCCTCCGCCGCGCGAACGACGATACCTCCCGATCAGGGTCAGCGCAGAATTGGGCCGCATTCCTTAATTCGGCACGATGCCGACAGTGCTCACGCGTACACTACGCGAGGTTACGCAGCCGCTGGGAAGCAAATGTCAATGGATTTTTGCGAAACAAACCCACTAAGTCCTTGTGTTTCAACAAAGGTCTAGAGCGATCATGGTCGGCAATATCCTCGCCCACTTCATTCGGCGGCGAACATGACTCATTGCAGCATTGGTGGAAGGAGAGTCAGATTCAGCCTTCCCGGAGGTGCTAGCCGAGGCGAGGTGGCCCACGGTGGGAGGGAGTTGCAGATCGGGAAACGCCTGGAGTCTGTGCTACGCTGACGCCAATGAAAGCTTTGCGAGTGTCCTTCTCGTTATGTTGCCTGGCGACGGCGGCGTGGGCGGGCTCAGCTGCCAAAAAGCCTCATCTGCCTGACGTCTTTCTGGTGACCATCGATACGCTGCGTGCCGATCACGTTCATTGTTATGGCGACGCTGACATTCGCACTCCGGCCCTGGATGGTTTGGCCGGGGACGGCATTCGCTTCGAACAAGCGTTTACTCCAAGCCCGATCACCAATACTTCGCACGCATCGATTCTGACCGGGCTTCTGCCAAGCGATCACGGCGTGACCGACTTTGCGGTACCGCTGGCATCTGACCATCCCACCTGGGCAGAGTTGCTCAAGCCCGCGGGGTACCACACGGCCGCTTTTATCGGAGCCGTGATCCTGGACAGTAAGACTCTGGCCCCAGGTTTTGATCGCGGATTTGATTTTTACGACCACTTTCCGGAACACCCGAAAACCAAGGAACGCTGGGGACGGGTGGAACGCCGCGGGATGGAAGTGGTGCAACACGCCGAGATCTGGGTCGGGAATCATCGGTCAGGGCCACGCTTCGTATGGCTGCATCTGTACGACCCGCACGATCCCTATGATCCTCCGGAGCCGTTTTCGTCCATATACAAGGAGCGGCTCTACGATGGCGAGATCGCCTATGCCGATTCTGCCTTGGGTCATTTTGTGGCGTATCTGAAGAAACAAGGATGGTATGAAGGTGCGCTGGTCATCGTGGTGGGCGATCACGGCGAGGGTTTAGGCGAACACAACGAGGACACCCACGGAATTTTTCTCTACGACTCGACCACGCACGTTCCCCTGCTGGTGAAGCTGCCGGGGCAGGAAGCAAAGGGAAGGGCAGTCGAAGCACAAGTGCGCACCACCGACATCTTGCCCACGGTCCTGGACCTTTTGGGCGCGAAACTTCCTGAACGGCTTGATGGGGAATCGCTGCGGCCTTATTTTTCCGGCGCAGAGAGCGCGGAACGAACTGCCTTCGGGGAGACGGATTATCCGCTCCGCTTCGGTTGGGCGCCATTGCGTTCGGTGCGCGAGAGCGGGGTCAAATTCATTGAGGCGCCGCGGCCCGAACTCTACGATCTGCACTCTGATCCGAAAGAACTGCATAATACTTATGGGCCCGGGGACGCGGAAGTTCATAAACTGCGCGCTATGCTGGCCGAGCTGGGGAAGAAGATGCCGGCGCGGGCATCCAGAGACACGGTGGGCCAAGGTGCGAGCGAAGAATTACGCGCCTTGGGCGATATGGGGCCGGTCGGCTCTACCAGTGTCCCGGAGCCTTCCCTGCTGCCCGATCCCAAAGACAAGATTGAAGAACAAAACCTGCTTCATAAGGCGATGCTGGCGGCGGACGATGAGCGAACCGATGCCGCGCGGGACGAGTTCAAGAAGGTTCTGGAGATAGATCCGAAATCGCCAACCGCTCTTGTGCAGTTGGGCCAACTCGAATTAGCAGCGAAGAATTATGCCGACGCAGCGGAGTACCTGGGACGGGCGGTGGTATCGCGTCCGGGGGATGCGACCGCGGCGTTCGATTACGGTCAAGCCCTGCAATTGACGGGAAATTTGGCCGGCGCGCGGGAGGCGTTGCAAGCCAGCTTGAAGCTGAATCCCAACCTGTTTTCGGCGCGATTGCTGCTGGCAAGAGTGTACTTGGGTTTGAAAGATATGACTGCGGCGGAAGACCAAGTGGAGGCAGCACTGCTCTTACAACCAGCGAGTGTGGAAGCCCAACTCAGCATGGCCGAAGTCTTGGTTGCGGAACGCAGGTTCGCCGAAGCTGTGCCGCAGCTCCTCGCCATCACACACTCACTTCCAAGCAATACCGAGGCCTACGCCCTGTTGGCCCAGGCTTACACCGGTTTGGGCAGGCAGGCGGAAGCCAAGGCTGCTGATAACCGTGCCAAGACGCTGCAGGCGCGGGCAAAGTCGCGCTGAAGCGACTGTGTGAGGCCAAGCCTTTAGTATGTTTTCTCCGCAATCTTTGAACGTGTGTGTCCCCAGTCTCAGTTCGAGACTCGACGACAAGGGCCCGACATCCTTGGGCGGTTAGTGTTATGGGTTTGCGGATGTGCGGATCGGAATATTCTAAAATTCATATCCATTGGGATGTGCGTGTAGTCGCTAACAATATATAAAATCAATGGCTTATGACAATAGAGTGCTTGGCAATGCATGTGCAATGCAAACCGTGACCACTCATTTGTCATGGCGTAAGAAGTGTGTTTCAGATGGAGCATTTAGCCTGCAATCGACGACAATTTCTCGAAAGCGACTCGGGTTCGCGGAGGAAAGAAATGACCTTTAAACGTTTAGCGCTACTCACTCTCCTAGTTACATGCGTGCTGGCAGCGAGCACAGTGCTCCTGGCCCAGACGACCGTTTCCCAGGGAAGTATTCAGGGAACCATCACTGACCCGTCGGGTGCTGTGGTCGGTGGCGCCAAGATCACCATTACTCACAAGGCGACCGCGCAGGTCATTACCACGACCTCGACCAGCTCTGGCACGTACAACTCCGGCGGGTTGATCCCCGGCGACTACACTTTGCGCGTGGAAGCCAAGGGCTTCCGCACGGCGCAGCAGGGCTTTACGGTGCAGGTGGGTGTAACCTCCTCGGGCAACATCAAGCTGGAAGTCGGTGAGACCAGCCAAGTGGTTGAGGTGCAAGCTTCGACGATTCAGGTCAACACCGAGCAATCCACGGTGCAGGGAGTCATTACCGGCGACCAGATTGACAAGCTGCCGGTCGATGGCCGCAACTTCCTTGATCTGGCTCAGCTCGAACCGGGCGTGCAGATTCAAGACGGCCAGACATTCGACCCGACCAAAGCCGGGTATTCTTCGATTTCGATCAACGGCGTGTTCGGGCGTACTCCGCGCATCGAACTCGACGGCGTGGACATCAGCGATGAGACCGTCGGTACCACCACGCAGAACGTCGGCCTGAGTTCGATTCAGGAATTCAACATCAGTCGGTCGAACCTTGATCTGTCGACCGAACTTACGTCAGCTGGCGCGGTGAACGTGACCACGAGGTCTGGGACCAACGACATTCACGGCCAGGCGTTCTATAACTTCCGTGGCCGCGATGCAGGTACAGCGGCGTTCCCGGGCGCTCAGGTCGGCTATTACCAGCGCAACAACTTCGGCGGCCGCGTTGGCGGACCGATCATCAAGGACAAGTTGTTCTTCTTCATTGACGGCGAACGCATGAAGCAGGATGGATTGCTGCCCTTCGTGATCCCGGCTCCCTTCAGCGCGCTGACCGGCGGCTTCCTCTCGCCTTTCCGCGACAGCCAAGTCACCGGCAAGTTGGACTGGCAAGCCACTAAGGATATTCACGTTTTCTACCGCTTCACCTACAACTGGAACAAGTCGGAAGCCAACTTCGGCTACAACTACCAGGCGTACTCGAACCGGGACAACACACCTTCTCATGCCGTGGGCGTTGACTGGAACCAGGGATCCTGGTCACACAGCATCCGTTTCGGGTATTTGAAATTCCACAATCTAATCAGTGACGCTACGAAAGGCGCCACCTTCTTTAACCCGTTGCCTACCTCCGAGATCTTGGTCGCTGACCTTGGACTCCAGTTGTCGGGCCCGAACCTTCTGGCGCCGCAGCAGACTTTCCAAAGCAACAAGCAGATCAAGTACGACGGTAGCAAAGTGTACGGTTCGCACGTGTTCCGTTACGGGATCGGCTATAACGACATCAATGGCGGCGGTTTCGCGAGTTTCTTCGGGATCGCTCCGCTGGATGTCACCGTGTCGGGCGCATGTGCTACGCCGGGCGATGTAACCAGCTGCGCCTTCCTGGAGGCGATTCTGGGCAACGGTCAGGGGTTCTTTACGGAAAAGCCAAACTTTGGTTACCCGGCTGGAGGACAACGTGACCAGCGCTTCCAATGGTATGTGGGCGATTCCTGGAAGATGAAACCGAACTTCACCTGGACCTATGGTCTGCGTTACAACCGTGATACGGGCCGCTCGGACAGCGACTTGGGGGTGATCCCATGCTCTGCCGTGGATCCGACCCTCCCCGCCCCCTGCACCGGCAGCGCCCCACTCCTGAATCAGTTCGGACCTAACTTGGGCAACCCTGTCAAGCAGCCGAACACCCAGTTCGGGCCGCAAGTCGGCTTTGCCTGGGATCCCACGAAGAAGGGCAAGACCGTTATCCGGGCAGGCGCCGGCATCTACTACGAAAACTCTATCTTCAACAACACGCTGTTTGACCGCCCGGCCAAGCTGGCCAAGGGGCTGTTCTTCCAAGACTCAGTGCTTGGCTGCGCTGGTGGCCCCGCAGGGAGTACGTCGTTCCAATTGGTTCCGGGTAACGTCGTCACCTCGGTCGATGGAGTCGATCTCGCCACCGGCGTTTGCTTCCAGCCTCTGTCGGTCGCTGGACCGCTAGTCTACGACCTACAGCAGGAGTATCAGGCGGCTGTGAAGGCGCAGGGGCCTTCAGCCAACCCCAGCTACGTTGGCAATACCCTGCAAATCAGCGTGCCACTCCAGGGTCTTTCGGCGTTCGATCCTAACTTCCGCAACGCACGTTCCTACCAGTTCAACGTTGGTATGCAACATGAAATCTGGAAGGGCGGCGTGCTGACGGCGGACTACATCCGCAATGTCAGCACTCGCTTCATGCTGACGATGGACCAAAACCACGTCGGCGATGCCCGCTTCCTCAATGTGCAAACGGCAGTGGACGACGTCAACGCAACGGTTGGCGCTGGCTGCCCACACGCGAGTTTCGACCCCGCCACGGGCGCCGTTACCGGTGGTCCAGCTGCAATTTCGTGCTTTATAGCGAACAACCCGGGCGCAGACATCACCGCCTTCTCGGGTAACGGGCTGGATTCGGGCAATTTGTTCGGCGGTCCGGCCAAACTCAGCAATGCCGCCTTCGGTGGCATCAACCGCAATGTGGGTCCGGGGGACTTCGAATTGCCGGAAGGCCGCTCTACCTACAACGCGTTGCAGATGTCCTACAAACAGCAAGTTGCGAATCCTGCCCCTGGGCTTTCGTCGATGAATATGACGATTGCCTATACCCTGTCGCGCTTCGTGGGCGACGGTGGCAACGATCAGTTCTTCAGCGCCACCGCGGTGGACTTCAATAACCCGAGCTACTTCACCGGTCCAACTTCGCTGGATCGCACTGACCAGTTTAAGTTCGGTCTCACCGCGGAGATTGCTCATCACGGGCCGCGCCTTAGCGTAATCGGCAACTTCGGTACGGCGCACCCCTCAACACCGTTCTTGCTGGCCGCAAACGGCGGATCAGCCCAGGGAGTCACGAGTGCGGGCGAGATATTCCGCACAGATTTGACTGGTGACGGCACGGTACAGGATATCTTCCCGACCTCCGCCGGTCAGGCAGCCGGAAAGCCAGGGCAGTTCGACCGCTCTGTCTCACCGACGCAACTAGCTAACTTGATCAACTCCTGGAACAGTACGATCGCCGGGACGCTGACGCCAGCCGGACAGGCGCTCGTGGGGACGATCAATCCGGTTACTG
>Ga0335081_10006406_pt1 | contig 18743 bp, 18 predicted proteins | sample Lox_Sample_35_FD_206713 | JGI IMG/M metagenome (GOLD analysis project Ga0335081, IMG submission 206713) | Soil microbial communities from Loxahatchee National Wildlife Refuge, Florida, United States - Lox_Sample_3.5 | ecosystem: Environmental > Terrestrial > Soil > Wetlands | place: USA...
GTCGCGATCTCCCGACCCTGCGGCTCGGGCCATGGCGAGTAACTGGTCGGTGACCTTGGCCATAGCGCTGACAACCACTACGGGTCGTTGCGCAAGACGGCCTTTGACGATGCTGGCCGCCTGATCGATGGCTCTGGCGTCCTGCACCGACGTGCCGCCAAATTTCATGACGATCATGGCTGGAGAACCCTGCGCCACGAAGTTACGCGGGTGACCACGGATGACGTTTGAGAAACGAGGATCATCCCAGGTAGCCTTGCACTTTCAGCAACTCGGCATTCAACAAGGCTGCGCCGGCTGCTCCTCGAATGGTGTTGTGCGACAACACGGTGAATCTCCAGTCGAGCACATTGCAGGGACGCAAGCGGCCGATGGTAGTCGTCATGCCGTTGCCCGCATCGACGTCGAACCGTGGTTGCGGACGATCCTGCGCGGTCAGGAAATGCAACGGCTCTTTCGGGGCACTGGGCAAGTCGAGTTCCTGAGGGACGCTGCGAAATTCCTGCCATGCCCGGACGATTTCGGCGGCCTGCGCCTTGCGGGTGAGCTTGAGAGACACGGATTCCGTGTGCCCGTCCTCGACGGCTACGCGATTGCAATGCACGCTGACCATAAATGCCCCAGGAACAACTTTGGAGCCGTCGAGCCTGCCCAGCAACTTACGCGTCTCCTCTTCCATTTTTTCTTCTTCTTTGGAAATGTAAGGAATCACATTGCCCAGAATGTCGAGCGATGCCACGCCGGGATAGCCCGCGCCGCTGACCGCCTGCATGGTGACCGCCATTACTGTGTCGATTCCGAATTGATGTTCCAATGGCGCGAGCGCCATGACCAGGCCGATCGCCGAACAGTTAGGATTCGTGACTACAAATCCTCCGGATTTGCGCCGCCATGACTGGCACTCAAGGAGCTTGATGTGATCCGCATTGACCTCGGGAATGACGAGGGGAACATCCGGCGCCATGCGCAGCGCGCTTGAGTTGGAAACGACCGCGCAGCCGGCATCGGCAAAACGGGGCTCAAGTTCTGCGGCCACGGAAGCGTCGAGTGCGGCAAAAATCACTTTCGGAGCTCCGTCGGGGGTTGCGGGCGAAACCCGCAAGTGGGCGACGCGGTCCGGAATGGCAGTCTTCATCCGCCAGCGCGCGGCTTCGCCGTAGGGGCGACTTTCGGAGCGGTCCGAAGCCGCCAGCCAGGCGACTTCGAACCAGGGGTGATTCTCCAGCATTTGGACGAAACGCTGGCCTACAATACCGGTTGCGCCCAGGATCCCTACGGGAGTCTTCGTTGGCATGGTTGCATTGAATTTTACAACAGTGCTTTACGACGGCTGCGATGATGGAACTAAAGAATTCGCGGGAAGTTGCCGATAAGACTCAAAGGAGTACCTATGCCGGAACTGCGACAGAATTTTTTCACCAAGGAATGGGTGATCATTGCCACCGAGCGCGCGAAGCGGCCCAAGGAGTTAGCGCGAAAGGAAGCACCGAAGCCCCTGGCTTCATTTGTTGAGTCGTGTCCTTTTTGTCCCGGCAATGAGGACAAAACTCCACCCGAGGTTCTGCGTGTGCCGACCGGCGGCGCGGCACCGTGGCAGGTGCGAGTGATCCCCAACAAATTTTCAGCGTTGGCGCGCGATGCTCAGCCCACCCGCACCATCCACCGCTCGCGACGGAGTATGGGGGGATTCGGCGTGCACGACGTCATTGTCGAAACTCCCGATCACTCGTGCACAACGGCGTTGTTGGACGATGCTCACGTGGCTAGCGTTTTGCGTGCCTATAAGTCCCGCTACGACGAACTCAGCCTGGATCCGCGAATCGCGCACATTACCATCTTTAAGAATCATGGACTGGACGCCGGCACCAGCCTTGAGCATCCTCATTCCCAGCTGATCGCCACGCCGGTGATTTCCAGCCAGGTGCGGGGCCGTTTCCAGGTCGCCTTGCAGCACTACGACGAATTCGGCGAGTGCATGTTCTGCCAGATGATGACGGAAGAAATGGCGGAGGAAGATCGAGTCGTACTGACGACCGAGCACTTTGTCGTGCTCGAACCGTTCGCGTCGGCTACGCCGTTCGCGACGCACATTTATCCCCGGCGGCACATGGCCAATTTTGGCGATATCAGCGCGGCCGAGATTACCGACCTGGCGCGAACCTTAAGAAAGGTGCTAGCGAAGCTTTATCACGGGTTGGGTGATCCCGATTTCAATTACACCCTGCGCAGCGCCCCCGCCGAGCTTCATGGAGTGAAATATTTCCACTGGTATGTGAGCATCATTCCACGGCTCACGCGCGTAGCGGGATTCGAGCTTGGCTCGGGAATGTTCATCAACACTGTGCCCCCGGAGTCGGCCGCAGAATTTCTGCGCAACGTGAAGCCGGAGGCCGCAGCGGGAGTCGCAGGCCAGTAGAAGTTGTTTCACGCTGACCCATGCGAGGCTGCGCGAGTCAGAGCCTCCTGCAGCGCCTGCAAGTGTCTTTCCTCGGTCAGATAACTGATCACCATCATGCGCAGGACGCTCCGTCCCCTCACTTTGGTTTCAGAAATCCAGCGCTGGCCGTCGCTGGTGACTTCGTCCACGATCCGTGCATGAGCATCGCTCAGCGCATCATTGCTGAGACTTTTATTTCGCAGGCGAAACGCCACGATGGGAAGTTTTCTGGCCACCGCTAACTCGAAGTGCGGGGAAGTCTCCAGCCATTTCGCGAACGAGTCCGCCAGTTTGATCTGCCGATCGATGTGCTCTTCATAAGCCTGGCGTCCGTGCACCCGCAAGGTAAGCCAGAGCTTTAGTGAGTTCATGCGCCGGGTCCACTGGGTGCTGATGCGCGAATTGTCAACGCCTTTGGCCTCTGCCGCCTTCGGCATGTAGGGAGCTGCCACGGCGAACGCATGCTCCAGCATTTCTGGATGACGGGTCAGGACGACGCCGGCGGCCAGCGGCATTGCCATCCACTTGTGAGGATCGATGGCGATCGAATCGGCGAGTTCAATGCCCCGGAGAAGACTGCGATGGACATCAGAGAAGATTGCCGAGCCTCCGTAGGCGCCGTCCACATGTAGCCAAAGATCGTGATGCCGGCAGATTTCTGCTAGCGCCGCCAAGTCATCGATCGCGCCGGAATTGGTGGTTCCAGCGGTAGCAACGACACAGAACGGCTTCTTGCCAGCGCGAATGTCGGCAGCGATCGCCTTCTCCAGAGCTCCTGTATCGAGCTGGATGTCTTCGTTGACTGCGATGCGGCGCAGCGCCTTCCGGCCGATCCCGAGCAGTCCGGCGGACTTGTCGATCGAATGGTGGGCTTCCTCGGAAGCGTACAAAACCGGCTGCCCGCTCACAGAAGCCGCGCCATCCTCGATGAAGTCAGGAAACTTCGCGGCCAGGGCTAAGGCGAGCCCGCTGAAATTGGCCTCGTTGCCACCGGTGGTGAAGGTTCCGTTGAACTCTCCCGGCCATCCCACGCGTTCGCCAATCCAGCGAACGGTTTCATGCTCGATCTTCGAGGCGAGTTGCGACCGCTTCACCGTTGCCAGCTGCGGATTCAGGCCAGCGACCATCAACTCGGCCATCACTCCGATGTAAGTGGGCGTTGGATTCATCAGGCCGAAATAGTTGGCGCTGGGAACGTGAAAGCCTTTGGCAATCAGTTCTTGGCAGATTTCTGTCAGCACGCGCTCGGCATCCTCACCCTGTTCTGGCAGAGAGTGGTTCAGTGGCGCAAAGCTGCGCTCGCCAGCCGGAAGCTGCACCGGCCGATCCGGAAGGGAAGCGAAGAAGTTGTCGATCTGATCAATCAGGCCATAGCCGAGACGGCGGCGTGTGGGCGAGTCGAGGTCGAAGCGCATAAGCATAAGACTACAGTTGCCGGAGAAAAGAAGCAGGATCGGGCGCACGGCCATGGCCCGACACCGGAGACAACGCTGCCATGTGAGTGTTGTTACAGGAGGATGTAATCACGATCACAGCCGGGCGTGCGCCGGGCTGCTAGGGTAACAACAGGGGTTTGGATCCCCCGGGGAGGTCCCAAATGACTCCGCAAATCTATGCGCTAATCGCCTTCCTAGTTCTGATAGCTGCGTATCTGGCATTCCGCATGTCGCTTCGCGGCCGCACCCTGCGTAGTTATTTCGGAAAAATGCTGGTCGCCTGTCCGGAAACTCACGAAACCGTTGCCGTAAAGGTCGCGGCTGGCCGCGCCACGGCGGCAGCGTTGGTTGGCAAGGAACACGTTGAGCTTAGCCAGTGCACGCGCTGGCCGGAACGGTCGGGCTGCGACCAGGCCTGTTTGAGCGAGATCAAGGCCGACCCACGAGCTCACCAGGTTTGGACGATTGCTTCGAAATGGTATGCGGGAAAGACCTGCTACTTCTGCCATCGTCCCATTTCTGAGCTCAGTCATCTGGATCACAGTCCGGGCCTGGTCGATGCAGACGGGAAAATCGTGGAATGGGACGAAATCCCCGCCGAGAAGCTGTTGCCGACTCTAGAGTCAGGAAGTCCAGTGTGCTGGAACTGCAGCGTCGTGGAAGCGTTCTGGAAGGAACACCCACAACTTGTGATCCAGCGGCCGTGGAAGCACTAGGGCGCGTTTTTCGCGCAGACGACGGCAGATTCCTCGGCTGCGCTTGGAATGACAATGCACAAGCTATTTCCCCTGTTCCCCGGCATCTTCTGTGGTAGAGCTCTTCTCCGGGCGCAGCAAGGGGAACAGAATCACGTCGCGAATCGTGTGAGAGTCGGTCAATAGCATTACCAGCCGATCGATTCCCACTCCAACTCCGCCAGCGGGCGGCATTCCGTAGGCCAGCGCCCGAATGTAGTCTTCATCCATCTGATGGGCTTCTTCATCGCCGCGCTCGCGTTCTTTGAGCTGCTGTTCAAAGCGTCGCCGCTGGTCTTCGGGATCATTCAGCTCGCTGAAGCCGTTGGAGATTTCCATTTTCCCCGCGAAGATTTCGAAGCGCTCGGTCCAATCCGGCTCGTCGGCCTTTTGCTTGGAGAGCGGAGAAACAGCTGTAGGGAATTCGTAGATGACCGTGGGCTGCACCAGGTGTTCCTCGGCCACGCCCTCGAACAGCGCGGCAATTGTCTTGCCCACCGGCTCATTCGGGTCGTAGGCGATGTGCGCATGGGACGAGTTGAACCGGTCTACCAGAGCCCTTACGGAGTCATGCGTGGCGAAGTCGGACATTGCAGGCTTTGCTCCGGCATTCTCCGGCCAGTAGTGGATGATCGCCTCGCGCATGGTCATTCGTCGCCAGTTGTCGTGAGCCCAATCTATCTCCTCGTCTCCCCACTTGCTTTTCGTCCCGCCGGTGACATCCAATACGGCCTGTTCGATTGAACCCTGGGTTGTGTCCAGTATGCCGAGATAGTCCGTGTAGGCCTGATACGCCTCCAGCATGGTGAACTCCGGATTCCATCGCCAGCCCAGGCCTTCATTGCGGAAGTTACGATTGATTTCATACACCCGATCGAACCCACCCACCGTGAGGCGCTTCAAATACAGCTCAGGCGCGATTCGCAGAAAAAGATCCATGTCGAGCGTGTTGTGATGAGTTACGAAAGGTCTGGCTACAGCGCCTCCGGCAATCGGATGCATCATTGGGGTTTCAACTTCGACAAATCCGTGTGAATCAAAGTAGCGCCGCAGCGACTGCACCAGCTTGCTGCGTTTGAAAAAAACTTCGCGGACTTCGGGATTCATAACCAGGTCGACGTATCGCTGCCGGTAACGCAGTTCGACGTCAGTCAGTCCGTGCCACTTCTCGGGCAGGGGCAGAAGGTCTTTCGAGAGAAACGTGATCTCTTCCACATGCACGGTTAACTCACCGGTACGCGTGCGAAAAAGATAACCGCTGACACCGACGTGGTCGCCCAAGTCGAGCAACTTGTAAAGTTCGAACCCCTTTTCGCTAACCGCATCTTTCTTGACGTAAATCTGCAACTTTTGTCCAGCCTGTTGCAAATGCGCGAATCCCGCCTTGCCCATCAGGCGAATAGCCATAATCCGTCCCGCAACCCGTACCGTTACGCGAGAACTTTCGAGCTCTTCAGCGGTCTTTCCCGAGTACTCGCTCAGAATTGCTGGAATCGTGTGGCTAAATTCATATCTCGTTGGGTAAGTGCGTTGGCCGAGGGCTTCGATCTGCTTCAGCTTTTCCAAGCGCAGCTGATATATGTTTTCGTCGAGTGCCAAGGATTTCCCTTATTGGTTTGCGAATTTGTTGAATGACGATTATAAACAAGCGCTTGCATGCCGAATCGATGCCAGCCTTAGTATGCGCGGAGATGGAGGCAAATTAACGCGTTTTGGGGTTTCGTACGTCTAACGAGAGCACCACATGTTGGGAGAGAAAATGAATCTTTCAAAAAAGGTACTGACGTCGGTCCTGTTGCTGTGCGGCCTGGCTCATGGGCAACAAATCCGCAACGCTAACGAACTGTTGCAGGCGATGCATGATCGCTACGCGAACTCATGGTATCGCACCATGACCTTCACACAGAAGAGCACCACCTACAATGCCGACGGCAGCACGAAGGTCGAGACCTGGTACGAAGCGGGATCACTGCCGGGAAAGCTTCGTGTGGACATTGGACCAATCAAAGACGGAAATGGCTTCCTCCTCGCGGACGGGCACTTCACAATCTTTCGCGAAGGCAAGGTCACAGTATCTCGTCCCTTGGTGAACCTGCTTTTGCTTCTCGGTTTTGACGTATATTGCCAGCCGTCGGAGACCACTGTGAAGACGCTCGCGAACGAAGGCATTGATCTCAGCAAGTTCCACCAGGAGAATTGGCAGGGAATGCCGGTCTATGTCGTTGGCGCGCTCGAGGGTGATCTGAGCGCCAAGCAATTCTGGGTGGAAAAAGACAGGCTTCTGTTTGTCCGTGTCTTTCAGCCAGCCCGTGATGACCCGAAGAAATTTCAGGACATCCACTTTACCGATTATCGAAAGCTGGAGAAGGCATGGATCGCCGCCCGCGTGGAGGTTCACGTTGCTGACCAACTAGTTTTCAGCGAGGACTATTCCGACATCCATGCTGAGGTGAAGTTAGATCCGGCGATTTTCGATGCCAAGCAGTTTGCCACGGCTCACTGGGAAAAGCCGTAAGTACTGGCTCCGTTCTAACGGAGTCATCCCGAAGGCCCGCGCTTTCACCAGTGGGCCGAGGGATCTCCCACCTGGACCGGGCCATTGTGCTGGGAGATCCCCATTCGGCTCGCCTCCTCGCTGTGCTCCTCGGCGGCTCAGGGCAGGCTCTCACTCCGCCTGAAAGGCGGCTGTGCTCGGGATGACTCCACGGACCAAAAATCAAACTGGGCCCCTACCAAATCGTAAAGTGCCTTGAACGGCAGCCTCCAACGGCGATAAGATGGCGCGTTGCTCTTAATTTAGCCCAGTCACTCCGGCGGGCTTTGCGAGCAGAAACTACAGATCCCTCGCTACGCTCGGGATGACAAAAGGGTGAGGGACGAGACGCGTCCAATGCCGCAAAACTACATTCCGCTGTTTATTTTCGTTGCCATCGTCGCAACCTTGATTCCGCTTACGCTGGTGATCGCCAAGTTGGTGCGCCCCGAGAACCCTAACCGCGTGAAGCTCATGCCCTATGAGTGCGGGATTGATCCCTTCGACAATTCTCGAGGCCGCTATACCGTTCGCTATTACATCATCGCTATTTTGTTTGTGGTGTTCGACGTGGAGACTATTTTCTTGTTTCCCTGGGCGGTAAAGTTCAAGGCCTTGGGCATGTTCGGGCTATTGGAGATGCTGATATTCCTGGGCATCCTGATCGTCGGCTACATCTGGATTTGGAAAAAGGGCGCGCTGGAGTGGGTGTAGAAAGCAGCAGTTAGCATTTAGCACTTGGCATCTAGCCCATGAGGATCCGTGCCAGGTCAACGATTTGCAATGACTAATCAACCTCCCGATGGAGAAATTTTCGCCGCCAGCCGATGGACCAAGGGCAATCTCTTTTTCCCTACCCGCATTCTGGTGAACACTCAGCGAGTCAGCCGGATCAAGTCACGATTGTTTGGCAGTAATGAAGAGAGCATCGGAATTCATCAGGTCGCCTCGGTCCACATTTCAACCGGAATCTTCTGGTCGAACATTCTGATCGAATCGACCGGCGGAACCGATCCCATTGCCAGCCGCGGCCATCGCAAAGCCGATGCCCAGCGCATCCGCGACTTGATCGAGGGATACCAGTCGGCTGCAGCTCACTAGAATCACACAAATCTAGAGACCGTACCATATTTGTCATTCCGAGCGAAGTTGAATTATTCGCTTGCGAATGACTCAAGGAAGTCGAGGAACCTGCTGTTCTTGGCTGGTTCTGGAAGCAGGGTTCACGACTCCGCAACATCGTCCTGTGGATCCTCTTGCTGTGCTCGAAATGACAAAGTCGAGAAATCCCGAATGATTCTCCAGGGCGGAAGACCTTTTTGAATGAATTTTGACAAAGTTGTGTGGTCACTTCTCGTTGACAGTCTCCCGCTAAGCTGTTATCACTTAACGTTCCTCCAAACCGTCTGCTACGCCGGAGGTTTGTACCGTTTCAGGTATGCCTGAGGACCCGAAATCGCCGCCCCCGCCGCCGACCGGCGAGCCTAAAGCGCCCGCCGGACAGCCGGTTCCAGCTTCGGTACAGTCCACTCCTGTCGAAAAGCCACCTGCTGCAACAGCCAAGCCTGCCGCACCTGCGGCCCCAGCAAAACCCGCCGGGCCGGTGCCGCTTCCTTGGGAGTCACCGCTGGTGACCAAGCTGCAACGCCAGTATGGTTCGGGAATCCAGGAAGCGAAATCTTACGTTGGCCAGAATTATCTGGTGCTGGATCCATCCATCGCCCACGAGGTTCTGCAGATTCTGCGCGACGAGGAAGAGTTTGAGTACTGCGTCGATCTGACGGCAGTTCACTATCCGCAGCGCGAGAAGCAATTCGACCTGGTCTGGATTCTGTACTCCTTTGCTCACAACATGCGGTTGCGCGTGAAGACAATCATCGCGGACGGCGAATCGTTCCCAAGTTCCGTCGACATCTGGCCGACCACCAACTGGCTGGAGCGCGAAGTCTTTGACATGTTCGGAATCACATTCACCGGACACCCGGATTTGAAGCGCATTCTCCTTCCGGACGGATGGAAGGGCTACCCGTTGCGGAAAGATTACGGCATCATTCAGCAGGACCAGGAATGGGTGCAGATCAACCTGGGGATCGAGAGCGGCCAATAAAGATGACCGACCCGACGACCTACCTCTCGCACCTCGAACTGGGCGAACCCGACAAGACTTTCCTCGATTCCAACGAACTTATTATCAACATGGGGCCGCAGCACCCGGCCACTCACGGCGTGCTGCGCGTGATTCTTAAGCTCGACGGCGAAAAGGTCCTCGGTACAGAGTGCGTGATCGGTTATCTGCATCGCGGCGTTGAGAAAATTGCCGAGAACCGCACCTACACGATGTTTAACCCTTACGTCGACCGCATGGACTACGTCGCGGCGGTCTCGAATGGGCTGGGGTATTGCCAGGCGGTAGAGAAGCTACTCAACATCGAAGCTCCGCCGCGAGCGAACTACATTCGCGTAATTCTCACCGAACTGAATCGGCTGGCGAGTCACCAATTGTGGCTTGGCACGCACGCCCTCGATATTGGAGCAATGACACCGCTCTTCTACACTTTCCGCGACCGGGAAGAGATTCTGAAGATTTTTGAAAGGTACTGCGGCGCGCGACTCACTACCCATGCTTTCCGCATTGGCGGCTGTCAATACGAAACCTACGACGGCTTCGAGCAGGACGTGAAGAACTTCATCGACACCGCTCCCGCCAAGATCGACGAATACGAAGAACTGCTGACCACCAATCGCATCTGGGTGGAGCGCACGGTGGGCGTAGGCAAGATTTCAGCGGAAGACTGTAAGGCCCTTGGCGTCACCGGCCCAGTCCTTCGCGCCAGCGGCGTGAAATGGGACATTCGCAAGGCGCTTCCTTACGCGAATTATTCCGAGTTCGATTTCGAGATCCCGACCGGTCAGAACGGCGACACCTTCGACCGGTACATCGTGCGCATGCAGGAGATGCGGCAATCGCTCCGCATCCTTCGCCAGGCGGTGGAGCGCATTCCCGAAGGTCCGATCATGGCCAAGGTTCCTAAGATCATGAAGCCTCCGGTCGGCGAGGTTTATCATTCCATCGAAGCGCCGAAGGGAGAGCTAGGCTATTTTATGGTTAGTGACGGATCGACCCAGCCGTATCGAGTGCGGGTGCGGCCGCCCTCGTTCGTGAATTTGCAGGCACTGGACATCATGGTGCGCGGACAATTGGTGGCTGACGTAATTGCCGTTATCGGCACGCTCGACATCGTGCTGGGCGAGGTGGATCGCTGATGCTCGACTACATCACCTCATATCTCGGCATGAACACTACGCCTGGTCAGGCGGGCAATGTGTTTTGGGTTGTGGTGTACATTCTGGTGGTGTTTGGCGGTGTCTCGGTCGCAGTCATGGCGATGAACTGGCTGGAGCGCAAGGCGCTGGCGCATTTTCAGATTCGCCTGGGCCCCATGCGCGTCGGTCCACACGGCCTGTTGCAGCCGATTGCCGACGCGGTGAAGCTGCTCACCAAGGAAGACATCATTCCAAACGAGGCCGACAAGTTTGTTTTCTGGTTGGCCCCACTGATCATTCTGTGCGCCTCGTTCACGGTTTACATTGTTATTCCTTTTGGCCCTACTCACGCGGTCACTGACCTCAATATCGGCATTCTTTTCATGCTGGGCGTATCGTCGTTGAGCGTGCTGGGCGTGGTGATGGCAGGCTGGGCATCGAACTCGCATTATCCGCTGATCGGCTCACTGCGCTCGAGCGCGCAGATGATCTCTTACGAAGTCGCCATGGGCATGGCAGTGGTTTCCGCCATTCTTATGACCAGCCTGAACAAGACCGGCACCGGCACGCTGAGCATGATCGGCATCGTCCAGGCACAGGAGCAGCAACAAATCTGGTTCCTATTCAAGTTCTTCCCCTTAGGCTTCATCGCATTTGTGATCTTTGCGATCGCTATGGTGGCGGAGACGAATCGGGCGCCGTTTGATCTGCCGGAGGCAGAGTCCGAACTGACTGCAGGTTTTCATACCGAGTACAGCGGTCTGCGCTGGTCGCTTTTTATGCTCGGCGAGTACGCTGCCATGATCGCGGTCTCTTCGATAGCTGTCACACTGTGGCTCGGCGGCTGGTTGCGGCCGTTCCCGCACGTGCTGGTGGGAGAAACTTGGGATCTGGTTTTCTCCTTGATACCGGGATTCTGTTTTCTCGGGCTCGCGCTTATCGCGTTTATCGGTGTCGCTCGCATGCCGAAGCATCCTTATTTCAGAATTCAAACAATCGGCCTGGCGGGCTTTGGAGCCGTGCTTGGCTTGATCGGCTTGATACTGTTTGCGCCGCCGGTGCGAGACCGCATTCAGGACATTTTCTGGTTCGTGGCCAAAGTTGCGGTTTTCATGTACCTGTACATTTGGTATCGCGCGACTTTTCCACGCTACCGCTTCGATCAGCTGATGAAAGTCGGATGGAAATACCTGCTGCCGGTCGCAATTGGGGTGCTCATCCTCACTGCCATTGCGGGGGTGATCTTCTGATATGACTCCCGTGGCCACAACATTCTTCTTTTATTTTCTGTCAGCTTTGACTCTGGGCAGCGGCATTCTGGTGATCACGCGCAAGAACGCGGTGCATTCCGCGCTAGCACTGATTTTCGGATTGCTGTCTCAGGCCGGCTTGTACCTGATGCTCTACGCTCCATTCGTCGCCGGTGTCCAGATCATTCTCTATGCCGGCGGGATCATGGTTCTGTTCCTGTTCGTGATCATGCTGGTGAACCTGGAGCGCGCGCAGAAAGAGAAGCAGTTCAACAAGCAGTGGATAGTCGGGTTGGTCGCGGCGGGCGCGTTGGGCGCGCTCTTCATCGCGGTTTATTTGAAGGGCAGGGAGCTGTTCCCCGAGCGTTTGGCCTTGCCGCCGGAGAACAGCAATACCCAGCAAGTCGGAGTTCTACTGTACGGGCAGTATATGTTCGCATTTGAAATCGCCTCACTGCTGCTGCTGGTGGCGATCATCGGCGCAGTCGTGATGGCGAAAAAGAGGATCTAGTAGCTCGTAGCTAGGCTTCCAAGCTACTGGCCCCTAGCTACTAGCTACTGAATTTAAATGGCTCCGATCACCACATTGCACTACCTGGTTGTCGCGGCGGCGCTTTTCGTGCTGGGCGTCATTGGTGTGCTTACGCGCAGGAATGTGGTCATCGTGCTGATGTCGATTGAATTAATCCTGAACGCAGTGAACCTGAATTTGGTGGCGTTCTCCAGGCTCTGGGGGCTTCACGGGCAGGTGTTCTCAATATTTGTGATTACGGATGCAGCGGCCGAGGCGGCCGTAGGACTGGGAATTCTGATCGCCTTCTTCCGCAATAAAGAAACGGTGAATGTGGATGAGGTGGATTTGCTCAAATGGTAGCTAGTCGCTAGGAGCTAGTAGCTAGTAGCTAGGGGCCAACGACTAAGGACGAACGACCAACGACATGTTTTTCTTATCTCACATCTGGATCATTCCGCTGTTGCCGGCATGCGGCGCGACGATCATGTTCTTCTTTGGCCGCAAGCTGCAGAAGCCGGCAGTAAGCGCGGTGTGCGTCGGTGCTGTCGTGGTCGCCTTCCTGTGGGCGTGCCTGGCGGTCTGGCAATACAGCGATTATTCTCACCAAACCCCCGGCAAGCCGTACCAGACGATTCTCTACACCTGGTTGGGGAGCGGTTCAAATCAGCTGAACTATGTCACTCACGATGGCAGTCCGGTCGCCTTCAACGCCGATGCTGGCTTCCTGCTCGACCCGCTTTCCGCGATCTGGTTGTTGTTCGTAACCGGTGTGGGCATGCTGATTCACATCTATTCGACCGGGTACATGGCCCATGAAGGCGGATACTATCGTTTTTTCGGATACCTGAACCTGTTCATGTTCTCCATGCTGACGCTGATCCTGGCCAACAACTATGCCCTGATGTTCGTCGGATGGGAAGGTGTGGGGTTGTGTTCGTATCTGCTGATTGGGTTTTATTTCCATCGCAAATCGGCCAGTGACGCCGCCAACAAGGCGTTCATTGTTAACCGCATCGGCGATGCCGGGTTTCTGCTCGGCATGTTCACCATTGCCTGGTACTTCGGCTCGGTGCGGTTCACCGATGTGAACGCGCTTGCGAGAAGCGGGCACTTTGCGATCGGCGATCCGATCATCACCGCGGCCACGCTGCTGCTGTTCGTCGGCGCCTGCGGAAAGTCCGCCCAACTTCCACTCTATGTCTGGCTACCCGACGCGATGGAGGGCCCAACCCCGGTTTCCGCCCTGATCCATGCGGCAACCATGGTCACCGCCGGCGTGTACATGGTGGCCAGGTCGAATGCGCTGTTTGTGTTGGCGCCAACTTCAATGAAGACAGTGGCAATCATCGGCGCGCTGACCGCCATCTTTGCCGCGTCGATCGGGCTGGTGCAAAACGATATCAAGCGAGTGCTGGCGTATTCGACGGTTTCGCAGCTCGGATATATGTTTCTTGCACTCGGTGTGGGCGCATTTGCCGCCGGAGTGTTTCACGTCTTTACCCACGCGTTCTTTAAAGCGCTGCTGTTCCTAGGCGCCGGCTCGGTGATCCACGCCATGAGCGGCGAGCAGGACATGCAGAACATGGGCGATCTGAACAAGCGGATTCCCGTCACTCACTGGACCATGTTCCTCGCCACCTTGGCCATCGCGGGAGTTCCGCCCTTTGCCGGTTTCTTCTCCAAGGACGAAATACTTTGGCAAAGCTGGTCGTCTGAGGGGGGCGCGTATCGCGTGTTGTGGTTCATCGGGTACGCCACGGCGCTCATGACGGCGTTTTACATGTTTCGTCTGATGTTCCTGACATTCCATGGCCGCGCCCGCATGAGCCATGAGGTGGAACACCACATTCATGAATCTCCTAAATCAATGACGGTTCCGTTGATGATTCTCGCGATTGGCGCCGTGGCATCGGGCTGGCTCGGCTGGCCTCACAGCCTGGGCGGCTCGAATCGCTTTGAGAAGTTCCTGGAACCGGTCTTCGCACGAGAAGCGATGGTGCTTCAGGAAGAGAAGCCGAGCCAACTGGCAGCCGGAGCAAAGGAAGAAGAGCATACCAGCGGGACGGAATACCTGTTGATGTTCTTATCAGTGGGCGCCGCAGCCGCAGGATGGGGCATGGCATGGAAAGCGTACCGCAACGCGGACAAGGGCTACGCTGAGCCGATTGCGAAGTCGACCCCGTTTGTGTATGACGTTCTTTACCACAAATACTACGTCGATGAAGGCTACGATTACGCGTTCACCGGGCGCCGCAAGGTTGGTGACGTTCGCCTGGGAACCATGGGACTGGGCGAAGCGTCGTCGTGGTTTGATTCCAATGTGATCGACGGTACGGTGAACGGCGCCGGTTGGATGACGCGGGCCATAGCGACCCTCTCCAATTGGTGGGACAAGTGGATCATTGACGGAGTGCTGGTAAATGGGCCGGCAATTGTGTCACGAGTGATCTCGTATCCAATGCGCATGCTGCAATGGGGATTGGTCCAGTGGTACGCGTTGGTCATGGTAGTTGGGTTGGTTGGGTTCGTCGCCTATTACGCCTGGCGATGAACCAATACATTGTCATTCCGAGCGGGGTTTTTGTCATCCGCTTGCGGATGACAAAACACAGTCGAGGAACCTGCTGTTGAGGCATCGCAGCTGAAAATTTATGCAAAGCCATATTCTCTCGATCATCTTGTTCACGCCGTTGGTGGGCGCGATCCTGCTCTTGTTCGTCCCCAAGGACAACAAGAACGCTATTCGCTGGATTGCCAATCTGTTCGCGCTGGCTGGACTGCTGGTCTCGCTCCCGCTGGTGCCCTGGTTCTGGGCGCTGGTTAAGAACGGCGATCCGGCGCGCTTCAAGTTCATGGAGGGCGCGGCCAACAACTGGATCCCCTCCATCGGCGCAGGCTACGTGCTCGGCATTGACGGCATTTCTTTCCTGCTGATCATGCTGACCACCCTGCTCGGCTGGATTTCGATCCTCTCCTCGTGGACCGCGATCGAAAACCGCGTCAAGGAATATTACATCTGGTTTCTGGTGCTGCAGACAGGCATGCTGGGCGTGTTCATGGCGCTCGACTTCTTCCTGTTCTTCGTGTTCTGGGAAGCCATGCTGGTCCCGATGTACCTGCTGATCGGCATCTGGGGCGGTCCGCGCAAGCTTTATGCCGCCATCAAGTTCTTCCTTTATACGCTGCTCGGCTCAGTGCTGATGCTACTGGCGGTCCTGTTCCTCTACTTCTACAACCACAAGACGACGGGCACTTACACCTTCAGTATCCAGGCGCTCTATCAGAGCGCGCCGCACATCTTCCACGATCCAGCGTATGGTTCAACCTTCGCGATTCTGCTGTTCCTGGCGTTCTTCCTGGCATTTGCGATTAAAGTGCCGATGTTCCCGTTCCACACCTGGCTGCCGGACGCCCACGTAGAAGCGCCAACCGCCGGCTCGGTGATCCTGGCCGGCGTTCTGCTGAAGATGGGAACGTACGGCTTCGTCCGCTTCGCCCTGCCGTTCTTCCCAGATGTCGCGATGCATCCCAAGGTGCGCGGCTGGATGATTGCGTTGTCGATCATCGGCATTATCTACGGCGCTCTGGTTTCGCTCATGCAGAAGGACATGAAAAAGCTGGTGGCGTACTCGTCGGTGAGCCATCTGGGATTCTGCACGTTGGGAATTTTCGCGTTGAACCCGGCGGGATTGAGCGGGTCGGTCTTGCAGCAGATCAACCACGGCATCTCGACGGGCGCACTCTTCTTGATCGTCGGCATTCTTTACGAACGCCGTCACACGCGCGAGATCGCCGAGTATGGCGGGATCTCCAATGTGATGCCTGTCTACGCGACGATAACGATGATCATGTTCCTGTCTTCGATGGGGCTGCCGCTGCTCAACGGCTTCGTTGGCGAGTTCACCATTTTGCAGGGAACTTTCATGGAGAAGTGGCAATGGGCCGCGTGGGCGGTGCCGGGCGTAATTCTGGCTGCGGCCTATCTCTTGTGGCTCTACCAGCGCGTGTTCTTCGGCACGGTGACGAATCCAAAGAATGAGAAATTGCACGATCTCACGCCGCGGGAGATTCTGACCTTCGCGCCGCTGATTGTCGCCGCGTTCTGGATCGGTCTTTATCCCAAGCCGTTCTTCGAGATTCTGCAGCAGCCGGTGAATGAGATCGTCAGGGATGTCCGGGGGCCTGATTATCCCGGGCTTGGCCTACCGAACAATCAACCGGTCACAGCGCCAGCTAAGCTGATCACGCCGGACACGAACACCGTCGCACAAGCCGCAGCAAAGGGGAACCGATAGTGCCGGGCGCGCAATTTTTCACGGGGACGGATTACCTGCTGTCGTTGCCCGTCATTTTGCTAACGCTGTTTGCCCTTGGCATTCTGCTCATCGATCTCATGATCCCGCCCGAGTGGAAGTGGGCGAATGCGGTTACGGCGTTTGTTGGAATTCTATTTGCTGCCGCGGGATTGCTGCGGATTCAGCTTGCCCAGGCTGAACTGCTTAAGCACGGTCAGCGCCTGGAATGGGGATTCGTTCATTCCATGCTGATGGATCACTTCGCCATTTACTTCACGTATTTGTTCCTGGCCGGCGCAGCTCTGGCGATCTTGATTTCAGTTCGCTACCTTGAAATCGAGCACGAGCATCACGGCGAGTTCTATGCCCTGATCCTGTTCTCCGTGGTCGGCATGATCTGCATGGCCTCAGGCTACGACATCGTGCTGATCTTCATTGGCCTTGAGTTGATGGCGATCTCCACTTATGTGCTGGTCGGTTTCCTCCGCACCGACAAACGATCGAACGAAGCGTCGCTGAAGTATCTGCTGCTGGGCGCGTTTTCCTCCGGCATCTTCGCCTACGGCTTGTCGCTTTTTTATGGCATTACCGGCAGCACCAACTTGGCGAACATCTCGGAAGGCGTGCAGAACGAGATGACGGCGCATGGCGGCCACGCCACGCCTTTGCTGGTGATCGCGCTGCTGACCACCGCGACCGGTTTGTTTTTCAAGATCGCTGCGATTCCATTCCATCAGTGGGCGCCGGACGCGTATGAAGGCGCACCCACCAGCGTTACCGGGTTCATGTCCGTGGCCGTGAAAGCTGCCGCTTGGGCGATGCTGCTGCGCATCCTGATCTGGGGTTTGTATCCGCTGCGAACCGTGTATGTGCCGCTGGTGATCTTCGTCTCGGTCGCGACTATGACGGGTGCGAACCTCGCCGCGCTCACGCAGAACAACCTCAAGCGCCTGCTGGCATATTCGTCGATTGCCCACGTCGGTTACATGCTGCTAGGTCTGGTGGCGCTGGCTTCGGTCGAATATCCCGATGCCGCTTTCTTCGACGGCTTCAAAGGCATTCTTCTCTACCTGCTGGTTTACACGTTCATGAACCTGGGCGCATTTGCGGTGATCACCTCGCTGCGCCAGCGAGATGTGATCGGCGACGAGATCGACGACATCGCCGGGCTGTTCTCGCGTGCTCCCACCGAAGCTGTCCTGATGCTCATCTTTCTCCTGTCGCTGGCTGGCATTCCGCCGCTTGCGGGGTTCTACGGAAAATACTTCATCTTCTTGAGCCTGATGGAGAGCGGCCACTACGTTCTGGCGTCGCTGGCCGTGCTGTATGCGGTTTTCGGCCTTTATTACTACATGCGCATCGCCAACGCGATGTTCATGCGCGAGGCGCTGGACAAGACGCGCCTGCCGATCAGCGTCGGAATGCGGGCCGCATTGGGCGTCAGCGCCTTCGCGACGGTCTTTATCGGAATTTTCCCAGAGCAGTTCATCCGCCTGGTGACCTGGTCGCTGGGAATGTCGTAACCCCCTTTTTTCGTTTTCTAAGCTGAATAGGAGTGACGATGAAATGGCTCCGCATGACTGCCCTCTCAGTTATTGTGTGTCTGTGTTCCATCTCTCCGCAGGCGCAATCAATGGCGCCTTCCCGAACCAGTTCACAGGCAGAACAGGAAATTTTGGCGCTCGAGAATCAACGAAATGACGATCGAATGACTGCCGATGACTATACATTTATCACGTTGCGCGGCGAACTACGGTCGAAACCTGAAATTCTTAAAGGTTTTCAATCTGGATCGTTCAAATATGAAGCACGGCAAATATCCGATCTTCACGTGCGCGTGTACGGCGACACGGCAGTCGTAACCGGGCGCTCGAACCAGACGGGAATGGAAAATGGCAAGGATTACAGCGGCGATTACCGATTTACCCGCGTTTACGTTCGCCGAGACGGACACTGGCTCACAGTTGCCTTGCAAACCACACGGGTTGAAAAGTAAACGATTGAAAACCCTGTCCTCACCCCATGCCCCACCGCGATTTGCATGAGAAACAGAGCTTCTGGATTCAAATAGCCCGCTACAGCCAGCTCGCATTCGTTTTTCCAGCCGCGACGGTTGTTGGTTGGCTGATCGGAGTCGGATTGGATCACTGGCTGCACACGACGTGGCTCTATTTGGTCGGTCTGATCCTCGGCATCATCGCGGGTTTTGTGGAACTGATCCGGGTCGTTCAGTCGTCGGATTCCGAGTAATGGTTGTTTCAAACGGGAAGGCCGAGAACG